>Ga0068714_10007320_pt1 | contig 10783 bp, 10 predicted proteins | sample MTBNYHSulfiMetaG_FD_62988 | JGI IMG/M metagenome (GOLD analysis project Ga0068714, IMG submission 62988) | Enrichment culture microbial communities from rom New York Harbor, USA that are MTBE-degrading - MTBE-NYH (New York Harbor Sulfidogenic)... | ecosystem: Environmental > Aquatic > Marine >...
CAAAGGAGTAGGCGTCCTTCATGCAGAACTGGCGGCCCCGCATGACCCCGAACCGGGGCCTGACCTCGTCGCGCATCTTCTGCTGGATGTGGTAGAGGTTGATGGGCAGGTCCCGGTAGGAGCGGATCTCCCGGCGGCAGATGTCGGTGATCACCTCCTCGTTGGTGGGGGCCAGGCAGTACTCGTTGTTGTGGCGGTCCTTGAGCCGGAGCAGCTCCTTGCCGTAGTACTCCCAGCGGCCCGACTCCTTCCACAGCTCGGCCGGCTGGACCTCGGGCATGAACATCTCGATGGCCCCGGCCCGGTTCATCTCCTCCCTGACGATCTGCTCCACCTTCTTGAAGGCGGCGAAGCCGTAGGGCAGGTAGGAGTAGATCCCCGAGGCCAGCTTGCGGATCATGGCCGCCCGGAGCATCAGGACATGGGAGACCACCTCCGCCTCGGCCGGGACCTCCCTCAAGGTGGGCAGGAAGTAATTGGATAAGCGCAACTAAGTCCTCTCAATCTCTCGGCTGGTATGGTTGGGGGAGGCCGGCCCTCCGTTCACTTTTCCGTCCTCGAACCGATCCGGGCCTCCACCTCGGCCACCAGGGCCGGGACGATCTCGGCCTCGCTGACCTTCCTGATCTTCTCCCCCCGGCTGAAGATGAGGCCCGAGCCCCGGCCCCCGGCCACCCCCAGGTCGGCCTCCCGGGCCTCGCCCGGGCCGTTGACCACGCAGCCCATCACCGCCACGGTGAGGTCCTCGACCACGTGGGCCAGGCTCCTTTCCACCTCCTCCACCAGGCTGAAGAGGTCGATCTCGGTCCGGCCGCAGGTGGGGCAGGAGATTATCTCCACCCCCCGGCGCCGGAGCCCCAGGGCCCGGAGAATCTCGTAGCCGACCTTGACCTCCTCCACCGGGTCCCTGGTCAGGGAGACCCTGATCGTCTCCCCGATCCCCTTAACCAGGATAAGGCCGATCCCCAGGGCCGACTTGACAACCCCCGGGATCAGCGGCCCGGCCTCGGTCAGCCCCAGGTGGAGCGGGGCCTCCGACCGGGCGGCGAAGAGGGCGGCCGCGGCCACGTTCTCCTCCACCGAGGAGGACTTCAGCGAGACCTTGAAGTTGAGGAAGCCCTCCCGCTCCAGGGCCCGGACCGAACGGAGGGCCGACTCCGCCAGGGCCTCCGGGGAGGGCCGGCCAAAGCGGGCCAGGATGTCCTTCTCCAGGGAGCCGGCGTTGACCCCCACCCGGAGGCAGGCCCCGGTCCTCTCCGCGCCCTCGGCCACCTTCAGGAGCTTCTCCTCACCGCCGATGTTGCCCGGGTTGATCCTCACCCCGTCGGCCCCTCTTTTCAGGGCCTCCAGGGCCAGCCGGTGATCGAAGTGGATGTCGGCCACCAGGGGCAGGGTCGTCCTTGCCTTGATCCGGCCCAGGGCCTCGGCCGCCTTCCGGTCCACCACGGCCGCCCGGACCACCTCGCAGCCGGCCCTCTCCAGCCGGCCGATCTGCTCCAGGGTGGCGGCCACGTCGCGGGTGTCGGTGTTGGTCATGGATTGGACCCGGATGGGGTTGTCCCCGCCGATCCCCAGCCCCCCCAGCCGGATCTCCCGGCTGACTCTGCGTGAAGCGGTGAGCATAACCTACTAAGTATGTTGAGGCGGATGGTGTTTGTCAAATAAAGAGGGTTACCTGAAAAGCCCGACCGGCCGGGCTTGCCGGCCCGGGAAGGGGTTGTTAGAATGACCCCGCCCAGGAGATGGAGGGAGGCCCAGGATGCACCGCCCGGGATTGGCCATGGGAGACGTTTTTACCCCCTTCAAGGGGCTGCTTATAACCCTGGCCTGGATGGGCCTGATCCTGGCCGCGCCTTCGGCCCAGGCCCAGTCCGGCTCGCCCAAGCCCCGCCCGCCCCTGGGCGCCGAGGCCCGGTTCAGCGGGGAGTGGGAGCGGGTCGGCCAGACCAATCAAGGACAGTACCTGGTCTTGGACCAGGAGGGGGAGACGGCCAGCGGCTTCTACCGCTTCCCCGAGGGGTGGGCCAAGGTCCGGGGCCGGGTCTTGAATGACCGCCTCCGCCTGGACATCGTCTTCGACGATCCGGAGCTGCTGGCCCGCTGGCTGCCCCTCCAGGTGGCCCGGGAGGTGAAGGGCATCAGCTCGGCCCTGGACCTGGTCTGGAGCCCGGATTCAAAGGAGCTCAAGGGGCCCTTCTCCCCCTTCTACGTCAGGTTCGACCCCCAGACCTACGCGGTCAGCCTCACCGCCCAGGGCGGAACCAAGGCCGCGGCCGAGGCCAAGCCGCCGGAGCACTCGGTCTTCCGGCGGGTCAAAAGCGGCTCGGCCGGGCCGAGACCCGCCCCCCCGGTCCCGGCCGGAGGGGGCGGTCTCAAGGTCGAGGCCGAGGAGGCCTTGGACTTCGGCTTTCTCCAGCCCGATGAGTCCCAGGTGGTCCCCATCTCCAAGGGGGCCGGCGGCCGGGCCTTCAGGCTGGCCAGGGGCGGGGACTGGCTCCTCTACACCTTCCTCCCCCCCGAAGGGGGGACCTTCCACCTTTGGCTGCGGGACTTCAACGACCCCGCCCAGCCGGCCCGGGGCCGGACCCTGGAGATCTTTCTCAACGGGGCCAAGGTGACCTCGGCCCCGGCCAACGACGCCCCGGACCGGGACGGCTGGGGCTGGCACCGGGTGGCCGAGGTCCGTCTGACCCGGGCCAAGCAGGTCCTCCTGATCGTCAAGGAGGCCACCACCCCGGACCCGGCCCTCCTGGACGCCTGGGGGCTGACCAGGGACCCCGGAGCTCCGCCGGGGGACTAGCCCGGTTTCAACATATTGAAGTTGGTGCCAGGGTCACGCATCCCTGACATCGCCAACCCGATCGTCGACAAGAGCATAGGTTGAGTTAGCTTTAGTCCGGATACTTCATGAAGGCCGCCAGGAGGAGATGAGGAGGTCGGTAAGGGAGGCTGAGCCACTGAGGCGCAGTGGTCCCGACCGACCCGCCTCCAATGTTCGTGGCCACAACCCTTTACCAGCGCCCAAAACGCCCCGGAACCTCCAGCATCTCCCCATCAATCCAGCTCAACCTGTCACTGCGAGGAGCGGAGCGACGCGGCAGTCTCCTTAACCAGGCTCCTCGGCCATTTGTTTTCCCTCCGGTTAGCCCGGACAACTTGTTGTCCGGGTGCCGAAGGCACAAGCGGTTCGACCCCCAGGCTCAGACCACCTTATTACCGATGATTCACTCGCAACTTCTCCGTAGGGCGGGTTAGCCTTGGCGTAACCCGCCTGTCGCGGTCTTCTACGGCGGTCTTTAAGGAAAAGGGCGGCTAATCAACCTCCAACCCTCCAACACCGCCTCCTGCTCCTTCCCTCGCTATTTCAACATATTGAAGGTGATGTCAGGGTCACCCCGACACCGCTTACACTCCCATCAATTCGATAATCGTATAGTTTGGGTTAGCGAAGCGTAACCCAACGTCCCTCTTGACCCCTGGCGGTCTTCAGGAAAATAACCGGCCAACCCATCCTCCCCTGGCTCACCTCCGCTCGGGGCCAAGGGCGTACAGCCTGATCCCGATATCCCCCAGCTCCACCCGGAGCTCCAGCTTCCCCCTGGCCGCCAGGCTCTTCTCCACCCCGGCCGCGTTGAGCCGCTCGAACCAGTAGCCCTGCCTCAGGACCAGCCACAGCCGCTTGGCCCCGCCCAGGTCGGCCAGGAACCTCTCCAGGTCCTTCTCCCCCCGCCCGGGATCGCGGACCAGCCCCCTCCCCGGCCGAAGGCGGCGGGGAAAGGCGGTCTTCCTCAGCTCCCGCCCGGTGTACTGGGCCTGGTACCAGTTGAAGGACCACTCCACGTTGCCCGGGCAGAAGGCCACCAGGTCGCCCTCCCGGTACCCCCGGACCACGGTCGAGGTGGCCAGGCGCCAGTTCTCCTTCTCAAAGGGTCCGTGGAGGAGGAGGAACCCCGCCGCGCCGACCAGGCAGGCCGCGGCAATCAGCCAGGCCCGGGGTCCGGGCCCGGCCATCCGCCCCCATCTCCTGGCCGCCCCCTCCAGGGCCAGTTGGCCCAGCCTGGCCCCCAGGACGGCCAGCCCGGCGCTGGCCGGGACCAGGACCCTGGGGATCATGATCGGCTTGACCGTCCAGGAGACCAGGGCGATGAGGAGGAGGGGGAGGTAGACCAGGATCAGGAGAAGCCTGGTCCGCCTCTCCCACCAGCCCAGGGCCAGGATCAGGGCGGCCAGGTGAAAGACCAGGCCCAGGTTGTGACTCATGACCATCCCGGCCAGGTACTGCCCCAGGAGGCCCCAGGTCAGGCGGGGGATCCAGAAGGCCTCCTTCACCTGGCCGGCGTTGAGGCTGAAAAGGTAAAGGCCCGGTGAGATCAGGAGGACAAAGACCGCCCCCGCCAGGATCAGGGCCTTGAGCCTCCTGAGCCTGGTCCCCTCTTCCGGCCAGACCAGGCCCAGGACCATCAGCCCCAGGGCGGGCAGGTAAAAGAAGAAGATGTAGTGGGTGTAGAAGCCCAGGGCCGCCAGGCCGGTGGCCGCGGCCAGGTCGCCTCCCCTTCCCTCCCGCCCCCATCGCCAGCCGAAGAAGACCGTGCCCAGGGTCAGCAGATGCAGGAGGGAGTAACCCCGGAAGGTCTGGCTGAAGAGGACCTGCTCGGTGGACAGGGCGATGATCAGGGCCGCCGTGAGGCCGGCCGTCCTGGAGCTCCAGATCTGCCTGGCCGCCAGGTAGCCCGTGGCCACCGAGGCCAGGCCGAAGAGAAGGGGCAGCAGCCGGAGCCACCACTCGCTTCTGCCCCAGGGCAGCCAGAGCTTGGCCAGGAGGTAGAAGAGGGGCGGGTTCTGCTCGAAGCGAAGGCTGGAGAAGAGCTCGTTCAAGCTCAAGGAGGCGAACCAGGTGGTGGCCGCCTCGTCATGCCAGAGGCTGGGCGTCCCCAGGTGATTGAGCCGGAGATAGGCCGCCGCGGCCAGGATCAGGACCAGGGGCAGCCACTCTCCGGGATGCTTCCCGGACCGGGGGGCGGACTTCGAACCCTTGTCTTCCAATCCTCTCCCGCCTCGAGAAAGCTGGGTCAAGGGAGCAAGGCTAGTCCACCGCCGGCTCCGCGGCCGCTCGATGGTGGTTCTCGCTCTGGATGATCTTCATGTCCGGCAGGACCAGGCAGGTCAGATGGCCCCCGTAGGCGGTCCCGGTGTCTATCCCGATCATCTCCCCCCTTTGGAAGGGCTCGTGGAAGGGGGTGTGGCCGAAGATCACCGTGGCCCCCCAGTCGTGGTCCTGCCCGAAAAACTCATCCCTGATCCAGAACAGGTCCGTCTCCACCTGGTCCTCCAGGGGCACCCCGGGCCTTAGGCCGGCGTGGACGAAGATGTAGCCGGGCTCGGTGTGGTACTTTTTCAACTCCTCGAAAAAAACCTGATGGGCCGCGGGGAGCCTGGCCTCCTTGGGGGGGAATATCTCCAGGCCGTAGGATTTCAAGGTGGCCTCGCCGCCGTTGCGCAGGAAGAACTCCGGCTGGCGCCCGGTCAGGTAGGAGTCCAGGAGCATGGCCTCGTGGTTGCCCTTTAAAAAGACGGTGTTGTAGCCGGCCCTCTGGAGGGCCAGGAGCCTGTCGACCACCTGCTTGGCCTCCGGGCCGCGATCGATGTAGTCGCCCAGGAAGATCAGCTTGTCGGCCTTCCTGTCCGGGGCGATCCGGTCCAGGATGCCGTCCAGCATTCCGGCCTGGCCGTGGATATCTCCGAAGACGTAGAGCCGTCCCATGGAACCCTCTCTCCTCGGCCGGGCCCAAGGTCCTGGGGGGCCGGCCCGGCAGGGTAATAATTTATCATGATTCTCTCCGGCCGGACAGATCCAATTGATTCGCCAGGATATTTCAACTCCCTGGTTCCGATACGGGGGCCCCTCGGCAAACCCGGCCCGGCCCTGGCGAGCCCCGGATATCCCCCGGCCGGGGGGCTGATGAGCTATCCGGGCCAATCCCGGTTGACCCGGCCGCCGCCCGGCGACTATGCTCGGCCCAGGAGCGCTTCGGCCCGATCGAGGAAGACTGTCCCCGGGAGCTTGGGCCCCGTCCGGCTCCCCGCCGCCGGAGAGGGTGAAGGTCCGGATTTGAGCCCCATCAGCGACCAGGAAAGGTACTGGGACCGGATGGCCCGGGAAAAGGAGTTCTCAACCCCTTTTCAGCTCGACCTCTTCGCCCGGTACGTGGACCGGGAAACCCCGGTCCTGGAGGTGGGCTGCGGTTACGGGCGGGTCCTGGAGGAGCTTCACCGGGCCGGGTTCCGCAGCCTGGTGGGCCTGGATTTTTCCAAAAAGATGATCGACCGGGGCCGGAAGCTCTTCCCCCACCTGGACTTGAGGAGGTCCGAGGGGGACGGTCTGCCCTTCCCGGAGGGGACCTTTCAGGCGGTGATTCTGGTGGCCGTCCTGACCTGCATCGCCGACTCCCAAGCCCAGGTGGATTTGGTCTCCGAGGCGGTGAGGGTCCTCCGGGACGGCGGGGTCCTTTTCTTGAGCGACTTCATGATCAACGAGGATCCCAGGAACATCCGGAGATATGAAGAGTACTGGGACAAGTACGGTGTTTACGGCGTCTTCGAGCTCCCCGGGGGAGGGGTCCTGAGGCATCACACCAGGGATCATATCCTCGGGCTGACCGAGGCTCTTCAGCCCTTGGTCTTTGAGCGGGCGGTCTACACCACCATGAACGGCAACAGATCCAAGGGGTTCTACTACTTGGGCCGTAAGGGCCTGGGGCAGGCCCCTTTGACCCCGGGAGGTTGACTCGCTGATTTCGCGGCTGATAAGAGCGGTCCTGATCGGGCTCCTCCTCTTCCCGGCCCTGGGCCGGGCCGGAACCGAGGAGCCGCTCATCCTGGGGATCGAGGTTCTGGCCCAGGGGGAGGTGATCTCCCTCAGAATCAGAACCAACATCCGGGTCCGCCCCTTGATGGGCCCGGCCGGAGGATCCGGAAGCGATTCGGGGCTGGTCATCGATTTTCCGGGAGCCCGCCTGTCACCATCGGTCCCGCCGGAAATCCAGGCCCCGCCGGAGGGCGTCGTCCGGCGGATCAGGGTCGGGGCCCACCCCAACAAGGTCAGGCTCGTGGTGGAGATGGACCGGGACCGGGACTATGAGGTCCACCCCTTTCTTTTCCAGGACGTTTTCGTGGTGGAGATAATCCCCTCCCGCCCGGCCGGGGGCGCGGAGAAAAGGGATAAGTGGAAGGATCCGCCGGTCGTTCGCTAGACAGTCGATGGGACCCGGCAAGCCGTCGGCCTCGAGGGCGGTGAAGAAGGATCCCCCTGACCGGCCCGGGCCCCGGGCGGTCTCCCTCCCTGCCCCCGACCCTGAACCGGCCGGGCCGTTTCTTCGGGCCGGGCCCGGGGCAAGGGATCAACCCGGAGGGCTCCCGGAAGGTCGGATTATCCAGTCGCCCGGATCAGGAGGGCGGAACCTTGGTCAGAACATGATCGTAGGCCTGTTTCACGTGCTCCCTGATGAGCAGCTTGGCCCGGCTGCTGTCCCTCTCCTCCAGGTATCCGATCAGCCGGCTGTGGTCGTCCCAGGTCCTTATCCAGGACTGGTCATCCTGGATGCTCATGGCCCGCAGGCCTTGGACGATACCTCTCAGCTGACTGATGATCCGGATCAGGAACTTGCTTCGGGTGGCCTCGTAAATCGTCTCGTGAAACAGGGAGTTCAGCTCCATGAACCTCTTGATTAGGTAATCCCTCTCCAGGCCCTTGGTGTTCAGCATCTCCATGGCCTGGACCTTTATCTGCTTTAGCGCGGCGATCTTTTCCGGGGTTATGCGCTCGCAGGCCAGCTCCATCACGTGGACCTCAAGCACCGCCCGCAGGTGGAACAGGTCCCGGAGGGTCTTGGGTTCCAACTGGACCACCCGGACCCCGCCGTTGGCCATCCTTTCCACCAGGCAGTCCTGCTCCAGTCGCCGGAAGGCCTCTCGGACCGGGGTCCGGCTGGCCTGGAACGACTTGGCGGTCTCAATCTCGTACAACCGGCTGCCGGGCTTGGGCTGGCCGTTGAGGATGCTGGTCTTGAGGCTCAGGTAGATCTGGTCGGCAAAGGAGATGGGCGGTTTCACCGTGTAATCGGGATTTTGATTTTTAGCTTGCATAATATGTCTCAGGCTGAAGATTCACAATTTGGGTCGGCCGTCCCCCCTCGGGCCACATGAAGCGACCCGGCCTGTTTCCGCCCCGGAAGCCTCTCCCGGGCCTTCCCTCCGGCCCGGGACGCAATAATTATTACCAGATATCCAGCGGATTGAAAACTCCATCCCCTGATCAGCCCTCCGGCGGCTCAGGGCTCGGCCGTCTTCCCCGCTACCCTGCTCCTGGAGCCCCGCCCCTGGACCTTGAACCGCCGCCGGGCCGGCCGGGAACTTCAGGCGGCCAAGCCCTTGAGCCAGGCGGCATACTCCAAGACCCCTTTCTCCAGGGTGTACTGGGGGGCGTAGCCGAGCTCCTGGCGCAGCCGGGTGTGGTCCAGGCTCGGGCCGCGGGGCATGATCAGGCCCGGTCCGATCTCCATCTCCAGGGAGACGCCGGCCAAGCGGGCCACGGTCCGGATTATCTCCGGCACGGGGTAGTAGGTTCCGGTGGTCACGTTGTACTGCCGGTGCTTCAATTTATCGGCCTCGAAAACCAGCCTGGCGGCCAGGGCGATGTCCTTGACGTAGGTGAAGTCCAGCTTCTGATCGGCCCCGGCCGGCAGCTCCACCCTGGTCCGGCCCTCCAGGCTGCCGAAAACCGCCGAGTAAAGGGGATAGAGCTCCGAGGGCCGCCTCCCCGGGCCGTAGGCGAAGTAGACCCTCAGGGCCCTGAAGTCCAGGCCGAACTCGCTGGCGTACTGGAGGCCGAAAAACTCGCAGCTGCTTTTGGCCGCCGAGTAGAGGTCGCCCGGGGTCAAGGGGTCGGACTCCAAGGGCACGTCGTTCCGGGGCCCGTAGATCGATCCGGAGCTGATGTAGACGAACCGCTCCAGGCCGAAGATGCGGCAGGCCTCCAGGAAGTTCAGGGTCCCCATGGTGTTGATCCGGACGTGATGGTGGGGGTTGGAGGCGAAGTGGGGGCCGCCCATGAGACCGGCGATGTGGATGATCCCCTCCAGGCGGCCTTCCTTCTCCTTCATCAGGCGGCAGATGGAGGCAAAGTCCAGGACATCCACCGGCCGGAACTCAATCCGGTCCTGGTACTCGGCCAAGTAGCTCAAAACCCGGGGAGAGTGACCGGTTATCAGGACCTTCTTCCCCTTTTTCAGCAGCTCGTGGGAAATCCAGGAGCCGAGATGCCCGAACCCGCCGGTGACCAGAACCTGCATCAAAGAACCTCCCTCCAATCATCCGTTCCCTAGGCTGACGGGATTTATAGGTTGGACAGCCAGTGGTGGTGCGGGTCGTCGACCCAGCAGCCGAAACCCTTCTGCGGCCCGCCCAGGGCCCAGGCGTAGGACAGGCGATAGCCCGGGCAAGGGGCGATGAAGTGATACCCGCCCGGTACGGCGAAAACCTGGCCGTGGCCGTAGAGCCCCAGCTCGGCCGTCCGGCCGGGCCGGTCCGGGTCATGGTAGATTCCGCCCACGGCGAAACCTTCCTTCGGGTCGAAGTTGAAGTAGTACAGCTCCTCCAGGCCCAGCTCCGCGGGAGGCCGGCACTCCTGGTGGCGATGGGGCGGAAAGCTGGACCAGTTCCCCGGCGGGCTGTGGGTTTCTCCGACCATCATCCGGGTGGCGGGGCCGTTTTCCCCGAAACAGATGTACACCCGGCGGGCCCAATCCGAGGTGCCCGCCTCGACCACCTTGACCGCCTCTCCGCTGGCCGCGGCCGCCCGGCCGTTCATCTCGGTGGGAGCGGAGTAGATCACCAGCTGGGCGGCTCCATCCGGGCAGTCGACCCGGTACCGGCTTTGGCGGGGGATGTAGGCCATGGCCGGGGGACCGGAGAAGATGTCGGCCCGGCCGCCCAAAAGCCCCAGCTCAAACCTCTCCTCCCCCCGGCCGGTTCCGCCGACCCTGACCCGGCCGGAGAGAACGTCCAGGACGTGCTCCTGGTCCCCGGTTTCCAGGACCTGTTCTCCGGAGGCCGGCAGATCGAGCCGATAAAGGCTCAGGAAGGAGCTGGTGCCCCGGCCCGGGGAGGCCAGCAGCTCTAAATTGGGCATAACCATCCTCGCGAAGGATAGAATATTGTCCTTGACAGGTCGTTTTTGATTATTGTATACATAAATTCATGTATACAATAATTCCGGACCGGGGGCAAGCAAATTTTCGGTCAGCCTGCCCGCCGCCCGCCGGAACAGGTAATCTCGCGCCTGCCCTCGGCAGGTGGAAACTGACAAATCAAAACAACGGGAGATGGCAGAGATGGTCAAAAAGCAGGTAACGGTTTTGGCCAGGTTCAGGGCCAAAAAAGGGAGCGAGGCGGAGCTGGCCGAGGTCCTGGGCGAGCTGGCTGCTGAAGCCAGGCATGATCAAGGCTGTCTGGCCTTTGAGCTGCTTCAGAACAAAAAGGACCCGACCCTGTTCATGTACCACGAGGTCTGGTCCAGCCAGGCCGACCTGGACAACCACGTCAAGATGCCCTACCTCCCGGGCTACCGGGAGAGGAGGGCCCCCTTGCTGGATGGAGACCCTGAGGTAACCTGGTGGGGGGCGCTGGCTTCCTAACCCTCCCGGGGGTGGGCCAGGGTCGGTTCATCCTCGCCTCGGGGCGACCCGTTCGGACCACGGTCAAAACCGCGACGCTTGCCACCGACTTT
>Ga0068714_10007325_pt1 | contig 10777 bp, 6 predicted proteins | sample MTBNYHSulfiMetaG_FD_62988 | JGI IMG/M metagenome (GOLD analysis project Ga0068714, IMG submission 62988) | Enrichment culture microbial communities from rom New York Harbor, USA that are MTBE-degrading - MTBE-NYH (New York Harbor Sulfidogenic)... | ecosystem: Environmental > Aquatic > Marine >...
CTGGGCCGGCGGGCGTAAGCGTGATTGCGCACGCTGTTCTCCGTGATATCTCTCACTTTCCACCAGCGGTGGCCCTCGTCGCGGCTGACCCACAGGGCCATCTCGCCCCCGGTGCCATGCGGCTGCGGACCCGGCTCGGTCGGAGCGATGACCCGCCAGGTTCCGTCTTCTTCGAGGTAGAGGGAACCCATATCGTAGTTGTGCGTGGAGCAGGTGACTTCGTGGAATCGCCACTGCCCGCCCTTCCAATGGGCGATGGTCCACACTCGCGGATCAGCCTTGGGCCCGGGCTGATGCGAGCCGCTGGTGATGTAGAGCAGAACCGGGTTACCCTCCCGGTCAAGGCCCAAGTCTTTGAGATAGACCAGGCGGCCCTCGCTTCGGTAGTCGCGCACGAGCGCCGCGCAGCCGGCGTCCGTCAACGGGGGCACGACCGGCACACCCTCCACAGTTCTCCAGGTCTCTCCCCGATCCTCCGTTTGCAGAAAGTAAAGGTTGGTTCGCTGGTCAACGTTGCCGCCGGGATGCATATTGAAGGCGGTGATCACCCGCCCCCCGCTCTCGTGGCTCATCTGGTAGTGGCCGCCCATGCCGGCCAGCTTGCGCGCCTCGCTCCAGGCGCGGCCATCCAGGCTGCTGGTATTCCAGTACAGCTCGCGCCCCGCCGTGTACCGGGTGAAAAGGTGGAGAAACCCCTTTCCTTCAATCCACCACGGCTGGGGATAGGTGAATTCTTCCTCGCTGATTCGCTCGAAGGCCTCGATGTCGTAGGGCGCTCGGCTGCGGTATTTGAACCCCGGGCGGTGGCGTCCCCGGCCGCTGACAAAGATCCAGAGATGCCCCTTCTCGTCCAGGTTGATACTCGGGTTGTCATGGGGATCGTTCACGCCCTGCTTGTCATGCACGAGGGTGGGTTGGGGGACAAGATTCAGCCGATGATCATACCAGGAAACCATCGCCAGAAGATGTCGCTGGTCCGCACGGGTTGTGCCTCCATAGACGAAGAAGGTTTTCTCGACCGCCGCCGCATAGACAGCCAGGGGATGATGCTTCGCGGTGTAGGTGCCCAGGCCGCCGGAATACTTCGACCCATACTCCGAACGCTGCCCCAAGTCGAACCAGATCCCCCGGTAACCGTCCATCTTCGCAGGATGCGGTGCTTGGAGACCTGCCGCGTCCTCCGCGCGCACCGCGAACATCTCTCCCGATGCGGCCAGAAGGACCAGAAGTGCCGCCGCTACAATCCTGCCTCTCATTAATTCTCTCCTTGAAGGGTCTGCACCCCTCCTTTCACTCGGCCAAGGCGGAGCGACTTCGCCTCATTCCGCGTACACGTTATCCTCGACCACCGTGTTCTTCTCGCACTTCACCGCGGGGTTGCCCCGAGGGTCTCCCATCGGCCGGTGACGAGGAAACCAGTTGCGGAAGACCCGGCATTCCTGCTCCGGCGTTCCCCGAATGACGATGGGGGGGCGGCGGGCGCCGAAGAAATTGTGGTGAATGCGAATCCAAGTGCCGGCGATGTCCGTTCCGTCCTTCCGGTCGCGCCCTCCGTGCATGTCGAAACAGTGGCTGAGCGAGTCGCCCAGTTCCACATTGCAGCGGGCTTCGTAACTTGTGCCGGGCTGGCCGGTCCCGGCAATCGAGTGGCGATTGAAGTCGAACCGGTTGCACTCGATCAGCGCCTCGGCCCGGTCGAGGCAAACGCCGTAGCCCAACCCTTGATACTGGTTATGATGGATGTAGCAATGGTGAATGCGGTGATTGTTTCCGCCACGCAGGTCAACCGCCGCATGGCTCCAGCCGGCCAGCTCGCAGTTGTCCACCCGCAGGCCGGGATGCTGCGAGGCGATGCCGTCCGACAGGGGGAATTGATAGTAGTACGAGCGGCCACGCCCTTCGATTAACGAGCGGCGATGATGGCTCAGGCGCTGTTCGGGGTCCGGCCCGCGCAGGCGTAGACCGGTAATGCGCACGTCCGGTCCTCCGGCGCGAATGAGCGGACGAGTCGCAAGCACATCGCTATAGATCATCGCTCCCCGGGAGCCGGCCTCGCCCCGGTTGCCGGCCAGCGTCACACCGGCAGGAATCTCCAGGACAAGCTGCTCGATATGAACCCGCGCGCTGCAATCAATCTCGCAGTCCCCGGCCACAAAAACAACCTGCCCTGCCTTCGCCTCCTCCAACGCCTGAAGCAGCTCATCCAGGGTGGAGACCTGGTAGTCGCCCTCCGTGACCACTTCGACGTATCCCCGGCCGCCGCCGATCGGGCCTCGCTCATCCGCTTGCGCCCCATAGACCTCGCCGTCCTTCTCGACCCAAGTCTTCCCGGGCTTCTTGGGAAGGCTATACATTCGCATCTCGTCCTGCGCTTCGGCGAGGGCCTGCTCCAGCTCCGCCCGGCTGACCGTCGCCGCTTCGGTGGCCTCATCGACCACCTCGGAGGGGAAGGCGGCCTCCGGTACAAAACTGCCTGCCCAAGCCAAGGCCCACAAGGCTACAAAGATGGCAACCCCCTTCGCCAGTGACATCGTTCCTTCCTCCGATTGAGTATGGGGACTAAGTCTGCTTCACGAGCGCCTCGGCAAGCTTCAGTTGCTCATCGCTACCCAGCAGAATCAGCGTGTCGCCCGCCGACAAGGGGGCGTCCGAAGCCGGATTGGGCTGCATCACCCCCTGAGGGTTCAGAATCGCCACGACGATCGCCTTGGCCGCCTGGCGGATGCCCGAATCTTTCAGCGTCCGTCCGACCAGAGTAGATTTGTCCGGGATGCGGATCTCCTCGAACCGGAAATCCTCTGAGACCGAGTCGAGAAAGCGTGTTACGGCCGGCCGGACACAGTGCAGCGCCATCCGGTATCCGGTCAGGGCATAGGGAAAAATCACCCGATCGGCCCCGGCCTTCTTCAACAAATCTTCCGCGCCCCGGTTGTTGGCCCGGGCGATGATGTGCAGGTCCCGCCGGAGCGAGCGCGCCGTCAGACAGACATACAGGTTGTCGGCGTCATCCGGCAGGCAGGTCACCAGGCTGGCCGCCCGCTCGATGCCCGCCTGCTCGAGGATGGCTTGGTCCGTCGCGCTGCCGAGAACAAAGGGCACTTCCAGAGCCTCCACTTCCCCCTTGAGCCTCTCGGTGTCGTTCTCGACCACCACGACCGGGGCGCGCGCCCGCTGCAACTCCCGCACCACCTCCGCGCCCACCCGGCCGCAACCGCACACAATATGATGCCCCAGGCGCTCGATCATCTTCAGTCTCCTCTTTTTCCGGAATGCATCCCGGATCTCGCCGCTGACGAAAAAGGACACGATCTGTGCCCCGGAATAGGTAAACAACCCAATGCCCAGGACAATGAGAATCAGCGTCAGCACCTGCCCTGCGGCCGATGGCTGATGGACCTCCTTGAATCCGACCGTTGACAGGGTAATCAGGGTCATGTAGAGGGCATCCAGGAAGGACCAGCCCTCGATCAGGCGGTAAGATAAAGTCCCGCCCGAGACCAGCGCCACCAAGCCGGCCACAATGAGCCAGAATCTTCTCAGGCTGACCGACGTCTCCGGTTCATGATAGGTGATTTTGGGCACCCTCGGGCTCCTTCCAATCGCCGGCAAACCAGCGTTTCAAGGCGAAGTCTAGGAGAAACACCGGCGGGCGTCAAAACCTTTCTGGGCTTGCAAAGCCTGAAGCCCTCCGCCGACAGAGCGATTGCGGCCCTCCCGCACGGCTTAGTTCAAAGGGGCGAGAGTCGTAACTGCCCCCTGTCGCCGGGAAACTCCGGTCGGGTTGCCGACAGAAAAACCCTTGATATCGCGCCCCGAAGACTTGTAACTGCCCGCAACTCAGGGATATTTCGTGCCTTCAAAGTCTCACCTCGGAAGGCCGTTTCATAAGTTCAGAAAGCACAATATATTGTGAAGTGTCCAGAAAAAAAATACTAAATGTGGAAATTTGGTGTTGACAAGGATCAGGTCGGGAGATAACTTTACTCATAGGCGTCGGGTTTCCACAGGAAGTTGTGGAAATCCTGAGAGTTTCTTGTGGATAACTGGCCGCCTCGACGTCTGGGCGGCGCTGAAAACTGGCTGGCGGGCGATTTGGGGGGCAACCAATCTCGCACATCTCCCCAGCCAAACCTTGACTGTCTTCACCGCCCAAATCTCAGGTCCATCGTGACCGCTGGACGGAAGTGGAGAGGTGTCCCGGAAACTCCATCAACCAGCGGATGGGAGGCGTTTCCCCTGAGCTCGGGCGGCATGGGCCTGGCGCCATTGGGCTGAAGCGCCTCAGCCCTGACCCGCAACCGGAAATGGGAGACCAATCATGAGCGACTCTGTACCCGAATCGTACTCCTCGGACTTTGAGGCCCCGGATCCCGCTTCCACCGGGGGAGCTGAGGATAGCAACCCCCAGAGCTCGACTCGAGGCCTGAAGGTTCCGCGCCACTTCAGCCGCCCCGGGGAGGACCCTTTCCGGCAGGTCGAGTGGGAGCTGCGCACCGCCTCCATCACCAACGAGAAGGGCGAGGTGGTCTTCGAGCAACGCGACGTGGAGACGCCTAAGCTCTGGTCTCAGATGGCCACCAACGTCGTAGTCTCGAAGTATTTTCGCGGCACCGTGGGGACGCCTGAGCGCGAAAAAAGCGTCCGGGACCTGATCCGGCGCGTGGTGAATGCCATCGCGGGCTGGGGTCAGGCCAAGCAATACTTCGCCACCGAGGAAGACTACCAGGCCTTCTCGCACGAGCTGACCTATCTCCTGCTGCACCAGTACGCCTCGTTCAACAGCCCGGTCTGGTTCAACTGCGGCGTTGACAAAAAGCCCCAGTGCTCGGCCTGTTTTATCAACTCCGTCAAGGACACCATGGATTCGATCCTCACTCTGGCCAAGACGGAGGGGATGCTGTTCAAGTTCGGCAGCGGCACGGGAACCAATTTCTCGCCCTTGCGCTCCTCGCGGGAACGGCTCGGCGGAGGCGGCATCGCCTCGGGGCCGGTTTCCTTTATGAAGGGTTTCGACGCCTTCGCAGGAGTGATCAAGTCCGGGGGGCGCACCCGCCGGGCCGCTAAGATGGTCATCCTGAACATCGACCACCCCGATATCGCTGAATTCATCGGATGCAAGGCGGAAGAAGAGAAGAAGGCTTGGGCGTTGATTGATGCCGGCTACGACGGTTCCTTCACCGGCGAGGCCTATCACTCGGTCTTCTTCCAGAACTCCAACAACAGTGTCCGGGTCACCGATGCGTTTATGGAGGCGGTGCTCTCCGACGGCGAGTGGTCTACCCGGGCCATCACGACGGGCGAGGTCATGGACACCTACAAGGCCCGCGAGCTGATGGACCGCATCGCCCGGGCCGCCCACCAGTGCGGCGATCCCGGCATGCAGTTCGACACGATCATCAACAAGTGGAATACCTGTCCGAACTCGGGGCGCATCAACGCCTCCAACCCCTGCTCGGAGTATATGTTCCTGGATGACACCGCCTGCAACCTGGCCTCGCTGAACCTCCTGAAGTTTCTCCAGCCCGACGGCAGCTTCGACACCCGCACCTTCAAGCAAGCCGTGGACATTCTCATCACGGCCCAGGAAATCATCGTGGACAGCGCCAGCTATCCCACCGGCGCCATCGAAGAGAACAGCCACAAGTACCGGGCGCTGGGGCTGGGCTACGCCAATCTGGGCGCTTTGCTCATGGCTCTCGGGTTGCCCTACGACAGCGACGAAGGCCGGGCATATGCCGCCACGGTCACCGCGTTGATGTCCGGCGAAGGCTATGCTCAGAGCGCCCGCATCGCCCAGCAGAAGGAGCCATTCCCCGCCTACAAGGCGAATGAGGAGCCGATGCTGAAAGTCATCGCGATGCACCGGGACGCCCTCAAGGCGGTGGATGCCCGCTGGGTGCCGCCAGCGCTGTACCAGGCCGCGCGGGAGGCTTGGGACGTCGCCCTGACGCATGGCCAGGAATACGGCTATCGCAACGCGCAGATCTCGGTGCTGGCCCCGACCGGAACGATCGGATTTATGATGGACTGCGACACGACGGGCGTGGAGCCTGACATCGCTCTGGTCAAGTACAAGAAGCTGGTCGGCGGCGGCCTGTTCAAGATGGTCAACACGACCCTGCCTATGGCGCTGCGGAGGCTGGAGTATTCCGAGGAGCAGATCCGGGACATTCTGGACTATGTGAACCGGGAGGAAACCATCGAGGGAGCGCCTCACCTGCAGGAAGAGCACCTGCCGGTGTTCGATTGCGCCTTCCGGCCGGCCAAGGGTAAGCGCTCCATCCCTTACATGGGCCACATCCGAATGATGGCCGCGGTTCAGCCCTTCATCTCGGGAGCTATCAGCAAAACGGTCAACATGCCCAGCGACGCCACCCCGGAAGACGTAGCCGAGGCTTATATCACCGCCTGGAAACTCGGCCTGAAGGCGATCGCTATCTACCGCGACGGCTGCAAACGCTTACAGCCTCTGAATACTTCGCTGGACGAGAAAAAGGAACCCGGCGAGAAAGTGGGGAAAGCAAAGGAAAGTCCCAAGCGAACCCCCTACCGCAGGCGGCTGCCGGACGAGCGCCGGGCCATCACCCACAAGTTCAGCATCCAGAGCCATGAGGGGTATATCACCGTCGGCCTTTACGATGACGGCAAACCGGGGGAAATCTTCCTCGTGATGGCCAAAGAGGGCAGCGTGGTCTCCGGCCTGATGGACTCTTTCGCGACGGCCATCTCGATGGCTTTGCAGTACGGGGTGCCCCTGCGGGTGCTTGTGCAGAAGTTCAGCCACGCCCGCTTCGAGCCTTCCGGCTTCACAAATAACCCTCAGATCCCGATGGCCAAGTCGGTTGTGGATTACATCTTCCGCTGGTTGGCGACCAAGTTCCTTTCCAAGGAGGAACAGCAGGAAATCGGCGTGATTCAGCGCGAGGGTGAAGAGCCGCTGCTGTGGGGCGAGACGCCTCCCGCTTCGCCCACAGCCAAGGAAGAGGAGGAGCCGGCCTCCGGCATCAAGGTCACCTTCCAGGCGCAGGAAGATTCCCCTCCCTGCCCCGACTGCGGCTCCATTATGGTGCGCAACGGCAGCTGCTACAAATGCCTGGAGTGCGGCACGACCAACGGCTGCTCCTGAACGGAGGTCTGTAGATTCATCTTACTCGGTAGATTGCTCGGGAAGTGGGTGAGAAAATGAGCGGAAAGAGTCAACACGTTGTTAAGCGTCCGGATGGTTGGGCAGTTCGCGGTGAAGGCAACAAGCGCGACACATCTCGTCATACGACCCAGGAACAGGCTGCAAGAGCAGCCCGAGAAATAGCCAAAAACCAAGGTTCAGAGGTTGTGATCCACGGTGTTGATGGGAGGATTCGAGACAAGGATAGTTACGGCAATGATCCTTGCCCCCCCAAGGATCGGAAGCACTGAACAATGTCCGCAGGATCCTAGCTACGATATTACAACATGATCTCCTGTGCCTTCTGTTTATCAACACTGCGAAATATCCTGCCACTTACTGAGAGATATTCTTGCGGAAGCCAAGCCTTTACAAATCAGTATGTTATATCTCAGAATGAAATTTCGTGCCGGGAAGAAGGCTTACAACGGATCATGCTGGTCTCCTGCTATAGCATCGCACCTTGGCATATAATAGCATATCGCAAAGAGGCAAGCTGTTGAATGATCTTACATAACATACTGATTTATAATGTTTTATGCCTTTAGATCCTAGCGCTCTCGTAAGCTACAAGATCATAATAAGCTCATGAGAAAAGCAATGCGTCTGCTCAGAATTTCTTGTTAAGCATAAATGGCCTTGACTTTAAAACAGAAATGCGTAATCTACCCCGATAGTAGCACAGAGTTGGAGGTCATGAGAGAATGAGCACATCAAAGATTGAAATAGACCGAAGGTTGGCCAGCGTTTCCCTCGAAGCCTTGAAGGAAAAGGTGGCGCGAGCGACGGAGGAGAGAAAGGAGTTGCTGAACCGCCAGCATGAACTGGACGAACAGATCTCCTCTCTATCATCAGAGATTGTGCGCTTGGAGAAAATCTTGGACAACAGCGGTCAAGAAAGACCTAGCGGAAAACGACGGCGCAAAGGGCAAAACCGCCTTGAAATCCTCAACCTTCTACGCTCGCTGCCGGCTGGCCGCCGAATGAGCGCGAAAGAGATAGCGGACGCTTTGGATATGCCCTTCGGGAGCGCACGCAGCGTTCTGGAAAAGGGAAAGAACGAATTTGTGAAAGATGTTAATGGGCTTTGGTTTCTTAAAGAGAGAATTGAGGAGACAAATGAAAAAGCGGCGAGGGACGATCTTCCGTTCTAACCCTCGCCGCCGGTTCAGCGAAGTGCTGGGGTGGCGAAACTGGTAACCGCGCCCGACTCGGAATCGGGTGGCCGTGTCCCTAGACGCAGACGGCCTTGCGGGTTCGAATCCCGTCCCCAGCACTTCCACCTTATTGTATTAACGAGAGTAACACGCTAATGGTAATTGTCAAGGGAAAAATCCTGCTATCAATTTCAACGTGAAGATTGAGATCCTATTGCCCTTAATGCTTTATCTTGCGCTATCCTGCAATAGCCACCTCCGCTATTCGCGGATCCGGCGCACTGCCTCGGCGATGGCCTTCTTGCCGTCGAGCACCTCGAGTTCGATCTCATACTCGACACTCGCGCCCGGGCGCAGCGTAGGGAGCTTGCCCTGACGGCGGGCCTCCGCCCGGCCCAGCAGCTCCGCATTCGAAGGTTCCAAGCCGATGACGTAAGTCCCCTCCGCCATACATTTCCACTGGGTGAAATGCGGAAGCGTCGCCGCCCGGTAACGCAGGAGAACACCCAGCCCGGCGCCCCCGTTCAGGCGCTCATTGACCAGAGCCACCTCGGTCCAACCTCTTCGGGACGCTAAACTGTAGAAATAGCACTGTTCAGGCCTTCGCGCGGGGGGCTCGGCCACCATCGCCCGCTTCAGCCCCCGGGCCGACTCGTCGTCCCGCGGCACAATCGCCTGCACCGGCGCAAACAGCCGGGTCCCCTCGTCCACCAGGGGAAAGCCGAAGTTCCAGTGATAGAGGATCAGCTGAGGCTGCTCCTCGCTGCCGGCATTCTCGACCCGGTCCCGCAAGCGGATCCGGCTTTCGCCCAAGGGGGTCTCCAGCCGCCGGGAGAGCACGAGGTTCTCGCCGAAGACAGCCGACTGCCGCACCCGGCCCTCGATCTCCAAGATGCACGAGTTCCCCTGCCAGCATTCATCCCACTTCACCCGCTCGGCCGGCAGGGCGGAGTAGCGGCCGTGAAGCCCGAACTGGCGGCCCTGCTCCTCCGAAGGCGGCCCCGTCGAATCCAGGCCGCAGGTCGTCAACAGCCCTCCGCCGAAGGTACGAAGCCAGCGCACCCCCTCCGGCTCGAAAAATGCCGGCGGTTGGTCTCCCACACAGGAACGCCAGGCAATCGGCATCCCTCGATATTCAGCGAGCGAGAGATCCAGCCCCCGATCGGCCAGGACCGTGTAGTTGAATCCCGAGCCGGAGCGGACCTCCACGCCCAGCGTGCCCCGGGCCGGCCCCTCGGCAAAGGTGAAAGGCCGAAGCCCTCCCACCTGGCTGAGCTGCCCCACGCGACGCATCAACTGCTTGCGCGTATAGCGCTGACCATAGAGTTCTACCATGACTTTCCCCTCACATTTCCAATAGAGTCGGCGAAAAAGACCGCTCAACCCGTTCGGCGCTATGGTAACACGGAGCGGATTTCACTGTCCACGCCCCGAAAAGAAAACTTGACTCCGCGGCGGGCGTGGAGTATACCAATAGCGGCCGGACGCGAGTATCGAAAGCCGCCGCTCGGCCGGCCACAGCGCTGTGATCCGTACGATAAGGAGAAAAAAGAGCGTGAAATCCGATAAACCCCGGGAAGGCAAAACGATTCCTCCCAGCCAGGCGATGGGCCTCGCCGCTCTCCTTGACTACCAGGAAGGGGCGGTGGTCAGCCGCACCCTTCTTCAAAAGGAGACCGGAACGGTGACGCTGTTCGCCTTTGACGCCGGACAGGGCCTCAGCGAGCACACGACGCCGTTCGATGCGTTGGTCTTTCTGCTCGACGGCGAGGCGGACATTACCATTTCCGGCAAGGAACATCGCGTGCGAGCGGGGGAGATGATTCTGATGCCTGCCCACGAGCCTCATGCCCTGCATGCCGTGCAGCCGTTCAAGATGGTGCTGATCATGCTTCGCTCTTGACTACTCCACGCGGCACAGCGCGGAAAGGAGAACAGCCCGATGAGCAAGCTGCCTACCGCCCGCGAGTATATGGCTAAATGCACCTTTGCCATCCATCCCGAAGAAGACATCTTCGGGGCGATCGACATAATGGTGTATCGGGGGCTGCCCGCCATCCCGGTCGTTGATGAGCAAGACCGCCTGGTAGGCATCCTGACGGACAAGGATTGCCTTCGCATTGTTTCCTATATGGTCTATGAAGGCTACCCGGACGGTCTGCACACCGGAGCCGTGGCGGATTACATGTCTCCGGTCAAAGCGACGCTGGAGCCTCACATGGATATTTTCCTGGTGGCGGGCATTTTCTTAAAGACCCAGTTTGTGACGCTGCCCGTGCTGGAGGAGGGAAAGATCGTGGGGGTCATCAGTCGCCGGGATATCCTGCGCGGCATCCTGAGCTGGCAGCGGCGGGAGAGAATCGCAGAAGTCCATGATCGCGAGGCTTTCGAGCAGACTCAGAAGCGCCCGACCTCGATCGAGCAAATGCAAAAAGTCCTCGGGGCGCACAAGAGA
>Ga0068714_10007326_pt1 | contig 10777 bp, 5 predicted proteins | sample MTBNYHSulfiMetaG_FD_62988 | JGI IMG/M metagenome (GOLD analysis project Ga0068714, IMG submission 62988) | Enrichment culture microbial communities from rom New York Harbor, USA that are MTBE-degrading - MTBE-NYH (New York Harbor Sulfidogenic)... | ecosystem: Environmental > Aquatic > Marine >...
CCCGGAGAGCTTTATCAGGGACATGGAGGAAGACGATGACGGCTATTCTCCAGAGCTGTGGAAAAAGATAGCCGACCTCGGCTGGCTGGGGTTAATCTACCCCGAGCAGTACGGTGGCACCGGAGGCAACATTCTGGACATAGCTGTCCTCTATGAAGAAATGGGCCGGGCCATGTTCCCCAGCCCCCATCTTTCCACGGTGGTTCTCTGCGGTTTGACCATTCTTAATGCTGGCAGCGAGGAGCAGAAAGCCGACCTGCTGCCCAAGATAGTCAATGGAGAACGAATCCTCGCTCTGGCCCTGACCGAACCCGAGTCCAGCTGGGATTACAGAGCGTGGGAAGCAGAGGGAATAACCGTTAAGGCTATTCCAGAGGGTAATGATTATATCATCAATGGTACCAAAATCTTCGTTCATGATGCCCACATCGCTGATTACCTGCTGGTGGCCACCAGAACCAGGGATGAGGCTAAGCCGGAGGACGGCGTAACTCTCTTCCTGGTCGATGCTAAGAGCCCGGGGATAAGCTGTACCCCGCTAAAAACGACTGCCGGGGACAAGCAAAGTGAAGTGATTTTTAACAAGGTTAAAGTCCCCGTGAAGAACATCGTCGGAGAACTTCACGGTGGCTGGCCACCCTTAGCCCGAAGCATACAGGTGGGAGCGGTGATGCTCTGTGCTGAAATGTTAGGGGCCGGCTGGAAAATTCTGGACCTAACCGTAGACTATGCCAAGACCAGAATACAGTTTGACGCCCCCATCGGGGTTAACCAGTATGTACAGGAGTATTGCACCGACCTGGTCTCTGAAATTGACGGTACCAAGAATGTCACTTACCAGGCTGCCTGGAAACTGAGTGAAAATCTTCCCTGCGACTTTGAGGTAGCCGTAGCCAAGGCCTGGACAAGTGACGCCCACGAGAGGGCTTGCTGGGATGCTCATCAGGTGTTTGCCGGTGTTGGCTACACCGTGGATGACGGCGTCATGCCTCTCTACTCCAGGCGAGGCAAAGCCCAGCAACTCTATCTGGGTAATTCCGCCTACTGGCTGAGTAAGGTTGCCCGGCAAATCGATAAGTGGCCGGCACCAGAAAAGCCCCGAGGCAAGCCACGCGGCCTCTGGAACATATCTGAAGAGGAGCAAATACCAGCCTGGCAGCCCTGGCGAGAGAGATGGGAGAAAATCCAGAGAAGGAAAGAGGAAAGGAGAAAGGGTAAACCTCAGAAAGCCTGAGGCTACACAAATTGGCTAGAGTCCTTAGATTGGGTGATTACTGGCGCTGTACTGCACCTTACGCTGGATGCAGTTTCTGGCCGACAATTATTGTGTAGCTTTAGAGAATTAACCGAAAGACAGGAAATTGCAGTACCCTCTCGAAGCATATCTGGATATTGAGACTACTGGACTATCTCCAGTATACAGCCAGATTACTACTATCGGTATCTATCTTACCGATGGGATTGAGGGGCAATTTACCCAGCTGGTAGGAGAAGAGGCAACTGCGGAAAACCTGCTGGCCGCACTACAGGGAGCCACGGTAATCTACACCTATAACGGCAGCCGCTTTGACCTCCCCTTCATCCGTCTACGTACAGGTATAGACCTGGGTATATTTTTTGAACATCATGATTTAATGTATGACTGCTGGAGAAACAACCTCTTCGGCGGATTGAAAGTCGTGGAACAACAACTGGGCATAGAGAGAAGGTTAAAAGGCGTCAGTGGATATGACGCGGTAAGATTATGGTGGGCATACCAGAACGATTATGATGAAAATGCCCTCGCTACTTTGCTGGCATACAACAAGGAGGACGTAATTAACCTGAAGACCTTAAAGGAAAGATTGCTCTAGGACGCTCCTGCTATACGCACCAGCCCAAAAAGCCAGGGCTAAAAGGCTAAGAGAGCATGATTCTGGCATCAACCACCGTATAGCCACTGCCCAGTTCCAGGGCCTTCACCGGGTTAAGGTCCAGTTCATCTATTTCCGGCAGTTCTTCCACCATTGCCGAGATGCGCAGCAGAAGGTCCTCAATAGCCTTGATATCACTGGGTTTCGAACCCCGCCAGCCCTCCAGTAGCTGATGAGCCTTAACCGAGCGCACCATCTCCCTGGCATCAACATCGGTTAGTGGATGGATACGAAAGGTAACATCTTTGAACAACTCACTGTAAATCCCACCCAGGCCAAACATAATCAGGGGACCAAAAGAGGGGTCCTGAGTCACACCCACGATTACTTCCACACCACCGTGTATCATCTGCTGAACGGTAACGCCCTGCATTTCATCTGCCCTGCCCAGACCAACAAGGCGCTCTCTAATCTGGTTAAAGGCACGCTCTACTTCTCCCGGCATGTAGATATTGAGCATTACTCCGCCCACCTCTGTTTTATGGGTTATTGTGTCCGAGAGAAGCTTGATGACCACCGGGAAACCAATTTCCCCGGCGGCTTTGACTGCGTCTTCAGCAGTCAGAACCGTTCCGGCCTGAACCGTATGAATGCCATAGCAATTAAGAAGCTCGGTAACTGAAGCCGTATCGAGCCACAACGGTCGTGTTGTACTCTGCTGTATTGCCGATTCAACGATGTCCCTGGCCTTATCGCTGTTAATTCCTTTCAACTGTGGAATTGTTCCCTTTGGTCTTTTCAGCCAATCACAATACTGACAGGCCCTGGCCAGCGCTGTCGCCGTAGCCTCAGGGAAGGCAAAACAGGGTACCTGCTCGATGGGAGCACGCGACCCCATAAACGAGGCCACCAGTGTCTTACCCCGCTGACGAAACTCTGGTGCTATCTCACGGATAGCATCAGCTACCGCTTCAGCCCGGACTAGTATTGGAGGAATAAAGATAACAATGACAATATCGATACTTTCATCCCCGGCTAGAAGCTTCAGCGCCCGGCCATACTCTTCAGCAGTAGCCTCGGCGGTCATATCAATGGGGTTAGCCAGACCAGCCCGAGGAGGCAGGAAACTCTTTAACTCGGCAAGGGTACCATCAGAAAGAGTCACCAATTCAAGACCACGGTCAGCACAGGCATCAGCCGTCAGGATGCCGGGACCACCACCATTGGTCAGGATAACCACCCTTCTGCCGGAAGGCACGGATTGATGAGATAGAAGATTGGCTATGTCAAAGAGATCCTCAAGTGTATCCACTCTGATGATACCGGCCTGGTCAAAAAGAGCTTCAGAGGCTACCTCAGCAGTAGCCAGGGCACCAGTGTGAGAAGCAGCTGCCCGTGACCCGGCAGGAGTGCGTCCACTTTTTACCGCTATTACTGGCTTAGTTGGCGTTACACTGCGAGCAATGTGGGCAAACTTCCTCGGGTTGCCAAATGATTCCAGATAAAGCAGGATGACGCTGGTATCCGGGTCTTCCTCCCAGTATTGCAGCAGGTCATTACTGGAGACATCAGCGCGGTTGCCAATGCTGACAAAGGTAGACAGACCAATATTCAGGCTCCGTGCATATTCCAGAATGGCCAGTCCCAGGGCGCCACTCTGGGTGCCGAAGGCAACATTACCCCGGGGAGGAAATACGGCGGAGAAAGTGGCGTTCATGCTGACCTCTGCATCGGTATTTATTATTCCCATGCAGTTGGGACCAACCAGCCGCATCCCGTAGCTGCGAGCTGTCTCAAGGAGCCTTTCCTGCCTTGCCAACCCATCAGCCCCGATTTCCCCAAAACCGGCGGATATGACCACAGCCCCCCGCACACCCTTCCGTCCACACTGCTCAACCACCTTCTGCACAGCTTCAGCGGGAACAGCCACCACCGCCAGGTCCACCGGGCCGGGTACCTCAAGAACCGAGGGATACGCCTTTACCGAAGCCACCACCTCAGCGTTGGGATTAACCGGATAGACAACACCGGTAAACTCCTGATGGAGGACATTATGAAAGAGCCGGTTGCCAATAGTCCCGCGTTTTACCGAGGCACCGATAACAGCTATCGAGCGAGGCTTGAGAAAGGCCCTCAACGAAGCAATGGTAGCAATCTTCCCACGTTCAGCAGTTCTCTCCTCAACCAATGGCGTCGGAGCAATTTCAAAGACGACCCGGTAAACACCACCCTCCAGCTCCTCAGCCACCTCAAAACCGCTATCTTCCAATACGCTCATCATTTCCCTGTTTTCAGCCAGTACCTCAGCCTCGAAAAGGCGGACACCCTTTTCCCTGGCGATGACAACCATCTGCTCTAGCAAATGAGTCCCAATACCTCTCGCCTGATACCTGTCCTCAACAATAAAGGCAACCTCCGCAGTATCCCCCGCCGGCACCCGCGTGTAGCGTCCCACGGCAATGATTTTTTTCTCCTCCTCTTCAACAATAGTCCCCACCAGAGCGAAAGTATTATCATAATCAACCATGCAGAAACGACGTGCTTCTTCTTTTGACATGTGGGTCAAGACATGGTGAAACCTGAGATAAATAGCATGACGACTGAGACGGGAGAAGAGCGCCAGCAGCATTTCTTCGTCCTCAGGCTGAATCGGTCTGAGTAGCAGGGTTGAGCCATCCCTTAAGATGACGGCGGTCTTAAATCTTTCCAGGTCATTGCTTCCGCGATTTGTAGTCATGTACTTCACCCCCCGGCACCATTACCACCATATCCGCAGTTACAACATTCCTAACAATAATGATAGCATCGCTGCACTTGTGTAGTCCACACAACACAGTCTGCTCACAAACCCTGAGAAACTGGAAACTGAAAAGGATGCAGCTTCGTCTACCTCCCGGTGCTTTTCGCCAGAATGTATTTACCCAGAGCAGGAGCTACGGTGGCTGAAACGATAGCCAGAATAATCAGTGTGGCAAACAGGTTTTCGTCAATTAACCCGAGCCTGATCGATATATCGGCGGCGGCTACTATCAAGCTCAACCTGGCGGTATGAAACAGACCGAAGGCAGTACTTTTTCTCAAATCCAGACCGCTAAATTTAGCCGCCACGGCAACTCCGATAGCTTTTGAAAACATACCCACCGCAATTATCGCCAGGAGGACAGCGATGCCGTGTACGCTGGAAAAGACAGCCGGCAGGTCTACCTTGGCACCGGTAAAGATAAAAAATAAGGGAACAAAAAAGCCGTAGCCAAAGCTCTGTAACTTCTCCTCTTCAAGGGTAGCTTTAGGAAGAATCTCTGAAATCAGTAAACCGGCAATGAATGCCCCGACAATGGAATGAAAACCCAGCTGGCTGGAGACTGCGGCAAGTAGAAAAATCAGGGCAAAAGCAACTCTCATCTCCAGGTCAAAGTAACTTTTTTTGAATAATCTGGCCACAATCTTTTTGCGTAACTTTCTCTTATTAATCAGCCAGGGCAGAAAGAACAGCACCAGTACCGCCACAAAGGAATAGAGAAACCTGATTTCAAGCGAACCTTGAATGGTAGCCAGTACAAATGCCAGAAGGAATAAACTGATTATGTCAACAAGAACCACAGAGGTAAGCAGCAGCTGAGCAATACGCTTAGAGAACTTAATGTCCTTGAGCAAAGGTAAGACCAGGCCCAGGGACGTGGTGCAAAACAGAGTGCCCAGGAGGAGAGGATGTATACCCACCCAGAAAGCAAGCAGGACACCGGAAAGAAAGGGTACTGACACTGAAACAAGGACTATAACTATCACCTTCTTGAAAACTGGCCAGCGCATACGGCCAAAATCTGTCTCCAGACCGGCCAGAAACATCAGGTAGACCAGCCCAAATGCCGAAAAAAACTCAATAACAGGATGCTCTGGAATGAGACCAAACAAGGAATCCCCGATTAACATGCCGAACAATAGCTCAGCCACGATTACCGGTATCCTCGCCCGCCTGGCCAGGGGCGGGAGCACCACGACACCCGCAAAAACAATAACCAGTGTGACCGCTAATGATTCCATAATTAATTTGACATACTTTACGATATCTTACTGTCAACTGGCAAATTGGCTGCTGACGCAGATTTCTTCGAGCTGCCCCAACCCATTTTTCCGTACTGTTCGGTTTTAGTTGGTCATGTCATTGCAAGGAGCGTAGCGACGAAGCAATCTCAAACTATTGATATACTCACGAACGAGATTGCTTCGCCTTCGGCTCGCAATGACAGTTTTATCAACCATAATCAAACAGAACCCATTTTTCAGGCACTATACATGAGGGACAGGGAGTATTATAATAACAACCTACGAAGTAGATGCAAAATTGTAAGGCTAATACTTCTCCTGAGAAAAGCCAAACCTTCAATTGATGAACACGCAACAGAGAAGGATACGCAGACCCGGCGATAGAATATTGCGCATACCAAGGGTCAGGCCATGGCGAGTTCTGCTCCCCGTAATCCCGAGGACAAGAACCGGCGGCTCTTCATCACTGGTATTAATTTACGGCTTTGCTGCCGTAATAGCACTCGGTACCGTTTTGCTGATTTTGCCCCTATCAAGTAAAACGGGAGAGACCACTTGCTTTGTGGACGCTCTCTTCACAGCCACCTCGGCAGTTTGTGTTACCGGACTGGTGGTGATGGACACGGCTGACTACTGGAGCCTTTTTGGACAGATAGTAATCCTCATTTTAATCCAGATAGGCGGCTTCGGTTTTATGACCAGTGCCACACTATTTCTACTCGCCTTTGGACGCAGGATAGGGCTACGGGAAAGACTGCTTATCGGCGAATCAATGGGTCTAACCCAGCTCGGCGGCTTGCCCACCATTATTAAACGGATGGCCATCTTCACCATAATTATGGAAATCGCTGGAGCCGCCCTTTTTTACTTACGCTTCTCCACCGAAAGTCCTGCCGGGACAGCCATCTGGAAATCCCTGTTTCAAGCCATTTCAGCCTTCAATAATGCCGGCTTCGACATCTTCGGCAACTTTAGAAGCTTGTCACAATACCAGGGGGACCTCCTGGTACTACTCGTCACCGCGATACTTATTTTTCTCGGTGGTATCAGCTTCCTGGTAATGGCCGACGTGCTCAAGACACGCAGTTTCACCAAGCTAGCACTCGATAGTAAGGTAGTAATAACCACCACGCTATCACTCCTGGCACTGGGGACAATCATCGTCCTGCTTACTGAATTCAACGACGCGGATACTCTCGGTGCCCTCCCCATACCCCAGAAGATTCTCAATGCCTTCTTTCAATCCGTGACCGCCAGAACCGCCGGTTTCAGCACCGTCAGCATGAAGAACGTGGCCGATTATGCGCTCTTCTTCACCATGCTGCTCATGTTTGTTGGTGGGGCATCAGGCTCAACAGCCGGTGGCATCAAGGTTAACACCTTTGGTATGCTCGGTGCCACCATCTGGAGCACAATCAGGGGCAGGGAACACGCCGGAGCTTTTGGCAGAGAATTTACCACCCAGCAGATACACCGGGCTTTAGCGGTAGTAATTCTTTCCCTTGGACTCCTGTCTCTGTTAGTTTTCCTGCTCACCGTAACCGAGGAGCACCGTTTTCTTGACCTTCTCTTTGAAACAATCTCTGCCTTTGGCACTGTCGGATTATCCACCGGAATAACTCCCGGCTTATCTACAGCCGGTAGATTAATTATTACCGTTACCATGTTTATCGGAAGGTTAGGACCTCTGACACTGGTACTATCACTCATCCAGCGCCAGCAAATAACCGAATACCGATACCCTCACGAAGCCATTAGAATAGGATAGGAGGCGGATATGAAGAAACAAATCGCAGTCATCGGGCTGGGCCGATTCGGGGTAAGCCTAGCTACCACCTTAGCCAACATGGGGCATGATGTCCTGGCCATAGACAGAAACGAGAACCATGTCCAGAATATCGCCACACAAATAACTCACGCCGTTCAGGCAGACGCCACCAACGAGGTGATTCTCACTGAGCTGGGCATCAATAAATTCGATATTGCTATCGTCGCTATTGGGTCAGCCATTGAGAGCAGCGTGCTAACAACCATCCTGCTCAAAAAGCTGGGTGTCCCCTACGTAATCGCCAGAGCCAATAGTGAGCTGCATGGCAGCATTCTCCAGAAAATAGGTGCTGATACCGTAGTCTATCCAGAGCGTGAAATGGGTACCAGCTTAGCCCAGGTAGTAACCTTGAGTAATGTTTGGGACTATATGTCGGTTGCACCCGGTTATGGTGTGGCCAAACTGACGGCACCATCGTATCTCGTCGGTGAGAAGTTATCCCAAGTTGGCTTTGGTCCCAAGGGTAAGTGGGAAGTGGCCGTGCTCCTTATTCAACGGGGAAAGGAGGTCATTGTCACGCCAGGTCAAGGAGAAGTAATCCAGCCCGATGACATCCTGATAGTAGCCGGTAATGATGATAAGCTAGAGAGGCTGCTGGCTGAGGCCAAGAAGAACAAAACAGAGGAACAGAAATCTTCTTCAGCAACCGGCACAGGATAAAAGATACCACCCTCTCGTAAGCCTTGACAAATGAAAAATCAAGGGTATAATACTTCTAATCTTGGCCACTCTTTTACCGTTGATAATACGAGTCTTGTTTAAGTGGGGACTATAATTCCCTAGCCGCCGTTTCCGTGGGAAAAAGTATCTCTGAAGGGAGAACAAAGCATGGAAAATAAAGAGAAGGCAGAAGGTATGCTCAGCCCCTACCGGGCCTTAGACCTGACCGACGAGAAAGGGCTGCTCTGTGGCAAGATGCTGGGAGACCTGGGGGCAGACGTTATTAAGATCGAAAGGCTAGGTGGTGACCACGCCCGCAATATCGGCCCCTTTTACCACGACGAAGTTGACCCTGAGAAGAGCCTCTTCTGGTGGGCTTTTAACACCAGCAAGAGGGGCATAACCATCGATATTGAGACCAGCGAGGGGCAGGAGACCTTCAAGAAACTGGTGAAGACATCTGATTTCGTCATTGAATCCTTCTCACCTGGCTACATGGACAGGCTGGGCCTGGGTTATAAGGCGCTGGAGAAGCTCAATCCTGGTATTATCATGGTCTCCATCTCCCCCTTCGGGCAGACCGGCCCGTACAAAGATTACAAAGCTCCCGATATTGTGGCCTGGGCCATGGGCGGTATGATGTATGAATATGGTGATGCCGACCGTCCACCTATCCGGGTTAGTCACCATTCTCAGGCACACCTTCACGCCGCCGCAGAAGCAGTTGCCGGAGCTATGATAGCCCTCCACTACCGTGAGTTGACCGGAGAGGGACAGCATGTCGATTTATCCATCCAAGAAGCTGTGGTGCCGGTTACCGACAGGGTGCCCAATACCTGGGACATGATGAAAATCAACCTGCGGCGGGGAATGGAACTGCTCCCCGGCCTCCGCCTGACACGGATATGGCCCTGCAAGGATGGCTATGCCGTCTGGTTTTACTTTGGCGGTGGACTGGCACACCTGAGCCGACAGCTCGTCAAATGGATAGAATACGAAGGCATGGCGGACGATTTCCTGAAGAACTTTAACTGGGAAGCCTTTGATTTAAGTGCGCCTAATGCAGATGATATCGCCCGTGTCGAAGAGCCAACACGCAAGTTTTTCCTGGCCCACACCAAAAAAGAACTTTTCGAGGGCGCACTGAAGCATCGAGTAATACTCTATCCGGTATCTACAGCCAAGGACTGCCTGGAGAGTGCCCAGCTTGACCACCGGAAATTCTGGGTAAAGGTAGAGCACCCCGAAATAGGTGAGAGTATTACCTACCCCGGCCCCTTTGCCAGGACCACGGGGATACCACCGCGAGTATGGCGGCGTGCTCCTCTTATTGGCGAGCACAACCGGGAGGTCTTCGATAAGGAGCTAAATCTCTCCAGGGAAGAACTGCTGTCACTAAGGGGAGTGAAGGATTATCCGGCTAATGCCGCCCGAAAAAGCACCACGGGAGTCAAACCTAAAAAGCCCCTTGAGGGAATCAGGGTGGCCGACTTCACCTGGAATATCGTTGGCCCGCTAACCACCAAGCTGCTGGCTGATTACGGCGCCGAGGTAGTGCGGATAGAAGGCCGGAGCCGACCTGACCCCGCCCGCACCGGAGGCCCCTTCAAGGACGGTATCTCCGGACTGGACCGCGCCGGCCATGTCTGCCAGTGGACTACCGGTAAGCTCGGCGTCGCCCTTAACCTCTCCAACCCGAAGGGAGTGGAGATAGCCAGGAGACTTATCGCCCGCTCGGATATCGTCGTGGAAACTTTCGCCGGAGGGGTAATGGAGAGAATGGGGCTGGGCTATGAAGAACTCAAGAAGGTAAAACCTGATATTATTATGTTAAGTTCCTGCATGCAGGGGCAAACAGGGCCATACGCAAACCACCCCGGCTTTGGCTATCATCTGGCCGCCCTGTCTGGTTTCAGTCAGATTGCCGGCTGGCCCGACCGCGAACCGGCCTGGCTTGGACCCTACACCGATTTCCCGGCCCCCCGCTTTAACGCCCTTATTATCCTGGCCGCCCTTGACTATCGGCGCCGTACTGGCCAGGGCCAATACATCGACATGTCCCAGTATGAAAATGCCCTGCACTTCATCACACCCGTTATCCTGGACTACGTGGTAAACGGGCACACAGCCGGTAGAATGGGCAACCAGCTTGATTACGCCGCCCCGCATAACGCCTACCGCTGCCAGGGTGACGACAGGTGGTGTGCTATCGCCGTCTTCACGAATGAAGAATGGCAGAGCTTCCGTAAGGTCATCGGTAATCCCGCCTGGACTGGCGACCCCAGGTTTAGTACCCTCCAGTCCAGGAAGGAAAACGAGGCCGAACTTGATAAGCTGGTTGAGACATGGACGCTCAACCGGTCAGCCGAAGAGGTCATGACCATGATGCAAA
>Ga0068714_10007328_pt1 | contig 10773 bp, 9 predicted proteins | sample MTBNYHSulfiMetaG_FD_62988 | JGI IMG/M metagenome (GOLD analysis project Ga0068714, IMG submission 62988) | Enrichment culture microbial communities from rom New York Harbor, USA that are MTBE-degrading - MTBE-NYH (New York Harbor Sulfidogenic)... | ecosystem: Environmental > Aquatic > Marine >...
GAGGGTAAGCAGAATCCGAGGACACATGGTAATACGTTGGCGGTGAAGGTCGGTTCCGGCCGCCCCCGCTCTTGATCTACGAAGAGAAGGGTAGACAGGATCGCCGCCGCAGTGTACCTTGATGATACGAACAGCTTCGTAGCGGATTTCGTGGGAGCTTCGACGGAGGTGGCAGGGCATGAGCGACGAGGTGTCCTTTTCCGAGCGGGAGCTGGACGTCATGAGCGTCCTGTGGAAGGAGGGGTCCGGAACCGTCTCCGAAGTCCGGGAGAAGCTCGGGGACGAGGTCGGCTACACCACGGTCCTGAAGATCCTCCAGATCCTCGAGGGTAAGGGACACGTGCGGCACGAGAGGGAGGGCCGGGCGTACCGGTATCGCCCCTCCGTGGCCCCGGAGCGGGCTGGCGACTCGGCCCTTCGCCGCATCGTGGAGAAGATCTTTCACGGCTCGGCGGAGCTGGCCCTGGCCCGCCTCGTCTCGGACCGCAAGGTCTCCCCCGAGGAGCTGGACAGGATGCGGCGGCTCCTGGACGACCTGGACGAGTAGAGGGCCCCGGCCATGTCCCTCCTGACCTGGATGATCTATGCGGCCCTCGTGGCTGCCCTTCTGGGGGCGGCAGCCTGGGTCCTGGAACGGGTGCTCCTCCCCCTCGGACGTCCCGTCCGGTGGCTCTGGGTCCTGGCGCTGTCCGGGGCCGTGGGAATCCCCTTCGTGGCCCTCGCCTGGTCCGGATACTCCCTGCTGCATCCCGAGGCCGGCATCGGCCCCGGTGGCCCCGACGGCGGGCCGGCCGCTCCCGCCGTTTCTGCAACCGCTTCCGCCCCGGGTCCCGTTCTCCGGATCCTCCGGGAGGTGAGCGGGGGGCTCACGGAGGGTGTTCGACGCATGGCCGAGAGCATTGCGGCGTCCGGCCCCTCCGATGGCACCCTCGCCCTCCTGTGGGCAGCGGGGGCGCTGCTCCTCTCCCTGACGGCGGCGGGCGCCACCCTCCGGCTGCGCGCCCGGCTACGCCGCTGGCCCTCGGTACGCCTCCAGGGAAGGGACAGGGTGCGGATCACTCCCGGGCTCGGGCCCGCGGTCATCGGGCTGGCCCGCCCGTGGATCGTGCTCCCCCGCTGGGTCCTGGAGCTGGAGCCACGCCGCATGGGCCTCATCCTCCTCCACGAGGAGGAGCACGTCTCGGCCCGGGACACCGTGGCGCTCGCGGGAGCCGCGGCGGCGGTCCTGGGCTGCTTCTGGAACCCGCCCCTCTGGTGGATCCTGGGGCGGCTCCGGAGCTCCGTGGAGATGGACTGCGATCAGAGGGTCCTGGCCCGGGGGATACCCCCCGGCGAGTACGGGACCCTCCTCCTGGAGGTCAGCGCCCGCGGCGATCGGCTCCCCCTTCACATGGCCGCCCTGGCGGAACGTACCAACCTGTTGGAACGGAGGCTGAGACAGATGAAGCGCGTGAGACCACAGCACCCCCTTCTGGCCCTCGCAGGCGCCGGCGTGGCTGCCACCGTCCTCATCCTGGTGGCGTGCGAGACGCAGGTTCCGGCGCCTACGGAGCAAACCGACCAAGCGACCACCCTGCTACCGGTCCAGGAGGACGCCCGGGACACCACGGGCGAGGTGGAGGTCGTGGGTTACGGGGAAAGGGAAGGCGGAGTGGGGAGGGTGATCGTCCGGGGCACGGACGAGACTCAGGGACCAAGCCCGCTGGTCGTCGTCGACGGGGTCATCGTGGGGGAGACATGGCCCATTGAGCCGATGATCGATGCGGACCGCATCGAGTCCATCGAAGTGCTCAAGGGAGCCGCCGCCGCGGCTCGATTCGGCAGCCGTGGACAGCATGGGGTGATCATGATCACCACCCGGGGAGGAGGTCGGCCATGAGCCATAGCCAACGACTGGTGGAGTGCACCCAGACCTCCTTGTAGACGTACATGTTCTGGGACGGCCAGTAGGGCAGGTCCGTGATCCCCCGGCTCTGCATGCCCACAGGCAGCGAGCCCACGAAGTCGCCCGAGGATACGCTGTACTGCTGTGCCCAGTCGTACCCCTCGCCGTACATGGTGCTCTGGGCGAAGGGATTGCGGCCCACCACCCACTGGGCCTGTCGCTGCGCCAGGTCCATGGCGGCGCTGTCTCCCAGGAGGAGCGCTGCGGCGGAGAGCGCCTTCGCCTGTGAGAGAAGGACCCCGTAGTTGCCGCGCCGGGCAAACCAGACGGGAAAGGCCCGCAGGTACCACTCCTCCCCCATGGGCATCCCGGCGAGCACCTGGGCCCGATAGGCCTCCCGGGTCGCCATGTGCAGCGCCCCGGAGTCCGGAACCTCTTTCGCCTCGTCGCCGAGGCGGTACACGTAGGATGGAAGGACTCCCCAGGGCGCCGTCGCCTGCCCGATTCGCTTCAGGTACTCCACGTAGAGCTCGAGGGTGGAGCGCCACTTCCCGCCGTCGGGGTGGTCGGGAAAGGCGGCCATGAGCTGCGTCAGGGCGACGACGGGGGCCTGGTCGTTCCCGCGATGGAACTGGTGGAAGAGCGTGTCCCGTTCGGGGCCGGTGTAGAAGAAGCCGGACAGCGGGAAGAGGCTCCCCACCGGGTGCTTCTGCTGCGACTCCACGATGGTGCCCGCCAGCTCCACGGCCTTCTCGGCATAGCTCTCGGCGGCCGTGGCACGATACAGCTCGAGGGAGGCGGTGACGCCGATGCCGGCGAGCTCCAGCCGGGTCGCCGCGAAGGCCGGCGTGTGCCATGTGGACGGGCCCTCGACGCCGTCGATGGCGTGGATCCAGTCCTCCTCCGCGATCTGCAGGCTGCGCCGGGCAAGGGCGGGATCGCTCTCCTTCAGGAGGCGGTAGGCGATGGCCCCGGCGGCAGCGGCGATGTAGTTGGCGTTCGGGTTGTTCCTGGCCTCCACCACGCGGTCGTCCGCGTCGCCCGCGATGTTGTTCGTCCACAGGTTGTGGCTCGCGAAGGCGATGCGGTACCCACCCTCGAAGCGTACGCGCAGCACCCACTCCAGCCCCCATTTCGCCTCCTCCAGGAGACGCTCGATCAGGGCCGGGTCGCCTCCCCGCTCCCGGAGCCGCTCCGCCAGCGCGAACATGGCGTAGGTGGCCTCCCCCGTGTTGATGACACCCTGCGAGAGGTCGCCCGCATCGTGCCACCCTCCGCTCATGACGATGCGCTCGCCGCCGTGTGTGGCGAACCAGTCCAGATGGTCCACCGGGTGCGAGCCCGGCACGTCATAGCCGCAGCGGTTGCCGTAGAAGAAGTTCAGCGCCTTCCAGATGGTGGTGCTCCACACGTCCTCGCCGATGGAGAACGGGCGCGTGGTCGTCTCGCCAGCACGGATGACGTAGCGACCGGGCGCCTCCGCTTCCGAGAAGTCCATCTCCTGGTAGGTGCCGAGTCGCGTCTGCACGGTGCGGACCGGCCTGCGCAGCACGACCTCCCCCAGGGCGCGGTCGTCGACGCGCAGCAGCGTGAACTCGGCCGCCGCCAGGTCGCCGGCGAGGGCCGTCTTGGTGGCCCCGGTCCGGTAGCCCGTGTGGCTGAAGGCGATCCTCCCCGGGGCCACGTCCCACCCCGTGTGGTGGTCGGGATCGACGCGCTGCAGCTCGAGGTCGGCCATCTCGAAGGCGACCGTGTCGCCCGGCGCGGCGAGCATCTTGTTCACCCAGTAGCCGATCTCCAGGGCCGTCACGCGGTCGCGGGCCAGAGGCTCGATCTCCCACACCACCTGCTGCCACCCCCCCTTGGCGAGGGTGACGTAGTGGATGCCTTCCCGGTTGTAGGCGTCCGGCACCTTCTCGGCACCGTCGTTGTGGAGCACGATCTGGAGCGGCAACATGGGAAAGCCCTGGACCTCGGGCCTGATCCACAGGGAGATGCGGTTGAAGTCGCTCCAGTCCTCGCCGTCGAACACGCGCCGGAGATTGATGGAGGAGAGCCGGTTGCGCGTGGGCGCCGGCTCGTCCCGGAACATCCGGACGTCCACCCGCAGGACCCGCCTGTGGCCCAGCCGCGGCTCCTCGGGGAAGGTCAGGGCGCCGGTGCCGGTGAAGCGCCAATGATCCGGGACGGTCATGTCGTCCAGCGTGTGGCTGGCCCGGACCGGCTTCTTGAGCCAGCCGAACTCTGCGGAACGCTCGAACTCGATGGGGAGCAGCGGCCGCGGGGTCTGGGCGGTCCCGGAGGCGGCCGTGCCGAAGAGCCCGGCGAGCATCACGATCATGGACGGTTTCATGGCTCCAGCCCCCCTCCCCCCTTTCCCTCAGCCCCGGGACGTCCCCTCGTGGATCGTCTGGCCCCCGGGGTGCCGCACCGTCATCTGGGCGTTTCGTCCCGATGGCATGGAGGAGCACCCGTACTCGCCGGCCTTGTTGATGGCCACGAACTTCTCGCCGGGGACGAAGTCGTTGCCGATGGCCCGGTAGCGGCCCACGATCATGTCGATGGCGTCCTCGCAGGCCTGCTGAGGGGTGCGACCCTCCCGCATGCGCATGACGATGAAGTAGGAGGCGCAGGACTTGATGACGTCCTCCCCCCGTCCGGTGGCGCCGGCGGCCCCCACGGCGTTGTCCACGTAGAGGCCGGCCCCGATGATGGGGGAGTCCCCCACCCTTCCCGGGATCTTCCAGGAGAGGCCGCTGGTGGTGGTGATGCCGGAGATGTCCCCGTTGGCGTCCACGGCCAGGACGTTGGTGGTGCCGTAATGGAAATGATCCGGTCCCTCCGGGAGACGCTCCGGGCCGCCTCCGCCCTGCCGTCCCACCAGGTGCTCCGGGGGCCCCCAATCGTCGGTCTCCGATAGCCTCTCCCGCCAGCGGAGCCATGTCGCCCGGGACCGTTCCGTCATGAGGTCCTCGATCGTGTACCCGAAATCCAGGGCGAGCCGCTGGGCCCCGGGGCCCACCATGAGGACGTGGTCCGTGCGCTCCATGACGATCCGTGCGATGGAGGAAGGGGTCTTGATCCCCTCCAGGGAGGCCACCGCCCCGGCGCTGTAGGTCCGCCCGTCCATGCAGGACGCGTCGAGCTGGACCACCCCCTCCGCGTTGGGGAGCCCGCCGTATCCCACGCTGGAGTCCTCAGGATCCACTTCGATGACGTTGGCTCCCCGCTCCACCGCGTCCAAGGCCCTTCCCCCGGAGGCGAGGATCTCCCAGGCCTGGCGCATGGCCTCCTGGCCGGTCTCGTTGGTGTGGCTGGTGACGATGAGGGGGGTGCCGGCCCCCTGGGGGGCATGGGCATGGGCGAGCCCGGGCCATCCGCCGGTGGCGGCGGCTCCGGCTCCCAGGGCGAGGCTGTTCCGGATGAAGAGTCGACGGTCGATGGTGTTCATGGAGTCTCAGCCTTTCCCTCTCGTTCGGGTATCTTCCCCCTCTTCCGTGCCTGCCAGGGACGTCCGCCTGCGTCGGTCCTGCGGAGGCTGGCCGGCCCCACCGGTCCCGTGGGCCCTGGCGCGACGCGGGAATGTGGGGAGGGGCGTCCGCCACCGGCAAGGACGGTCTGCCTTCGGACTGTCCCAAGAATCTGGCCCATATGCGCTTCCCGTCCCATCTTGATGAGAACCATGGACACCCAGCGCCGTCTCGACCATGCCCTGGAGGGGCATTACCGCATCGAGCGCCAGCTCGGCGAGGGCGGAATGGCCACGGTGTACCTGGCCGAGGACCTGAAGCACAAGCGCCCCGTGGCCCTCAAGGTGCTCCGCCCGGATCTCTCGGCCATGCTGGGCACCGAACGGTTCCTCCGGGAGATCGAGGTGGTGGCCCGGCTGAACCATCCCAACATCCTGGCGCTCCACGACTCGGGGGAGGCCGACGGGCTCCTCTACTTCGTCATGCCCTTCGTGGAAGGGGAGTCCCTGCGGGCAAGGCTGGACCGGGAGGGCCGTCTCCCCCTGGAGGAGGCCGTCCGCATCACCCGGGAGGTGGGGGACGCTCTCCAGTACGCCCACGAGCAGGGGCTGGTCCACCGGGACGTCAAGCCCGAGAACATCCTTTTCCAGGCGGGCCACGCCCTGGTGTGCGACTTCGGCATCGCCCAGGCCGCCAGCCAGGCCCACGAGCGCCTCACCCGCACGGGGATCGCCGTGGGCACCTTCACCTACATGAGCCCCGAGCAGCTGACGGACGGCGGGACGGTGGACCAGCGGACCGACGTGTACGCCCTGGGGTGCCTCCTCCACGAGATGCTCACGGGGGAGGCAGCGTTCCCGGCGGCCACGCCCCAGGTGGCCCTGGCGCAGAAGCTGGCGGGGAAGCCGCGGGATCTCTCCACGGTCCGCCCCGACGTTCCCCGGACCGTCACCGCCGTGCTGGAGCGGGCCCTGGCGGTGGAGCCGGAGGACCGTTACGCCACGGCCGGGGGGCTGGCCCTCTCCCTGGACGAGGCCGTCACCACCATGGCCATCGAGAGGGACACCCTCCGTCGGCGCCGGAGGCGGGGAGTCCGGGTGGGGGTTGGCTTGGCAGCGACTCTTGTCCTGGGGGCCGGCGCCTGGTGGCTGAGCCACCTGGTGGCCGGCCCTGCCATGGAGCGGGTGGCGGTCCTGCCCTTCTCGAACCAGGCGAACGACCCGGCGCAGGACTACCTGGTCCAGGGCGCCCACGGGGCACTCGTGCTTGAGATGGCCAAGGCCGGCCTGCGCGTGATCAACCCAACCTCGGTGGCCCAGTATTCCGGGACCTCCCGGCCCGCCCGGGACATCGCCGCCGAGCTCCAGGTGGACGGGATCGTCCAGGGATCCGCCGGCATGCTGGGGGAACGCCTCACCATCGATCTGCAGCTCGTGCACGGCCGGAGCGAGGAGATCCTGTGGGCCGAGTCGTTCCAGGCCAACCTGCAGGACGTGGTCGGCCTCTACCGCCGGGCCACCCTGAGCCTGGCCCAGCAGACCGGCTTCCGGCTGGGGGAGGAGGCGTTGGCTCGGCTGGCGGTGGCCCAGGAGGTGGATCCCCAGGTGTACGAGGCCCTGCTCCAGGCCAGATTCCATTACCAGAAGCTCACGGAAGCGGGGTTCGCGACGGCCCTCGACTACTACGACCTGGCCCTCCAGCGGGACTCCCTCTCGGCGGAGGCGTGGGTGGGGATCGCCCAGGTTTGGGGGGGGCGGGCTCAGATGGGTCTGATCTCGGGGGACGAGGCGAACCAGGTGGCGGCGGCGGCGCTGGAGCGCGCCCGGGAGCTTGATCCCTCCCTTTCGGGAGTGCAGCGGGATATTGCTGGCCGCTTCGTGTGGTCCGACTGGAACTGGTCGGCGGGGGAGGAGGCCTTCTTGCTCGCCCTGGCGGCCGACCCCACGGACTCGCGAACGCGGGCCAGCTACGCCCACCTGCTACTCTATCTTGACCGGGACGCGGAGGCTCTGCGGCAGGCCGAACAGGCAGCCCAGCTCGACCCGTTCAACACCCTTGTCCAGGGGTTCTACGGCATGGCGCTGAACTTCCTCCGCCGCTACCAGGAGGCGGAGGTAGCGCTGCTTCCCGCCCTGGGCCGGGACCCGCAGGCGCCCATCCTCCTCTCCACCCTGAGGACGAACTACCACCTCATGGGCCGGCACGAGCAGGCCATGGAGATGTGGCGGGCCTCCTACCAGGGCGATCTCGAAGCCCTGGAGGCTCTGGAGGAAGGTTACAGGACCGCCGGGTATTCCGCCGCGCTCAGGGGCGTCGCCGACCTTCTTGTCCGGCGGTCCGACACAACCTACGTGAGGCCGTGGCTCATCGGCACCCTGTATACCCGGGCGGGCTTGGCAGACACGGCCATCCCGTACCTCGAGCAGGCCTTCGCGGAGCATGATCCCAACATGCCCTACATCAGCATCGACCCCATCTTCGACCCACTGCGCCAGGAGCCCCGTTTCCGGGCCCTCATGGACCGGCTGGGCCTGCCGCAGTAGGCGGGCGCGACGGCTACATCCCGCCCTGGCTGGACGGCGGCACCAGCCCGTTGGCCCGCATGTAGGTCACCAGGTTCCCGTAGTGCTCCCAGGCGTGGGAGGCGTTGAGGGCCAGGACCCACAGGCGCGTGCCGGTCTCGCCCCAGAGCTCCACCTCCCCCATGGCCATGGCGTCGTCCATGGCGTAGGCGCCGGCGCAGTAGTCGAAGGCCGTGGTGATTGCAGCCACCAGATCGGCTTTGGCCGTCAGTTCCTCATAGTTCTCGGGCTCCTGGGTCTGCCCCGTGGCGGCGTTGCAGAACAAGTACTGGGTCATGGCCACGTGCCCCACGATCTGGCCGAAGGTCCGGACCTCCGGCGTGGGCTGGTACCCGTACTTGTCCTCCGGCATCTGCTCGGCGGAAGCGATGATGTAGCCCTTCACCGTCTCGAAGAGGGGGGCGACGGAGCCCACCACGGCGTAGCTGTCCTGGGAGAAGGCCGGGGCGGCCTCCGCGGGGGGCGCCTGCTCCTGGCCGCAGGCCCAAAGCACGGGAGCCAGGACGAGGCAGGAGAGAAGGAGAGACAGGCTCTTCATGGGTGATCTCCTGAGCGAGAGTGCGTCAAAGGCCCAAGGAGGGCCGGGGAGCACGGGATCTGTGGGTGATGCGCCAGTATACGGAAGGGAGCTTCAGGACACCAGAACTTCGTGTCGTGGGGTTGGGTGAGGGGGAGATCCTTTCCCACTTCCTTCTCCGGGGACGATCCTACCGAACCCGCCACCTCAAACCGGAGGCCCATGCCAAAGACGACGCTGCTTGAATTACGCCAGGGGGAGGACAGAGTTTAGAGAAGATCGGGGACAAAGTTCAGAGAACCCACACGCGGTTGCGTGGATGGTCAGACCTCCCCCTTCAGTCGTACCCCGTCAAACCCTTCGAAGTCGGCATCTTGGGCCCAGAACACGCCACCCCGTGCCCGGGAGGTCGCAAGCATGATGCTTTGGGCCAGCGCCAACGTCCTGGCGACACTCAGCGCCGCGGCATCCAACGCCAGGCGATCGTCGAGATCCATAACCGTTCCTTGACGCATGGCCGCGACGACGCTGAGGGGTTCGTCCCTGCCCAAGTGGCGGACCAGGTGTCGGTAGACTTCGAACAGGCTCAGCGTCTGAACGAGGAGGGCTTTCTCGTCCTCATACACCAGGTCCTGGGGGAGGGCTTCGTCAACGAGGCGTGAGGAGGTCCAGGAGTTGGAGGAGCCGAGTCTCACATCCCCGGCCGGGTGTCATCACCTGCCGATCGCGAGCGTCTCCGCTCCACGCGTGGGGCCGGGGTGGCTCGGTCGCCACACGAGAAGCAGAACGACGGCGAGAAGAAACGCATTCGCCATCCACATGGCGATCAACGGCGAGATCACCTGCCGGTCGGCGAGCGACTCGCCTGCCACGAGCGAGAGATAATACCCGGTGAACACGAAGCCGCTCGCGCCGAGCACGAACCCCAGGCCGCCGTGCGGGAAGCGAATCGCGGTCGCTGCGCCGGCCAGCGCCAGAACCACGCACGCAGCGGCGAGAGCGAACTTCTTCTGGACCTCGACCTCGTATGCGGCCGCGCGTGCGGCGGCGTCCACCCCGGTCCCGGTCCGAGCCCTCCGTGCCGCCTCCCGCAGTTCGCCGATGGTCATCGTCCGGTCGGTCGGCTCCCGTGGAGCGCCCTCGAGCACCGCAACGAGTCGCGCATTCGCGCGGGGGAGGACCTGGGTGTTCGAGACGAGGGTCAACGTGGCGATGACAGCGGCAGCGCCCAGCACGGGAGCGACCAGGCGGCGGACGCCGTGGCGTTCTCGACTGGCCGATGCGAGAACACCTTCCGCGCCCAGGCGCGTGAATACCCACGCCACGGCAAGGAAGACGGCCATCGGGATCGTCAGGGCCAGAGTGTGGGGCACCGCGAGCAGCAGCACCTCGAAGATCGCGCCGGCCGGGACTCCCCTCGCGCTCAGCTGCGGCACCTGCCGCACGGCGTGGTTGACGAGCAGGGGAACCGTCAGCGATGCGAGCGAGACGGCGAAAGGGGTGGCGTGGCGGCGCAGCAGGAGCCGAGTTGGGAGCTTCGACATCGATGGACCTCCGGGGTTTGCGCCATCCTCTGGCTCCCTGACGCCGACGAATCGGCCCGGCGCACGGACAGGGGTCCGGCCGTACCCCCTCAGCGCCAGGCGAGCGATCGCAGCGATGGCGCCAAGCGCGAAGCGCGTACGCTCGGCGGGATCGGCAATCGAGTCGAGCTCCGTCACCATCCCTCGCACCAACTCGCGATGGCGCGGCGGGGAGAGTCTCGCCATGCGCCCCACGATGCGGCCGAGCGCGAGGGGAGAGCGTCGCGGCATGATCAAGCCTCGCGGGTGCACGGGGGTCGGAGCCACGACGCCCGCGCTCGTTCCAGCGCATGGCGCGCCTGAATCCAACCGGTGGCGGTGAGGCGATACAGCTGTCGCGGCGGCTTCCCAGGAAGCTCGGATTCCTCCCAGCGCGACTCGAGCCATCCGTCGTCGGTGAGTCGCGCGAGGAGCGGGTACAGTGTGCCTGACGAGAGGTCGGCGACCTTCATCAGATCGTAGCCGTACCGCCAGCTCCTCGGCGCCTCCAGGAAGGCGAGGAGCGTGCGGGTCGTCGTGCGGGTGAGCCGTTGCATGGCGTTATTCTACATATGTCGTTTTGGTTGCGCAAGGCCAGAGAGACTCCCCCGCCGTCGCCACGGCGTCAGGCTCCATCCCCCGTTCGTTGACCATCGCTCGTTGACGGTGGCGCCGCGGCCGGATCGACAGCGTGGAGCAGATCGAGCACGGCAGCGATCATCATCCGCCGCTGCGTGGGCGCGTCCACCTCTGCCCG
>Ga0068714_10007329_pt1 | contig 10771 bp, 8 predicted proteins | sample MTBNYHSulfiMetaG_FD_62988 | JGI IMG/M metagenome (GOLD analysis project Ga0068714, IMG submission 62988) | Enrichment culture microbial communities from rom New York Harbor, USA that are MTBE-degrading - MTBE-NYH (New York Harbor Sulfidogenic)... | ecosystem: Environmental > Aquatic > Marine >...
AGATCCTGCCAGACCGAGCCAACTGTAAGGCATGTGAACAAGTGTCAGACTATAGGAGGATATCCACACAAAGAGCGTTCCTATTACGCTGCTACTCAAATTTGGCAAAAAGGCCCACCAGGATAGATTCATAATTCGTGCTGTGTATATGGGCATGAAAAGCGCATTTTTCGCAGTCCACGCTACAGCGACGGCTAATGCCACCCCAACTGCTCCCCATTTGCCCCACATTGCCGAAAGAACCGCCAGCGCAAGGCTTGTCACGCCGCTGAGAAGCGTTGCTATGCCAGGCCACCGGACCTTGTTGAATGCATTTTGAACGTGGAGTAGCGGACGCACACATAGATTCAGGCTTTGATGAAAAACGATGGCTACGAGCAAGATGGTAAGATAGTCATAAGATGGTCCGAGCCAGACCGTAAGGAGCGGGCGCGAGAACCCACAAAGAAGACCGACGGGCAGAGCCAATGCCAGCCCCAGCAGTTTGACGGCTTGAGAGGAAATTCGCTGCAGACTAGCAAAGTCTCTCTGCGCATATTTGATCAGGATAACAGGCCGGATTGTAGTACCGGCAGCGCTAACCAGATACTCCATCAATAGTGAGAACTGCACGAGAGAACCGTAGCCACCCGTCATCGCAGCCCCGAAATAGGCGTTGACCACTATCAAGTCAACTCTGGCTAGAAGCATGGCCCCCACCATATTTACGACAACCCACCCTCCCATTCCCAACAACGACTTCAATCGGGAGCGATCGAACGCCTTTATATGAATACCCAACTCTGGAGTCAGCTTACGCCACAGGATCACATAACCCACAAAGGAGACGAGTGCACCGAAAAGAATTCCTCCTCCTGCGTACCAAAGCCGAGCCTGAAAAATGGAGAAGAGAGTAACAATCAACCCAATGCGAGCTAAAAGTCCCGCGAAGTTCGCTATGTTGCTGAGCAGAAATCGGCTTTGAAAAAAGGGCGAGATGGCAAAGTTGCTAGCGACTACCGTGACGAAAAAGGAGAGAGCCACAATCGCAAATAACCAACTGGCATCGTTTTCCAAGCCAGGAGGAACATGGAACAAAGTGGGAAAAGCGAGCGCAGTGGCCAATACCACAGGGCTTAGCGCAAGAAGAATCGCTCCTAATCCGACCAAAGCCGTGTTAAAAGTTCTATTTGCAGCCTGTTTATCTCCTTGTCCCAGATCAATCGCTAAAAAACGGCTAACTGCAGAATTAAGTGCAGTTGTAAAAACCGCCATGTATGATGTGATTGCATTGACCAACGCTATCATACCAAAAGCGGCAATGCCGAGGTAACCGATTAGATATGGCGTCAACCATAGAGTGAGAGCCACCTGAGCCAAAATAAGCATCAGATTCGACGATACATTTGCCAAAAACCTCCGGCGTGCGCCGCCTGTGCCCAAGGACACTCTTTCCTCTATGAAATCGTCCAAAACACCCGCTGCCAAGTTCTTGAATCAAATTGGCTCATTTTCTGTTAGCCCATTTCTACGTTTGAGTGTTGAAGAACTCGAGAAAAAGGTTCCATACTGGGCAAAACGTGCAATTTGACGTTTTGCTCATGGCAGAGCGCTTGAAGACGTGAGAATTTCGGATCATTAGGTTCGAATGTGATCCATATCTCATTGAAGGGTCTAGCTTTGAGAATGGTCAAAATGTCGCTCTCACTGCCCAGCACAGGCTTACCGGCGACAATCCTCCCCTTCAAACTTGGCGCATCATCCAAAAAACCAATCAAGCTGCCATTCCCGATCAAGGTGGCTATCCCGATTCCAACTCTTCCAGCGCCATATAAGATAATGCGATTGGAGCTAGTTTGTCTTCCATGTTGAAACTTTTGCCATTTTGAATAACGCATAAGCCGCGGAGCCATCAGGAAGCTCAACAGGATGAATCCAGTAATGGGCGCGAGGTACAGAGAAATGTTCCGGTACAGACCGACAAGCAATATGAAAATCATAAGCCAAGCGCACGTCACTACGAAAATCAAACGGATGGCATCGTGCAACGAAAAAAGCTCTTTGGGATGCCTGTAACAACCACCCGCTGCCATTCCAAATACCAGCAGGACAGGAGAAATCACGAGACCTCTTGTCATGAGATCGAGGTCAGGGCCGTCAGGCAATCCTGAAAATCTGAGGAGATGGGCAAGAAACCACGATGTTGCGACAAGGAGGGCATCGAGGGCCATTACTCCGGCGTCTCTGCCCAAAAACATGCGCCAATTCACCACTCCCCCAATCGAAACCCACATGCCTTTAAGGATGATTACCAGGTCTGTGAAGAAGTTGGCTTTTTGAAAATAATCCAGGTCAGTTTCCGCCTTCACGGCGAACAGGACCCGGCGGTAAAAAGTTTCAGGATCCTCGTCCGCCGGATACATTTCGCACTCATTCCTGAATTTTATCTGATTGGGTCCAAATATTCCGGGTAGATATTCAAGGATTTTTGCGTACTTATCCCTGTACAAATCTGCGAAACGTACGCTGTCCGGCCTTGGCCCAACCAGGGACATATCGCCCTTGAGGATGTTCCAGAACTGCGGAAGTTCGTCCAGCTTGGTCCTTTCGAGTATCGCGCCAACCCTGGTCATGCGGATGTCGCACTTGGCCGTCACGGCAGGCCCTTCATCCCCCCAAGTGGGAGGGAATTTGCGGAATTTGTACATCCTGAAGCGTTTGCCTTTATATCCCATCCTTTCCTGGGCAAATATGACCGGCCCGGGAGAGTCGAGCCAAACCGCAGCGGAAATCAGTGCCATAAGTGGTGCGGCAATGATGAGACCCGCTAAGGAAAGGACAACGTCCAGCAAGCGCTTGCAGATGGAGTTGCGGTTTCTAGTCACCATAAAAGGCCCAAGAGCAAAAATCCGAAATCCGAATCTCGAAATTGGAAACAAACTTCAATGACCGAAACTCAAATGATCAAAAGGTTCCAATTACGGGTTTGGGTCGGTGTGGTATTGGGTTTTGAAAATTCTGATTTCGGATTTGTTTCGAATTTCGGATTTCGTGCTTCTGATTTAGACTCTTTCCACTTTATACGCTGACCCAATTGTCTTAGGCCTAGTTCAAAGGACCAGAGCTGCAATATCGCCGTCAGGATGAAAAAGCGTCTTTCAGGGCTGTAACTACTCGCGTAACATCGTCTTCATCCAGCGAGGGGTGGAGGGGAAGAGAGAGCTCTCTGCTGCAGAAGGCTTCTGTGTTTGGGAGGCTTTCTGCGGGGATAAGGTTTCGGTAATATGAAAAAAGGTGGACAGGAGGATAATGGATGCTCGTCTGTATTCCTGCTTCACGAAGTGCGGTCATGACTTTTGCCCTATTTGTTCCAGCAGGCAACAAAACCGGCATCAGGTGCGAGGCGGTTTGGTGCTCTCCTGTAAACGGAATCTCGATTTCGGGCAGGGCGGCGGCAAGCTTCTTCCGATAGTCCTTGGATAGTTCGCGCCTCCGGCCGTTCCACTCGGGCAAACGCTTTAACTGAATAGCCCCAACGGCTGCCCGCAGTTCGTCCATACGGTAATTGTACCCGAGCGTTGTCACGTCGTAGGAATACGCGTGGCCCCGGTGACGATCCAAAGTGCCTGTTGTCATGCCGTGCGAACGCATTCGGCGCACAAGGTCAAGGACTGATTTCTCTCGAGCCAGAACCATTCCGCCTTCTGCGGTGCTCATATTCTTGTTTGTGAAAAAGCTGAATGCCGACGCATCGCTCAAGCGGCCTACCTCGCCCGTGGCAGGCGCATGGGCAGCGTCCTCGATGAGAAGGATGCCGCGCTTGTCTGCAAAGGAACGCCAAGCCGGCATATCAACCAGATAACCGCCATAGTGCATGACGATTGCGGCTTTGGTTCTGGGCGTGCACCTGGTTGCGGCTTCTTCCAAAGAGATGTGAGGCAGCCGCTCACTTTCAATATCCACAAAGACTGGAGATGCGCCTGCGTAAAGTACCGCATTGGCTGTGGCGACGAAGGTCAGGGAAGGCACCAGGACTTCATCTCCCGGGCCGACTCCCAGGGCCTGAAGACAGAGATGGAGGCCTGCCGTGCAGGAGCTTACTGCAACTGCGTCGAATGCGCCGTGAAGATCGGCAAAGGCCCTCTCGAATTGAATCACGCGGTCCCCCATTGTCAGCCAATTGCTGTCAATGACCGCGCAAAGAGCTTGCTTTTCTGCCTCGCCCAATATGGGCTCGGACAAGGAAAGGACTCGTTTACCTTCCTGCATGTCAGCAGCCAAGGACGATGCTCTTGTATTCTTTGGTGAAAACGCTTTGGGCATGACGAAAGTCCTCCTCCCTCCCAATATCCCACCAGAGTCCGTGATGCTCAAAAACATGTATGGGTATCTTCCGATCGAGCATTTCGTTCATGAGGTCGTCAAACCCGAAAGGCACCCCCTTGGGGATCAACTTTAGGATACCCGGCTCCATGCAGTAGATGCCCATGCTGGCTTTGAATCTCATGCTGGGTTTTTCTCTGAAATTGCTCACGATGCCCTGTTGGTCGTCCAACACCCCGAGGTCAACCTTGATGTTTTTCTCCGTGACACCAACGGTGATCAAACCTCCGTGGCCTCTGTGGTAAGCGATCAATTCGCGCAGATTCAGGTCGGTGATCAGATCCCCGTTCACCGTAAGAAACGTTTCAGTCAGGTCGGACTCTATCAAAGTGAGGGCGCCCAAGGTCCCCAAGGGTTCGGGCTCCTGGCTGAAAGATATGTCTATATCGAAACTGTGTCCGTTACTGCAAAGCGATCGAATCAGATGCCCCAGGTAGCCCGTGGTAATTATGGTTCTCTTTATCCCCCAGCGGCGGAGCCACCGCAAGAGGATCTCCAGCACAGGCATATCGCCAACCGGCATCAGCGGCTTCGGCACGACAAAGGTGTAAGGCTGCAGCCTCGTGCCCTTTCCTCCTGCTTGTATGACGGCAATCATCTTTTCACCTTCTTTCTTCACAAAGAGATGCTGGGGGCAAAACAACAACCCGTTCCAGCACTCAGTTTCTCATCTCCACTAAGTCAAATCAGCCCTTCTCGCTACCTTGAAATTGTTACTGTCTCTTCGCTGCTGAGATCATAGGAGAAGCCCAGGCTCACCCCGCGGAAGAGGAGCAGGTCTTCTATGTACTGCTTGACGAACTTGTTTGCCTCGGCGATGAATGTCTTGGGTACGTAGACTACATCCAGCGCTTGGAGTTGGATCCCTCCCAGCGTGTCACTTCCTTGGAGCGCGCCCTTCAAATCCATCCGCACCGGCACGGGCTGGTTCTCAGTTCCCTTTCGGATGAGAAGAACCGCTCCCGGATCAGCAGTTTCTTTCAGCCCTCCGGCTTCGATGACAGCCTGCAGGGGGCCCATTCCCGGAGCGAGGTTCACAAACCCTTGCCGGTTGACCTCCCCGCCCACATAAACGCGCTGTGCTGCGAAGGATTTCACGATCACGCTAATCACGGGTTTCCTGAGTTCCCCGGCGTACTTTTCCGTGAGAACATCATCGAGCCGGGCCGGAGTTTGACCCGCAGCATGGATTTCATCCACCAACTGGAGGGAGATCATGCCGTCAGGCCTCACCGTAACGGACTCATTCAGTTCAGGGTTGTAAAAAAATTTGATGTCCAGTTGGTCCCCGGGTTGAATCAGGTAGACCGGGGGGGGCTGAGGTGTTGAAGTGATGATGGCAGGCACGGGCGAAACGGTCGCCGCTTGTTGCGTTGAGCAGCTAACGCATGAAAATGCCAGTGCGAGAGTCAATGAAATTCCGACTATTCTTGTTCTCATGGAAGACCTCTCTATGTCCTTGGGTTCGGTGTTCAGGGTCCGGTTTTCTGAAAGGGGACACCTTTCACAGTTACAGCCGCCTGTAAATCCAATCCGGAATGTAGAATTTACGCTTGTTCAGAACAACTCCAAGAATCCTGCCGCCCGCGTCTTCAATCTCCTTTTTGGCCCTCAGGGCCACCTCACGCCGCGTGTGGCCGGATTTTGCCACCAGCACCACCCCATCAACCTTGGCGCACACCACCCGTGATTCCGAAAACCTCGGAAGAGGCGGCCCGTCCAGAATAACCCAGTCGAACTTTTCGCGCATCGCCTTGAGGAACTCAGCAAAACGGTCTCCGTTAAACAGGCTCAAAGGCGAGGAGTGGTTCGACCCGCATGGCATGACGTACAAATTCGGCAATTCTTTCCACACAACAGGAAAAACCGGTTCACGGGTATTTTTGAAATGGTCCGAAAGTCCGGGAGTGTGATCGATCTGGCAGACATCGTGGAGACGCGGCGTCCGCAGATTTGCATCGATTACGAGCACCATGGATTGGCGATCTCCTGCCAGGGTCGCAGCAAAATTGAATGCCGTGGTGGTCGCCCCATCGCCGTGGGCGGTTCCACAGAACAAAATGGTCCTGATGGTTTGATCATTGTAAAGAGTGACCAGGTTCGCCTTCAAGCTGTGGTAATACTCCCTCCCGTTCTGGTCCGAAACCGCCGTGGGAGTCGGTGCTTTGTAGGGCCTTGCAATCGGCCCGGGCGTGGTTTTGGCAATCTCCAGGTACTGTTTCTCTGCTCTTTCAAGGGCTTCGTGTGTTCGTCCCATGGTTCGTCCTTCCTCTCGTCCAAGCTCGCCCGACTACCTTGCTTCCAAATCGGGCAACCTGATCACCTGTCCTACCGAGATTGAATCCGGCTCTTGAATTTCCGGGTTTTCATTCAGCACCAGGATCAACAAACTGTCGTGGTATCTTCCATAAACTCGATAGATAATCTTGCTGAGGCTGTCGTCTCTCTCCGCAATCACTGTTCTTGCCGACCGGGCTTCTGCCCTTCCCGTTGAGATCGTTTGCATGGGAGAAAGACCGTCCATCTGTGCCGGGGTCGCGGCATGAGAGGCCATCCTTTTCTCTATTGATTCCAGCGAAGAGACCGGCGGTTTTCTCCGCCCCGGATTTTTGTTGGCGCCAAAGCCCGAAGACGTCACGCTCTTGATGTTACCCGTGCCTTCGGAGTTGAGCCGTTGAGTCTGATCCTGTTCCGCAAGGAGGCTCGATGATGGTGCCGGGCGCGACTCGCCTTCATTGCTCCGGGGGTGATTGAGTCCTGCAAGAACACTCGACCGGGACGAAGGTGGTGTTGTCAATGAAAAGGGAAAACCGGTTCTCCCTAGGATCACACCGGCTGCAGTGCCGAGCCCGACAGCCAGTGCCAGGATTCCCAGAACCGCGATACGGGAACGCGAACCTCTGTGCGCGATCTCCGGTGAGTCTACCATTACACTTGGAGAAGGAGGCTCGCTCTCCCTGGGGATCGGGACCCATTTCAGGTCTCCGGCCGCCTCCGCCACACAATCAGGATCAATTCTTCTTTTCTTGAGGGCGAAGCCTATCAGCAGAGCGTTGTCGCAGAGGATGTTGATCTTTCGCGGGATGCCCCCGGAGTATTCATGGATCAATTTCCGCGCCCTGAAGCTGAAAAGGTCGGAATCTCCGTACCCGGCAACTTCCAATCGATGCCACATATACGCATAGGTTTCGTCTTCGGTCAGAGGCTTGACGATTCTCCTGACACTGACTCTCTGCGCCAGTTGCCTGAGTTCAGGGCGGCCGAGTTTCACATCGAGTTCGGGCTGGCCCACGAGAGCGATCTGGATCAGTTTGTGTTTGCGGGTCTCAAGGTTGGAAAGCAACCTGAGGTTTTCCATGCAGTCTTCATCTAGATTTTGAGCCTCGTCAACTATCAGCACCACGTTTCCGCCTTCGGAGAGCCGAGCGAGAGTGAACTCGTTGAGGAGGCGTATAGCCTCCATCTTTGACACGTACTTTCCAGGCTCGAGAATTCCCAAGTCTTCGAGCGTCGCCAGGAGCAGTTGCTCGAAAGTCAAAGCAGTGTTGCCGATATAGGCCACCTTGGTGTTCTCATCCAGCCGGTCCAATGCCGCGTTGATGAGCATTGTTTTGCCGGTGCCTACTTCGCCTGTGAGCACAATAAAGCCCCGCCTTTCCCTGATCCCGTAGACCAGGGAGGCGAGCATCTCCTGGTGGCTGGGACTGGCGTAAAAATACTTTGGGTCAGGCGTGACCTCAAAAGGTTTTTCAGAAAATCCAAAGTAGGAAGTGTACATAATCCGTTCAGTGCTCGGCCGAATTCATCGGTTCAGAAGGTGAAATGCGGCTGATTTTGCTGTTGCAAAGCTCTAAGCCTTCAATTCCGGTACGGAGGCGAGCACCGGCAATTTCAGGGCGCTCTCGACATCATCGCGGCTCTCCAGACGGTCATCCAGGGCCTCGAGAAAGAAAGCCATTCCGAGACTCCCCAGTCCTGCCAGGAAAAAGCCGATGACCAGGTTGAACGTGACCTTTGGGCTCACAGGCATGGGCGGGGTGTTGGCAGGCTTGATCTGGGTGACATTGGATATCTTTTCAGTATCCATGGCTTCCGAGATTCTCGACTCCTCCAGTTTGGCGAGATAAAGTTTATAGTTTTGCTGCTCCACATCCACCTGGCGCTGGAGCCCCTTAAGTTCCGTTTCAACTCTATTGAGTTTCTCGAGTCTTTCACTGTAGCTGCCTAGTTGTGCTGTCAGGGTTCCCTCCTTGGCCCTTAAGGCCTTAAGGTCAGCCTGGCCCCTGTAAACTTCCTCCTGCATGTTCTGGTAAATCGGATTAGGTCCTGAAGTGCTCCTGGCATATTGCTTTGCCTCCTGCTCAGCCAGGTTCGAACGAACGAGCTTGAGTTCTTCTCTTACCTGCTGAACCAGGCGGCTTCCGTCAGTGTATTTCATCAAAAGTTCCTTCTCCTTTAGCTCAAGCTCCACAAGTTTTGTCTGAAGCGCGGCCGCCGGCCCGTGTTCGAGGACTTCCGCTTGTGGGACAGTCCTGGGCGTGGCTGAGAGTTGCCGTTGGACCTGGACAATCCTATTGTCTGTCTCAGCAATTTGACTCCGCGTGCGGTCCAATTCAGCCTGGAGGGCTCCCTTCTGGCTGAGCAACAGACTCCTTTCCTCCTCAAACGAAGTCACGTTGTGTTGCTTTTTCAGGGTTTCCAAACGGTCTTCGGCATCTTTGATCCTGCTGACGAGAGCTTGAGACTGGTCCTCAAAGAACTTGTAGGATTTGGGCGATTTATACACCTCCAGATGATGGTCCAGGTACAAAGCGATAAGTTTGTCGAGAACGATGGCCGCGGTCTGGGGATCCTCATGTCTGAGCGTTATGTCAATCACGTTCGATCTCTTGACAGGCGTAACCGAAAGGGCTTTTTCAAGCCTTAAGGCGGCGACCTGCAACAACGACGACTGCCGATCCTCTGCAGGCTCCGCCATTATCGCCTTTAGCCAACCGCTTTTGTTATCTATTTCCAAATCCTTGTATATGTTCTTCGGCCCGATGCTCTCTGCTACTTCCTCCAGCAACGATCGGCTTGTCAGAATCTCGATCTCCGAGTTTATTTGTTCCTCCCGGTTTGAAGTGATGACCGGGTTCTGATTCATTAATGAAGGAGGCAAATAAACATTCTCCCTGCCGGTCTTCACAAAAATTTGGGACTCCGCCTCGTAAAGGGGCGTTGCCAGGAAAGTCCCCGCCACAACCGCTCCCATGACTGCAATGAAAAGCAGGATTATCAGCGACCCTCGTTTGAACACCAGGTGGGCAAAATCTCTGGGAGAGAAAACTCTTGTGTGCGTCAACTCCATACTTCGCTCCTTAGTTTGAGTGGCGGTTTATTTCAGATAAAATTCCAGGATTATACTTAGAAGGTATGGCAAGAGAGCTCAATGCAGACAGCTCGTTGCTTAGAGGATGAAAAAAAATCAGAGGATAGAGAAAACAGGCAACAGACCACGAACAGGGAACTGACAAAAAAGAATAATCATTACATCAATAGGGCAACATCTGAACCCGCTTGTCGAAACAAACGGCCATGCCGTTCGGTCGCGATGGAAGAACTGTTCCCACCACCTTCACTCTCGATGCTCCTCCCTCTCCGCTCTCCCGCATCAGAGTCAATTCAACCAACACCTTCAGACCCTCCGGCAAGGGTTGGTCGGTCAGGAAGAAGGCGCCGGCAGCGGAGATATTCTCCGTGACCGCATCGACGGGCGGGTTGTTGCTTTCCAGAACCAAGAGACTGGTGGGCAGTCTAAGCAAAAACCTCTCACATTTTCTCTTCTCTTCCATTAAATGGACCAAATCCATTGCCATCCCGGAGCATGGGTTGATCTTCGTCAGCATATCGTCTACCACCCCTGGCAAAGAATGGAATAGGTCATGCGTATCTATTTTGACCTTATTTTTGTGGGCTCCGCTTAGAAATCAACATCACTATCGAAGGTACCGGGCGGCCCAGAAAGCTGCTTTGGTCTCGCTGTGTACATCGATTTTCCTGAATATTTTTTGCAGGTGATTCTTGACTGTATGCCTGCTCAAGAACAGGGCATCGGCAATCTCCTGCTTCGTGGCGCCGCCTGCCACAAACCGAAGAATCTCTTTTTCCCTTTCCGATAGGAGTCGCTCCTCTATTCTCCCGGAAAGGGAGTTACCCATCGGGACCAATTCGGACAGAACCTTCCGCGAGATCCAGAACTCGCCTTTGAAGATACCCGTGACCCCTTTTACAAGGAGGCTGAAAGGCTCCCCCTTGTAAAAGAATCCCCTGACCCCGCAGGAAAGGGCTTCCTTTTCCAGACCCTCGCTTCTTTCGACATTGAAAAGCCCTACCAGAAAATCCGGAGGAGCGCTTTTCTGTTTCAAAT
>Ga0068714_10007330_pt1 | contig 10770 bp, 8 predicted proteins | sample MTBNYHSulfiMetaG_FD_62988 | JGI IMG/M metagenome (GOLD analysis project Ga0068714, IMG submission 62988) | Enrichment culture microbial communities from rom New York Harbor, USA that are MTBE-degrading - MTBE-NYH (New York Harbor Sulfidogenic)... | ecosystem: Environmental > Aquatic > Marine >...
CTACAGCAGGCACAGGAGGAAATCCGGCGCCTTACTCTGTTGGTGATCTTAAGCGTGCTCTTGACGGTCGGTCTCGGTATCGGGCTTCTCTGGTTGCTGTTCAGCCGGGTGTTTCTTCCCTTGCGGCGCATCGCGAAGGAGGTTCGTCGTTTTCCGGTCTCGGCGCCCGAGAAACGCTGGTCCTTGCAGGATGACCTGGAGGGGCTGGGGTACTATATGCGCGTGCTCATGAGCGAAGTCCACCAAGCGCGCTCGGACCTGGAAACCAGCCGGGACCGGCTGCGACAAACCGAGTCCCTGGCAGCTCTGGGCCACACCGTGGCCCGCGTCGCTCACGAGATCAAAAACCACCTCGTTGTCATCGGCGGCTTCGCTCGATCGATCGAGAAACACCCGGAGAACACCCAACGCGCCTGCTCCAAAGCAATGACCATTCGCCAGGAAATCGCCCACCTGGAGTCTCTCTTGGAAGACATTATGGACTTCTCCCGGCCTTTCCAGCTGGACCGGCGAGTCCAATCCCTCAATCGGCTGGTTCAGGACATCGTGAACAAACTGGGCGAGGGGATGCTCGAGCAGGTCGAGCTCGAACTCGAGCTGGATCCCGGGACGCCGAAGATCCCACTCGACGCGCAGCGCTTTGAACAGGTGATTCTGAATCTGATCCGCAACGCCCTGGAGTCTATGCAATACCAGGGCAAGCTGCGCCTGTCGACTGCGCCGAATCAGGGCGGGGCCGCCGTTCGGATTCAAGATAACGGGCCGGGCATTCCCCAGGACATCCAGGAGCGGATCTTCGAGCCTTTTTTCACCACGAAAAAGAACGGCAACGGCCTCGGCCTGGCGATCTGTCTTCAGATCATTCAGGAACACGGCGGCACCCTGCACCTCCAGTCGTCGCCGGAAGAGGGAACCACCTTCACGATCGAGCTGCCGACCGGATAATTCGCAGCGGCGCTTTCCCCAGAGAAGTGTATGATGCTTCAGACGGAACTGGACAATTGCGTGCGGCCCGACAAGTTGGAGTAGAGACTTCAGTCTCGTGTTCCTGGTTTCGGCCCTTCTGGAGTGCAGAAGCGGAGCTTCTGCCCCGTGAACGCCCGTGGCGAAAGCTCCGCTTTCGCACTCCACATCAAATCTCCCCCCCGACGAAGCAAGCATATTGTGAGGGCCCGCGTTTCCATCCCCCTCCCCCTAACCCCTTCCCGCCAGGGGAGGGGCGATAAGCCGTTTCCTCTCTCATTGCGCGGGAGGGCTAGAAAGGTGAGCCTCACGCCAAGACGCAACCATTCTAATCCCTGGTCAGAGCTTTTATACACGGCGACATGAGTCCTGTTTGTCATTCCGAATCCCGATTCATCGGGATGAGGAATCTGACGCCGCCGCACAAGCTGTTCCAGAAGGTCAGATTCTTCGTCCCGATGAATCGGGACTCAGAATGACAACCCATTCGAGGGTCGGCCTTTGGAGAAACCCTCAGGGCAGGCCTCAGAATCTGTCTCGCACTCATGTCGGCATGGATAAGACACGCCCCTAGGCGGAAGGCGGGCTTTCGCCGTAGTGCCGGCGCAGCCGGTGCAGCTCGCTCTCCAGCTGGCGACTGCGGGAGCCGTTTTTTAAGCTTTGCCGCATGAGGATCACGACGATGGCGAGGATCATCAGCGCCTGCACGACGTGCAGAATCGAGGTGAGGATGGCGGTGTTGGTGCGCAGGACCACCCCGCCGAGCGCCAGGCAGGTAGCGATGAAGTAGATGAACAGCACCGCCTGGCGGGGCGTCGCCCCCAGCGCCACCAGCCGGTGCGCGAGATGATCCCGGGCGCAGTGCGTCAGCGCCTGGCGCAGGCCCGAGGTCACCCCGGTGAAATGCCGGTAAAGAACCACATAGGTCAGGTCGAAAATCGGCACCGCCAGGATCAACACCGGAATCGTGCAGGAGACCACCTTGCTGTCGGACCACTCGCCGATGATGCTGATCGCCGCCAGGAGATAACCGAGGGTGAAGCTGCCCGCGTCGCCCATAAAGACTTTACGCCGGCTGGAAAAATTGTGCGGCAAGAAGCCGAGACAACTACCCATCACCCCCACGGAAAGCATCCCCATAAACAGGTTTTGCGTTTCGAGGGCGACGAGCGCAAATGCCCCGGCGGCGATCGCCCCGAGGCCGGCGGCCTGCCCGTCCATGTTGTCCACGGCATTGAAGGCCGAGGTGATCCCGACGATCCAGAGAATCGTTAAGCCGGCGTCGACGACGTAAATCTTCGTCAGATTCAGAATCACATGAAAGGGTGGAAAGGTGAGAAAGATCGTCAGGCCGACCAGGATAAAAAACTTCAGCGTTGCGGAGATGCCGCCCCGCCAGTCGTCCACCAAACCGACGATGAGCATCAGAAAACCGCCCAGGACAATGCCTTGCAGCGGGCGGTCGTAGTACCGGGTCAGATAAACGGCCAAAGCGAAGGCAGAATAAACGGCCACCCCGCCGCCGAGGGCCACCGGCGAGCGGTGCATCTTTCGCTCGTCCGGCACGTCCATCAGGCCCACCCGGACAGCCAGCCACCGCACGAGGTGCGTGGCCAGGTATGAGCCTACCAGCGCGACGAGGAAAACGCGCGGGTAATAGTAAACGACCTGGTGCCAACTCATCCGCTTCGCCTTTCGCTTCCGTCAGGCAAGAACTTCAAGGGCTACAAGACCGCCAGCACCCGCTTGGCCGCTCCGGCCACGTGCTCCGCCTCAGCCTCGCTCAGCTCGGGGTAAATGGGCAAGGAGGCGGTTGTCGCAAACAGCTTCTCGGTCACCGGGAACGCTTCCGGGTTTCCACCGCGCAACCGGTACAGCGGCGAGAACACCGGGCGCTTGACCTCCACGCCCTCGCGCTTCATCCCCTCGATGAACCTCTCCAGCCCCCGGCGCAGTCGAATTGGATAGCGATAGTAAATATGGCCTTCGATGAGCCGGCGCCGATCGGAGCCGGTCGCGGGGAGCGCTTCGATGAGAGATTCATCCGCCAAGACCTCCGTGTATAGCTGGGCAATCCGGCGACGCCTTTGAATCCTCTGCCCGAGCTGCTGCCACTGCGCCAGTCCGAGCGCGGCTTGCACGTCGCTCATCGCCCAGCTGAGATGAAGCAGGCCGTCCGACTGGTGGTCGTATTGCAGAAGACGCTCCACGCGTTGCCCGGCTTCAGGCTCTCGCGTGAGCACCATGCCTCCGCTTCCCGTGGTGATGACTTTGGTGGCATAGAAAGAGCAAACCGCGCTATGGCCCTGGCTGCCCACCGGCTGGCCGGCCCGCAGGGCGCCAATGGCCTGCGCGATATCCTCGATCCAAACCAGGTTGGAGTGTTGAGGCAAATCTTTCTGCCCCGGATGGCCGAAAAGGTAAGCGACGACAGCGGCTATGGTTTCCGGTCCGGCCTGCTCCGCCATGCGTTCCGGGTCGGCGCACCCAGTGTCCTCCTCCACGTCCACAAAAACCGGCGTCGCGCCGACCCACTCGACCGCATAAAGAACCGCCGAGCAAACATAGGCGGGAACAAGCACTGTTCGCCCGCGGAAGAAACGGGCCAACCCCTCCAGGCTGCGCACACAGTCATCGGGGGCAAGACTGAGAAGCGCCAGCTGGAGGGCACACGTACCGGAAGCGACCGCTCGGGCATGGCCATAGCCCAGGAAACGCCCCAAGGCGGCCTCAAAATCCCGACTTTTAGGCCCATTCGCAAGATACCGGGAATCGAGGACCGCGCAAAGTCGGTCCCTTTCGGCCTCGCCAACGGCAGGCCGCGAGTGGGAAATCCAAATGCTCGGCCCCCTCAGGGTGTCCGCCAGGACGGCCCCTGGAGCATCGGATAAACGAGAAGTCATTTAACTCAAGTAGTACAAGAGGATTACCGAACCCTACCAGGAATATAACGCGTCCAGCGCCAATGTCAAACACAATCGTAAGTCTTTGCACTCTGCTTCAGGTGCAAGGCACTTGAATTCGAGGTGCCTGGCACTTCACCCTTATCCAGCCAGGAAGTGTTGGGCGACGAATCCGGTTTTCAAGGGAGTCTTCGGGCGCCGGCGCACCGGGTTGATCTTTCGAAAAAAGGTTGTTATGGTCTTGGCTCACTCGGTTCAGCGATTCCCATACTGAATAGAGAGGAAATCATGGTCCACATTAAGTTTGGTACGGATGGCTGGCGAGCGGAGATCGCCAAGGAGTTCAACTTCGATAATGTAACGCGGGTCGGCGCGGCAATCGCCGACTACGTCAAGCAAACCCAGAAGGGCAAGCCGCTGTTGATCGGCTACGACACGCGATTTCTATCCAAAGAGTTCGCCGAGCGCATCGCGGAAGTGGCCGCCGGGCGCAGCGTGAAGGTGCTGCTGACGCCCCGCTTTGTCTCGACGCCGGAGATTTCCTTCGCCGCCCGGGAGAAAAAGACCGCCGGGGCGGTGATGATCACCGCCAGCCACAACCCTTACGCCTACAATGGGATCAAGTTCAAGGGCAACTTCGGCGGTCCCGGCACCCCCGATATGATCGCCGCGATCGAAAAACAGTTGCACGAGGTGTTTCAAGCCGAGGGCGAGATCAAGCAGGTGCCGCTCGAGGAGGGCCTGAAGAAGAAATCCATCACGCTGTTCGACCCGGAGCCGTCCTATCTCCGAGCGGTGGAGAAGCTGGTGGATTTGAGCGCGATCCGCCGCTCCAAGCCCCGGGTGGTCATTGACGCGATGCACGGCGCGGCGATTGGACGCGTTGAGGCCATTCTGCGGAAGATCGGCGTGCGGCCGGTTCTCATTCGCCACGAGTTCAATCCATCTTTCGGCGGCGTGCGCCCCGAGCCGACGGCGGACAACCTCGAGGCCTTGTCGAAGGCGGTTCGCAAGCATGGCGCGCAGGTCGGCCTGGCTACCGACGGCGACGGCGACCGCATCGGCGTGGTGGACGCCCGGGGCCGCTGGGTAACGACTCAGGAAGCCATCTCCCTGCTGTTGACCCATCTGGTGAAAAACCGGGGTATGACCGGCGAGGTCGCCAAGGCGATTTCGACCACTGAGATGCTCGACGCGCTGTGCGAGCAGTACGAGCTATTCCTCCACACGACTCCGGTCGGCTTCAAGTCCATCTGCGAGCTGATGTTGACGCGCGACATCCTCCTCGGCGGCGAGGAAAGCGGCGGCTACGGCATCAAGGGGCATATCCCCGAGCGGGATGGAATCCTCTGCTCGCTGTTGTTTTTGGAGATGATGGCGATGACCCGCAAGTCCATGGCGGTCCTCGTCAAGGATCTGTTCAAGACCGTCGGGTATCACACCTTTGTGCGCAGCGACCAGCACCTGACCGAGGCGACGAAAGCCCGCATTCTGAAGAAGCTCCACGAGCGGCCGCCGACCGGTTTCGCCCGCTACGATGTGGTTCGCGTCAACACGATTGACGGCTGGAAATTCAACCTTTCGGGCGGGCATTGGGTGTTGATTCGAGCCTCGGGAACGGAACCGCTCGTGCGGATTTACGTCGAGGCGCGTTCCGATTCGGCCGCCCAGCGCATTCTGCGCGACGTTCGCCGGCAGCTGATAGGCAAATAACCCTGGAGCGCAAGACGATGGCGCAACGCACCGCGCTGATCACCGGCATCACCGGCCAGGATGGCTCTTACCTGGCCGAGTTCCTGTTGGAGAAGGGCTACCGGGTCTTCGGCATGGTGCGCCGCAGCAGCACCGAGAAGTTCGAGCGCATCGAACACCTGCGGGGTGCGATCGAGATCCTTCAGGCGGACCTGCTCGACCAACTCTCGCTTAACAATGTGCTGCGCCTGGCCCGGCCGGACGAAATCTACAACCTGGCGGCGATGTCCTTTGTGCCGACTTCGTGGGAGCAGCCGATCCTGACGGGACAGTTTACCGCCTTGGGCGTCACCCGGATGCTGGAAGCCATCCGCCACGAGAACCGGGAGATTCGCTTCTACCAGGCTTCCAGCAGCGAGATGTTCGGCAAGGTCCAGGAGACGCCGCAGAGCGAGCGAACCCCGTTTTACCCCCGCAGCCCCTACGGGGTGGCCAAGGTGTATGGGCATTGGATCACCGTCAACTACCGGGAGAGCTACGGCCTGTTCGCCTGTTCCGGCATCCTGTTCAATCACGAATCCCCGCGGCGGGGCTTGGAGTTTGTCACGAGAAAGATTACCGACGGCGCGGCTCGTATCAAGCTCGGCCTGGCGCAGGAGCTGCGCTTGGGGAACCTGGATGCCAAGCGGGATTGGGGCTATGCCGGGGATTACGTCCGCGCGATGTGGCTGATGCTTCAAGAGAAACAGCCGGAGGATTACGTCGTCGCCACCGGGCGAGCCCACTCGGTGCGGGACTTCGCCCGGCTGGCCTTTGAGCACGTGGGGCTGGACTACGAGGCCTATGTGAAGGTGGACCCCCGGTTTGTCCGCCCGGCGGAAGTCGAAATGCTGGTCGGCGACGCCCGCAAGGCGCGCGAGCAACTTGGCTGGCAGCCCCAGGTCGGCTTCGAACAGATGGTGGCGATGATGGTGGAGGCCGACCTGCGGCGGCACCAGCATTTTCAGGAGCATCCTCCCTACGCCCCCGCCAAAGCGCCCGGCACTTGAGAGACAACGGCAGAGGAAGCGCCTCCTCCACGGCCACTGGAACCACTGAAGCACGCGAGGCTCCCGCTTGAAAGCTTTTATCACCGGCATGGATGGTTTTGTCGGCGGCTACCTGGCCGAAGCCCTGCTCGAAGAGGGGGCTGAGGTCGCAGGAACCGTCCTGAACCCGAGCGAGCCGCTGCGCATAGGTGAGAAAGCCCGGCAGAAAGTCCGCACCATCGCTGCCGATATCCGCCGGAGCGGCGCGCTCGACGAGCCGCTGAAGCAGCTCCAGCCCGAGTGGATTTTTCACCTTGCGGCGGTCAGCCATGTCCCCTCAGCCGACCATGACCCTCTGCCGGCGTTCCAAACCAACGTTCAGGGCACCTTGCTCCTCCTGGAGGCGGTGCAGCGGCAATGCCCAAAGAGCCGGGTGATGTTCATCAGCTCGGCCGAGGTCTATGGCAAGGCCGCCCCGACCCAGATGCCCCTGACGGAAGACTCGCCGGTGCGACCGGCCAACTTCTACGCGGCCACCAAACGCGCCGGGGAGCTGTGGAGCGAGTATTACCACCGGGCGCAGGGGCTGGACGTGGTCATTCTGCGGCCCTTCAACCACATCGGTCCCCGGCAGTCGGAGCGCTTTGTCACCAGCAGTTTCGCCCGGCAGATTGCCGAGATCGAGGCGGGCCGCTCAGAGCCGCTTCTCCGGGTCGGCAACCTGGAGGCGTACCGGGACTTCACGGACGTGCGGGACGTCGTGCGGGCCTACCTGCTGGCCAGCCGGAAAGCCCTCTCGGGGGAAATCCTGCAAGTCTGTTCCGGCCGCCGGGTGCAAATCCGCCGGATTCTCGACTTTTATCTCTCGCAGTGCAAGGTCCAGGTCGCGATCGAGCAGGACCCTGAGCGGATGCGGGCCAGCGAGGTGCCCGAGCGCTGGGGTTCCTACCGGAAGCTGGAGGCTCTGACTGGATGGCAGCCGACCCGGACGCTGGAAAACACCCTCCGGGACATTCTGGATAGTTGGCGAAGCGAGATCATGTGTGTATAATCCCTGCTCCATTTACCGGAAATCCAAGAGGCGGGAAGCAGCAGTCCGAATCGAAATGCCCGGCGCCGCAGTTCGCAAAGGCCCGGCATTAGAGAAGGCGCCTGTGTACCTGCCGGACACTGAGAAAGGATGAATGAAAATGTTTGAGAAACTGAGCATGGCACCCCCTGACCCGATCCTCGGTCTGACCGAGGCCTTTAAGAAAGATCCCAAACCGGAGAAGATCAATCTGGGCGTTGGGGTCTATAAGGACGGGCAAGGCAAAACCCCCATCCTGGCCTCGGTCAAGAAAGCCGAGCAGCGGCTGCTCGAGCAGGAGACCTCCAAGTCGTACCTGCCGATGCCGGGAGCGCCCGAGTACGGCGCAGCCGTCCAGCAGCTGCTCTTCGGCAAGGGCCACGAGGTAGTCACCGGCAAGCGGGCCGTCACCGCCCATACCCCGGGCGGCACCGGGGGGCTTCGCGTGGCCGGGGAATTCCTTCGCAAAGTGATGGGCAAGGAGCGCATCTGGGTCAGCGACCCGACTTGGGCGAACCACAAGGGCATCTTCCAGGCGGCCGGCTTGGAGATTGCCACTTACCCTTACTATGACGCCGGGAAGAAAAGCCTTGCCTTTGACGCGATGAGGAAAGCGCTGGGCGAGATCCCTCAAGGGGAGGTTATCCTCCTGCACGCCTGCTGCCACAACCCGACCGGCATGGACCCCGACCTGGAGCAGTGGAAAAAGATTGCCCGGGTCGTAGCCGAGCGCAATCTGCTGCCGCTGTTTGACTTCGCCTACCAGGGCCTGGCCGAGGGACTCGAAGAAGACGCCGCCGGCTTGCGCTGCTTCTGCGCGCCGGGCCGGGAGCTGCTCGTCGCCAGCTCCTTCTCGAAGAACTTCGGCCTTTACAACGAGCGGGTCGGGGCATTAACCCTGGTCGCAGCGACTCCCGACGCGGCCCAGGCGGCCTTCAGCCACCTGAAGCTGGTCATCCGGACCAACTACTCCAATCCCCCTTCCCACGGCGGAGGGATTATTACCACGATCCTCAACGACCCGGCGCTGCGGGCCGAGTGGGAAGGCGAGGTTAAGCAGATCCGGGACCGCATTCGCCAGATGCGCGAGCTGTTCGTCAAGACGCTGAAGGCCAAGGGCGTCCAGCAGGATTTCTCCTTCATCACCCGCCAGAACGGAATGTTCTCCTTCTCCGGCTTGACCAAGGAGCAGGTTGAGACGCTGAAGAGCAAGTATGCGATTTACATCGTCGGCTCGGGACGCATCAACGTCGCCGGGATGACTGCCGGAAATATGGATCGGCTGTGCGAGGCGATCGCCGACGTGTTGTAGCAGAACCCGGACGAGCGCAGTCCGCCCAGATGGACTACACCTCGAAGGTGTGGTCCATCCATTCTTATGCCCGTGGGTGCCACCCTCAAGGCCCGGCAGTTTAGGGCCTTGGGGGTGCATCGTCGCGGAGCAGCCACTGCAAAAACTGGTTGGATAAGAATCCCTACTGACTGGATACTAAATGCAAGCAGTCCGCGACTGCCTCCCCTGCGCTCGAAGACAAGCCGAGCGGATCCTGTCCCTGGTTTATGGCGACTCGCCGCAGGCTGAGCAGGCGAGAGCCGTTTGGAGCAAGACCCTGGAAGAGGTGGATGCCTACCTGGCCACCGAGCCGCTGCACCTGTGCCCGGCCGAGCTGTCCTACCATGCGATGAAGATCGCCCTGAAACACACCGGCGTGGCGGACCCCTTCCACGCGCTGAAACGCGAAACCAATCGTGCGGCGTTCGAAATGCTCCCTCGCCTTCAGGAGAAAGTGAACCCATCCAAGGACCCGCTCCTTACGGCCGCCCTTCTCGCCGTCGCGGGAAACATTATTGATCTCGGCATCCAGAAATCTTTCGACCTGGAAGGCACGCTCGAACGCCTGCTCCGGCAGGGATTTGCCCGCAGCGACTTTGAAAGGTTTCGCCGGGAGCTGGCCGGCGCCGACAATTTGCTCTATCTGGCCGACAACGCCGGGGAGATTGTCTTCGACCGGGTCTTCATCGAGGCGATCAAACAGCGCCGGCCCCGGCTCGACATCACCGTGGCGGTCAATCAAGGGCCTATCTTGAACGACGCCTTGCGCGAGGATGCCGTCGAAGCGGGCCTGGAGGCGTTCGCCCGGATCCTGGACAACGGCTATGACCGCGTCGGGACGGTCTTGCCCCGCACCAGCCCGGCCTTTCAGGCGACTTTCGCCGAAGCCGAAATCATTCTCAGCAAGGGGCAAGCCAACTTCGAGACCTTGGAGGGCCGCCCCGAGAACCTCTACTTCATCTTGCAGGCGAAATGTCGAGCCGTCGCCGAAGCCCTGGGAGTCAACCAGTTCGAAGCGGTCTTCATTCACGCCTGAGGCGCAACGCCGCTTGACAGGGTTTCAGCCGAGACCTAGAATTCAAAATTGGATGCAGTCGAAGACTGCGCAGGTCCAGGCTGAATGGAAGCCCCCAGCGCAATGAGCCAAGACCCGGACGAGATAGAGCCTGCCGTTTCCGACCGCTCGGACCGAACAGCCGGGGAATCTGCACAATTCGTCGAAGTCCTCTCGACCTTCAATCCCGCCGATGTTTCGATCCTCCGATCGGTCCTGGACGGACAAGGCATTGACTACTACTTCAAAGGCGAGCACTTCAGCACGTGGCGGCCGATGGTTGACCCGGCAAGGCTGATGGTAAGACGGGAGCAGGCTGAGATCGTCCACGCGATTTTGAAGGACCTCGATCTGTCTTTTGTCGCCATCGGTCGTCATGCGTCTTTGGAAGAATCGCCCAAGGGAAGAAGGAACGACCTCGCCGTGATGTTCATCGTCATCTTCGTCGTGATTTGGATCCTGACGATCTTTTTCTGCGTGGTCATCACTTGAATCTTGCCTTCCGTCGGAAGCCGGATAGAACAGCGCCCTTTTGCGCGCGTTTGATCCCCCGGCACTGTTTGTTATAATCGGCTCGTTCCCGCTCACTGAAGGAGAATCTGATGGAATTCGACGAACTTCGCTCGCTCTTTCCCGTCACACAGCGTTACATCTATCTCAACCACTCCGGCGTGTCGCCGATGTCCACCCGCGTGCAGAAAGCGATGGAAGAGGAGATCGGGGATATC
>Ga0068714_10007331_pt1 | contig 10767 bp, 10 predicted proteins | sample MTBNYHSulfiMetaG_FD_62988 | JGI IMG/M metagenome (GOLD analysis project Ga0068714, IMG submission 62988) | Enrichment culture microbial communities from rom New York Harbor, USA that are MTBE-degrading - MTBE-NYH (New York Harbor Sulfidogenic)... | ecosystem: Environmental > Aquatic > Marine >...
TTCCAGTAGCCTTAAAATCCTTGAAAAAGGTGGAGGCCATCGTCCGTGAAGAGATGAACCGCGCCGGCGCAATCGAAGTGTTGATGCCCGCTGTTCAACCCGGCGAATTATGGCAGGAAAGCGGCAGGTGGGACTATTATGGCAGGGAGCTGTTGCGCTTTACGGACCGGCATGACAGGCCCTCGTGCTTCGGTCCGACCCATGAAGAAGTGATCACCGACCTGGTCCGGGGTGAAATCCACTCCTACAAACAGATGCCTTTAAATCTCTACCAGATACAAACGAAATTCAGGGATGAAATAAGACCGAGATTCGGCCTGATCAGAGCCAGGGAATTTATCATGAAAGACGCCTACTCGTTCGACAAGGATGAAGAAGGCACCAACCTCAGTTACAACAGGATGTATGAAGCCTATATGCGCATTTTCAGCCGTTGCGGACTTAAATTCAGGGCCGTCGAAGCAGACAGCGGCCCCATCGGAGGCAGTTATTCCCATGAGTTCATGGTGCTGGCCGAAACGGGTGAAGACGAAATTGCAAGCTGCACGGCTTGTTCGTATGCGGCGAATCTTGAACGGGCCGAGATCAAGCCCACCGAGGCGGGTCCCCAAACCCCTGCATCCGAGCTTGAACCGCTTCGGGAAGTGGAGACCCCGGGCGCACATACCATCGAAGAACTTTGCCGCTATCTTTCCATTGAGCCCGAAGCTATCATCAAAACGCTTATATTCGTGGCGGACGGTGCCCCTGTCGCCGCCCTTGTGCGGGGAGATCACGAACTGAACGAGATAAAACTCAAAAATTACCTGGGCGCCGGGGAGGTTGAACTTGCCGATCCTGCGATCGTGGCCGAGGTGACAGGAGCTCCGATGGGTTTTGCCGGACCTGTCGGACTTTCGACCCGAATCGTCGCCGACTACGAAGTTCGGGGGATGACGAACATGATAGCCGGCGCCAACCGTGAAGATTTTCATGTGACCGGTCTGAATTCGGGACGGGATTTCGCGCTGAGTGAGTTCGCCGATTTACGTGTGATCACACCCGATGATCCATGTCCCCGGTGCGGAAAGCCGATCGTTTTCAGCCGTGGGATCGAAGTCGGGCATGTCTTTAAGCTCGGTGTGAAATACAGCCAGGCGATGAAGGCTTATTTCCTGGATGAACATGGAAAAGAAAGACCGATTATCATGGGATGCTATGGGATAGGCATCGGCCGGACTCTGGCCGCCGCCATCGAACAAAACCACGACGAAAAAGGGATCGTTTTTCCGATCCCCCTGGCACCGTTCGAAGTCGCGGTTCTGGCGCTTCAAATGCATGAACCGCTCGTAGCAGAAACAGCCGAACAGCTGTATTGCGCCCTCTCCGGCCAAGGCCTGGAAGTCCTTCTGGATGACCGGGATGAAAGAGCCGGCGTAAAATTCAACGACGCCGACCTGCTTGGGATCCCCGTCAGAGTCACCGTGGGGCTGAAGGGGGTTGGGCAGGGCTACGTGGAAATCAAACTCCGCAGTGAAACACAGAGTGAAACGGTGCCTGTGGACAAGGCGGGGGCATTCATCAAGGACAAAGTCAAAAATTTGTATGATTCGCTTAAATGATATCACGTCCCAGATTCTCTCCTATGACCCGAATGCCGACATAGGCCTTATAGAAAAGGCCTATGTTTATTCCGCCAAAGTTCACCAGGGCCAGATACGGCTTTCGGGTGAACCCTATCTTTCCCACCCCTTGGAAGCCGCTTTTATCTTGTCTCAAATGAAAATGGACGTGGTCTGCATAGCAGCCGGTCTTCTGCATGACAGCATCGAGGATACCAACGCGGAACTCGAGGAAATCCGCCGATTGTTCGGCGAAGAGGTGGCAAGCATCGTCGATGGGGTCACCAAAATCGGCAAACTCACGTTCACCAGCCAGAAAGAAAGACAAGCCGAAAACATGCGAAAAATGATTCTGGCGATGTCCTCCGATATCAGAGTCATTTTAGTAAAGCTTGCGGATCGCCTCCACAATATGCGAACCCTCGGGTATCAGTCCGTTGAAAAGCAGCGCCGTATTGCACAGGAAACGCTGGACATCTACGCTCCTCTGGCGAGCAGAATGGGTATCTACTGGATGAAATCCAACCTGGAAGACCTGTGTCTTTATTATCTCGAGCCGGACGTCTATCACATGATTAAAACCGGCATAGCAGAACGGCGGGGGGAAAGAGAAAAATTTGTCGAGGAAGTTAAAACGATCATTTCAGAAAAACTCGCCGAGGTCGGTATCCAGACGACGGTGAAGGGGCGTTATAAGCACTTTTATAGCATTTACAAAAAGATGCGCCATCAAAATCTGAAAGTGGATGAAGTCTTCGATATCATCGCTTTTCGCGTAATCGTCAATTCGGTGACGGCATGCTACGAAGCCCTGGGGCACATCCATTCCATGTGGAAGCCTGTACCCGGGCGCTTTAAAGATTATATATCGGTTCCCAAAGCCAATATGTACCAGTCTCTCCACACAACCGTGATCGGTCCCTACGGCGAACGAATGGAAATCCAGATACGGTCATGGGAAATGGACAGGGTCGCCGAGGAAGGCATTGCGGCCCACTGGAAATACAAAGAAGGATACGTGCCCAGCAGCACCGATGAAAAGCAATTCATCTGGTTAAGGCAAATCCTTGAATTGCAGACCACATTGAAGGACCCTGACGAATTCCTGGACACGGTCAGAATGAACCTTTTTCCGGATGAAGTCTACGTCTTCACCCCGGCCGGGGAAGTCAAGGAATTCCCGAGAGGCTCCACGCCTGTGGATTTCGCCTACAGCATTCATTCTGAAGTGGGTGAAAAATGTATCGGCGCCAAGGTCAACGACCGCATGGTGCCGCTGCGGTACCAGCTTCAAAACGGGGAAATCGTACACATCATAACCTCGCCGAAGCAACATCCGAGCAAGGACTGGCTCGAATTCGTCAAAACCCCCAGGGCAAAAACAAAAATCAGGCAATGGCTTCGCAACCAGGAACGGGAGCAGAGCATAAGCATAGGGAAAAGTTTCCTGGACAAAGCTTTAGAGCAGGAACAAATCGAAATTTCCGGTCAGACAAGAGCGGAAAACCTTTCGATCGTTGCCAGGGAACTGTCCTTCCAGTCTGTTGATGACCTTTATGCACAGATAGGCTTCGGAAAAACCTCAGCCAAACAAGTCATAGGAAAGCTCAAACCACGGCTGGGAATCAGAGATGAGAAGCACCCCGGCTTTGTCAGCAAGATGGTCGGGCATCTGAAAAGAAAAAAAAGCGACCAGGGCATAAAGGTCAAAGGGGTAAGCAACATGTTGATCCGATTTGCCAATTGCTGCAACCCCATCCCCGGCGAACAGATCGTCGGCTTCCTTACTCGAGGCCGCGGCGTCACCATTCACAACCGGGATTGCAAGCATGTAGCCCACTGCGACCCGGAAAGGCTTGTAGAGGTATCATGGGAAACCGACCGTGAAGACTCCTATGCCGCAAAATTAAAGGTCATCGGTCTGGACAAGAAAGGGCTTCTTGCCGATATCAGCGCGGTCCTGACCCAAAAGGATGCCAATATCCTCCAGGCGGATATAAGGACCACAGCTGATCACAAAGCGGTTTTGGTATTCTCGGTCGGTGTAAGCGACTATGAACATCTGCAGGCCATCATGGGGGCCATCAACAAAGTCAAGCACGTCCTGATGGTGGAACGCCTGTAGGGTGATATCCCGGATCAGGGTTTGACGACCCTGCCGGATTTTATACAACTGGTGCACACCCGCATCTTTTTGACTCGGCCGTTGGTAACCGCCCGGACTTTCTGCAAATTAGGATACCATCGGGTTTTCGTTTTATTGTGAGCATGGCTCACGTTGAAGCCCACTCTGGGCCTTTTACCACATATTTCACATACTTTGGACATTACGAGGTCTCCTTTGTATTTTTCAATCGGCCGATAGCTGGAAAAGGGCTCGATACAGGGCCGAATCATTTTTAAAAAGATTTTTATACTTCTTTTGAACGCCTCAGGCAACTATTTTTTTTATTTATCGAGGAGGGCAAACCATTCAATCGAATATGTTAAAACAATCCAACCTACTTTCAAAGGATCTCAACAGGGTGCCCGAGCGACTTCGTCACATTCACCTGATCGGCATATGCGGCACCGGGATGGCATCCCTGGCAGGTTTGCTATCGGGTCTTGGTTTTAAGGTTACCGGATCGGATCGCAGTTTTTATCCCCCAATGAGTACATTCCTCGAAGCATTGAACATTCCCCTGCTGAACGGATACCGAGCCGGGAACCTGGATGCAGTGCCCGACCTGGTTGTTGTCGGCAATGTCGTCACAAAGCAAAATCCGGAAGCGATTGAACTTGCCAGGACGGGAATTCCGTATTTGTCTTTCCCGCAGGCGCTGGCCCACTTCCTGCTTGAAAAAACGAAACGAATCGTCATATGTGGCACGCATGGGAAAACCACCACCGCTTCGCTGGCCGCCTGGCTGCTCACCAGCGCCGGGCTCGACCCCGTCTGCATGATCGGCGGCATACCGCGGAACTTCGACAGCGGCTGCAGGCTGGGAAAGGGTGCTTACTCGGTGGTCGAGGGAGATGAATATGACACCGCTTTTTTCGACAAGGGTCCAAAATTTCTCCATTACCGGCCGGACATCGCGATCCTGACCAGCGTGGAATTCGACCACGCAGACATTTATCGAAACATGGATCACTTGAGGGAAAGCTTTCACAAGCTCATAAAAATCCTTCCTCCGGACGGGCTGCTCATAGCAAACGGTGACGATCCGGAGGTCCGAAGACTCGCATCCACCGCGGTCTGCAGGGTTGTGAGCTATGGATTTTCCCGGTCATGCAACGTGACCGCATCCGGCATCTCCAATAAAAACGGCCGCACCGGTTTCGTCGCGATAAAAGATGGACAAACCATAAAGGAACTCTTGACGCCCCTTTACGGCATGCACAATCTATCGAATCTACTTGCCGTCACAGCCATGTCCGATGCCTTGAGCATTCCGGCGGAGACGCTCGCCCGGGCCTTTTCAACCTTTCAGGGTGTCAAACGAAGGCAGGAGGTGATCGGGGAGATTGCCGGCATCACCGTTCTGGATGATTTCGCGCATCACCCAACCGCAGTGGGTGCCACAGTACGGGCGGTGAAAGAAAAATTTGAAGGCTGCAGGCTGGTGGCGGTATTCGAACCTAGATCCAATTCCAGCAGGACGAGGATCTTCCAGGAAGCCTACGCGAACGTTTTTGACGACGCGGACCTCGTTTTCATACCCGATCCGCAGAATCTCGAAAAAATTCCTCCAGCAGAACGTTTTTCCTCCGCCCGCCTCGTGCAGGACCTGAATGCAGCCGGAATCCCAGCGGTTCATTCGGAGAATACCACCGAACTTCTTGAAATACTTTTACATTCGGCAAAGCCCGGAGATGTTGTTCTCTTGATGTCAAACGGCGCCTTCGACGATCTTCCCCGGCGGCTCGTAAACGCGCTTGAGAACAGGTTTAAGGCTGGATAAATACCGGCGAATCGTGTATATAAAACTATGGTCAACGAGCTCGAAAAAAAAGTTATCAGCCAGATTCAAGGGGATCTTCCCGGGGGAGCAACGCCTTTCGCCGAGGCCGCATCCCGCATCGGGATCAGTGAGGACGAATTCCTCTCCGTGATCCGGAGCCTGAAAGAGCAGGGTGTCATACGGAGGTTCGGCGCGACGCTCAGACATCAGGAAGCGGGGTATCCATCTAACGCCATGGTGGCATGGAAGGTGCCGGACGATACGATTTCCGCTGTCGGTGAGAAGCTTTCAAATTTCAGGGAAGTCACCCATTGTTATGAGCGCCGGAGACATCCGGATTGGCCTTATAATCTGTATACCATGATCCATGGCACCAGCCGGGATCACTGTCGACGGATTGCAGCAAAACTTTCTGAAACCGTAGCAATAAATGCATATTTGGTTTTATTTAGTGAAAAGGAATTTAAAAAGACAAGTATGCAATATTTCTGATATTGGTGGATGATTTTTCATCGTTACATAAACTTTGATTACAAAGAAATTAGAGGTCATTTTATGGTGGTTTCATCCCATTCCTTGTTTGAACGCGCGCGAACCTTGATTCCAGGAGGTGTCAACAGCCCTGTCAGAGCTGGAAAATCGGTGGACATCATCCCACCGTTCATTGCCGCCGCCGATGGATGCCACATAAGGGATGTGGAAGGCAATGACTATATCGACTATGTAGGGTCCTGGGGCCCGATGATCTTGGGGCATCGGCATCCGGAAGTCATCGAAGCGGTCCATAAACAGCTCGATTGTGGAACCAGTTATGGCGCGTCGACCCAACTTGAAATAGAAATGGCTCAACTCATTGTCGACGTCGTGCCTTCCATCGAAATGGTAAGGATGGTCAATTCTGGCACCGAAGCGGCCATGAGCGCAATCCGCCTGGCTCGTGGCTTCACCGGCCGGGATAACGTCATCAAATTCGATGGATGCTACCATGGGCATTCGGACGGCCTCCTGGTCTCGGCAGGCTCCGGCCTTGCCACGCTAGGCATCCCGGGCAGCCCGGGAGTCCCGTCCGATTTTGCGAAACACACCCTGTCGCTGCCCTTTAATGACATCCATGCCGTTGAACGTGTATTTGACGCCATCGGCGAGGAAATCGCCGCCGTGATTGTAGAGCCGATAGCTGGGAACATGGGTCTTGTTCCTCCAAAGGCAGGATTCCTCGAAGGATTGAGAGAAATCAGTCTGAAACATGGCGCTCTTCTCATTTTCGATGAAGTCATATCGGGGTTCAGGGCTTCCGCCGGAGGTGCACAGAAGCTTTACCAGGTTTCGCCCGATATCACCTGCCTTGGTAAAATTATTGGCGGAGGTCTTCCCGTAGGCGCTTATGGAGGGAAAAAACAGATCATGAACAGGATGGCGCCCGAAGGAGACATCTACCAGGCCGGGACGCTGTCCGGAAATCCCCTGGCGATGGCGGCCGGCATCGCAACCCTCAACATACTCAAAAGACCGGGTATCTACGATGAGTTGGAACGCAAAGGAGCGCGGCTTTTTTACGGCTTGAAGCAGGCGGCGGATGCAGCCGGCATCCCGGTGACCATAAACCGGGTGGGATCTATGGGAACCATGTTTTTCAGCTCCTTTCCGGTCACTGATTTCGCGACCGCCAAAGCTGCCGATCAGGCTGCTTTCAGCAGATTTTTCCGCGGCATGCTCACCCGAGGCGTGTACCTGGCTCCATCTGCTTTCGAGACGACATTTATCTCAACCGCGCACGGGGATGATGTGATAGATGAAACCATCCGAAAAGCTACAGAGATCATGTCCTCTCCGGAAATGAAGGGCACAGACTAAGGAAGGCCGTACGCTCCGGTCTCAGTTGAACCAGACCTTTCGCCTCTGGGTGGGCAGTTTTTTCACCCCGACGGCCAGAGCGGCGTCCGTCTGATAAGGGGTTTTACGAATCCATCCGCCGGTGGACCCGTGATGGTTCGTAAAGGTGGATAAAAACCGATTGACTTTGCAGAAGAATTTATGCTACTTCCTTTACCGCGTGTCTACCGGTGACCGCAGTGGTTATATGGATGAAGACCTCAAACAAACCATCAAAACCCTTGGCCATTTCAGTACAATAGGGCTTGCGATGGCCTTTTCGGTTTCCCTTGGGGCGCTGCTGGGCAACTACCTCGACGGGAAATTCGGGACGAAGCCATGGCTCACGATGGTTTTTCTGGCATTTGGTATTGCTGCGGCGTTCCGGAATCTATATCTGCTTTACAAGCGGGCAAAGAAATGCTAGCCGAACACCGTGAAATCATTGGGTTTATCAAAACTTTCAACTGGATAGCGCTATTTGTACTGGGTACCGCCAGTTTTTTCCTGATGGGTACGAACTTCACAAGCGGCTTAATTTTCGGAGGGTTGCTGATCATTCTCAATTTCAGCGTCTTTGAACGTTCGATACGGCGGGCCTTTTCCACGTCCAGTGGACCTCGTTTCCGCAAAGCCGCGGCCATCGCCAAGTATTATATCAGATTGCTTCTGATGGGGATGGTCATATTCGTTTTGCTGAAACAGACCTGGGTTCACCCGGTGGGACTTCTACTGGGCCTTTCGATCGTCGTTATCAGCATCATCGCACTGGGCGTTAAATTGCTGATGAAAACATTTCCGCGGGAGGCAGCCTAAAAAATGGGTTATCATTTTTATTTTCTTGATAAAATTTTCGGAGCCCTGGGTTTCGGACATCTTGCGCATGAGTATACTTTCATCACGCATTCCTGGTTCGTCATCGCAGTTCTCGTCATCATAGCGGCGCTTTCGGTGAAAGGCCTCCAGATGCTTCCCTCCGGCAAGCAGAATGTTTTCGAAGTGCTGGTCAGCGGGCTTGAAGATTTCATGGTCGGCGTTACGGGCCCTGAAGGGCGCTTCTTCTTTCCATTTATAGCCACGCTCTTTTTTTATATTCTTCTCTGCAATCTGCTTGGGTTGGTTCCCGGGTTTTTCTCCCCAACCGCCAACCTCAACACAACCCTGTCACTGGCCGTCTGCACCTTCGTTTACACCCATATCATCGGGTTCAAATTTCATGGCCCCAAATATTTGAAGCACTTCCTGGGCCCGGTCTGGTGGTTGGCTCCATTGATGCTCCCTATTGAGCTGATCGGTCATTTCGCAAGGGTGATGTCCTTGAGCATCCGGCTGTTTGGAAATATTTTCGGTAAAGAAACCGTCCTGGGCATTTTCTTTCTGCTCGCCGGGCTGTATCTTGCTCCGTTGCCTATTCTGTTTCTGGGTATTCTTGTAAGTGTCATCCAGTCAATGGTATTCATGCTTCTTTCAATCATATACTTCGCCGGTGCGATGGAAGAAGCCCATTAGTGCCCATCCGGAAATGCCGGATGGGCACAAGCGAAGTTTCAAGATCGGAAATGAGGGATTTTGTTCAAGATCAAGGAAAACAAGGGCTTGCGCGGAGACGTACTGGAGTACGTCGCACAAGCAAGACCGCAGTTTGACAAAGACATTGGGCAAAAGGACCATTTCCGGATGGAAACTCATTAAAAAATGCAAAGCCTAATCTGCATATGCAGTGAAAGGAAGAAGACAGAAATTTACACATTCTGAAAGGAGGAGGAACATATGTCAAAGAAAGGGTTTGTGGGGGCGCTTACCACTGCGCTTGTGCTGGGCGCAGTATCGACGGCCTTTGCTGCCGGAAGCGGATCTGAAAATGCAGTGGGGCTATGGAGAATCTTCTTCGGTATCGCTGTGGCATGCGGATTCGGTATCGGGGTGGCCGCGCTGGGAACCGGTCTTGCCATGGGCAACGCCATAAACGCCGCTCTTCAGGGTACGGCGAGAAACCCTGAAGCTTCCGGAAAGATCATGACAACCATGATCATCGGCTTGGCGCTCATCGAGTCTCTTTGTATTTATGCACTTGTGATCTGCTTGATCATGGCATTCAAACTCCCGGATCTGCAACTCATCGTAGAGCTTCTTTTTAAATAGGTTGAGATCACAAATCGAGGGGGGCTTCGCGTGAGCAGCGGGCCCCCTTCTCCGTTATGCACATATCGGAACGAACCCGCTACCGCCCTTCTCCATTATATAAGCAAAAATATTTTTTGTTTTTTAAAAAACAGAAATGGCGGATTATAAAATAAAACGTACACCTATCCTCCCGGGTGCGAATTGATTGCGGCGGGGCTGGAAACATAAACGTCAAGACGTGATCGCTATGAACAAAAAACGAATCGCAGCGGGCCTTTTAACCGCGTGCATCATCACTTTCTTGTTTTTCCCATCGTCGTCCAGAAGCGCCCTGGGCCCCCCGTTCTCGTCCGATGCCCGGAAAGCAAGCGTGCCTTTGCACCATTATGATCCGGGAATCAAAACAGTCATAGGCGCTCCTGAACGTTATCTTATCAAAAATAAGGATACGTTCCTGGACATTGCGCGTCACTATCGACTGGGATTCAACGAAATGGAAGCCCTGCATCCGGACCTCGACCCATGGATTCCACCTGCAGGCGTCTGGCTCGTGCTTCCGACACACTGGGTGCTCCCGGGAAGCCTCGATAAAGGGATCATTATTAATTCCGCCGAGTTGAGGTTATATTATTTTATGAAAGCCGGAGTGGATCACGTTGTAAAAACCTTTCCGGTCGGCATAGGTGATACGGATTGGCCCACTCCCCTCGGGGAGTTCAAGGTGGGGGAAAAAAGGAAAGACCCGGCATGGTATGTGCCGCCTTCCCTCAGGGAAAAATATCGGGTGGACGTTATCCCCCCTGGTCCCGAAAACCCCCTGGGTAAATACTGGATACGTTTGGGTAACTCGAGCTACGGAATGCATGGGACAGACATACCCTGGTCCGTAGGCAGGCTTGTGACACACGGCTGTATTCGGCTGTATCCTGAGGATATCAAGCACCTTTTCCGCGAGGTGCAGCCCGGAACACCCGTCAAAATAATCTATGAACCGGTCAAGCTGGGCGTGCTTGCAGGCCGGGTTTATGCCGAGGTTCACGGGGACATCTATCGGATGATAGATGATTTCGTGGAATACGGGTATCGCCGTCTACAGGAGGAAGGTGTTGCTGAGAAGGTGGATATGGAAAAATTTCGCGAGGTGCTGAAACGCAAAAACGGTATGCCCGTGGATGTTTCATTGAAAGAGCAAAAACCATAAAGGCCGGATCCCTGGCCACCAG
>Ga0068714_10007332_pt1 | contig 10767 bp, 11 predicted proteins | sample MTBNYHSulfiMetaG_FD_62988 | JGI IMG/M metagenome (GOLD analysis project Ga0068714, IMG submission 62988) | Enrichment culture microbial communities from rom New York Harbor, USA that are MTBE-degrading - MTBE-NYH (New York Harbor Sulfidogenic)... | ecosystem: Environmental > Aquatic > Marine >...
ATCCGCGAGCCATCGAGCAGGCACGAGCAGCGGGGCATTCCGTGGCAGAAGAACTGGACCTGCTGATCGTGCATGGAGTGCTTCACCTGCTGGGTTACGATCATGACACCAATGACCGGAAGAAGGCGATGTGGAGCCGCCAAGAAACCATCATCGGGAAACGTCTTGCGGAGTGAACGCAGGTCACCAATAGGACAGGCTCCCGGCGGCTTACTGTCGCGGGAGCCTTATTTTTGCTATGCCAGTGAGAACAGCCTAGTCCTCGGGGGTCAGGATGAGCTTGATCCCGCTCTTCGCATCGTGCTTCTTGAACGCGGCCTCCCACTGCGAAATAGGCAACACATCGGTGATGAGCGCGTTCAGATTGATCGCCCCGCTCTCCATAAGTGAGAGTGCGCGCTTCCAGGAAATCCAGCGTTGCCCGAGGAATCCCGTCACTTTGAGCTCTTTGTAGGCGATGGTATCGAAGGCGACCGGGAACGCTTTCCCGATCAAGCCGATCTGGGTGTATTTTCCACCGCGGCGGAGCAGCGACAGCCCCATGAGAACTGCCGGCGGAGCACCCGAACACTCCAGGAAGACCTCAGCACCTTCCCCATTGGTCAATTGGTCGACGAGTTTGCGCGGATCCTCTTGCTCGACATTGACGACGTAATCCGCTCCGAGCTTCTTGCCAAGTTCCAGCCGGTCCTTGTCTACCGATGTCCCGCACAGGACGATCTTACCTCCCGCTGCCTTGGCCAACTGCATACAGATCAGGCCGATGCCACCGGGTCCAGCAAGCACCACCACATCACCGGGCAAGATCGGCGTCTTTTCCAACACGCCATTGGTGCAACTGGCCACTGGTTCGGTCATTGCGCCGGCCAAAAAATCTACGTTATCGGGCAGATGATGCACGCGGTCTTCGTCAATGAGGATATACTTGGTGAAACAGCCATCGAACACGTAGCCAATGAGTTGTTTTTCCTCACAAATGTTGTAATTGCCGGTACGGCAATTGGTACATTTACCACAAACATGACGTGCGGTTTCACAGGTCACACGATCGCCGGGTTTCCAGCGGGTGACCTGGTTACCAACCTCTGCGATCACACCGGAAAACTCGTGGCCCATAATCACCGGGGTACGCACTGCCAGTCCAATCTCGCCATGCCACAGGTGCACGTCTGATCCGCAGACTCCGGCTGCTTTTACTTCAATCTTGACATCTCGCGGACCGGGAGACGGCTCGGGCACCTCCCGCAGTTCTACATTCCCCGGACCCAGCGCATACTTCACTACAGCTTTCATAGCCATTACTCCCTTCGTACGAAATGGATTCAGTTGTTATCGCAATGGCCTCTGTCGAGGTCACTGCAGGAAATTGTCGAATGCTGCACGGAGAACTGTTTCCGGCTGTGGACCGATCCACCGCTGGCCCTGTCCGTCCGGAGAAGTGACAAACAGCGTAAGCGGAATCGCGCGGACCCCTGCCATCACAACCAATTCACGAGCCTGCGGGTCGTCGACATTAACCTTGATGAAGCGGATGCGGTCTGAGTACTCCGGCTCCAGCTTGTCAACTACCGGTCGCATTTGACTGCACGCGGAACACCAATCCGCATAGAAGAAAAACAGCGCCGGTTTCTTCTGCTCTGTCCCTGGCTCTGCCGTGACGGCAGACGAGGTCACCGTTGGTTTGGCAGACGCATCATTTTTCGGCGCGGAGACAGGGGTGAACGTGGCAACGACTCGCTCGCTCACCGGCGTGGAGGCTGCCCCCGCCGGCCCGACCGTAGCGGAGGGGACCGCCTCGACCGTACCTGTGGGCTGCGCCGTCGAAGAAGAACATCCCGAGATCAGGATGAGTAGGAGCACAAACGCTATGAAGATGCTGCGTTTCATCTGAATGAACTTCCTCCTGTCCATTTTGGACATTATACCACACAATTGGAGATATACGGAAAATGCACAGAAGCCCCCCGAGCGAAACTCACCGTCTGGCACAGACAAGCCTCCCGCAGCCGCTAACGGGAATCTGGTGCAGTGTGCAAGGCACAGCCGGCTCTCGTCCTCCCGCCCAAACCCGTCAAGAACTGGGAAGGCACGCGGCAACGCAGTTGTCATGGCGGTTCGCCTGTGATATACTAACATCGCTCCGGGAGGTTCCAGTCTCAACCGGGGCTTCCGGATGGGGAAGCGCACATGCGTCTGCCGATAGGAGACATCACCTCTCGATACGATGAAGTGGGAAACGGGCCGCCGGTTATTATTCTTCACGGATGGGGAGGGACAATCGAAAGCGTAAAACCGATTGTTCAGTGCCTGTCACACGACTACACCACTTTTGCCGTGGACCTTCCCGGTTTTGGTGAGAGTGCACAACCACCAACCACCTGGGGAGTGCTCGATTACGCCAACTGGGTAGCTGGCTTCATGGACAGTGTCGGCTGCCCCCGAGCCCACATCTTGGGGCATTCTTTCGGCGGACGCATTGGCATCGCACTGGCAGCTCACTTCCCCGCGCTGGTGGACCGCTTGATTCTGGTGGACAGCGCCGGTATTCGTCCCAGGTGCACGCTGGTCACGCAACTGCGCGTGTACTCGTTCAAGGGGCTCCGGTCTTTGATCCTTCTCATTCCGTTCCCTTCCTGGAAAAAAGGTGCAGTGCGAAGACTGGGAGCCATCTTCGGATCGGCGGATTATCGCAACGCGAATGCGCTGCGAGACATCTTCGTGCGCGTCGTCAACGAAGATCTACGTCCTGTTCTCCCCGCCATCCAGGCACCAACCCTGCTCGTGTGGGGAGAGAATGACGAAGACGTTCCCGTCGCGCACGGCAAACTGATGGCCCAGGAGATACCGCATGCGCGCCTGGAGATCTTGGCGGGTGCGGGCCATTTTTCGTACATGGACCGGCTACCGCAGTTTTGCCGCATCGTCCGGGATTTTCTGAAGGAAAAGGTCAATTGATGCCCACGTTTCTGCTACCAGCATTGTTCTGGGGTGCGACCACCGTGTGGATGGTCTATGCCACCCGCCGCAGCCTCCGGCATCTGCTGTTCTTCCAAATCGAAGAATACGACAATGCGCGTTTTGCCCGGTTGTTAGCGCAGAACCTGACACGCGTCCTGACCGCTACCGAGATCATTTCAGTCTGCGGATTGGCTGGCGCCTATGGACTCGGACTTGCTCTACTCCCCTACGAGACCAGCGCGGCCTGTGCCGCGCCTTTCTTGCTGCTGTGGGCGGCGATCTATGGTGCGTTGTTGGCATTTCGACCGGTTCCCCCGGCCAAAAAGCCGTTGGTGCTGACACCCAGGGCGACACGCCTGTTGGTGACTGGCGGTGTATTGACCTGCGCACTGTTCGTCATCGCCAGCCTCTTGATAACGCACGGAGCACTGCTGTCTCGCGACAACACGCTACACATCGCAGCATTGCCAGTCCTCGCGCTGTTCGCGCTCGTCGTCGATCAAGGGATTGGGCTCGTCGTCATCGCTGCGAACGTGGTCATGTACCCCATCGAAGCGTCATTCCGCCGCTACTACGTCCGCTCGGCGACGAGGATTATGCAACGCCAGCCCCACATCCAGGTTGTGGCGGTTACGGGCAGTTATGGCAAAACCAGCACCAAGGAGATCATTGCCCACGTTCTCTCCAGTCGCTACCGTGTCCTCAAGACACCGCGTAGCTTCAATACGCTTATGGGGATCTGCAAGGTAATTCGCGAGGATTTGCAGCCGGACCATGAAGTGTTTGTGGTCGAGATGGGCGCCTATACACCCGGAGAAATCGACCGTCTCTGCAAGCTGACTCCGCCGCACATCGGCGTCCTGACAGCGATCGGCCCGCAACATCTGGAGCGGTTCAGGACGATCGAGCGTGTCGCAGAGGCAAAATACGAATTGCTGGCGAATCTCGGGCCGGATGGGAGCGGTATTTTCAACGGGGACGACCCCCATTGCGCAGCTCTTGCCAACCGTCCGGCTGTTTTCCGTGTATGCAGATACGGCAGGAACCGGAACGGCCCCCCCCTGGACGTCTGGGCAACGAACGTGGAGATCACCGCCCAGGGCACTGAGTTCGACGTCTTCACTGCAACAGGAGCGACGGCCCATTTTTTCACAGCCTTGCTCGGCGAGCACAACGTATCGAATATCCTCGCTGCTACTTCCGTGGCATTGCGCTGCGGATTGACACTCCAGGACATCGGGGGTGCCGTTGCGACACTCGAACCGGTGGAACATCGTTTGCAGCGGATAGAAGGAGCGGGCGGTGTGACGGTGATCGACGATGCCTACAACGCCAATCCGGCAGGCGTGCGGATGGCGCTGGACGTGCTGGACAAGGTGCCGGGAGGCCGGAAAGTTCTAATCACCCCCGGCATGGTCGAGCTGGGCACGCATGAACAACAAGAACACCGCCAGATGGGCACGCTGGCGGCGAAAATATGTGATTATGTGATTCTGGTCGGACCGAAACGGACACAGGCTATCGCCGATGGTTTGCTCGCGACAGGATTCCCACCCGATCGTCTCGCTGTCGTCCAGACGCTGGACGAAGCCACACGACACTTGCAGACTTTCGTTCGCCCTGGTGATGTGGTGCTATTCGAGAACGATTTGCCGGACACGCAATCCACAGACACGATCTACTTCTGAGCCACAGAGAGATCCGCCTTTTCCAGTATCGGCGTGTCATAGGAATAGACCGTACGCCGTTTCTCCTCCCAGGCTTCCAGCGCGAGTTGGATCAGGTTTGTCACGACTTGCGCCGGGCTCAACCCAACAGGCTGCCACAGGTGGAACGCAAGCGAGCCGGGTATGGTGTTGACCTCATTGACGTAAACCTCGTCCGAATTCCGGTCCACGAGCAGATCCACCCGGGCGGTTCCCATTCCGTCGATCGCCTTGAACGCCTGCACAGCTAACTCCTGGATACGACGGGTCTGCTCCTCCCCGATCTCAGCGGGGACGCGTCTCTGGCCTCCCTTCATACCTTTGCCAGTTGCTCCTCTGAGATACTTGTCTTCGTAACCCAGGAAGTCTTCCCATGAGATGGGCTCTTCACACGCGGAGGGGATGACATCCTCATTGCCCATTACCGCACAGTTGATCTCCCGGACCTGTTCGATGCTTCGTTCGACGAGCACTTTGCGGTCGTACTGGCTGGCGACATCCAAAGCAAATTCCAGACTCTCGCGATCCCTGGCCCGCGAAATCCCCACACTCGATCCCAAATTCGCGGGCTTGACGAACATCGGATACGGTATGCTGGATTCGATCCGGTGCAAGACGCTCTCGGGCGCGGTTTGCCATTGCTGTCGTGTGAACCACACGTACTCGACAATCGGCAGGTCATTCTGCACGAACGCCGCCTTCATCAGCACCTTGTCCATACCCACTGCCGACCCCAATACGCCACAGCCGACGTAAGGCACACCTGCCAATTCGAGCAATCCCTGTACCGTCCCGTCTTCTCCGTTGGTTCCGTGCAGAACCGGAAAGACCACATCGACATCGATGGTCTGTTCTCGTCCAAACAACCCTTTCCTGGCGGTGCTGAACAGGTGCGAGGCAGAAGGATCCAACACGATCTGGACTCGGGAGAACGTTCCCAGATTCAACCGCTTGAAGGTTTCAAGCCGGCGCAATGCATCGCCGGTGTACCATCCGCCCTCCTTGCTGATATAGACAGGCACCACTTGATACCTGGCGGCCTCAAGAGCGCGCATAACCTGGTGAGCGGTGATGATCGATACCTCGTGCTCGACCGAACGGCTGCCAAAAATCACTGCAACTCGATTACTCATAGGTCCCTCTTCAAATCTTGATCCGCGTCCAACGAACTACGGTTCGAGAATCACCTTCATCAACCCAGGCTCTCCACCCTTAAGGCGTTGGAACCACCCGACTCCGTCGGAGAGCGGTGCGACTGCACTGATCAGCGTATCCACATCAATTGCCCCCCGCGCGATCATGTCCATGCACGCCGGATACTCGCCATTCAAAGCACACGAGCCATACAACGTCAATTGCCGCGTGACGACAGCCTGCAATAACAGATCGACCTTCGGTGCCAAATTGCCAACCAGCGTAAGCGTTCCACCTTTTCTGATGCACTGCGTCGCCAGAGTGACAGTCGGCCCGATGCCCACGACTTCGACAGCGACATCCGCCCCGCGTCCAGTGGTACGTTGCAGCACTTCCGCCACAACATCGACCTCGTCGGACTTCAACCCGACGTCCGCACCGAGACGCTGCGCCAAATCCAGCCTGTTCCGGTCCAGGTCGACGGCGATGATCTGCCCACATCCGGCAAGACGCAACGCCTGGACCACCAGCAGGCCAATCATGCCGGCGCCGACCACCACGGCGGTATCGTCCAGCACAATCGGCGTGCGCCCGACCGCGTGAAAAGCGACTGCCACCGGTTCCAACATGGCAGCCCGCACAAAGGACAGACCGTCGGGCAACCTGTACAGAATCCGCTGTGGCACTGCTACATATTCCGCAAAGGCCCCGTCCTGGCGATATTCACCAGGAGACACACCCAGCACGCGCCGGTTGTCGCACAAATTGACCTGCCCGCGGCGGCAGTAATAGCATTCGCCGCAATAGATCGTGGAATCGAATGTAACCCGGTCACCAGCCTGCCATCCGTTCACGCCGGAACCCACTTCAGCGATCACACCGGCAGCTTCGTGTCCCATGATCAGCGGAGGGATACGCCGCCCAGTACTGCCATCCATGCCATGCACGTCACTGCCGCAAATCCCACAGGCTTTGACCTGTACCAACACCTCGTCTGCGCCAATCTGCGGGATTGGCGCTTCCTCGTATACGAGATGATTGGCTTCTTTCAATACGAGTGCCTTCATTACCACAGTGCTCCCATTCCCAGAGAATTGAGTGTCCCTCCGGCAGCCCGCGCGTTCCTCCATGTCCCGTGTCTGCCTTCAACCGAATATTGATTCTACAACAGAGCAGACTCAAGCGCAAGCTTCCCGCCCCACACCAGGGACCGCCAGGAATTTGAGAGGCCGGCGAGCAATGGACAGGTTACGCTGAAAACGTAACCTGCCAGGTTCACACGAATATCTTCTTGTTGGCCAAGACTGTGCCAATCTTGGACGCATTCCGCTTGCGCGGTGACTCACGTGAACGGGCTGTCAGGCACCCCCATGGCCTATGCGGAGATTGGCCCAGTCTGCTACCACGGGCGTGCTCTCCAGCGATTGTGTCGCCAAAATTTTAGATGCACCCGCCGAAGAGAGGGACCGCCAGGAATTTGGACGATGATTGCAACCGCGCGCGCCGGGGCGATCGCCCGGCCTCATCTGCCAGGATGCAGTCTCTCCAGGGAAACGTCCCCTTTTCGCCCGGTTCGTCCGCGGTGAACCTCTCGGGTTTGCGGTTCGTGCACCTGGCCCGCTACCAGTGGGCATCGTGTGCCATTCGTAGCCGGCTTGTGTCGCAGATGCAATCACCAACCAACAGAGGATTCCGGGTGTACCGCAGCGCGCAAGGGTTGGGTTCTGCGGCTCCATCGGCAGCATTCGCCTTCTCGCATGAGTATGCTATAATAGTCAATCGAACGGCGCTGCTCATCCTGAGACATCGCTTCGATGTGTGCGTCGCAGAAGAGACAGGTTCGGCCCGTGGACGACGAACGCACGACATCCCCCAGCGTCGAATCGCCAGTGGTCACGGTTGCAACCACGGAGAGCATCGAAAACGGTTCGTTAACCATACTTGCAGGTGCGCGTAGACCGACTGTCTCCGCGAGATACCTCTTGAGCATATCGACGAACTCCCTGCGGAGCCGGTGGCAGCCCCAGCAGGCACTTTTTTTCAATCACGATTCAACCATTATTACAGGAGGGCATCATGATCAAAAACGTACCGTTCGAACGTCCAGCACCAGGGGTATTGGAGGCATTACAGGGTCTCCCCTCAGCAGCCGTATACGATGCGCTGATGGCATTGGGCATTACGCGCTGTTTCATCGACGGCGCCCGGCCCATGACGCCCGGCAAAGCCGTGGTAGGCCCGGCTCTGACCATCCGCTACCTGCCCACGCGTGAAGACCTGTTGCCCAAAGATCTCGAAGACCGGACCACCTTTGCCGACTTCCAGGCACTCGAGTTTGCCAGACCCGGCGACGTGCTGGTCTTCGACACGGGCGGAACACCTGCCGCCGTCGTTGGTGATGTCTTCATCACCCGGCTCAAGGTACAGGGTGCTGCCGCCGTCGTTGTGGACGGCTACGTGCGCGACATCAAAGAACTGCGTGCAAGCGGGTTGGGAGTCTACGCGCGTGGATGTAATGCCGTGCCCGTGACACCCAGAGTGATCCCCGCCGAGATCAATGTGCCCGTAGCATGTGGGGGCGTCACCGTTCTGCCCGGTGACCTGATCCTCACCGACGACGATGGTGCAGTGGTGATCCCCAAGCAGCTTGCGCTGAAAGTAGCCGAATCAGCGCGCGAGAAAGAGCTGTTGGAGAGCTTCATCCGCGAACAATTGCTCGCCAATCCTGCCATGCCGGCCGGCGAGATCTATCCCGTTCGCGACAAGACGCGCGAAGCGTTCAATCGCGCTCAAGGGGTCGAGTAACCCTACGGTCCCACACGCGTCGTGAGCATGGCGGGCTGTCCCAAAAGCACCAGGCAACCTCCGCGCTATGTGCGGACGTTGGAGAGTATCGAAGTCTGTTCCGACCGCAGCGGCCGTGTCGATGCGACGGCTGGTGCCGGTACCAAGCTCGTGCGGCCGCACGACGGAGTCGTCACCGCCATGCTTTTTGGACAGCCCCGTCATGCATTTGACATTTCGGCGCATTCAGGTATAATGGTACCACATTACCTGAATTATTCGAGAGACAATGACAAGCTTGCTCAGAATTTCCGAAGCCACAGCCCTGGCCCTGCATACGATGACTTACCTGGCACGAAACGTTGAAGAGCCTGTGTCGACGCGGGAGATCGCCGCTGCACTGCACGCGTCGGAAGCCCACCTGGCGAAAGTCCTGCAACGGCTGGCGAAGGCCGGCCTGGTAACCTCGCAGCGCGGTCCGGGGGGCGGTTTTCTACTGGCGTGCCCCGGCACGGAGATCACTCTGCTGAAGGTGTACGAAACGGTTGAAGGTCCACTGCGGGCGAGCCATTGTCTGTTCCAGACGCCGGTCTGTGACGGCACAGGCTGCATCATGGGAGACCTGCTGGCACGGACACAGCAACAGGTGCGGAGCTATTTGAGCAAGACCAGGCTTGCGGACCTGGTCGATAACGTCGATAACAATGAGAGGAAAGATATTCATGCTCAGGAAGATCATCAGGATTGATGAAGCAAAGTGCAACGGATGCGGCGCGTGTGTGCCGGCGTGTGCGGAGGGGGCAATCCGGATCATCGACGGGAAGGCACGCCTGGTCAGCGAGATCTACTGCGACGGCCTCGGCGCCTGCCTCGGTGACTGCCCACAGGGAGCCATTTCTATGGAAGAACGCGAAGCCGCCCCATTCGATGAGGCTGCCGCCCTCGCACACGCTGCGGCAAACCAGGCGGACGCTCGCCCTGCGGGAAGGGCACACGCCACGATAGCGGCATGTCCCGGATCGGCGGCGCGGATGCTGGAGCCGGCGGGATTTGTCCCCGTCGAGAGCCAGGGCGACGGCCCGCAACCGTATTCGGCGCTGACCAACTGGCCAGTACAGCTGGCGCTCACGCCGATCAAGGCACCTTTCTTCGAAGACGCGGACCTGCTCATCGCGGGCGATTGCGTCCCCTTCGCCTACACCGACTTCCACCGGCGGTTCGTCGCCGGGCGGACACTGCTGGTGGGCTGCCCCAAGCTGGACGACGCCACGCTGTATCGTAAGAAGCTCGCGCGCATCTTCGCAGAGAACTCTGTCCAGTCGCTGCGGGTGCTCTACATGGAAGTGCCCTGTTGTTACGGTCTGGTCCATCTCGTGCGGCAAGCGCTCCAGGAATCTGGAAAGGATCTGCCACTCACCGTCACCAAAATCAGCATCAAGGGCGAGCTCCTCGAGACCCACGAGCTGCAAGGGTTGTAGGAAGGCGAAGCGCTGACCACTCAGCTATACCAGTAGGGCCACACGAGGGTTTCGATCATCTCGGCGGGATTGACGCGGCGCGACAGATCGTAGTAGACGACATAGTCCTGCACGATCTGCCGCGAGTAGCTCACGTCGATCTCCTGCAAACGCGCTTCGAACGGCACCGGAGCGTTCCAGTGCGGATAGAACAGGATGAAGGCGGGGATCTCCTCGCTTTGCTCCACGGCTTCACTGAAACGCGGCAAACGGTCCATGCCGTGCTGTTGTTCTACAAAATCGGACGTCTGGATTCCCATCTCCGTATCGAACATCAGCCGGTAGCCGATCCAGTGTGTTGTATAGGCGTAGTGGATTCCTTCCGCCTGCAGGAATTCGACCAACCCGCTATTGGTCGCAGGCAATGGCACGTTCTCATAAGGCGACCGCATCGCGTCGACGCGGTCCGCAGCGAGATTGCTCAGCAGGTTGACGGCAAGCAGCATTGCCATCAAGGGCACGGGCAACCAGCGCAACCAATGACGCGACGCCCACACGACCGCCGCCGCAAAGATGGCCAGCACGGTGTATGCCGGTACGTAATAGCGCGAAAGCAGGCCGGAGCCGGGAATGATCGCCGTGTAGTTGCCATTCGTGATCGCCCCCAGGACGAAGATGAACGGGCTCAGAGCGAGAAAAACGAGCAGCACGAGACCGTCCGCATTACC
>Ga0068714_10007334_pt1 | contig 10764 bp, 8 predicted proteins | sample MTBNYHSulfiMetaG_FD_62988 | JGI IMG/M metagenome (GOLD analysis project Ga0068714, IMG submission 62988) | Enrichment culture microbial communities from rom New York Harbor, USA that are MTBE-degrading - MTBE-NYH (New York Harbor Sulfidogenic)... | ecosystem: Environmental > Aquatic > Marine >...
ACATCAAGGACATCGAGTTCGTCGCCGCCATCGACATCGACAAGAACAAGGTCGGCAAAGACCTCTCCGAGGCGCTCAAGACCAAGCCCAACTGCACACCGGTGTTCTGTGACGTCCCGGCCAAGGGCGTCACGGTCGCGCGCGGCATGACCCACGACGGGCTGGGCAAGTACCTCTCGCAGATCATCGAGAAGGCGCCGGGCCCGACCGACGACATCGTCGGCATCCTCAAGGAGACGCAGGCCGACGTCGTCGTCAACTACCTGCCCGTCGGCAGCGAAGACGCGACCAAGTGGTACGCCGAGCAGATCCTCACCGCCGGCTGCGCCATGGTCAACTGCATCCCCGTGTTCCTCGCCCGCGAGCCCTACTGGCAGCGGCGCTTCTCCGAGGCCGGCGTGCCGATCATCGGCGACGACATCAAGAGCCAGGTCGGGGCCACGATCGTGCACCGCGTGCTCACCCGGCTGATGAGGGAGCGCGGCGTCCGCCTCGAGCGCACGAGCCAGCTCAACGTCGGCGGCAACACCGACTTCCTCAACATGCTCGAGCGCGAGCGCCTCGAGTCGAAGAAGATCTCCAAGACCAACGCCGTCACCAGTCAGCTCGACTACGACATGGGCGCCGACAACGTCCACATCGGGCCCAGCGACCACGTCGCCTGGCTCGAGGACCGCAAGTGGGCCTACATCCGCCTCGAGGGCCGCAGCTTCGGCGACTCGGCGCTCAACATCGAGCTCAAGCTCGAGGTCGTCGACTCGCCCAACTCGGCGGGCATCGTGATCGACGCCGTGCGCTGCGCCAAGATCGCCCTCGACCGCGGCCTCGCAGGCTCGCTCGAGGGTCCGAGCTCCTACTTCATGAAGTCGCCGCCGGTCCAGCACCCCGACGACCTCTGCCGGCGCCTCACCGAAGAGTTCATCGCCGGCGAGGGCCGCGGGGCGACCGCCGTCCTTCAGGGCTGAGCACCGCGAGTCTCGGCCTTCAGGGCCGAGGGCCGGGCCGCGATCGCCGGGGCGCAGCGCGAGAGCGCTGCGCCCCGGCGGCGTCTCGGGCCCCGGGTCCGCCTGCACCGTCGGCCTCCGGCCGTCCCCACGGCGACGCGACCGCGCACCGCCCGGCGGTCGCGATGCGGCCGTCCCCGCGGCGACGGCGACCGCGCGCCGCCCGGCGTTCGTCGCCGGCGCCGGCCCGCTCAGGCAGGTGGATTCCCCTGCTCAGGCCGATAACGTCGCGCATTGGCCGGCGATAGGCCGGACTCTACGAGGGATTCATCGGGGCGAGGCGAACAAGCAGACGACCGCTTCCTGCCGAGGTACTCCGTGGCACAACCGAACGAGATCTACGACAAGTACCTGACCCGGGCCATCTCCGAGATCAACGAGCTGACCGGCGAGATCCTCCGCTGTCGCGGCTGCCGTCATGCGCGCACCATGCCGGTCATCGGCTCGGGCCACCCGCTCGCCGACATCTTCATGCTCAAGTACCAGGCCAGGCCCAGCGAGTGCCACGAGGGGGTCGCCTTCTTCGGCCGCAGCGGCACGGCACTGATGAAGAGTTGCCAGCGCCTCAAGATCGACCCGCTGCAGCTCTACGGCACCAACGTGGTCAAGTGCGGCGACGTCCAGGAGGCGCAGTCCGAGGGGCGCTGCCTCGAGCACCTGCGCCGCGAGCTGGCGGTGGTGGAGCCCAAGATCGTCGTCGCCATGGGCGAGGAGACGGTCGCGGCGCTCAACGCCGCCGGCGTGCCGATGGCCCGTGAGATCGCCTACGAGCCCGGCGAGATCGTCGAGTTCACCCCGGGCACCGAGGTGCTCGTCACGCCCGACATCGACGCGTCCCTCGACGAGCAGCGGCTCAAGGCCGCGTTCTGGCGGGCCTTTCGCCGGCTCGGTGAGTGGTACGACGCCATCCCTCCGTACTGAGCCGCCCACCGCACTCGCGCGTGCGGCGGTCGCGGCGGCGCTCTTCGCGGCCTACACGGGGCTGAGCCGCTACCTGCCCGAGGTCGAGACGACGCTCGGTGCGGTCCTCGCCTCGGGCTTCGCCGCCGGGCTCGCGGCGCTCGTGCAGTGGGAGCTGGCGGCGCTGCCCGACGCCCGTCCCCTGCCCGACATCCGCCGGCTGCCCGACGCCCGTCCCCTGCCCGACATCCGCCGGCTGCTCGTGGCCCTGCTCGCCGCCGGGCTTGCCGCCGCCGTCGGCTTCAGCCTTGCCGGCTGGGTCCCCGGCGCCAATGTGGGCAAGGTGGTCTTCGCCACCGGAGCCGGCCTCCTGCTGGCCGGAGCGCTCGAGCGCGTCAGCTGGGTGGTGCTCATCGCCGCCGTGGTGACCGTGACCGACGTGGTCAGCGTCTACTTCGGCCCGACCAAGGTGCTGATCGCCCAGGGGCCGCGCGTGATCGGGGCCTTCACCGTGGCGCTCGCCTGGCCGGGCTACCGGCCCGACGAGGCCTACACCGCGCTGGGTGTGGCCGACTTCATCTTCTTCGCCCTCTACCTCGGCGCAGCACGGCGCTTCGGCCTGCGCGCCGGGTGGACGGCGGTCGCGATGACGCTCTCGTTCGCGCTGAGCATCGCCGCCGGCTTCTGGCTGACCGCCGTGCCGGCGCTCCCTCTGCTCTCGGCCGCGGTGCTGCTGGTGAACGCCGACCTTCTGTGGGTGCGCCTGCGGGGTGGGGGCCGGGCCGAGACGCCCGAAGGGTTCTAGCCGAGGCGGTCTGGGGGGCTCGCGGCGACGCCTCCGACCGCATCGGCGTCGCCCGCCCTGCCCCCGGGCGGTCGGCCCGGCTCAGACCTCGGTGCGGACGAAGAGCGCGACCGTCTCGACGTGGTGCGTGTGCGGGAACATGTCGACCGGCCGTACGCGCGTCAGTCGATACCCGAGGTCGGCCAGTTCGCGCGCATTGCCGGCCAGGGTCGTCGGGTTGCACGAGATGTAGACGAAGCGCTCCGCGCGGAGCGCCGCTGCGCGCTGCAGCGCCTTGCGCACGAGCCCGGCACGCGGGGGGTCGACGGCGACCACCTCGGGCGGCGCGGCGGCCGGCTCGAGGTCGACGGCCGACGGGTCTTTGAGCAGGCGGCGCACGTCGCCGGCGAAGAAGGCGACGTGCGCCGCCCCGTTCAGCTCGGCGTTCGCCCGCGCCGCCTCGACCGCCTCGGGTTGCAGCTCGACGCCGGTGACGTGGGCCGCGTCGCGGGCGAGACGCAGCGAGAACGACCCGATGCCGCAGTAGAGGTCGACGACGTGCGCTCCGGGCGACAGGCCGGCGAACCCGGCGGCCGTCTCGTAGAGCAGGTCGGTCATCTCCGTGTTGGTCTGCAGGAAGGCCGTCGCCGGCACCCGCAGGTCGATGCCGGCCAGCCGCTCGCGCAGGGAGGGAGGGCCGGCGAGCATGTGGGGGCCGTCGCCGACGGCCGCGTCGGCCGGGCTGGCGTTGACCGTCACGGCGAACGACGTCACGGGGCAGCGGGCCCTGACGGCTTCGACCAGGGCCCGCTCCTCGGGGAAGCGGCGGCGGACGAAGAGGTTGAGGAGGAGGTCGCCGCTCGCGCGTCCCTCACGCACCACGAGGTGGCGCAGGAGGCCGGGGTCGGCCTCCGCCGCGACATCGGAGGTCTCGACGGCGGACGACGCGTCGGCCGGCTCCGCGGCGGTGCCGCCTCCGGTCTCGCGGGACGCGTCGGCGACCTCGATGCCGGATGACGTGTCGGCCGCTTCCTGGGTCGGGTGCCCCGCACCGTCCGACCCGGGGCGCACGCTGCCGTCCGACCCGGCGCGTGCGCCGTGGCCGCGGTCGTAGGCCGTGAGCCCGAGCTCGCGCGCGGCCGCTGCCACGGTGGCCCGGGCGGCGTTCATGTGCTCCGAGGCGAGCAGGCAGTCCTCGACCTCGACGATCTCGCGCCACGAACCCTTGCGGTGCAGGCCGAGCACGAGCCGGCCCTCGTCTGCCCCGAAGGAGAACTCCATCTTGTTGCGGTAACGCCACGGCTCCGGCATGCCCAGGATCGGCTCGAGCTCGTAGTCGTCGAGACCGCCGAGGTGCGCGAGGGCCTCGGCCACCTGCGACTGCTTGGCCTCGAGCTGGCGCTCGTACGCGAGCGACTGCCACTCACAGCCGCCGCACTCGCCGGCGTGCCGGCAGCGCGGGGTGACACGCTCGGCGGAGGGACGGAGCAACTCGACGGCGCGCGCCTCGGCGTGGCGGCGCTTGCGCTTGGTCACTCGGGTCCGCACCCGGTCGCCCGGCAGGGCGCCGCGGACGAAGACGACGAAGTCGTCGACGCGGGCGACGCCGCGCCCGCCGTAAGCGAGCGCCGTGACCTCGAGGTCGAGCATGTCACCGGGCCGGGGGGGCATCGGGCGAGTGTACCCCGGGCCCCGGGGCGCGGCGACCGGCCCGCGGCCCGCGGCGAGCGGCCGGTCGCAGGCGATTGTCCACCCCGAGGTGGCCCGAGGCGCGGGCGTCGGCCGGGGGCCGTCTGATAGAGTCCCGGCGGCGTCACGGCGCCGGCGCTGCCCACGCGACCAAGGAGCACGCGTGCATACCCTCGATCTCGACGAGTACCGGCGGCAGGCCGAGGCCTTCTCCGCCGAGCTCGAGAAGGAGGCGTACCTCCACTTCTCGGGCCAGAAGGAGACGTGCGACACCGCCGCCGTCTACGAGCGTTACCCCGAGCTCTTCACGCGCGGGGCGGTGGCCGAGCTCAACGAGCGCTACCCGACGGTCACCGACGACCCCAAGCGGCAGCTGGCGTACCTCATCGCGTTCACGACCGACGGGTACCTCGGCGCCGCGACCCGCCACCTGAGCGACGAGGTGGCCAACACCGAGAGCCGCACCACCATCGAGGTCGACGGCGAGCAGATCGGCCTGCGCGTCTCCAGCGTGGTGCAGGCCAACGAGGCCGACCGCGAGCGCCGGGCCCGCATCCAGCAGGCGCGGCTCGAGGCCACGACCGCGCAGCTCGACCCGCTGCTGCTGCAGCTCTGGGGGCAGGCCCACGGGCTTGCCCGAGACCTGGGCTACCCGCACTACCTCGCGCTGTACACCGAGATCCGGGGGCTCGACCACCTTCGCCTGCGCGCCCAAGCCGAGCGCTTCCTGCAGGACACCTCCGGTCTGTACCACCGTGTGATGGAGCGTCTCGTCCGCGACAAGCTGGGCATCGCGCTCGAAGACCTGTGGTTCTCCGACCTGGCGTACCTGTTCCGGGCCCCCGGTTACGACGACATGTTCACCGCCGACCGCCTGCTGCCGACCCTCGAGCGCACGCTGGCCGGCCTCGGCATCGACCTCGGCGCCCAGTCCAACGTGCACCTCGACACCGAGGTGCGCGAGCTCAAGACACCGCGCGCGTTCTGCGCCCCGGTGCGCGTGCCCGACGAGATCTACCTCTGCGTGCTGCCCCAGGGGGGCGCCGACGACTACTCGGCGCTCCTGCACGAGAGCGGCCACACCGAGCACTTCGCCCACACCGAGCCCGCCCTGCCCTTCGAGTACCGGCACCTGGGCGACAACGCCGTCACCGAGGCCTTTGCCTTCCTCTTCGACCACCTGTCGCTCAACCGGCGCTGGCTGGCCGAGCTGCTCGACTACGACGACGCCGACGACTACCTGTTCTTCGCCAACGTGGCCGAGCTGTTCCTCATCCGTCGCTACGCCGCCAAGGTCGCCTACGAGACCGAGCTTCACGCGAGCGACGACATCGCCGGCATGGCGCAGCGTTACAGCCGGCGGCTCAGCGATGCGCTCATGGTCGAGGTCCCCGCCGAGAACTACCTGGTCGACGTCGACCCCGGGCTCTACGTCGCGAGCTATCTCCAGGCGTGGATGCTCGAGGGCGCCTTTCGCATGATCCTGCAGGACCGCTTCAGCATCGCGTGGTTCCAGAGCCCCGCGGCGGCGGAGTGGCTCAAAGAGCTGTGGGGCTTCGGCCAGCACTTCCGCGCCGGTCAGCTGCTGCTCAAGAAGGGCGGCGGGCGCCTCGACTTCGACCCGTTGCGGCGTCACATGGAGCGCGCGCTCGGGCGCTGAGCGCGTTCGCGCCGTCCGCCCGCAGGGCGACCCGAAGGGGCCCGGCGCTCCTGGTCAGGTCGGCAGCACCACGACGTCGACCCGCCGCCGTCGGGGCCCGTCGAACTCGCAGAAGTACACGCCCTGCCAGGTACCCAGCTTGAGGCGGCCCTCGGCGAGCGGTACCTGCACGCTGCCGCCCATGAGGCTCGCCTTGACGTGGGCGTCGGCGTTGCCCTCGGCATGGGTGAAGGGCAGGGTCGCCGGCACCAGGCGGTCGAGTGCCATCAGGAGGTCGGCGCGCACCGAGGGGTCGGCGTTCTCGTTGATGGTGATACCGGCCGTGGTGTGCGGGACGGAGACGACGACCACCCCCTCCGGCACGCCCGAGGCACGGGCGGCGGTCGCGACCTGCGCCGTCACGTCGACGAACGCGGCGTGGGCGGGGGTCTCGAGCTCGAAGCTCTGCATGGTTCCCTCCCCTAGAAGAGACCGAAACGCTTGCGGCGGTGCTCGGTGTCGGTGCGGTGGGGGACGGTGACGCGCGCCTTGAGCGCCGCGACCACGTCGGCCGTCGAGCGCACCGGGTCGGGCAGCAGTGTGGCGCAGCGGCCGAGGGCGTCGACCCGGTGCGCGTCGCTGCCGCCGGTCTGGGCCAGCCCGAGATCGCGGGCGATCGCCTGCGCCTGGGAGACGTAGCGGTCGGCGAGCCAGTTGCCGTTGTACACCTCGATGCCCTCGATGGTCGCCACCACCGAGCGCTCGAGGCCCGGGTAGTAGGCGGACCCGCTGCGCCCGCCGCCGGCGACCGGGTGCACCCACACCACGGCGGCGTGCTCGGGCACTTCGCCGGGGCGGAGCGCGTCCTGAACGGCGCGCAGCGTCTCGAGGTAGTCGAGGTCGGGCGAGAAGACGACGAAGTCGCCGAAGAGGGTCGAGATCTCGACGCCGTGGAGGAGCAGGACGCCCTCGGCGGCCAGAGCCGGCCCGAGCTTGCGGAGGTCACCGGTGTCGCCGTGGTTGGTGAGCGCGACGGCCTCGACGCCGGCGTCCACGCACCAGTTGACGTACTCGCGGTAGGTGATGGCCGAGCAGCTCGACCCCGGGTAGGTGTGCGTGTGGAGGTCGACCAGCATCGGGCCCGAGTATACACTTGCCCCTGCCATGCGGGGGACACTGGAGAGCTTCAGCATCGTCGAGCTGCTTCAGATGCTGGGCACGGCCCGCCACACGGGCACCCTGCATCTCGAGTGTCCCGGCCGGCTCATCGACGTCCGCTTCGCGACCGGTCGCATCGGCGAGGCGCGCGACTCCACCCGGGTGGCCACCGACACGGTCCTCGGCAGCCTCCTCCTGCGCCGCGCCCTCATCAACGAGACGCAGCTCGACGCGGCCCTGCGCGAGCAGGAGCGCCACCCGCGCCCGGTGGGCACGATCCTCGTCGACCACGGCGCCCTGCACGAGCGCGACCTGCGCGAGGTTCTCGCGCGCCAGCTCGCCAACACCCTGGTCGCGGCGCGCACCGAGCTCTCGGGCGCCTTCGTCTTCGCCGCCGACCCCGACCCCAAGCCGGTCGACTACCTGACCATCGACACTCAGGCGGTGCTCATCGACATCTCGTCGGTCGCCGGCGACTACTGTCTCGCGGTCGAGGTGCTCGGCCAGGCCGACACCGTGGTCGTCACGAACACCGACTACGAGACGCTGCCCGCCGGGTCGATGACGATGGGGCGCGACGAATTCATGGTGCTCGCCCTCGCCGACGGCCATCGCACCGTGCGCGAGATCACCGCGGCGAGCGGGCTCGAGGAGCTCACCGTCGTGTCGGTCCTCGGCAAGCTCTGCGACGCGGGGGTGCTGCTCGTCAAGGCCGAGCGCCAGACGCGCGCCGCGGCCGACGAGGAGCTGCACGCCCACCGGGACAGCGTCTGGGCCGAGGTCAACGCCCTCTTCGACCTGGCGACGCCCGGGGACGAGGAGGCGGCGCGCACCGTGGCTGTGGCACAGGCTGCGGCTGCGGCCGCAGCCGCGGTACCCGAGGGCGCCGCGGCGGTGCCCGAGGGCGCCGCGGCGGCCCCCGAGGCGAGAACCGCGGCAGCGGCGGAGGGTGCCGCGCCGGTCCCCGAGGCGAGAGCCGCGGCAGCGGTGGAGGGCGCCGCGCCGGCTTCCGTTACGACGCCCGTCACGCCGGCCGCGTCTCCGGCCGGCTCGGCGGCCGTCCAGCCCACCGCGCCCGGCCCCGCGTCCGACGACGAGATCGACTGGGACGTGCTCACGCCCGACTGAGCAAGCCGGCGCCCCTTGGCGTCTCCTCCTGCAGGGGCCCAGTCTCCGGATGGGCCCGGCACTCCGCGCCCGGCACTCCGCGCCCGGCACTCCGCGACCGGCACTCCGCGCCCGGCGATCGGCGCCCGGCGATCCGTGCCGGCATACTCCGGCTCCCCGTACCTGCGTGTCGGCCGCCGATGCGACGGGGGCGGGGCGACTCGCGTCGCCCCGCCCCCGTCGTCAAGCCCGCGGCCTCGCGGCCGCGGCAGTCTGCTGCGCGGCTGCCGTCAGGCGGTCACGTCGCGCACGAGGTCCTCGAACGCCGCGATGTAGCGGTCGATGTCCTCGTCGGTGTGCGTGATGGAGAGCGTCCACTCCTCCTCACGACCGGGGGCGATGATGATGCCGCGGTTGATGTTGTAGAGCCAGGCCAGGGCGACGAGCTCGTGGTCCTGGGTCTTGATGAACGACTCGTAGTCGGTGATCTTGTCGAGGGCGAAGTTGACGCAGCCCTTGGACGAGATGCCCACCGTGTAGCCGGGGAAGTCGTACTTCTCGCAGACCGCGTCGCAGCCGGCGATGATCCTGTCGTTCAGGTGGTTCAGGTGCGCGTAGGCCTCGTCGGTCATGACCTTCTCGAAGCTGGCCCGGGCGGCGGCCATACCGAGCGGGTTGCCCGCGTAGGTGCCGACCTGGAAGACGGTGCCGTCGTTGACCTTCTCCATGACCTCTTCGCTGCCGCCGATGGCTCCGGCCGGCGTGCCGCCGGCGAGCGCCTTGCCGAGCGTGATCATGTCGGGCACGACGCCCCAGCGCTCGACCGATCCGCCGCGGGCGGTGCAGATGCCGGTCTTGACCTCGTCGAAGATGAGCACGATGCCGTGCTTCTTGGTGAGCTCACGGACGCCCTCGAGGAAGCCCGGCTCGGGCAGCACGACGCCGAGGTTCATCATGGCCGGCTCCATGATCACGCAGGCCGGCGGGTTGCCCTCTTCGACCATGCGCTCGATGCGCGTGGTCATGTTCTCGATGTCGTTGAACGGCACCGGGATGGTGAGGTCGATCGAGCTCTGCGGGATGCCGGCGCCGTACGAGAGCGAGGCGTAGTTGTCGCGCGGGCCGATCTTGCCGTAGTCGAGGGCGCCGATGCTGACCATGACGTAGTCGTGGTGCCCGTGGTACGACCCGAACATCTTGACGATCGGCTCGCGGCCGGTGAACGCGCGGGCGACGCGGATGGCGTCCATCGTGGCCTCGGAGCCCGAGTTGACGAAGCGCCACTGCGGGAGCTTGAAGGCGCTCGCGAGGTGCTCGGCCATGATGATCGAGTCCTCGGTCGGCAGGGCGAACTGCGTGCCCAGCGGGGCGCGCTTCTGGATGGCATCGACGATGTCGGGGTGGGCGTGGCCCTGCACCATGCAGCCGAAGCCGTTGTGGAAGTCGACGATCTCCTGACCCTCGACGGTCCAGATGTGCGGGCCCTTGCCGTGGGTGAAGTAGATCGGGTAGGGGTCGCGGGCCTGGTAGGTCGAGGCCACGCCCATCGGCATGTGCTTGATGGCGCGCTGGTAGAGCTCGTAAGACTTGGGTGTGCTCTTCTCGAGGGTCTTCTCCTCTTTCTCCATCAACTCCGCGATGCGCTGGCGGTTGGGTACGCACTCGGCCATGTTCCGTCCACTCCTTGTCGGTCTTCCGCTCTGCGGCCGCGGGGCGGGCCGGCGGCGGGTCTTGGACTCTTCGCCTGGTGCCGGAGACGCAGGCTCCGGGGCACGACAGGTCGTCGATCGGCACGTCACTGGCGCTGATAGACCGGCTATCACCCTCTTCCGCTGCCCGTGTCCGACCGCTGCGTCGCGTGGCGCCGGCCGGTACCTGTCGGCATCCCCTGTGGGTCGCGCGATGGTCCGTGAGCGAGTCTATACCATGCCCGACACTGGTGTAGGGTTCGGCAGCAGATTGGCGGTTTCGGCAGCCGATTCGGCAACATCTGGGATGTTTCGTGGTCTCGACTACACCAAAAGACTGGTCGGCCCCGGCGCCCGCGCGGCCGGCCGCCGGGGCCGGCGATCCCGGCCGCGTCTCGGACCGGCCTGCAGGCCCCGGGCGGCTCTCCTCCGTGCGGCCGGCCGCGTCTCCGGCGCCGACACCGGCCGGAGCCGGGGTCCTGCGGCCCCGGGCGACGGCTGGGCAGGTTAGCGGCGGCGCGTGGGCGGCAAGGTTCGAGCGGACGGGGGCGTTCGCGACGCCGCCCCGGCGGAGGCGCCGCCGCGCTCGCGATGGTGGTTTGAGTGATAGACATCATGGTGAAAAAATTGATATACTTCGACTCAACTTTCTGACCCGCACCGTGGCACGCAGCAACGTGCCCGCACGCAAGGAGGAGTCTGCATGGGCAAGGTCATCGGCATCGACCTGGGGACGACCAACAGCGCGATGGCCGTCCTCGAGGGCGGCGAGCCGACCGTCATCCCCAACTCGGA
>Ga0068714_10007336_pt1 | contig 10761 bp, 5 predicted proteins | sample MTBNYHSulfiMetaG_FD_62988 | JGI IMG/M metagenome (GOLD analysis project Ga0068714, IMG submission 62988) | Enrichment culture microbial communities from rom New York Harbor, USA that are MTBE-degrading - MTBE-NYH (New York Harbor Sulfidogenic)... | ecosystem: Environmental > Aquatic > Marine >...
AGCGCTATAACGCCTGCGTGCGGGAGCACGGGGAGCGGGGGGAGAAGGTCTTCTTCGAGGAGACGGTCCGGACCCACCCGGAGTTCGAGGCCGTGTACCAGGGGTACCGGTCGTCGCACAAGCCGCGGTGCGCAGACATCCTGGAGTTCCTGACCGAGCACTCCGCCTTTCTGCGCCGGGACGAAAACCGGTGGATGAGGACGGTGCTGCAGATCGTGCGCAAGACCTCTCTCTTTTTCCAGCCCCAGATACGCACCAAGATCATGAACGAGGGGTGGGCCAGCTACTGGCACGAGCGGCTCTTCCTGGAGGACGACCGGATCCGGGGACACGAGGTGGACTTCGCCCGGGTCCACGCCTGGGTCACCGCCTTGCCCCGCGTGGGCCTGAACCCTTACGCCCTGGGCCTGCGCCTGTTCCGGTACGTGGAGGAGATGGGTGACAAGGGGAGGTTGTCCCCGGCGTTTCGACGGCTCCAGGACATGGACACACGGCGGCACTACGACACCGGTGCGGGCCAGGGGCTCCAGCGGATCTTCCACGTCCGGCGGGTCCAGAGCGACTTCCTGTTCGTGAACCTCTTCGTGGACCAGGACTTCGTGGACGCCAACCGGCTCTTCGTGGCCGGCCGCCGGCTGAATCCCCAGAAGGCCGTGTGGGAGTACTTCGTGAAGAGCCGCAACGCTCAGGACTATCGGAAGATGCTCCTGGCCGGCCTCTACCACCCGCCCCACATCGTCCTGGACCCGGAAAAGAGCACCGACACGTGCCTGTACCTGAACCACCGGTTCGAGAATCGTCCGCTGGTCAAGGACTACATTGCCAACACCTTGCTGGGGATCGAATACCTGTGGGGCGGCACGGTGAAGCTGGAAACCAGCGAGCCGGTAGCGTCCTCTGCGGGCACGCCGCACGACGGCACCTCGTTCCTCTTCCCGGGCCGGCCCGGGGAAGACCGCCAGGCCAAGGGCGCGTGGCAGCGGGTGCTCTACACCATGGAAAAGCGCGAGCTGGCACGGGAAACCCTGAAGGGGCACGTGTCGGGGGAGGGATTCCCATGAACCCCATCGAACGGGCCCTGACACACCTGGAGAGCGGCGGCCGCGAGCTGATCCACCACCCGCCGGTCCCGTTCGAGAGCTTCCTGGAACAGATGACCGCGGCGCCGAACCGCGTCCTCCGGAACATCTTCCAGGTGTTTCACGACATGTTCCACCGGTACGTGGGCAGCGGCGTCGACGAGTACGAGGGGGACCCGGAATCGATCCACTACCGCCACTACGATTTCAGCCGCCTGTTCGTGGAAGGGGCCGACGCGCCGTTCTTTGCGGACCGTCTGTTCGCCAACCGCATGGTCCGCAACGTGGAGGCGCTCCGTTCCGGCGCACAACAGAACAAGATCTACGTGTTCCAGGGCCCGCACGGCTGCGGCAAAAGCACCTTTCTCAACAACCTGCTCCGCCGGTTCGAGGCGTACACCCGCACCGAGGAGGGGGCCTGCCACGAGGTGATCTGGCGGCTGGACCGGCACGTGCTCCAAGGGGGCGCCCCGCTGCCCGGACGACCGGCTTCTCCGGCGGGCGGAAAAAGGAGGCCCCGGGACCCCGCGCCCGCGTGGGACCTGGATCCAGGGCAGGAAGACGCGGGCGTCCCGGCTGAATTCGAGAGGGAAGACGCCGGCGCGGAGCGGGAAGGCCTGTCCCCGGAGGGGGACGTCCTGGAGGTCCCCTGTCCCAGCCACGATCACCCGGTCCTTTTGATCCCCAGGCCGGTGCGACGGCGCTTCCTGCAGGAGCTGTTCCGGGACGACCCGTTCCGAGACCGGCTCTTCAACGACAAGGAGTACGAATGGGTGTTCCGGAACGACCCGTGCACGGTGTGTAGCTCCCTGTACGACGCCCTGCTGGCACGCCTCAAGCACCCCCGGGCCGTCCTCGGCATGCTGCACGTACGGCACGTAGCCTTTGACCGGCGCCTGGGGGAAGGGGTCACGGTCTTCAACCCGGGCGACAAGCCGCTCAAGAACCACGTACTGGCTCCGGCGCACATCCAGAGACGGCTGGACGAACTGTTGGGGGTCACGCCCCGGGTGAGGTACCTCTTTTCCCGCTACGCCAGGACCCACAACGGGGTCTACGCGCTCATGGACGTGAAGGAGCACAACGTCCAGCGCCTGTTCGACCTGCACAACATCATCAGCGAGGGGGTCCACAAGGTGGACGACACCGAGGAGAACGTGAACTCCCTGTTCCTGGCCCTCATGAACCCCGAGGACAAGAAGAACGTGGAGGGGTTCCCGTCCTTTTCGGACCGGATCGTGTACATCCACATCCCCTACGTCATGGACTTGAACACCGAGGTGGAGATCTACCGAAACATCTTCGGGAGGTGGATCGACGCACGGTTCCTGCCCAAGGTGCTGCACTGCTTCGCACGGATCATCCTGTCCACGCGCCTGAGCCCCCGGTCCGAGGCCATGAACGAGTGGATCGAGGACCCCAAGAAGTACACCCTGTACTGTGACGAGAACCTGCAACTGCTCAAGATGGAGATCTACACCGGGCACATCCCGCCCTGGCTCTCGGAAGAGGACGTGAAACGGTTCACGGCCAAGCGCCGGCAACGGATCATCCGGGAAGCCGAGCGCGAAGGGACGCAGGGGTTTTCCGGCCGGGACTCCATCCGGATCTTTGACCGCTTCCTGTCCCTGTACGCCCGGGACGACAAACTGATCAACATGTCCGCCCTGTACGACTACTTCACGCGCAAGGTGGACAAGGAAACCAAGGAGGCGGTGCCCAAGGCGTTCCTGGACTCGCTGATCCGCATGTACGACTACTGGGTCCTCCAGCAGGTCAAGGAGTGCCTGTACGACTACAACGAGGAGGAGATCTCCCGGGAGATCCGCCACTACCTGTTCGCCGTCAACTTCGACCCGGGCGCCACGGCCGTGTGCACCTACACGGGCGACCGGCTGGAGATCACGGAACCGTTCCTGGAGGCGATCGAAGCGCGCTTGCTGGGCGCCGGTGCCAACCCGGCCAGGCGGCACGCGTTCCGCAAGGACGTGCAGAAGGAGTACGCCTCGCGCACCTTGACGCAGGAGATCCGGTTGGAGGGGAAAGCCGTGGAAGGCACCCGGCTCTATGCGTCCCTGCACGAGCGGTACGTCCACAATCTCAAGGACAAGGTGCTCGACCCGTTCCTGGAAAACGAGAACTTCCGGCGGGCCATCAAGACGTTCCACGAGGAGGAGTTTCGGACCTACGACCCGAAGATCCAGCGCGACGTACGCTTCCTCGTGGCCAACCTTTGCAAGAACTACGCCTACACGGAACAGGGGGCGCAGGAAGTGTGCGTCTACGTGGTGGACAACGACCTGGCCCGCAAGTTCCCCCAGAAATGACGCCGCGGGAAGCCGGAAAGGGGGCCCCGCGGCCGGGCCGTGACTTGCGCGGAAGGCTCAGCGGGACGTCTGCCCGGGGTCGGGGTCTTCCGTGGACAGAATTCCCCTGACGGACAGGGAAACCGGCTCCTTCAGGGCCCGGCGCCACGACCCGTACACGGGGTTGGGGAGCACGAACCACTTTTCCCCCCACCTCTCGTCGTGTTCCTGCACCCGGACGGCTCGTTCGTCCGGGGCAGCGCCCCTGCCGTGCAGAGAAAGAAAATCCCCCACGTTGTCGCCCACGAGCAGGAGGATCCGGTACCGTTGCGCCACGTACGCCCGGCGAGTGCCCTTGTCCGCCCCCCACTCCCGCCGCTCTCCCCGCAGCAGGACCTGCTCGGGCCGCACGGCCGGAAACCCGGCCCGGTGGAGATTGTCCACCGTGTCCTGTTTCTGGGGGCACGGAGAATCCTCGCCCGGCCGCCTCTCACACCGGCGGTTGCTGATGTATACCGGGGTGACCCCCCTTTCGCTGGCAGCCTGAACGAACCCCACGGCCCCCGGAACCGCCGGCGCCCTCCGCTGCCGAACCCACGCGTCCCACCCTTGTGGGCCGTGGACCGTTCCCTGCCGGACGATCTCCCCGAGGTAGAGGGTGTTGTCCAGCACGGTCTCGTCCACGTCCAGCACAACCGCCGGGGGCAGCCGCGAGCAGTCGCCGGTCTGCTCCAGGGCCGCGGTCCAGGTCTCGTCCTCCAGGGCCGGAGCCAAGCGTTCCCTCGCGGCCCGGAAGGCCTGCACCGCAGCCGCCCGACACTCCGGCGCGGTCTGCATCCACAGGACGCTGCCCAAGGATTCGTGCGCCTGGGGGGGGACGTTGACACGGGGAACACAAGACACCCCCAGGAGCCCAGCCAACCACAGAACACGGATCCACCCTCCGCTCACGGTTTCCCCTCCCCTTGTTTGTGCGAGATGCCAGGTAGATATACCATGCCTTTTCCGTAGAGCAAGCCCCGTTGGCCCAACCGAACGGCTTGGACTCGCGCCTCTGGCTTTTTGCTCCGCAACATGATAGGTAGGCAGGCAGGACGACCCAGCCGGTTTACAAAACAAACGCCTTTTATTAAATCTAAGAAAATCCGCACCCCGAGCCGAATAGAGAAAACAGCACCTCTCTCGCGGACAGGACACCCAGGACGGGCCGGAGCACTATGCACCCTGTATCGCCAGGAATCCTGAAAACACATCTCCGTTTGGACCACATCGACAAGCTGCCCACCTTGCCGGTGGTCGCGCTTCGACTGCTGGAGGTGACCGAGGACGAGTTGCGTTCCCCCCGAGACGTCGCCGCCCTGATCGAGACGGATCCGTCCCTCGCCGGCAAGACCCTGAAGATGGCCAACTCCGCTTTCTATGGAAACCCCGCGAAGGTTTCCAGCATTCGCGACGCGGTGGTCCTCGTGGGCTTCAATGCGATTCGCAGCACCGTCCTGACCCTTTCGGTCGGCGCGCTGCTGAAAGAACGCCCCTCTCGCACCGGATTGGACCGGGAGGCCTTCTGGCTCCACTGCCTGGCCTGTGCCAGTTTCTGCCGCCAGCTCTGCAAACAGAGCCGCCGATGGTCCTCGCGTTCGGAAGAAGCCTTTCTCTGCGGCCTGCTGCACGACCTGGGGAAGATCCTCTTTGACCAGTATCTGCCCCAGGAATACGCCAAGGTCATCCACCAGGCCTCGTCGCGGCGAACCGGTCTCGCGGAGGCCGAAGCCGAGATGCTGGGCACGGATCACGCCGCGGTGGGCGGCGAACTGCTGAGATTGTGGAGAATCCCGGAGCACCTGGCCGACGCCGTGGCGCAGCACCATCGAGTCCACAGCGGCGGGATGGGCCCGGAACCCGCCGTGGGGTTGGCGGCGATCGTCCAGTTCTCCGACGCCGTGATTCGCGGCGCGGGCTTGGGCCACGGGGGCGGCGCCGCGCCTGCCCACATCGATCCCGCAGGGATGAAGGCGCTGGGGCTGAAACCCAGGGACGTGGACAGGTTGGCTTCCGAGGTGAGCGACACGGTGTGGGACGTGGCCGCCCTCTTCGACATCTGCAAGCCCGCGGGGGACAGCCGTCGTCCGATGTGGGAGCCTTCGCCCGCCGCGGCCGCCCGGCTGCGAACCTGGGAAGAGATGGAACAGCGGTACCGGGATCTGTTCGAAACGTCCAGAGAGGCCATCTTTCTCCTTTCGGATCTGATCCTGGACTGCAATCCTCAGGCCTGTCAGTTGCTTGCCTGCGAGCGGGAAGACATCGTGGACGGGCCCTTCGAGCAGTTTCTGCCTCCCGCCCAACCGGACGGCACGCCTTCGGCCGAAACCCTCCAGGCCAAGACGACAGCGGCACTCGAGGGAACCGCCCAGACCTTCCCGATCCAGCTCCGGCTGAGGAACGGGACCGCCCTGGAAACCGAAGTCCGCCTGAAAGCGATCTCGGTCCGAGGAGGGCCGGTCCTCCAGATGCGGGTCCACGACATCCGAAGACGCAAACGGGTGCATCAGGCCTGGACCCGGATCCACAAGCAACTCAAAGAGGCGCAGGCCGACCGAAGGCGTGGAGAGGAGACCCTCCAAGGCATCCACGCAGACCTGGAAAGGCAGGTGCGGGAGAGGACCTCGGAACTGGAAAGGGCCTATGAGGAGTTGAAGAAGCTGGACACGATGAAGACGGCCTTCCTTTCCCTGGTCTCGCACGAACTGCGCACCCCCTTGACCTCCATCCGGTCCTTTTCGGAGATCCTGCTGCACTACGACGAAGACCCCGACACCCGGAATGAGTTCCTGCAGATCATTCATACGGAGAGCGAACGGCTCACCCGGCTGATCAACGATGTGCTCGATATCTCCCGGATCGAGGCCGGCAAGATGGTCTACCACGACGAGCCGTTGGCGCTCGGCCGGATCATCCAGGAGGTCGCCCGGGTGCAGCAGCAACTGCTGGAGGAGAAATCCCTGCACTTGATCCTGGACGTTCTCCCGGACCTGCCGACGGTGGTTGCCGATCCCGACCGGATTCAGCAGGTGATCACCAACCTGCTGGGAAACGCTATCAAGTTCTCTCACCCCGGGAAGGAAATCACGATTCGGGCCGAACATCAGGAGGGGAGACGAAGAGGAGACCCCGCGACATGGGTCAAGGTGAGTGTGACCGACCAGGGCATCGGGATCGACAAGGAGTGCCTGGAATCGGTCTTCGACAAGTTTTATCAGGTTTGCTCCGACAACACCCTGGGCGACAAACCGAAAGGAACCGGGCTGGGGCTGCCCATCTGCAAGGAGATCGTCACCCACTACCATGGCGGGATTTGGGTGGAGAGTGAAAAGGACCGCGGGAGCACCTTCAATTTCACGCTGCCGGCGGGATGACGGCCGGAGTCCTGATACCGGAAAGAGACGGGGGGGCGCGCCTCGCCTTGTCACGCTTCCTTTCTTGTACGTGAGGGGTTGACCACGGTGCCCGAATACAGAATACCCATCGATCAGTTGCGCGTGGGCGACCGGATCCGGCTGGATACGAACTGGATGGACCACCCCTTTCTCGTGAGCCGCTTCCAGATCAAGAACCCGGGGCAGATCGAGACCCTGCGGGCGATGGGGCTGGAATCGGTCCTCTGCATCTCGGACCGTGTCAGGCCGGTGCCTCCGCCGCATCCCGCGCCCTGTCCGGACCCCCGGACCGACCCGCCTCCATCGGACAAGCCCCCCGCAGAGCCGGACCCGGTCTGGGAGAAGAAGAAAGGGCAGATCGAACGTCAGAAGCAGAGACAGGAGAGCCTGCAGCGCTGCGAGAAACGGTTCCACCGCACGGCCCAGGACTTCAAAGACCTGATGGACCGATTCCCCCGGTCCCCCGAGGAGTCCACGCGCAAAGCCGACGAGCTGATCTCGGAGATCATCGAGGAGTTGCTCGTCGAGGAACAGATCGTCTTCCACCTCATGAACACCCGCGCGGAGAGTCAAGAGGTGTACTATCACTCCCTGAACGTGGCGATCCTGGCTCTCACCCTGGGGAAGGAAGGCGGCCTCGGGAAGGACGCCCTGCGGAGACTCGGGCTGGGAGCCCTCTTCCACGACCTCGGGAAGAACCGCCTGCCCAAGACCATCGTCCTCAAGGGCAAGCATCTCACCACGCCGGAACGGAAGATGTTCGAACTTCATCCCGAGTATGGGGATCAGGAAGCGGGAAGGGTGCCGCAGTTCCCGGCGGAAGCACGAAAGGTGATTCGCCAGCACCACGAAAAGGAGAACGGCAAGGGGTATCCCCGGGGCCTCATCGGCCCGGAGATCTCCCCGTATGCCAAGATCGTTGCCATCGCCAACACCTACGACAATCACTGCAATGCGCCGAGACCCGAGGACTCCCTGTCCCCGTACCAGGGGCTGGCGGTCATGTTCCATCGGCAGATCGCGGAGTTCGACAAGGACCTGCTGGCGAGGTTCGTCCGTTCCCTGGGCGTCTACCCGCCGGGCACCATCGTTCAACTCTGCAACGGGATCGTGGGAATCGTTGTCGCGACCAACTGCAAGTCCTCCTTGTCGCCCCGTGTCCTGATCTACGATCCGGCCGTCCCCAAGGAAGAGGCCCTGATCCTGGATCTGGCGGAGGATCCGGACCTCACGATCGAGAAGAGCGTGCGACCGGAACATCTGTCCCCCGAGGCGTACGCCTATCTCTCCCCCCGGAAGCGGGTCGTCTACTTCATCGATCCCCTGCCCGCCCCGATGACACACGCGGCCTGAACCGCCCGGGGCGTCTTTTCACCCTGCACGCCGTGCGCCGCCTCGGTTCTTGTCGCCACATTCCTCGCACCCGCCCGGTTGACTCCGGAGCCGTCCTTCCTGTGAAATGGGGGGGATACCAACGGACAAGGAGACCCTGCATGGAGGTTCCGTATCGAAACATCCGGCACATGCTCGAGGAGAGGGCGCGGAAGAACGGCGACCAGGTCTACATGGCCTTCTACGACCGGGAGATCACCTTCCGGGCCCTGCAGCAGGACGCCTTCCGCCTGGCCCACGCGCTGCTCGAGGCCGGCGTGGCCAAGGGGGACATCGTCTACGTGTACCAGGAGAACTCCCCGGAGTTCCTGATCTCGGCCCTGGCGGCCAACAGCATGGGGGCCGTGGCCGGGCCCTTGAACACCTGGCTCAAGGGGCGGGAGATCGCCTACCAGCTCAACGACTCCCGGGGCCGGGCCCTGGTGATCGACGAGGCCTTTCTGCCCCTGCTGGACGAGATCCGGCCGCAATGCCCGCACCTGAAAACCGTGGTGCAACACGGCGGTCCCCTGCGGGACGGGCACCTTTCGTTCCAAGACCTGCTCGCATCGCACCCGCCGGATGCCGGGCCCGAGGACATCTCGGAGCACGACCCGGCGTACGTCTTCTACACGTCCGGCACCACCGGACACCCCAAGGGCGCCCTGCTCTCCCACCGGAACATCCTCTTCGAGTTCGCGGCGCTGAGAGAGGCCCTGGAGCTACCCGGGGACGACCCCGCCCGGGCGGTGGGACTGATCTTCCTCCCGTTCTTCCACGTGAACGCGTGCATGAGCATGCTGGCCGGCGTCTACCGGGGGATCAAAACCGCGGCCCTACGCAAGTTCTCGGTGCGCGAGTTCGGGCCCACCGTGGAGCGGCACCGCGCGAGCTTCTTCAGCGCCGTGCCCCAGGTGTACAAGATCCTGCTGCAGGCCCGGGACACGGTGAGCCAGAGCGACCTGAGCTCGCTGAAGTACGGCATCTGCGGGGCCGCACCCATGCCCGTGGAAACCATCCGGCAGTTCCAGGAGGCCTACGGCGTGGAGATCCTGGAGGGGTACGGTCTCACCGAGGGAACGGTGGCCACCACCCTGCAACGGCGCAACGAACCCAAGAAGATCGGGTCCATCGGACGCCCCCTCCCCGGCCAGAAGGTGCGGATCATGGACCCCGTGGGCCGGTTTCTCCCTGCCGGGGAGGTGGGGGAGATCGTGGTGCAGGGCCCCAACGTCATGCTGGGGTACCTGGGCCTTCCGCACGAGAACGCCCGCACCCTGCGGGACGGGTGGCTTCACACCGGCGACCGGGGGTACGCGGACGAGGACGGCGACTTCTTCATCGTGGACCGCGAGAAGGACATGATCATCAAGGGGGGGGAAAACATCTACCCCAAAGAGATCGAGAACGTGATCTCCGAGCACCCGGCGGTGTGCGACGTGGCCGTGATCGGCGTGCCGGACGAACTCACCGGCGAGGAGGTGAAGGCCTTTGTGGTTCCCCGGTTCGGGCTGGACCTGACCGAGGAGGAGATCCGGGAGTACTGCCGGGCCCACCTGGCGGAGTTCAAGGTCCCGGGGACCGTGGAGCTGGTGGCCGGGCTGCCGGCCAGCGCGGTGGGAAAGGTGCTCAAAAGGCTGCTGCGCAAGGGCGAGGGGATCACCCGCCTGTCCGAGCTGAACGCGGCCGATGATTTCGAGGTGGACGGGGTGTTTCAGATGATGCCCCTCCTGTTCAAGCCGGAGAAGGCCGGGGCCTGGAAGGCCCGCATCCGCTACCACGTGTTCGGCCCGGGGGGCGGCATCTGGACCCTCCGCGTGGAAAACGGCGCCATGACCGTGGCCCGGGAGGCGGAGGAAAACCCCACGGTCACGGTCAAGGTTTACGCGCAGACCCTGATGAAGATCGTCACACGGGAACTGGAGGGGATGGCCGCGGTGAACTCCGGCCTCATGCAGATCGAGGGCAGCCAGGCGGACGCGGCCATGTTCTACGAGGTCCTGGAGTAACGCCCGTGTTTCCCCGTCCCCCGCAACGAGGTGCCCCATGAAAAACCGGTGGTCTCCGCAGCGATGTGTCTGCGCCTTTCCCGCCCTGCTTCTTTGTTTTGGTTTCCTCCCCGGCTCCGCGGGGTTCGCGTCCGCGTCCTCCCCGGAAGAAACCCTCTCCATCCAGCGGACGTACGACGCCCTGGAGGTGGACAACGAAACGATGGGCGGCACGATGGACGGGACCCCCGCGGAGCGCCTCCGGCTCGTGCGTTTCCGCCGCGGCGAGATGGAGCCCGTGCCGTTCGACCGGGTGGAGCGCGACGAGCACGGGAACTACATCCTGGACGGCGTCAACAAGAACGTGGTGTGGCGTAACGGGACCTACGAACTGCGGGAAGAGGCCGTGAAGGCCGCCGGAGGCATGAAGAAGGTCCGGATCGAGCTGGTGGACAACACCCGCAACCAACCCGGCATCCTGGACGGAAACGATCAGATCGTCTTTCTGGCGCGGGACGCCGGAGACCGGCACACGGGGCCCGTGCCCGGGGCTTCACGGGGCCTGGAACTGGTCCTGACGGAC
>Ga0068714_10007337_pt1 | contig 10759 bp, 4 predicted proteins | sample MTBNYHSulfiMetaG_FD_62988 | JGI IMG/M metagenome (GOLD analysis project Ga0068714, IMG submission 62988) | Enrichment culture microbial communities from rom New York Harbor, USA that are MTBE-degrading - MTBE-NYH (New York Harbor Sulfidogenic)... | ecosystem: Environmental > Aquatic > Marine >...
GCCGTGATCACCGTAGGCTCCATGTTCATCATAAGCCGGGGGATGATCCGGACCGGCGTAGTCTCTTTCCTTGCAAAAACCACCATCGGCCTCTCCCGGGGGAACAGGAACCTGATGATGCTCGTGGTTCTTGTGGTGGCGGCCGGCGCCTCGGCTTTCATCAACAACACCCCCGTGGTTGTGCTTTTCATACCCATCATCCTGACTCTGAGCTGCCATTACGACTTCAGTCCTTCCAAGCTCCTGATCCCCTTATCCTATGCGTCCATTCTAGGGGGCACATGCACCCTCATCGGAACCTCCACCAACATCATCGTGAGCGACCTGAGCGATTTTTATGGATATGGAAAGATCACGATGTTCGAACTGGCCCCCCTCGGGGTTCCCCTTGCCCTCGCCGGCATCGCCCTCATCTACTTGGCGGCACGATATGTCATGCCGGAGCACACGGTCCCGGTATGCGAAGTTGCAGACAGCGACCACCGGAAATACCTTGCGGAGCTGCGGGTGCCTCGAGGCAGCAGCATGATCGGAATGAATCCCGCCGGTTTCCTGGCGCAGAAATATCCTGGGATCGACGCATATGAACTCATTCGGTACTCCCACGTATTCTACCCCAAGGAGGAAGAGGTCGCGACTGCAGCCGATGATCTACTCCTGGTAAAGGGCGGGTTGAACGACCTGGTGAGCATCCTGAACGACAAGGTCGTGGAACTCTCCCAGCCGTCCGAAGCCTTTGACTTCGCCGCCGTAGCCGACAAGTCCCTCATCGTGGAGATCATCGTTCCCCCCCAATCCTCCCTGGTGGGCGAAAGGGTCGGCAGCACCGAACTGCACGGCAACCTGGACTTCCATGTAATAGCGATCAAGAGGGCCTATCTTCGTCATTATGAAAAGCAGATCCAGGACGTAAAACTGCGAATCGGCGACATCCTGCTCGTGCGATGCCCTGAAAAGCGGATCGAAGACCTGCGCCGGACAGGGGATTTCATCATCGTGGAGGATGTCCACCACGAAATCATCCTGAAAAGCAAGGCCCGCTGGGCATTCATGATTTTTCTGGGGATCGTGGCAGGGGCGTCCAGCGGCCTGGCAGGCATAATGGAATGCGCCGTCACGGGTGTGTTTCTGATGATCCTGACCGGGTGCATCAAGCTGCGGGATGCCTACCGCGCCGTGCAGGGGGATGTGCTGATCCTGATCGTAGGCGCCATCGCGCTGGGAGCCGCGATGGAAAAAAGCGGCGCCAGTGAACTCTATGCCAACGGATTTCTGAGCATGTTCCGCGGTGCGGGGCCTGCCGTCGTTCTTGGCGGCTTTCTCCTGCTGACCAGTCTGAGCACGCAACTGCTGAGCAACAACGCTGCAGCCGCCCTCCTTCTTCCCATCGCCATATCCACGGCACAGGCCCTTGGGGTAGACCCGAAGCCCTTCATCATTGGAGTCTGTTTCGGAGCCAGTGCCTGTTTCTCCACCCCTATCGGTTACCAGACGAACCTGCTCGTCTTCGGCCCGGGAAACTACCGGTTCAGAGACTACCTGAAGCTTGGAATCCCGCTAACCGTCCTTGTGATCGTTATGGGTACGCTCTTGATCCCGAGGATCTGGCCCTTCTGACCATGTCGTTTTCATAAGGGGGTGAAGCACGGCCAAGACTCTGGTATGATGCAGGAGATTTTCGACTCGCCCGCTTTCGGATTGGCGGAAACCTCTGATGGAAAAGGCGGTATTCACTTGAACAACCCAGTTTGGGAAATCCTTATCATCTTACTCCTGCTGATTGCGAACGGCATCTTTGCCATGGTCGAAATCGCCGTTGTTTCATCGAGAAAGATGCGGCTCAAACAACTGGCCAAGGAGGGAAACAGGCGCGCCCGCTCTGCTCTTGAACTGGCGAGCCACCCCAACCAGTTCCTCGCCACGGTTCAAATCGGGATCACGATGGTCGGCATTCTGGCTGGAGCCTTCGGAGGGGCCACCATCGCCGCCAACCTGGGGGATTATCTCAACACCTTTCCGGCCCTGGCGCCCTACGGCCAACCCATAGCGGTCGGACTGGTGGTTCTTGCCCTAACATACCTGTCCCTCGTGATAGGAGAGTTGGTTCCCAAGCGCCTTGCACTCAACAGCCCCGAACGTATCGCTTCCGCTTTTGCCTCTCCAATGCGGGCGTTGTCGAGAGTTGCCTCGCCCGCGGTCTGGCTCTTGAGTCATTCCTCCAACCTGGTCCTTCGGATCATGGGTGTCAAGCCCTCCACAGAGCCTCCGGTCACCGAGGAAGAAATCAAGCTCCTGATCGAACAGGGAACACTGACGGGTGTCTTTGAAGAGGTGGAACAGGACATGATCGAAGGAGTCCTCCAGATGGCCGACCGGCATGTCAGCCTGCTCATGACCCCCCGGAAGAAAATAGTCTCTCTCGAGGTGAACGACTCGCCGGAGCGAATTCACCGGAAGCTGACACACACCAAACACTCGCGCTTTCCGGTCATCAAGGGGAACCTGGAAAACATCCTCGGCATCGTTCGCGCAAAGGATTTGCTGGCTCAATGCCTGACAGGTCAACCCATGGACCTGAAGACGATAATGCGTCCCCCGCTTTATGTTCCTGAGGCCATGTCCATCCTGAAACTCCTCGAAGTTTTCAAGCAGGAAAAAACACACATCGCCCTGGTGATCGACGAATATGGAGGCATTCAGGGTCTTGCCACCCACAACGACATCCTGGAAAGCATCGTGGGCGACATACCTTCAGTCGGTGAACCTGGAGAACCCCAGGCCACCCGCCGGGAGGACGGCTCATGGCTGCTCGACGGCATGCTCCATATCGACAAGATGAAGGAGATCTTCGATTTCGAGGAATTGCCCGCGGAAAAACAGGGGCTTTATCAGACCGTGGGAGGTTTTGTCATCAGCCGGGTGAGAAGGATTCCCAGGGCCGGGGAGTTTTTCGAGTGGGGGAATGTGCGTTTCGAAGTCGTGGACATGGACGGCCGCCGGGTTGACAAAGTGCTCGCCTTGCCCCTTCCCGTTGATCCCTGACCCCTCTGCGCCTCTGCGCGAGGAGGTCGGTCTGGGCCGTCCTTGCCCGAGAAGCGCATTTCATTGACAAAACCCGAGAAATCGAACAAAATGCGAGCATGAGAGCAGCATGTAGCCTCCCTGTTCAACTCCGCCTTTTCTCCGGCCCCACGGCCCGGAATCGCGCACGCAGAAAATCTCAACCCAGCACATGCGAACCAAGGGGACTCATTCGCCTGTAACTCCAAAATCAAACCGCCTCATCCGGAAGGGATGTCTTATGACTGTGAAGCCGACCTACGAAGAGCTTGAGAAGAAGGTGAAGGTTCTCGAACAGGAGGCATCGATACGGCAACGGAGAGAAAAGAAGCTCCGGATACAGAAAGCTTATCTCGAGAGGCTTTTTGATCATGCCCCCGAGGCCGTTGTCCTTGCGGACAAGAACCATCGGATCGTGCTCACCAACGCGCAGTTTACCGGCATGTTCGGGTATACCCCGGAAGAGACCCGAGGGAAGACCTGCGACGACCTGATTGCCCCTGAAGATAAGGTCGAGGAGGCGTCGCAGATAACCCTCAAAGTAGGCTCCGGCGAAGCCGTCAGGACCGAAACAGTCCGCAGGAGAAAAGACGGCACAGCCGTGGTTGTGGAACTGATGGCGGCGCCTGTTTGGATCGGCGATAGACACATCGGGGATTACGCGAGTTACCGGGATGTCACCGAGCGCAAGCGTGCGGAGGAGGAACTGGCGGGCAACGCGGTTCTTGACCGCGCGCTGCTGGACCTGCACGGCATGGCCCACTCTTCGGAGGATCGAATCCTTGATTTTTCGATGGAGGTCATTGAAAAAGCGACGGAAAGCCCCTTTTCCTTCCTGGGGTTGATGGATGGTTCAGAGACGGTTATGACCATTCACCGTTGGAGCAGGGACGCTATGAGCCACTGCTCCATTGATGAGAAGCCGATTAACTATCCGGTATGCGAAGCCGGCTTGTGGGCCGACTGCGTCAGGCGGAGGGAACCCGTTCTAATCAATGAGTACGATGCGCTGGGCCCCGACGAGAAAAGAGCGCCTGATAGTCATGTGCCCATCACCCGCTTTCTTTCTGTGCCGATTTTTGACGGCGAGCGCATCGTCGCCGTGGGGGCCGTGGCAAACAAGGGAAAGAACTACACCGATTTCGATGTAAAGGCGGTTACCCGCCTGACCGCCAAGATGTGGGAACTCTTGAATCGAAAGCGGATGGAGAAAGCCTTGCAGGAAAAGGAGGCAATTTTTTCAGCCTTTTTGGAGCACAGCCCCGTCTATGTCTTCTTTAAGGACAAGGATATTCGTTCGATCCATCTGAGCAGAAATTACGAGCAAATGCTGGGGATCCCACTGGACCGGGCCATAGGAAAGACAATGGACGAGTTGTTCCCCGCCGAGCTTGCCGGGAGCATGATCGAGGACGATCTCCGGGTTTTGCGTGAAGGCAGGCGGGTCAACGTGGTGGAAGAGCTTGACGGCCGCATCTATGAGACCATCAAGTTCCCTGTATTCAGAGACGGGGTGCCCTTCGTCCTGGCGGGCTTTACCATGGACATCACGGACCGAAGGAAAGAGGAGCGAGAGAAGCTGCTGCTCCAGGAGCAGCTACGCCAGTCTCAAAAGGTGGAGGCGATCGGCCAGCTTGCCGGCGGGGTTGCCCATGATTTCAACAACGCGCTGACGGTAATTCTCGGGAACGCCGATATGATGCTCAGTGATGCCGCCAAAGCCGATCCTCTCTATGAGAACATAGCGGAGATCAGGAAGGCCGGCGAAAGGGCCGCGAAACTGACCAGGCAACTTCTTGCCTTCAGCCGCAAGCAGATCCTGCGGCCTGAAGTCCTTAACCTGAATGAAGTGGTCCTGGGAATGGAAAAAATGCTGCGCCGGGTCATTCGCGAGAATATCGAGCTGGAAACGGATCTCGCCCCCGACCTCGGCCTCGTGGAGGCTGATCCAGGCCAGATCGAACAGGTGATCCTAAATCTCGCGGTCAACGCGAGAGACGCCATGCCGATGGGCGGAAAGCTCATCATAGAGACGAAAGATGTGAGCTTCGATGATTCGTACGCAAAGAGCCATGCGGCCACGACACCGGGACCCTATGTCATGCTCTCGGTAAGTGACACCGGAACAGGAATGACAAAGGAAGTGCAGGAGAGGATATTCGAGCCCTTCTTCACGACAAAGGAAAGGGGAAAAGGGACGGGTCTCGGCCTTTCCACCGTCTACGGCATCGTGAAGCAGAGCAGGGGGAACATTTGGGTTTACAGCGAACCCGGAAAAGGGGCCGCCTTCAAGATCTATCTTCCGAGGGTGAAAAAGGCGGCCGCTGTACGCAAAGAGGCAACAGGAGAAATACAGATTCCCCAGGGTTCCGAAACGGTCCTGGCGGTAGAGGACGACGAAATGGTAAGGAAGGTGGTTTCAGGCTTTCTCGGCAGACACGGGTACAGGGTCCTGACTGCCGCGAATGGCGAGGAAGCTCTTCGCATCTGCCGGGAACACGATGGGCCGATCCACCTGCTGCTGACCGACGTGGTCATGCCCGGGTTGAGCGGAAAGGAAACTGCGAAGCAGGCGAGGGAGCTCCGGCCGGAGCTCAAGGTGCTCTTCATGTCCGGTTACACCGACAACGCCATTGTCAGACAGGGTATTCTGGAAGAGGGCATAGCTTTTATTCAGAAGCCTTTCACCCGCCATGGTCTGGCATGGAAGGTGCGCGCACTCCTGGATAAATAGGCGCAACCTGACAGGACGCCGCCCTATGCCACGTTCCTTCCGCCCTCATTCTCCTCCGCCCGGAGTTTTCGTCGCTTCCCGACTCGTCTCCCGGCATCTTCTTAGGCAGAAGATATAGCAGTCCCATGAAGGAAGGATCCTATGACCGATTACCAAGCAATAGTGATAGGAAGCGGCGCTGGTGGGCTTTCATCTGCGCTATATCTATCTAAGAAGGGATACTCAGTCCTGCTTCTCGAAGCCATGCCGTCTTTTGGCGGTTACCTGAATCATTTCACCAGAAAAGGATATAGGTTTGATACAGGGCTGCATTACATGGGCGAACTAGGGAAAGGGGAGCGATTTTTGAATCTGCTCGACAGGCTGGGAATAGCAGACAAAATACGCTTTATCGAACTCGACCCGGCGGGCTTTGACCGTTATGTCTTCGGAGATTACGAATTTCGACTCTGCAAAGGAAAGCATCGTTTCAAGGAGAGACTCCTCCAAGCCTTTCCAAAAGAAGAGCGGGGGATAAACAAGTTTCTGGAGGTCTTGGGCAAAATTGCCAAAGCGGTGGACGCATCGACAGCGACGGCTGGCGGAGCTATAGGGATGCTCAGGTTTCTCTTAAAAAACCCGGTGATGCTGAAGTATTCTCGGGTGCCCTATCAGAAGCTCCTGGACGAAATCACATCAGACAAAAGATTGCAAGCCGTCTTAACAGGCTGTTGTGGGGACTATGGTTTGCCGCCAAGCAGGGCGTCGATTATTGTAGCCATGCTGGTGCTGAATCATTACCTGACCGGCGCATACTATCCCCACGGCGGGAGTGGCGCGTTTCGAGACGCTTTTCTCGATGCTCTGCGGACCCACGGCGCCAAAATGAAGCACAAGGCGCGGGTCGTGAGGATAGACAGGAAGGGAAACCGGTTCTCGGTTGAAACGGAGACCGGCGACAACTACACGGCTCGGGCCGTGATAAGCAACGCAGATCCTGTTATAACTCTGGGTAAGTTGGTCAACCCCTCGATGGTGCCATCCAAAATTCAGAAAAAAGTGGAGCGCCTGCGTCCTTCCTTAGGAAGTTTTTATGCGTTCATCGGCACCGATCTTGACCTCCCTTCGCTGGGAATAACCGATGCGAATATTCATCATCGTGATGAATTTGACGTGAACCGGGGCTATGAGGTCATGACGGCTTCGAGTGTGCAAGAAAGTGTGCCGTCCTATTTTATTACGAGCCCCTCTGTAAAGGACCCGGAAGGGGAACATGCCCCTCCGGGCCGACACATAGTCGAAATAGTGACCGGGGTTAGTTACAGCGTCTTTGAGAAATGGCGAGATGCTCCTTCCATGAAACGGGGTGAAGAATATGCCGCCCTCAAGAATAAAATTGGAAGGCGCCTGGTGAGGGCAGCCGAAAGATATATCCCCAAATTGTCTGAGCATCTCGATCACGTCGAATATGCCACTCCACTGTCCAACGAGTATTGGGTCAACGCGGTCAAGGGCGGCAACTACGGCCCGGAGCAAACTCCCGATCAAATGGGGCCGGGACGATTCACCTCTTTTTCGGCGGGGATCGAAGGGCTCTTCTTAGTTGGTGCCGGGACGATGGGCGGTGGAATTATGGCCTGCGTGGCATCCGGTATCCTCGCAGGTCAGAAAGCCGTCACGCTATTGAAATCGAAATTTTAATGTCTTGCCGGTAATCTTCTACTTGAATCCGGTATCTCAAACCAAATCCAATTTCCCCTTACCCGCCTCCCCGAAATCCAACCCAAATACCGCCAGAAAGCTCATCCTCCTGACCTCCTTATCATCACGGAAACTCTTTGGTTCATGGAATGTCAGGCTTTATCCGCTCTTCAATCAATTCCAGGACCGGCCCGCATTTTTCATGTGCGACCTTCACAGGCGGTGACCCAGCGTGACTTCGTCTATGACGGTTCCTTTTGACAACCAATTGGGGGATTCGATATATTGCCTGCTGAAAAAACAACTCCATGTCATTTCGTTAGGAGGGGGAAGTGAAAAAGCAAATTTATTTTCTCTTTTTGTCGCTGACTCTGGTTTTTGCAGGCGCTTGCGCCACAACTTCGCCGGAAACTGTTCCAACGGTAAACCCTGGACAATTGGTGAGTCAACTGGAGGCGGATTTAGCCTCCGCGAAGTCCAATCAAGTTGACGTTCTCGCCCCGAAATCCTACAAGGATGCCCAATCTGCATCGATGAAAGCGAAAGAAGCTTTGGAAAGGGGGGCCAGGATTTCTTCCATCAGTGATCATGTCGCGGAGGGGAGGGCTCACCTGAAAAGAGCTGAGGAGACTGCCCAGGTATCCAGAACAGTTCTTGCACAAACAAATCAAGCCAGGGACAAAGCCCTCAAAGCAGGGGCTGAGAGGTTGGGGGAACCTTACCTGGATGTTGAACGAGAGTATCTAAAACTTACTCAGGCCATTGAGAAGGACAATTTGAGCTATGCTCAGAACAATGCCGGCAGGATTCAGGCGGCATTCCTCCGTTTGGAGATTCTGGCAATCAAAAATAACGCACTGGGTAACGCCCGAAATATGATGCTCGAAGCCGATAGAGCAAATATCCAGGGGATCGCCCCGGTGGCCTACAATGATGCCCTACAGGCCTTGAATGAAGCGGATGCCTATATCGAAAAGAACCCTTATGAGGCTGAAACAATCGCCCAGAAGGCGGCCCATGCGGAGTTCATGAGCCGAAGGATGATGGAGATCAGCGACAGCAGCGAAGATTTTGGAAAAATGACTCCGGAGGCAGCCGCCCTTTATGTGGAAACTATGCTGGCGCGTTTAGGAAAAGCGATGGACGCCGGCGATTTACGGGACAGTAGTTTCGAGAGTCAGATCAACATGATGATAGGGTCGGCCGAAGCTCTCAAGGTCAAGAACCAAGCCCTTGAGATGGGAAATCAGGAGTACCAGGCTAAAATTGCAGCCCTGGAGCAGCAGGTTGCCGGCTTGCAGGGCCTTTCGCGCGAACAGGCGGAAGTCAAGCGAACCCTGGCGGCTGAACGCGAGTTCAATGAGCGATTCAATGAGGTTCAGGCTTTTTTCCGCCCTGATGAAGCGGAAGTATACAAACAGGGCGGTCAACTGGTCATTCGGATGCGGGGGATTCAGTTCCCTGTGGGAGCGGCTACTCTAACCCCTGAAAATTATGTTTTGCTCAGCAGGGTGCAGCGGGCAATCCAGGCATTCGATCAGCCAACCGTAATTATCGAAGGCCATACCGACAGCACTGGTTCCGCCCAAACAAACAAGGAACTATCACGAAAACGGGCTGAGGCCGTGAAAACTTACCTGGTAGCAAACAGGACATTGCCGGAGAATCATATTCGGGCGACCGGGTATGGGCCGGATCGTCCATTGGCCCCAAACACGACACCTGAAGGCCGAGCCATCAACAGACGAATCGATGTTTTGATCACGCCATCCCCTATACGTTAGAGCCTTGGCGCCCCAATCGGGAATGGAGGGAGGTCAAAAAAGGCTGAGTTGAAGTGAAGTATGGCCGAGAAGCGGGGCGATTCATCGCTCCGCTTCACACTTGTCCAAGCACGGATTTCTACCGCCAACTGTTCTCTGCTCCTGACACAATACCTGCAAGACGGCCTCCATGCGGACGATCTTGCCGTCAGCAACCCATTCCTGACTTAATCCGACAGGCAGCATACTTGGACCAAATCCATGGTTGCATGCCGGCTAAACCCTCGCGCGATTTCCTCGCCCGCAATCGAGATGCCGGGTTCAATCCGCGCTCCCGCACGGGGGGCGACCTATCAGCTTACAGCTATCAGCTATGAGCTATTTGCGTTTCAACCCACGCTCCCTTTGCTGAGCAGGTCTCAGGGTAAGTTGTGCCCACCGCTTCCTCCTCCACTATGTAGGGTCAACACCGAGGTTGGGGTGCGCGCAGCGAGCCCTAACACACTTTACACCGACACACGACGAGAAACTTTCCACTTCCCCTCTCCTTGTGGGAGGGGCCAGGGGAGGGGGTGCGGTTCATCCCCACGCATGTGGGGAACACCCCATTTTCTGATGACTTCAACGGGAGAGTCCCGGTTCATCCCCACGCATGTGGGGAACACCTAGTAGACCTCAGAGCAATGCAGGCGTCCGTCGGTTCATCCCCACGCATGTGGGGAACACTCGAATTATCCCGCTATGCGCAGGATCAGGAGCGGTTCATCCCCACGCATGTGGGGAACACGATTCCCCTTGGGACTGCCAATCTTTTCAACCCGGTTCATCCCCACGCATGTGGGGAACACAGAGTAACAGAAAGCCCGGGCGGCAACCCAGGCGGTTCATCCCCACGCATGTGGGGAACACTATAAAAAGGCTTTTGTACTCAAAGCCCCATGCGGTTCATCCCCACGCATGTGGGGAACACTGCGGCGCCGATTGCGCCATCACCCGCGCCAGCGGTTCATCCCCACGCATGTGGGGAACACTACTGCTCTCTATATGATGAGGGATTTTCCCGCGGTTCATCCCCACGCATGTGGGGAACACATGGTTTTATGGGCCTGGACCCTGCAATGGGTCGGTTCATCCCCACGCATGTGGGGAACACTCCCTGAAGATGTCCGCCTGGCGCTCGATCATCGGTTCATCCCCACGCATGTGGGGAACACTTTATGGCATGCAATGGCTGGGCTACATCGATCGGTTCATCCCCACGCATGTGGGGAACACCATAATGTGGAGGCCCCGACTATCAACATTTTCGGTTCATCCCCACGCATGTGGGGAACACCTGTAGGCGGAGCAATGTACGGCAGCCACGTGCGGTTCATCCCCACGCATGTGGGGAACACGGCTGCTAAGACAAACATTGCAGAAGTTAGAGCGGTTCATCCCCACGCATGTGGGGAACACGCACGGCTGGGGGTTGGTCTCGAACCCGATCACGGTTCATCCCCACGCATGTGGGGAACACCGA
>Ga0068714_10007339_pt1 | contig 10752 bp, 7 predicted proteins | sample MTBNYHSulfiMetaG_FD_62988 | JGI IMG/M metagenome (GOLD analysis project Ga0068714, IMG submission 62988) | Enrichment culture microbial communities from rom New York Harbor, USA that are MTBE-degrading - MTBE-NYH (New York Harbor Sulfidogenic)... | ecosystem: Environmental > Aquatic > Marine >...
AAACAGGTGGAAACCGCCCTGCGGGAGAGCGAGCGGAAGATCCGCAGCGTCTTCCTGGCCGCTCCCGTGGGGATCGGGTTGGTCTCGAACCGGATTCTGTTGGAGGCAAACGATCGTCTGTGCGAGATGGTGGGCTACACCCGGGAAGAACTCGTGGGCCAGAGCGCAAGGATCCTCTACCCCACGCAGGAGGATTTCGAGTACGTCGGCCGCGAGAAATACCGCCGGATGGCTCAGCAGGGCACCGGGACCGTGGAGACCCGCTGGCTCCGCAAGGACGGCAAAGGCCTGGATGTCATTCTCCGTTCCACTCCTTTGGACCCGGACGATCTGGCGAAGGGGGTGACCTTCACCGCGCTGGATGTCACGGAGCGGAAGCGGGCCGAGGCAGAAAAGGAACGGCTCCAGGCTCAGCTGATCCAGGCCCAGAAGATGGAGTCCATCGGCCGCCTGGCAGGGGGCGTGGCCCATGACTTCAACAACATTCTTCAGGCCCTGGTGGGCTACAGCCAGATGCTTCTGGACGTTCTGCCCGAAGGAAGCGAAACGTGGAAGCATGCCCGGGAGATATCGGAGGGGTCGCACCGTGCGGCCGCCCTCACCGGGCAGCTTCTGGCCTTTGCCCGGAGGCAGACCATCGCTCCCCGGATCATCGATCTGAACGACACGGTGGCCGGCATGTTGAAGTGGCTGCGGCGTCTGATTGGAGAGGACATCGACCTCGTCTGGCGGCCCGGCGCGGAACGGTGGCCTGTCAAGATGGACCCGGCATAGATGAAGCCGCGCTGCCGTCAAGGCCTCTGACGCCGGGGTCTGGTTGACCCACCCCGGCGTGCGCAATAAGCTGTGGGCTCGTGCACAGGTTTTTTTCGTTCTTGCACCCCATCCAGGGGGCCATGTTGGCGCGGGAGGCGGGCTCATGAGGGACAGGAAGGTCTACAGCGAAATCGTCAACGGCAACAAGACCACCGAGTTTCATCGTCACTTACATGAGATCCCCACCGAGGATGGGATGAACCTCATCATGACCCACAAGCTCCCCGTGGGCAAGAAATCCCTGGCACCCGTGATCCTGGTACACGGCCTGGGACAGAACCGGTACAGCTGGACGCTCACCAAGCGGAGCATGGAAAACTACTTCGTGTCCCACGGCTTCGAGACCTTCAACGTGGAGCTGCGGGGCCACGGGCTGAGCCGGGCCAACGGGTGCGAGGTCCCCACCAGCTTCGAGACGTACCTCTTCTACGACATTCCCGCCGTCATGAAAGCGGTGGGGGAGATCACGGGCGGCCGCAAGGCCTTCTACTACGGACACAGCCTGGGCGGGGCCATCATCTACAGCGTGGGGGCCCGGCACCAAGATGCGCTGGCCGGGATCGTGTCCATCGCCGGGCCGTTCAGTATGGCCCAGGGCAACGTAACGATGAAGGCGCTGGCCCGGCTTGGCGTGCTCCTGGACAAGGTGGTCCCGTTCCGGCTCCTCCACCCGGAGACCTTCTACATTGATTTCATCGGGTTCTGGGCCAAGTTCGGCCTGTTCCTGCTGGACAACCGGTTCAACCGAATCCCCTTGCAGGTCTGGTACCCACGAAGCATCGAGCGGGACATCCTCACGGAGCGGATCGAGAAGGGGTTCGACCGGACGAGCTTCAACGTGGTGTGGCTGCTGGTGGAGTGGGCTTCCAGCGGTACATTCTGCAGCAGCGACGGCTCCATGGACTTCCAGGAGAGCATCTCGGACCTGAGGATCCCGATTCTTTTCGTGGTGGGGGACCGGGACTACGCGGTCCCGGAGGAATCGGTCCGGGAGGCCTATGACAAGGCAGGGTCCAGCGACAAGACCTTGCGCGTGTTCGGCGGAGAAGCCCCGGACCTCCACTGGGGCCACTGCGACCTGATCTGCGGCCGGGAGGCCCCCCGCGTCGTGTGGCCGGAGCTGCTGGACTGGATGATGAAGCGGCTGCCGGCGTGAGTCCGGGATCAGGAACGGCCTGCCGAGCCCGGACGGACCATGTCCCTGGAAGAGATCCGAAAACACCTGAGGAAGCACGCCGACCCGCAGCGGGCCGACGTGTCGCAGAGCTTCTTCAAGACAGGGCCGGGGCAGTACGGGGAAGGGGACAGGTTTCTGGGCGTTCGGGTCCCGGATCTCCGGAAGGCAAGCCGCCTGTACCGGAACCTGGCGCAAGCGGAGACGGTGGGTCTCCTCCGGTCGCCGCTTCACGAGGAAAGGCTGCTCGCCCTCCTCATCCTCGTCCTTCAGTACCAGGCAGGTTCTCCGGCGAGGAAGCAGCGGATCTACGACACCTACCTGAAACACACGCAACGCATCAACAACTGGGACCTGGTGGACGCGTCCGCGGAACACATCGTGGGCGCCCACCTGTGGGAACGAAGCCGGGCCCCGCTCTTTGCCCTTGCCGTGTCGCCCTCCCTGTGGGAAAGGCGGATCTCGATCCTTTCCACCTTTCACTTCATCCGAAGAAACGAATTCACGGACACGCTGAACATCGTACGTGCCCTGCTGCGCGACCCGGAGGATCTGATCCACAAGGCCGCAGGGTGGATGCTCCGGGAGGTGGGGAAGCGTGACGTGGCCGCCGAGGAATCGTTTCTTCGGGAACACGGCCTGGAGATGCCCCGGACCATGCTCCGATACGCCATCGAACGGTTCCCGGAGCGGAAACGGAAGGCCTATCTGAAGGCAAAGGCTCGTCCGCCGGCCCTGTAACGTTCTTCGCTTGCGGCTGAACGCCCAAAACGCTCTGCCCACAAACAAACACCCGGAGAATCGAAGGGGTTCCGATTCCCCGGGTGTCGTGGTTCACGAAACCCGCCCTGCCCCTTGCCGGAAAGCGGGGGTAGAGCACACAAGAGTAGAGCGGGCTCAATCCTCCTTCTCTTCCTTCTTTTCCTTCTTGGCCTTCTTGGCCTTCTTGCCCGCCTCTTCGGCTTTCTGCTCGGCCTTCTTCTTGGCTTTGCCCTTCTTCTCAGGCTTGCCAAGCTTGGCCTGCTCGGCCTTCTCCTGCTTGCGCAGGGCCAGGTCCGCGTTCTTCTTCTCCTTGGCCTGGATGGCCACCAGGGTCTTCTGGATCTGGCGGAACCGGGCCATCAAGGCCCTCAGCTTCGGGTCCTTCCCGATCGCCGCCGGATCCAACCCTTGTTCCTTCAACGCGGCCCGACGCGCATGGATGGCCGCCTGACAAACGGCCTTTTGGCTTTCCCGAACGTTCTTGCTCTTGGATGGCATGGGGGGAGTCTCCTTACCGCCTGAAAATATTCAAGAAAAACAGGGAACAGATTGCATGAGAACCCGTGGAAAGTCAACCGCGGTGCCAATGGAAGCTCGGTCGCACCGACGCCTCCCTCAACGTGTCGTCGGATCGAGTGCGCAACCCTTTCGTCGATACCGGGAGAACGGATCGAAAACCGGAACACCTGTTCCTGCAAGACACCGTCACGGACCTTTCCCTCCTTACACCTCGGCATGAACACGCCAGCGCGTCACATGGGTTTGGAGAAGCTTGGTTCACAATGTCCCCGCTGGAAGGGCATGGAACACGTCACCGGCTTGCGAACCGGATGGCTCAGGCGCAGGGGCCGTGGCAAGGATTCCCACCCTTGACTGACGCGTTGCGGTTACGCCGGGTTTGAGGTTGACCGGGCCACGCTTGTTGTGTATCCTTTCGTCAGATGATTGTGTTGCATTTCCTGAAGGTGCCCTGACGGGCTGAAAAGGGAAGCCGGGGGTTCAAGCCGGCACGGTCCCGCCGCTGTAACCGGGGACGAAACCTGCACGAGGCCACTGTTTTTCCGCCAAGGAAGACGGGAAGGCGCAGGGAGTAGGAAGATCCGGGAGTCAGAAGACCTGCCTTCAGGAAAGGGGTTTGGACGTCGCGAGGAACGTCGCGGAACCCCGTTCGCCAAAGGACGAAGAAGCTGGGTGCAGTCCTTGGTCCCCTCTTGGGGCCAAGGACTTTTTTTTTGAGGGGAACCCGGCAGCGCCCGAGATGCTGCTCGGCCCCCCGGCCCGGCCGTCCCGCTGGAGAAAATCACTGGGATCGATCCTCGCCATCCCGCGCGGAAACCGGAAAGGGGGTGATAGAGGGTCTTTTCCCGTGATTCAGGTCCAGAGTAGTGAGGCCAAGAAGCGGGTGTTCCCTGGATGCAAGGTCACCCGGGCAACGGCGCCCGGTTCGGCCCGACCCAGGCCGGCACCACGAAACAGAACCCATCCATCTTTCTGAGAAGACGAAGGAGTCCGTCATGAGAAACAGAAGCACCCCCATGATCATCGTAGCCCTCGCCATCGCGACCCTGGCCCTCACCGGCTGCCCGGACCCACGGGAAGCCTTGGTGTTCAACCAGTCCAGCAACAACATATCCTCCGTGGACATCGCCACCGGGACCGTGACCTCCGACGTGGGCGGCCTCACCATCGGCCCCACGGCCAACCGGGCGGTGATCCGGGGAACCAACGCCTACGTGGTCAATTCGGGCGCCTTTCCCAGCGGCACCGGGGCCTGCGTCCAGGTGATCAACCTCAACACCCGGGCCGTGACGAACACCATCCCCCTGCCGGACGGGTCCAACCCCTGGGACCTGGCCTTTGTGAGCAACGCAAAGGCCTACATCACCTGCCTGTACGCAAACACCGTGGTGGTCGTCAACCCCTTGCTCCAGGGAGCGGCCGCGGTGGTGAAGACCATCGCGCTTCCGGTGTTCTCCGGGCCGGTGGGGCCGGTGCCGGCCGGTCCGGAAGGGATCGTGGTCGCGGGCGGCTACGCCTACACGGCCAACACCGGGTTCGACGTGGGCACCTTCGGGTACGTCCCCGGGTCGGTCTCGGTGATCGACACCGCCACCGACGCGGTGGTGGACCTGATCTACACCACCCAGATCAACCCCCAGGACCTGGCCGTGGACGCCTCTGGCCAGATCAACGTGGTCTGCACAGGCGACTACTGGAGCGCCTTCGGGGTCATGGACGTGATCAACCCCGCCACGCGGTCCGTGGTGGCCTCGGTTTCCCTCGGCGGCTCGCCGGTCAACATCTCCATCGCGGGGAACTACGCACTCATGGGTGCCGGGGATGCGGACAGCTGCGACCTGTACCTGGTGAACGTGGACACGAACGCTGTGGTCCACGGCAGCTCGAACCCGTGGACCCTGGCCACCACCAGCGACTGGTGCACCGTGGGCAAGATCGCCGACGGCCAGGGGGCCAGCGGCACGTGGGCCTACGTGCCCACCGGGGTCTGGGGGCAGGCCGGCCGCCTCTTCGAACTGGAGATGGCCCCGGGCGTGCCATCGGTTTCCCGGAACGTCAATCTGACCACCGCTGCCAACATGCCTGCGGCGGTGGGGTTGCTGTATTAAGAAGCTCTGCGTCCGCGGCGGAGGTCCCGCAGGACGAGGGAACCTCCCCGCGGGCGCGGCCCACACAACGATGAAGCTCGGTGGCGACCCTGCGGCTTCATGCCTCGGGGTCGGCCAAGGGCCGATGGGCAACTACTGACTCTTCGGATCCACGGGTGAGGCATAGGCGGGTTTTCGGTATTCCTCCAATGCGAAGGCCTTCCACACACACACACAAGGGAGAAGACAATGGGAAGCCAATCGTCCCTTCGTTCAGAGTCCTTATCCCCTGCATACAGGGTGTTTCGCAGGCTCTTCCACAAGGGTGGGAAGAGGAACGTCTCCGTCCCTTCCGGTTTCGGGTTCCTGCGGGCAGGGGTCCTTCTCTGGACCCTCCCGGCCCTCGTGATGTGGGGCTGCGGAGCGCTGGAACAAGACAAAGCCGTTGACGTGAATCCGGCCCCAGCGTGCGGGGTGGGCTGGGCGTCCCGGGTCCTGGCGGTGAACTACGGCGAGGATGCAACCTTTGGCCAGAGCCAGATGCCGGGCGTGGTCCTCGGGCCGTCCAGCGGGACGGGGACCGGCGCCCAGTCCCTGGACGTGGTGTCCCTGGGGGCCGGCGGGTCCATCACGGTGGGCTTCTCCACCGGCTGCTGCGCTCTGGACGGAGACGGGGACGACCTGGCCGTGATGGAGAACGTGTTCTTCATCGCCGGGGACGAGAGCAACCGCTTCATCGAGGCAGCCCGGGTGGCGGTGAGCCAGGACGGCATCGAGTTTTACGAGTTCCCTACCTCGGTGGACGAGACCCTCCCGTTGGGGGACCCACAACGGTACTCGGGTTTCGCCGGGGTGGAGCCCGTGTACCCCGGCGAACTTCCGGGCGGGGTCGGGGGTGACCGCTTCGACCTGGCGGACGTGGGGCTCCCGTGGATCCGGTTCGTGCGGATCACGGACGCGAACGGGGCCCCCGAGGACCCCGGAGACATCATGAGCATGGGCTACGGCATGAACGGGTTCGACCTGGACACGGTGGGCGCGGTCCACGCCGGGTCGGGCGACGAATGCGAGAACTGACCGTTTCATGGTTCTCTTCGTCCCCGTCGTTTCCGCGCAAGCGGGAAGCGATGTTGCTCTGTGGAAACCGGAGAATGCGCGGATAACCGCAGACGGCCGGCCTGGGGCTAGCGGCCCGCCCGTGGAGGTGAAGTGAAACGGTCCCTTGGGTTCCTGCTCCTGGCCGGGTCGTTGTGGGTATTGTTCGCCGCGGAGTCCACCCAGGCTGCGGACAACGAGACGGGCGGCTCCGGGAACGAACCCGTCCCCGCCTCTTCGATCGCCCCGGGGCCGGTCCACGAACTCGACCCGGTGGTGGTCCGCTCCTCCCGCATCCGGGAATCCGGGGACGACCCGTCCAGCTTCACCACCGTAATCCGGCCGGAGCAGTTCGCCTCCCAGTTCCGCACCACGGACGACTTGATCTCCCGGACCCCGGGCGTGAACGTGAAGCGCTACGGCGGGCTGGGACAGCTGAGCACGGTGTCGATCCGGGGGTCCTCCAGCGAGCAGGTGCTGGTGCTCCTGGACGGCATCCGGCTGAACACGGGCGAAGGCGGGGCGGTGGACTTTTCCACCATCCCGGTGGAATCCATCGAGAAGATCGAGGTGATCCGGGGTGGGGGCGCCACGCTGTACGGCTCGGACGCCGTGGGCGGGGTGGTGAACATCGTCACCCGCAAGGCGGACCGGCCGGCCGCGCTCTCGGCCGCGCTCTCCTACGGCTCCCTGAACACCTGGAAGGGCTGGCTCACGGCCAGCGGAACGTGGAAGGGGATCGGCGGACTCGCGAGCTTCACCCACTTCCAGAGTGACGGGGACTTCCGTTACGTCACGCCCGTGGTCACCCTGGGCGGGGTACGGCAGGAGGGAGGCCGGAAGGGGATCCGGCTCAACAACGACTTCGTTTCGGACAATCTGTTGGTCAAGGCGGACGTCTCCCTGACACGGAACACGAACCTGACCCTGAACAACGACCTGTTCTACACGGACCGGGGTCAGGCAGGCACCGTGTTCGACCCGCGGCTCCTCGCCCGCCAGAACGTGCTGCGCAACCTGAGCCACATCCGGCTGGAGACCAGAGAGTTCCTGCTCCCGGACCTGAACGTCTTCTTGACCCCCTTCGGCCGGTATGACTGGAAACACTTCACCGACCCGCAGCCGGCCCTGGGGGAGGACCCCATCGACACGGCGACCCGGGACTACGCCTACGGGGTTCAGGCGGGCGCGGACCTGTTCCTCTCGTTCTGGAAGACCTCGCACGGGATATCGTTCCGCGGGGAATTCCGACAAGAGGAACTCCGGGACGACGTGCCGTCCTGGGAGCAGGGGTACGGAGACCCCGGTCGCACGAGCTACCAGTGGCACCTGCAGGAAGAAGTAGTCCTGCCGGGAGAACGCGTGAGCCTGGTGCCCGCGGTCCACTACGAGGAGAGCACCGACTTCGGGGGCCACTGGACCGGGAAGATCGGCGCCATGGCCAAGCCCTGGCACTGGCTCAACGTCCGCGCCAACTTCGAGAACACTTTCCGGATCCCCTCCTTCAACGAACTGTACTTTCCGGACCAGGGGTACATCCGCGGCAACCCGGGCTTGAGGCCCGAGCGGGGCGTGAACCTGGACGCCGGGCTGGGCGTGGAGTTTGCGCGCTTTTTCTTCCAGGCAGCCTACTTCCGCAACTGGGTGGAGGAATCGATCCTGTGGCTTCCGGTGAGCCGGACCCTAGTCATGCCGGTGAACACCGGACCCGTGGACCAGTGGGGTGTGGAGGTGGACGCCGAGATCCGGCCTCTGGATTTCCTCTTCCTGTCCACGAACTACACCTTTCTGGATGCCGTGGCTGAGCAGACCGGGGAACAGCAGTCCGGCCGGCCCCGGCACACGGTGAACTTCCGGGCGTCGCTGCAGCACGACCTGGGGGAGGTCTTTGCCGAGGGACAGTACATGAGCCGGATCCCGGTACGCTACACGGATTCGGCAAAGAGTTCGGTGAACCCCCGGACCGTCGTGGACCTGGGCGCGACCCTGAACCTGCTCGCCCTGCCCGTGCTCGAACGCGCGGCGTGGGTGAGCAAGTGGACCCTGAGCTTCGAGGTCAAGAACGTGGGAGACGTGTCCGCCTACGATTCGGTCTTCTTCCCCTTGCCGGGGAGAATGTTCTTTGTCACGATCCTGGCGGCCTTGTAGTCTTCCCGGGTCAGCGACGCCACTTCTTCAACGCCCCCCATGGAAGGAAGCCCATGAAACAGCGCGTGCATGCCCGTGAGGCGATCCGGTCCGGTGGCGGCCTCGGCAGGACGTGCGGCTTCGAGAGTGCCCGGCCGCGAGGATACGAACCGTGCACCGGGGCCCGGCACGCGCGGCTTCGGGCGCCTCGGTCCGGCCTCATCCTGACAATTCTCTTCACAGCTCTGTGCGGGTGCGGCGGGGGCGGCGAGATCGACTTCGAGGGGAAGAACCCGGTGCTGGGGAGCCCGTTTCCCACGACCCTCCTGATTCCCGACACGGCCGGCCGGGACCAAGCCCTGGCCCAGACCGCGTCCCAGCCGCTCATCGGCGTTTTCCGTTTCTACCTGGACGTCCTCGTGCCACCGCCCATGGGGTTCGAGTTCTTCTCCATGGAAGCCCTGTTGCAAGGAATCGCGGACGGGCTGGTGCTGGCGGAGGAGCCGGAGGCCCGGGCCTTTGTCACCACCAGCGGGCAGGCCGAGGGGGTGTGGGTATTTCACCCCGCCGATGCGTTCCGGTTTCTGGAGTCGTTCACCTACACGGGGCAGTTTCTTCCGATTCCACGGGCGGCGCCCGACTCCCGGGGCGTGACGGTGGATTCGGTGAAACCCACCTACACCTCGGGCTCGGCGCTTGTGGGCGGCAAGCTCTACATCACCTCCTCCAACTACACCCGGGCGGGCATTGACCCGGTGTGCGCCCCAGGAACCCTTTGGGTCGTGGGGTACGGGGGCGCACAGCCCGGGTTCCACTCCAACGTGCCCCAGGGGGTGATCCTCACCGGAGGGTTCAACCCCACCGAGGTGACGTCCTTTGCGTTTGAGGACGAGACGCGGGTCCCCCCGGTCGCCCGGCGCGTCCTGCTCGTCACCAACACGGGCGTGCTCACCATCCGGGGCGGCACCGGGGTACCGCTCTCCGACGGGAGCGTGGACGTGGTGGACCCGGACCTGGACTGCATCGTGGCGAGCTATCCCCTGGGAGGCGGGGCGCCGGGGTTCGCCAAGATCGCCGTGGCGCGGCAGGAGGCAGCCGGCGGGGGGAACGTCTACCGGGGCTACCTGGGGAGCGCCGGGTACAACCACGTCTACGAGCTGGACCTGACCGGCCTCGGCCGCTACCTGGGCGCCTGTCCGGACCCGGAAGATGTGCCGCAGCTGCACGAGAAGGTGCTGGCCGGCCCCCACAACCCCATCCGCGCCACCCTGGACCCGCCCGGCACCCCCAACGAGGTCGTGCAGGTGGCGGTGAACCACGACGGCACGCGCGCCTACGCCACCGGGTTCAACACCGGCACCCTGGCCGTGCTGGAGCTTTCCACCGAGGCCTCGCGGATCGAAAACCCGGACGGCTCCCTGGACCTTGCACCCTACCCCAGCCCCAAGGCGCCCTTGCAGGTGATCCAGGTCACGGACCCCATGCCCAGCCTGAACGAGACCGGACCCGGGCCCCTGGCCGTGCGCCCAGGCGTCCCGGGTACGGATTTTCAGGGCCCGGACCTTTTCGTGCTCACCGGCACCCCCATCGGCGAGATGAGGCCGGTGCAGACCTACTAAGAAGCTCTGCTCCGGCGTCCGGCTCCGGTGGGGCCTGCAAGCGCCCGCGGGGGAGGTCCCGCAGGACGACGGCGGCCGGTTCAGGTCTTTTGAAGGTCCCCGGAGGACGAGGGAACCTCCCCGCGGGCGCGGCCCACACAGCGACGAAGCTCGGTGCCGACCCTCCGGCTTCATGCCTCGGGGTCCGTCCCGACGGATGGAAAACTATTAGGAAGCTCTGCCTCCGACGTCCGACTTCAGGTTCTGCCACCAAGCGCCCGCGGGGGAGGTCCCGCAGGACGACGGCGGCCGGTTCAGGTCTTTTGAAGGCCGCCGGAGGACGAGGGAACCTCCCCGCGGGCGCGGCCCACACAGCGACGAAGCTCGGTGCCGGACCTCCGGCTTCATGCCTCGGGGTCCGTCCCGACGGATGGAAAACTTCTAAGAAGCTCTGCTCCGGCGTCCGGCTCCGGTTGGGCCTGCAAGCGCCCGCGGGGGAGGTCCCGCAGGACGACGGGGACCGGTTCAGGTCTTTTGAAGGTCCCCGGAGGACGAGGGAACCTCCCCGCGGGTG
>Ga0068714_10007340_pt1 | contig 10749 bp, 10 predicted proteins | sample MTBNYHSulfiMetaG_FD_62988 | JGI IMG/M metagenome (GOLD analysis project Ga0068714, IMG submission 62988) | Enrichment culture microbial communities from rom New York Harbor, USA that are MTBE-degrading - MTBE-NYH (New York Harbor Sulfidogenic)... | ecosystem: Environmental > Aquatic > Marine >...
ACAGATGGACAGGTCGATAAAGCTTTAGAGCGGAACCCTTTAAATGATTGGCACCACAGGTTCAAAGCCCATTCAAGCCCTTTTTCCCTTGACGAGGAAGGTTTCCCATACCATCAATCGACCGCTTTCTAAAGCTTTGGAAACCTGTTCATCTGTTTCGATCGCTTCCCTAAACGCATGACCGGCCTATCTTGGCGATACGACGACCTATTTCAATGAAAGGGATCGACGGTCAGATTCAGGGGGGCTTGACAGTACAAACTGGACGAAATGAGCTTTTCTATTCTATAAAGTCTCCACTTCCAAAATATCCTCTGTATTCAGAGAGAGGGCCTCTTTAATATTTTTGGAGGCAATTAGTTCCATCTTATTCTCTGGGTAATCGTTTACCAAGGGAATAACGATCGCCCCCTTTAATCGCCCACCAATAAAGACAGGGTAACATTGGGCACTGCAAAAAGAAGGGTCCTCAGGCGTAATTTCTATCCCCCTTTTCGCCTTCAGGGCAATAAAAGATTGGAGGGATTCAGGGTCAACAATCTCTAAATTCAGTGTCCCGGGATAGGGATCGATAGCGAGTTTGGAGATGAACTGTTTTCTCACCCAGAGAATCTGAGTAAAGTTGGCAGCCTCTCTTAACCCTTCAACAATTCTTCCCAGGATTTTATGAGTTGGCGGGTTAATCTTTAAATCCTCTCTTTCTCAATGCTCTCTTCACGTTGTTGCTTCCCCAGCGGTTGAAGAGATGGTGATTCATCCCCAAAAGATCGAGGACCTTTCCGACAGTGTGGTTGATGAGATCATCGATGGTCTTTGGATGAAAGTAGAAGGCAGGGACAGGAGGAAGTAAGGTGGCACCGATCCGACTCGCCTGATGCATCAACTCAAGGTGGCCTAAATGGAGTGGGGTTTCGCGAACGACCAAAACAAGTTTTCTACGTTCTTTAAGGGTAACATCTGCGGCCCGAATCAAAAGATTTTCATTGAAAGAATTGGCAATTCCAGAAAGGCTTTTAATGGAGCAGGGAATAATGACCATCCCTTCAGAGAGAAAGGACCCACTGGAAATGTCGGCTCCTAAATCTTTAATGTCATAGGTTACTTTTGCGAGAGACTTTACTTTTTTGATCTCCCAATCGGTCTCCATCAGGATGGTACTCTCAGCAGCCTCTGTGATGATCAAATGGGTTTCTACATTCGATTTGGAAAGGACTTCAAGAAGTCTGATTCCGTAAATGGCCCCGGTTGCACCTGAAATCCCTACAATTAATTTCTCCACTTCTTCTCCTTTCGCTTCAGCTTGCCAAGAATGGGGGCAAGTCTTTGTTTGACTTTGATAGGAACATCGACTTTTTCAAACCCTTCTTTTTTAGGTCGAGTCGCATCCATACCAATCTTTGTTGTCAAAAATCCTTCCTTAGAAGAAGGGTCAATGGGTTGTCCTCTGAGGTCTGAGAGCACAATTAAATCCCTGTCTCCCTGAAATCGGGTGGCCAGAGCCCATTCGATCTCCTGATCATCTTCTGGATTGATATCGTCATTCACCATGATGGCCTTTTTAATATTCTTGAAGGAAAGGGCCAGGTTCAATGCCCTTCGGATTTCTCCTTTGTGATCCGTCTCGACGCTCATCACGACATGGGACCCAAAAGTCCCTGGGATTAAGTGGATTCGCTTCAGGGAAGGAACCTCTCTCTTCATCTTTGGAACAAAATCAATTCCATGGATGAGGCAGAGTAGATTGTCCACCTCCAACCCCCAGGGGACAATCGCATGGAAATAGGCCCCTTTTCGATAGCTGATGCCCGTTACGTGGATAGTGGGACTCTTTGAGAAAGTCATATAGTATCCGCTCGATTCTCCAAGGGTGCCATCTTTCTCTTTCCCTTTCGGATCGATAAAACCTTCAATGACAATTTCTGCGTGGGCAGGGATATCGATATCGGACGTCTCGGCTTTAACCATTGGAATAGGTTTGCCCTTCAAACCTCCTGCGAGGGAAAGTTTATCCATTCCACGAGGTATTTTAGAGACCGAAGCGATCAGGATGGCAGGGTCCACACCGATCACTGTGGCGACATCCATTCTTCTCTCTTCTTTCTTATATTGTGCATAGATTTCAGAAAGAGGGGGGTTAAGAAGGGAGATGCCCAACTCATTTTCCCCCCTGACCTCCATCCTGTGAAGGCCCCTCCCGACGGTTCCATCTTTTGGATCTCTGGCTGACGTAATGCCTGAGGTGATATATGGACCTGAATCCCCAGCATAGTGGGTTAAGATGGGGAGCAGTTTGAGAAGATCGGCCCGTCCTTTTTGGGTGATAACGATTTTTGGAGATCGATCTTTGACCCGCACAGGCGGAATTCTCTTTTCTAATTTTGAGAGGGCATTTTCAAAAAAATTTTCCTGATCGATGCCTAAAGCCATAGAGAGGCGTTTCTTCGTTCCTAAAAGATTTCCGATAACAGGGAATTCATAACCTCTGACTTTTTTAAATAGGAGTGCAGGGGCCTCTTTCTTTCTAAGTCCAGAAATGACTGTGGAGATTTCAAATTTTGGGGCGAGAAGGGTTGAGAGAGTTAGGAGTTCTCCATTTTCTTTTAAATATTCAATGAAATCTATTAATCCAGAAGAAGCCCTCAAATTATTCTGACTCCTTTGGCAATTTGTTCAGCTCTTTTAAGATTTTGATGGACCAGGGTTTCTCCTGAAGCTGGCCCCTTCCCAGCCTGATCCAGAGTCGATCAGGATATTTTGATTCGGACTTGGAAATCATCGCAGTGACATAAGCACTGCGATATTTGTATCTTATGTCTGGAGGTGTCAGGTCACGAACGATGAGTTCCATTTCTTGGTCTTCCTGAAGTAATGCAGGATCCGATAAGATAAACGTATCATATTCTTTTAGTGTCATTTTAATGGCTCCCTAGATTCAACGTTTTATGAAGTTGCTAACAAGGATTCGAGGATTCAAGGGTTCAAGTTGGCTTTTGTGTTTGATGTATTTCACTCGAGTCCTAGACCCCTCGGCCCCTGGAACCCTATTTTCTACTCTTTAAACCCATAATTTTTCCAGTTCCTGAGCACCTTTTCCTGAATCTCTAAGGGGTAGACTTTATTAAAAGAGACCTTGATCGGCAGATCCGATTTAGGCCAATCCAGAGGAAAGGTGCAGTCGAACAGGACCTGTGCTCCTCGGCTCCATTTTCGATCATCAGGATCGGCAAATGGGTAAAGAGGTGTTCCTACAGAATGTTCATATTTTCGAATCCCTCGGATGGGATGGCATTTCGTCGCCAGGGCATGGATGACATCATCTTTGTTATAGATATCCGTTTCTTCATCGACCACGATGACCATGTGGAACCATGGACTCAATTTGCTTCCGAAGACCAGATTAGCGATCTGGGTCGCAATATTGCTATAAGCAGGCCTCACCCCTACCACGACCATGTGGTGGGTCGATTCAGGAAGCATATAAACCCCTGTGATAGGAATGCCCTGGCTCTGCAATAGTTTTCGCATCTCCAGACCTAATGAAAAGGATCGAAGAAGTTGACCTTCATCGGTTGGGACTCCCATATTTGAGATCGTTATGATGGGATTATTTCTATAAGTGATCGCTTTTATTCGATAGACCGTCCTGGGCTCTCTCGGGGAGGTTCGATAACCTGTATATTCTCCAAAGGGAGCTTCTTCCATCCAGAGGTTGGGAATGACCTCTCCTTCGATAATGATTTCTGCATGGGCCGGGATTTCTAAATCGCAGGTCTCACATTTTACCAACTCTACAGGTTTTCCCATCAGCATACCGGTAAATTGATCTTCTGGAATCGGCGAGGGCGCACAAGCTGCCACGCCTGACAGAGGATCACAACCGATGACCGTGGCAAAAGGCATCGGTCTATTCTTCGGGACATATTTTCCATAAAACATCTTTCCCATATCGGAAAAAGGAAGGACAGGGCCGACCATGGTCTTTTCATCAAAAACCATTTGCCGGTACATTCCCCAGTTAACAGCGTCGGTTTCTGGATCTTTGGCTACTACAAAATGCCAGGTCGCTAAATACCTTCCTCCATCTCCATCATGAACCATGGGACCCGGAAGCTTGAATAAATCGGCCTCCTTTCCTGTAAGGATGTTCTCCTTGCAAGGAGCATTTTTTCTATCCAACAGAATTGACGGAATGGGATTTCCAGTCGTTCTTCGCACATATTCATCAGAAATTTCCGGGATAGATGCCTTTGGATTCATTCCCATAGCAATGGCAAGCCTTGTATAAGTGGCCAGAGGAGCGCCCAGGGCCTCAAAACCTGGATAGTCCTTAATTTTTTTAAAGTAGGGAGCTGCCAATTTCTTTTCACAGACTCTTCTCACAATAGCGCCCATTTCAAGGTCCCAGTCCACTTCTTGTTGGACGGTTATCAGTTCACCATGCGATTCCAATGCCTTAATGAATTCCCTATTATCTTTATAAAATGTGTAAGACATCCAAACTCCTCCTTTTAAAATACGCCAAGAGCAGGGCCCACAGCGCATAGCGTATTTGGACTAACCTGGTTTCGAAATTTTGTTAATGACGGTTTCCCATTTCCCTTGAGCCTTTAAAATTAACTCAGCGATCTCCCTGACCACTCCTTTGCCACCACTGGCCTTAGTAATATAGGCGGCCGCTTCTTTCGCCTCAATGGCTCCATCGGAGGGGGCAACTGAGAATCCGACCCTCTTCATGATTCCCAGATCGATCATCTCGTCACCCACATAGCAGATATCTTCATCTTTGAGCCCAGATTCTTTTTCGAACTCATCCAACCTTCCCATCTTGGCGGAGGTCCCCCAAAGCTTTTCTGCAGGGATTCCATAGATTTTTCCGACCTGTTCATCTGTTCTGGTAATTTTACTCGTAAGGAATGCAAGGCCAATGTCACCCTCCATCAGAGCTCTGCAACCCAAACGATCGCGCAAAGAGAAACATTCTGATTTTTTACCGTCATCCGTATAGTAGAGGATGCTATCCGTGATTACTCCATGGATATCCAGAATCACAAACTTAACCTTCTTCGCTTTTTCAATAGCAGTATCTTTTGTGTTCATGGCTTCGCCTCACTTGAAAACTGGAATAATGGAATGCTGGAATAATGGAATATTGGGTATAGGAGGCTTCAGTCTCCCTTCTGTATCTCGATTTCGAATGTTCAATCATTATTCCATCCTTCCAATTTTCCACTATTCCCGTGGATTTTGGGTTCTACTTGTACCCCATCTTAGTCACTTTCTCTACCCATTCCTCCCATTTCCCCATTGCTCTTAGGATGAATTCGCAAACCTCTCGAATGGGGCCTCTGCCGCCAGGTGATGTAGTGATATAATCCGCTATCTCTTTCACGTCATCAATAGCATCGGCTGTTGCCACAGCAAATCCCACCCGTTTCATGGCATCCATGTCAGTGACCTCGCACCCTATATAACCCACATTCTCATCGCTCATTCCTAATTCTTTTTTTAACGCCTCGATTTTCGCTCCTTTGTCTTTGATCTTATAGTAGAATTTATCCAGCTTCAGCTCGCGGGCACGGACAAGACCTTCTTCATCGATGGAGGTGGTATCTAAAAAGGCAATTTGAATGCCATTCGCCGTGAGCGATAGGTCACCAAATCCGTCCATGTGCCAAAAACTATATTTTCGCTTCCCCTCAATGTCACATAAAAAAGTGTCTGGGGTAAGAACGCCGTGTACATCATGGGCAAAAAGCTTGACCTTTTTCGCCTTTTCCTTCGCTTGTTCAAGGTTTTTTTCGAAAGCCATAAGTCTCTCCTTTACAATATGGAATATTGGAGCTCTGGAATGTTGGAATATTGGGGCAAAACTCATTTTTAAATAAGTATTAAGGTGAACCCATTATTCCATTCTTCCACTATTCCATTATTCCAGAATCATTCTTCAAATCCATATTCTTTCCATCGAGTCTTCACCCTGGCCAATACACTCTCCGTAAGCTTGATCTCCGTGGGTTTGACCTTCCATTCGAAAGGTATCGTTGCGTCCAGGATGATTCGCGAGGTGATGAACTTGTTGTCATCCGGTCCGAGGGATGGATCGAGGGGCGTCGACCTGCCTCTGTTGATAATCTGCGTCCCCCGTGCCGGATTGTAGCGGGTGCCGATAGCCCACCACACCCTTGGAAGATCGTCTGCATCGATATCGTCATCAACGATGATGACCCCCTTGATTCCGTATGTTCCTGTATTGCTTGCGATGACGGCTGCCCCGACCTGGTCCGCATGACCAGGATACATCTGCTCTACGGAGACGACCACAATGAAGCGTCCGGACGCTTCCGGCAACGTGTAAACCGACTTGATGCCCGGGATCTCCATCTTGACCAGATCGGTCCATAAGCTCGCATTCCGCGTAAAGGCATAAAGTATATGCTGATCTCCCACGGGCCTGCCCACACTCGTCTCCCAAAGGATCGGATTGTTTCTGTAATAAATGCGCTTCACTTCAAGGGCCGGTTTGGGAATCGGTTTGATCAGTTCTTCGGTGTAGTAACCCGTATACTCGCCAAAGGGCCCTTCATTTCTGAGATGCTGGGGATCGACTTCCCCTTCCAGTACGATCTCGGCGGCCGCAGGAATAGGAAGCCCGGTGAGCTGGCCCTTCACAATCTCAACAGGTTCGCCTCGCAAGGAGCTTACGACATCGTATCCGCTCTTGGCTTTGACCGTAGCGGCACTTGCAAAAATATGCAGGGGATCGGCGCCTATAATTGCGCATGCAGGCATCTTCTTGCCTGCCTTCCCGTACTTCTTCATGATCCTGTCGCCCTTCTTCCCTTTGAGGATCTGGACGCCGACGGTTTTCTCATCGAGGATGCCCATGCGATATGTACCAAGGTTTATGTCACCCGTCTCGGGGTCCTGCAGCACCATGAATACCGCGGTGCCGAAATAACGGCCGCCGTCCAGTTCATAAAACTTGGGGGAAGGAAAGACGAGGGTGTCGACCTTGTCACCATCGAGGATATTCTCAAAAATGGGGCCATCCTTCTGTTCCTTTGCCCGGATGACCTCCTTGACAGCGACATTCACCCATTCCTTCGTCAGCTGAACCATCGAGAGCCCCGGGCTCTTTCCGAGGATAATGGCCAGCCTTTTGGTAGTCCCGAATGCACCGGTCAAGACCGGGCTCTTATACCCCTTTACGTTCTCAAACAGTAGTGCCGGACCGCTTTTCTCTTCAACAAGCTTGGCGATATGAGAGATCTCAAGCTCCCAGTCCACCTCCGCTTTAATCCTTTTTAGCTCTCCTTCCTCTTCACACTTTTTTATAAAATCTCGGAGATCCATGGTCTTTCCTCCTTTGCATAGAAAATAAAAGTTGCGTCCAGTGCCCAGAGTAAGGCTGCCTGTTCTGCCTACCGGCAGGCAGGGGGGATGTAACCGTCATGAAACATTAGTTCGATACCAAGGATTATCTTTTTAAATAATCTTCTTGTCAATTCATTTGTTTTTATGTTTAAATAACCAAAAGTTATAAGAAGATGAACAAGAGAAGTCTCCTTTACGCATCGTTAAATTCTTTGCTCGTGTTTCACGAGGTCTCAAAACATAGAAGCTTCTCAAAAGCTGCGGAGGAGTTATTCATCTCTCAGCCTGCAGTAACTAAGCATATTAAGGAATTAGAACGCAGGGTAGGGATGGGATTGATTCAGAGGAGGAGAGGTGGATTTTTGCTGACCGATGCCGGGAAAATTCTTTTTAAATATACCCATAAAATTTCTTCCCACCTCATGGATATCGAGAGTCTTTTAGAAGATCTAAAAAAGGACCATCAGGGCATTTTAAAGATAGGGACCACTGAATCCTATTCTAAGGGTTTGATGCCAAAACTTCTCTCCGGATTTCAAACCTCTTTCCCTTTCATGAAGATTGCCCTGGATGTAGGAAACTCAGAAGAGATTGAGAAAAGCCTTCTCGCCTATAAGAATGACTTGGTCCTAATCGCGGTGACAAAGAAATCCCCCAGGTTTGAATCCATTCCATTTCTAAGGGAAGGACTCGTCCTCATTGTTTCGCCCAACCATCTTCTGGCAAATAAGAAATCGGTCTCACTGAGGGAACTTGGAAGATATCCTCTGATCATTCGGGCAAAAGGGTCAACGACCAGAAGGATCATATTACAGGCATTTAAAGATGTGGGAATTCACCCCTCTCTATTGATCGAAGCAGGGAGTTCTGAATTTATAAAACAGTGGGTTTCAGAGGGGAAGGGGGTTTCCATCATTGTCAAAAGGACCGTGGAGGATGAAGAGAAGAGGGGAATCATTAAAACTATTCCCCTATTAGAGAAACTTTATCTAAAAGTGGCCTTTCTCTATTTAAAAGAGGAAAAGTCTAACCCTGCCATTAAAACCTTCGTCAATTTTATTGAAAATCAAGGAAGAAGGTTGATCAAATCTGAACAATAATTTTTTCTTTATTAGAATTTTCTCATGTGAATTTTTTCATATTGACAATTTATTTAACTACCTATAAAAGGTAAGTTCTAAGGTAAAATTTTCTTAAATCATCTGTCATCAAAGAAAGCTTCCAGATTTATCCAAGTCGCTGCTTAAGGTGGGAGAGATCCTAATTCATACTGTTATCTCATCGAGATAATAAAAAAAGAAAGGAGGGTCATTATGGCAGAGAAGAAAGGTTTTCCAATGCCGTTGGAGGTGGAGTATCCGAAAGAACTGGAAGGTTGGGAGGAAATGTACCCACCCATGTATATGTTTAGCAAAGACAGGAAGGATTGGGAAGAGAAGCACTTCTGGTTTCATGACAAAATCCATGCCCCGGAGGCAATGTATCCGCTCGATCTCATATTTCATGAGGCTTGGCAGATTTCTCTTTCTCAATATACGACAAGGGTCTTTTGTATCCCGCCTGCTCAGGGGATTGCTCAAAGGATGGTCGGTTGCTATATGTACATTACTCCGGTGGCCCCCCCTCCGCCAGAGATCATCGGAGAGAAGGCAGGTCTCTTCCAAAAACGCGTTTTTTATGTATTCGACCATTATGATGAACTCTGGGGGGTGTGGCTAAAGAAGTTCAAGGCCCTGGGCGAGGAAATGAATAATATTAAGGTCCCGGAAGAATTCCCCAAGTTCGAACCGGATGATACCGTATTGCCTGAACCGAGGGGCTATTATACTTCATTTGAGGTAATGGATGCCTGGGATAGGCTCGTCAATTTAATGATCAAAGGGTGGCAGTATCATTTCCAATACCTAAACCTGGCTTATCTCGCCTATTTACTTTTTGCAGACATTTGTCGAAAGCTCTTCCCCGGACTCAGTGAAAGCACCATTGGAAAACTTGTAGCGGGTGCCTACGTCCAGATGTTTAAACCAGAAGAGGAGCTATGTAGACTAGCCCGTCTGGCAGCCGCGGTGCCAGCCGTTTCAAAGATCCTGAAAAGTGATATTCCTGCTGAGAAGAAAATCGAGTCATTGAGAAAGACTGCCGAGGGAAATGACTGGTTAGTGGAATATGAAAAATCGAAAGACCCATGGTTCTTTGTCTCCTGCGGGAGTGGATGGTTCCATTACGAAGGGAGTTGGACGACAAAGCTGGAAATTCCTTTCGGATATCTGAAGGGAGATATTGAAAGAATTGAAAAAGGAGAAAAGATCGAGAGAGATGTACCGAGTATTGACAAAGCGAGGGCGGAACTGGCTGAAGAATATAGAAAGCTCATCAAAACCGATGAGGACAGGAAATCATTTGATGATACTTATAGAGCTGTCCGAACCATCTATAAATATGCAGAGGATCATCTCTTCTGGGTGGAACACTGGTTCCATACGATATGGTTCGATAAGGTCAGAGAGTTTGGGCGTCTCTTCGTGAAGTCTGGAATGTTGAAAGGAGTCGATGATATCTATCTCTTCAACCGATTTGAAGTGCCCTTAATCATGGAAGATATGGCGACAACATGGGCACTGGGTGTAGGCGTACCTTCAAGGTTCCAATACTGGCAGGCCAAAGCAGAAAAGAGAAAGAAGATATTAGAAGCGGCAAAGAAGTGGAATCCTATCCCTGCCCTTGGAACTCCTCCTGAAGAGATTGCAGAACCCTTTACGGTGATGCTATGGGGAATTACAACGGAGAAAGTTCAAGATTGGCTAAAAGGAATGGCTGTTGTTCCCGGAGAAGTGACCGAACTGAAAGGATTTGCTTCATCAGCAGGGGTCGTCGAAGGAAAGGTAAGGGTTGTCAAACATCTTGAAGAAATTACCAAGATCGAACAGGGTGAAATCCTTGTTTGCCCAACGACAAACCCGGCCTGGGCTCCAATCTTTACTAAAATAAAAGCGTCCATTACAGACATCGGTGGCCTGACCAGTCATGCTGCGATTGTATGCAGGGAATATGGAGTCCCATCGGTCACTGGCACAGGAATCGCAACGAATGTCCTCAAGACAGGCGACACGGTAAAAGTGGACGGTAATACAGGGATCGTGAAGATATTGAAGAGAGCGTAAGTAACTTGGAGTAATGGAACAATGGAATAGTGGAATGATGGGTAGAAAGGATAAACCCATTATTCCACTATTCCAACATTCCAAATCTGAAATGGATGACATAAATAGGATCGGACAAATCATGAGGACCACAATTCAAACGGAAGGGGGATGTAGTGCCTTACACACTATGGTTTGATAAGGCTGGGAAAGAGGCCATCGGCCTTGTTGGAGG
>Ga0068714_10007341_pt1 | contig 10748 bp, 6 predicted proteins | sample MTBNYHSulfiMetaG_FD_62988 | JGI IMG/M metagenome (GOLD analysis project Ga0068714, IMG submission 62988) | Enrichment culture microbial communities from rom New York Harbor, USA that are MTBE-degrading - MTBE-NYH (New York Harbor Sulfidogenic)... | ecosystem: Environmental > Aquatic > Marine >...
GAAGTAAGAGAAGCGTGCTTGTATTGACCCGGTTTTTTGTGAAATAATTCTATCTTAGGATATTCCTGAAAATCGTTCGCCACCGCCGATTAAGGTCAATGGTATCAAAGTAAGGAGCCATAGACGGCGCCGGGTTTGAAAATACGTTCTGAAAGATGCGGAACTTGAGATCCCTTTGGCGAAAGATTTCACCCTTCGGGCTGTCTGATTCGCCCGATGGCTGAGTAAACAGCAAACCGGCATACACCGGTTCCGTTGTACGGATACCGGACGGACCGACAGAGCGAAAGACGGAAAACCATGTCCAAGACACTTTTCTGGTTTCAGGCCGGAGGATGCGGCGGCGATAGTATGGCATTTCTGAGCAACAAATGGCCGAACATCTCCGAATTCATACGACTCAACCATATCGAACTGCTCTGGCATCCATCCTTTTCGGACGGCAGTCCCGCACAGTATCTCCAGCTGATTGACGCCCTGCTTTCCGGAGAACAACGTCTGGATATTTTGTGTGTGGAAGGTTTTGTAGTCCGAGGGCCCGGCGGCACCGGAATGTATGATACACTGGAAGGAAAGCCCAAGAAAGACCTCATTTCCGGCATGGCCAAACTTGCGGATGTGGTCGTGGCTGTCGGGACGTGCGCGTCTTTCGGCGGAGTCGGAACCGTGGGAGAAGTGGAAGCCGTGGGCCTTCAGTTTCACAGGGAGACCATGGGCGGATTCCTGGGACGGGACTATCGATCCCGGAGTGGCCGGCCCGTAATCAACCTGCCCGGTTGCCCGTGCCACATGGGTGTCACCACCGGCGCTTTGTCCATGATCGCTTCCGGTTCGGCGCTTCCGTTGAACGAGAATAACGCACCTCTGGATTGGTACGGACTCCTCGTCCATCAGGGGTGCATTCGCAACGAATACCACGAATACCGGGTCGAGGAAAATGATTTTGGCCAGCGCGGCTGCCTGTTCTTTCACATGGGATGTCGGGGTCCTCTGACCCGCGGACCGTGCAACAAGTTGCAATGGAACGGACAGAGATCCAAGACATCGGTGGGGGTGCCCTGCTCCGGCTGCACACGGCCCGATTTCCCCCAGTCCAACCCTTTCTTCCTAACACGGAACATCGCCGGCGTTCCCATTGACCTGCCGGAGGGAGTGGATCGCGCCCATTATTTGGCATACAAAGGAATGGCCGCCGCCGCCGCGCCGGAGCGGTTAAAAAACAGGAAGACCCGAGTTTGAATCGCGGTATACGTTTGGAAACTTTTCTATCCGCCGGAGGCGGAGCCAAACCCCTCTCGAGACTTTCGAATTTGGGTCATTCGGGCTGCGCCGGAAAGACCCGAGGCGAAACGCCGTCTGCCTGGATGCAAAAGGAGTCTGCGGGGAATGGCCAAGGAACCTGACTCATTCGAAGGGTAAACAAAGGCGAACCGCCTTTCCTTTTAGGGGGGGCCCTTTTGCCAATCACTGGATGGGGATGAATGACACGGAAACGAAATCTCGAAGTGCCGCTGAACCGAGTCGAGGGAGATCTTCGCATATCCGTTGAAATGGATGAAGAACGGGTTTCGGACGCATGGAGTTCGGGTCTCATGTACCGGGGCTTCGAACGCATGATGATAGGCCGAGGCGCCCTCGACGGACTGGTCATCACGCCGAGAATCTGCGGCATCTGCAGCACGGGCCATCTGACCGCGGCGGTCCTTGCCCTGGAAATGATCGCCGGCGTCAAACCTCCTCGAGACGCGGTGCGAATCCGCAATTTGACATTGCTCACGGAAAAACTTCAAAGCGACATGCGCCAGGGTTTTCTCATGTTTGCCGTGGATTTTGCCAATCCCGTCTACCGGGATCTACCGTTATACGAAGAGGCCGTCCGTCGATACCGGGCGCTTCGCGGGGAGACCTCGCTGGAGGTGATCCGAGAGACCGAAAAACTCATCGGCATCATCGGTATATTGGGAGGCCAGTGGCCCCATTCGGCTTTCATGGTTCCGGGAGGCGTAACCTCGGTTCCCAGCGGAAGCGACTTGCTGCAATGCCGCCTGTTGTTGAATGAATTCCGTTACTGGTACGAACGCCGCATTCTCGGTTGCCCGATAGGGCGTTGGCTCGAGGTTCGAAGCGCTGCGGATCTGGATGTATGGCTGGAAGAACGTCCCGAGCACCGCGAAAGTGATCTGGGGTTTTACATACGGTTTGCACGGGACGTGGGTCTTGGCCAAATGGGACGCGGCCAAGGCGCTTTTGTCTGCTCCGGAGGGTGTAATCTGCCGGAAGGCACCTCGGTCAAGGGCCCCACGGAAAGCAATAGTCTCATCCCGGCAGGCTTCGCGCAGGGAACCCGCGTAGTGGACTTTGACCAGAAAAGCGTCAGCGAACACGTGGCTCATTCCTGGTTCATAGACTATCCCGGAGGGAAGCACCCCTTTGAAGGAGAAACGCATCCTTACGCTTCGGGCCGGGAGGGAGGCAAATATTCCTGGGCCAAAGCCCCACGCTACAAAGATTTGCCTGCGGAAACGGGCCCCCTGGCGGAGGCCGTCGTGAGCCGCAATCCGCTTTTTACGGACCTCGTCGATAAAGACGGTCCGAACGTATTTACGAGAGAACTGGCCCGCCTGACCAGACCCGCCCGGTTTATTCCGGCCATGGAAGTGTGGGTTTCCGAAATAACGCCCGACGGGAATTTCTATTTATCGCCAAGAGAGATTATCGAAGGCCGGGGATACGGGTTGACGGACGTGACCAGGGGGATCCTCGGACACTGGGTCAAAATCCGAAAGGGCGAAATCGAGCACTACCAGATCATCACCCCCACCGCATGGAATGCCTCGCCCCGGGATTCTCACGATGTCCGAGGGCCAATGGAGGAGGCGCTCGTAGGTACTACGGTGAGGGACCCGTCCAATCCCATGGAACTGGGACATGTGGTTCGGTCCTTCGATCCCTGCCTGGTCTGCACCGTCCACACCATCAACGCGGCGACGGATCGGGAAGGCGGCAATAAAAGCGGCCGTTCCTACGGAGAACGGTCCGGGAACGAGCACAGAAAATGAGGGTCTTGACTATAAGATATCCTTGAAACGCTTTTCCATCCCACTCTATGAATAAGAAAACGAAAGAGTACTATACCAAAAGCAGGGAAAGCTCCAAGCTGGAACTGCTTGCCGAGAACGCCCTGCTCTATGAGGAAGTGCTCGTAGCCCAAAGGGCGTCTGAAATCACCGCAAATCTCGTGGTCGAGCAGTTCGTCAAGCTGGACGAGTTTTTGAAGCACATAGAAGAGAAGGCGGCGACGGAAAGGGAGCTGCGGCAACGGTTGGCCGAAAAACTGCATGAGGCCGAGATTCGGGAGCGTGAACTGGCTGAAGCACGTATGGCCGAAGCAGCCAATCAAGCCAAAAGCGCATTCCTGGCCAACATGAGTCACGAGTTGCGTACACCGTTGAACGCCGTCATCGGCTACAGCGAAATGTTGATCGAGGAAGCGGAAGAGAAGGGCCGCGAGGAGTTCGCTTCAGACCTGCGGCGGATTCTGGACGCGGGCAAACATCTGTTGACACTGGTCAACGAGGTTCTCGATCTTTCGAAGATCGAGGCCGGCAAGATGGAATTGGACCTGGAGACCTTCGACGTTTCGGACACGCTTCGAGATGTGGTGAATACGATTCAGCCTTTGGTCGTCCGGAATGCCAATACGCTGGAAGTCCGCTATTCTGCAGACATCGGTTCCATGCACTCGGATCGGACCAAGCTCCGGCAGGCGCTTTTCAATCTGCTCAGCAACGCCTGCAAGTTCACCCATCAGGGGACCATCTCGCTGAACGTAGTCCGGGAATCATTGGACGGAGCCGACGGACTCGTCTTCAGCGTGAGCGATACGGGCATAGGCATGACGTCCGAGCAAATGGATCGGCTGTTTCAGGCGTTCTCGCAGGCGGACGCTTCCACATCGGGGCAATACGGCGGCACCGGGCTGGGACTGGCTATCAGCAAACGCTTCTGCCGGATGATGGGAGGAGACGTCACCGTAGAGAGCCGTCACGGGAAGGGAACCACCTTCACCATCCGCCTTCCGGCTGTGCTCCACGAGCTTGAAGCAGGGCGGGCCGCTGAGACCGAGCCGATCCTCGAACCGATTCCGGGTATGGCAAAGACCGTGCTGGTCATTGACGACGACGCCGTAGTGCTCGACCTGATGAAGCGCTTCCTCAGCAAAGAGGGATTTCTAGTGGAGATCGCCCCGGGAGGCAAAGAGGGGCTTCTCCTGGCCAAAGACCGGCATCCCGACGCCATCACCCTGGACGTGATGATGCCCGGCATGGACGGATGGGCCGTACTGACGGAGCTGAAAAGCGATCCCGATCTGGCTCGGATTCCGGTAATCATGCTCACCATCGTGGAAGATAAAAACATGGGGTATATGTTAGGCGCGTCGGACTACATGACCAAACCGATTGACCGGCATCGCCTGCTGGACGTCCTGCAGAAGTTCATTCCTCTCCCATCCGGCATACTGGTTGTGGATGACGATCCCGCCATTCGGAAGATGTTCCGTCGAATGCTCGAGAAAGAGGGTTGGGAGGTTACCGAGGCCGAAAACGGACACGCGGCAATGACGTCCATTGCAGAGTCCCTGCCCTCGTTGATCCTGCTGGACCTCATGATGCCGGAGATGGATGGTTTCCAGGTTGTTGAGGAGCTGCGCAAACACCCGATCTGGTCTTCGATTCCCGTCGTGATTATCACGGCCAAAGACCTCGGCACCCAAGATCGTTTGCGGTTGGACAGCGGCGTGAAATCCATCCTCCAGAAACAGGCCCATAATCCCACTAAATTGCTCGATGAAGTGCGTGACATACTGGAAGCGGGCGTTCGGTAGATCTCTCGAAGTCGAAGCGAACCCCCAGGGCGGAAACCCGGAACCTGCTGAATCGTGGATAAGAAACATGTCCAAAATACTGTTAATAGAAGATAACGAGTCGAACCGGGACATGCTGTCGAGGCGTCTCCAACGAAGGGGATACAAAGTCGTTATCGCCGTCGACGGGGAGCAGGGTATAGCATTGGCCAAGTCGGAAAAACCCGAACTGATTCTTATGGATATCAGCTTGCCCCACCTGGACGGTTGGGAAGCCACCCGCCTGATCAAAGCGTCGCCCGAAACCCGTTCCATTCCGGTGATCGCCCTGACAGCGCACGCCATGTCAGGAGATCGGGAAAAATGCCTGGAAGCGGGCTGTGAAGACTATGACACCAAACCCGTGGACCTCGAGCGACTCCTGAGCAAGGTGCAGGACCTCCTGAAATAAGACGGCGCCAGTGACCGCTATGGAATTCAATCATTGGAAGACCCCAACCCGGTCGACGGACGGCACGCTCGAGAAGGAGCCCGATGCGGACCTCACCCAACGAGCCCTGTTGGCTAACCTCCGACATGAACTGCGTACACCCTTGAACGCTGTGATCGGTTACAGTGAAATGCTCCTGGAGGTCGAGGAAGAGTCCGGTCTGGACGACTTTTCCCGCGATCTCGAAAACGTGCGCTCAGCGGGCAAAGAGATGCTGGCCATCGTGAACGAGATCCTCGATCCTCCGCAGTCGGAATCCGAACCGGTTGACTCGGACCTCGGGCAGATAGAAGCCCGCCTGGCACACGCACTCCGGACGCCGCTGAATACAGTCATCGGCTGTTGTGAAATGCTTTTGGAAAACGCTGAAAGCCTGGACAGAAAAGACATGATTCCGGACTTGAATAGGATTCTCGATGCTTCACGGCATTTTCTGTTGCTCATCAAAGATCTCAAACCCTCCGGGATGGAAGTAGGCGTTTCAGATTCCGAACTCGGAACCTCCGACACTATTGCCCGGGTCAAGGGTTTGGTGAACGAGATCCAACCGAACCTGAGGGAAGACGCCTCACTCGCCCCGCCTTGTCGCAGCTCTCTGCTCGTGGTTGACGACAACGAGATGAACCGCGATCTGCTGTCCCGGCATCTCGAACGACAAGGTCATTTCGTCGCAGTAGCGGAAAACGGTCTCAAGGCTATGGAGATGATTCAACAGAACACGTACGACCTGATCCTTCTCGACATTCTGATGCCGGAGATGAACGGATACCAGGTACTGCAGCGGCTGAAAAGCGATAAGCGATGGAGAGACGTTCCTGTAATAATGATCTCGGCCCTGGAAGAGATCGAAGGTGTTGTCCGATGCATCGAAATGGGAGCGGACGACTATCTTTCCAAACCGTTCAATCCGGTACTCCTGAAAGCGAGAATCAACAACTCGTTGGAGAAAAAACGTCTGAGTGACCTGGAAAAAGAGCAGAAACGGATACTGAAAGAAACTTTTGGTAAGTATGTTGCAGAGGACGTTCGCGATGAGGTGCTTTCCGGCCGAATGCCGCTGGACGGAGAAGTCAAGGAGGTGTCCGTTCTGTTCGCGGACCTGCGTAATTTCACGTCGCTGACCGAATCCACTCCGCCCAAAGAAGTTGTCGGGATACTGAACACCTATCTCACAGAAATGGCGGCGGCCATCCGAAAACACAACGGATCCATATTGCGATACGTGGGAGATGAGATCTATGCGGTATTCGGCGCGCCGATGCCTCTCGAACACCATCCACGCCATGCTCTGAGGGCGGCCCTCGAGATGAGATGGAGTCTGAGGGCGGTGAACGAGAATTTGAAGCGGCAGGGCTACGCGCCACTCAAGCACGGCATCGGCATACACTCCGGTCGCGTATTGGCGGCCATCATCGGCAGCCCCGATAGGCTCGCCTACGATCTGGTGGGAGACGCGGTAAATCTGGCTTCCAGAATTCAAGGCCTTACCAGGAAGTTCGGAGCGGACATCCTCATCAGCGCCGAGACACGGGCCGCTCTGGGAGACGATGTAACCGTGGTAAAGCTTCCCCCTACTAGAGTCAAAGGGAAACAGGATCCCGTGGAAATCTTCGAAGTCATTTGATCGCCTTATAATCATTTAATCATTCTCCGAAAGATCCTTGCGATGAAGATCGTTTTTCTGGGCACCAACGGCTGGTTCGACACTTCCACAGGAAACACCTCGTGCGTGTTGCTCGATGCCGGCCCATTTTATGTAGTTTTGGATGCGGGAAGTGGATTTTCAAAACTCGATCGATATATTGAACCGGATAAGCCGGTTTTTCTTTTCTTGAGTCATTTCCATCTGGATCATATTGTGGGTCTCCATACACTGGTCAAGTTTTCCTTTGACCGAGGCCTGCGAGTCTTTGGTCCCGAAGGTACCATAGACGTCTTAAACACCATACTGAACCATCCTTTTTCCATACCGTTAAGTCATCTTCCCTTCAGCTTCGAAATATCGGAACTTCCAAGAAACGATCAAAATTTTCCGTTTGACGTTCAATGTTTCGAGTTGGTGCACACCCCCTTATCTGTGGGCTACCGGTTTTACTTGGAAGAAAAAGTAATCGCTTATTGCCCGGATACCGGATATTGTGAGAGTGCCTTAAGATTGGCGGAAAAAGCGGATGTACTCATCTCGGAATGCTCTTTCAGATCCGGGGAGTCTCTCCGGAATTGGCCGCATTTAAATCCCAAAGACGCCTCGACCATCGCCAAACAAGCCAAGGTGGGACAACTGGTGCTGATCCATTTCGATCCGACCCGATACCTGAGTTTGGATGATCGAGAAGCCGCAGCCACAGATGCAAGGAAGAACTTCAAAAATTCCATTGCTTCCAAAGACGGAATGGAAATAGAAATATAGTTGTCGGGAGTAATTGTTTCCGGGGGGAGACCTATTGGGCAGGCGCGACCGTACGGGAGGCTTCAGAGGTTGATTCGCCGTACAAGGGTGGCTTCTGAGCGCTGCAGGTTGGGTTAGAAAGCGGGGCGAGCGTGACCCAACATATGCCGGTCGAATTTTGGGTTTCATTCCTCAACCCAAGCTAACCTCCCCTTCAACCTCTCGTCGGAGAACTATCTTGACCGAGGGCCTTTTAATGGGTGACCCCATTGGGCTAGCCTCGGGGTTGGGGAACCTTTGGGTTTCCCAAATTCCGTGTGATCAGACGGGAAACCTTCAGACTTTTTGCCGTTCCGGGGGCCATGGAACTTCTGAAGAAACTTTCGTATCCGGTGATACTGGAACGGATACTCGATCGACCGGTGTTGGTCCTCCTGGCCGTGGTCGGCGTATCGGTTCTATTCGCCTGGCATCTCCCGCACCTCTGCTTTCGTACCTCCATATACGACCTCGTCATCCAGGATCTGCCTGAAACATCCCGCTACGAGGAATTCAAGAACATTTTCGGATCCGACGAGATCATCCAGGTCGTGATCAAAGCCAAAAACATATACGACCCGGTCACTTTCGGGAAAGTCGAACAACTCGCACAGATCGCCTCGGATATCAAAGGTATGAAGCGGGTCATCAGTCTGCCCGGCATACGGAAGTCCGTGGACATGGGCGGGAAGTGGACCCTCGAACAGTTCGCCGACGTGGCCGGTGCGGTGGCGCTCTTCCAGAGGAATCTTATTTCCGAGGACCGGACCACTACCATATTGAATCTGATTCTGGAGGACGGCGCCGATAAGGATGGGGTCATTGCGGCCGTAGACAAGATGATTGCCCGGGAGTCCGGGCAGCTTTCTCTCTACCAGATCGGCATGCCCCTAGTCTCCCAGGCTTTGGCCGAATTCACTGAAAAGGATTTTCTCCATCTTCCTCCCATTACCCTTCTCCTGATCGCTCTGATGCTCTTTTTCCTCTTCCGCAACCTCTCGTGTCTCCTCCTCCCTTTGGCCTCTGTGGCTTTGGCCCTGGTCTGGACGTTCGGCCTCATGGCCTGGACCGGAATCGCCATGTCCATGCTCACCATGATCGTTCCGGTGTTTCTCATCGCCGTGGGTACGGCCTATTGCCTGCACCTGATCTCAGCTTACATAACCCGTGCGGAACAATATCCGTCCCGAAGGGAAGCGGTTTTCGAGACCCTTTCCACGCTGTCACTGCCTACGACTTTGGCCGTTTTGACCACGGCCATAGGTATTGGATCCCTTCTGTTCAATCGTATCATCGCCATTCGTGAATTCGCCATCTTCTCCTGCTTCGGAATCCTCAGCCTCCTGGTGATCCTGCTCACCTTCTTTCCGTCGGTCCTGGTGCTCGCTCCCACACCGAAACGAGGGAAACGGAACTCCGGCCGGGGACGCCTGTTCGCCGCTTTCATAGACCTGGTCATCAGACTCAATCTCAAGCACCAGCGCGTTGTGTTGCCGGTTCTGGGGGTGATTGCGTTCATCTGCGTTATCGGTATCTTCCGTATGCAGATCCAGACCAATCCCATAGGGTATTTCAAGGATAGTACCCCGGTGAGCCGCCATTTTCACGACATTTACCAGGATATGTCCGGAAGCTTTCCCATAAACGTGTTCATGAAAGGTCCAATAGAGGACTATTTCGAGGATCCCGAACACGTGGCCGACATCGCCCGTTTTCAGAGTTTTGTCGAAAGGCTGCCCGAAGTGGATAAAACCATATCCTTTGCCGACTATCTCAAGCTGGTAAACTTTGTACTGAACCGGTTCAGCCCGGAGTACTACGCCTTGCCTACGCAGGCCTATCAGATCAGAATGCTGATCAACAACTACAAGATCATCCTTGGCGAAGAAATGCTGACCCGATTCATGAATTCGGACTTTTCGGGAACGAACATTCTGCTGTTGACCCACATTTCCAGCTCCCGGGGTTTCCTGCGGACCCGGGATCTGATTCTCGAACACGCTCACAAAGATTTTTCGAAGGACATCCGATGGGACGTGACCGGATTCGGAATCGTTCTTTCGGCCAGCAGCCACCTGATCACCAGCGGACAAGTCAAGAGCCTTTCCCTCACGGTCGTCCTTGTCTTTGGAATCATGTTCCTGCTCTTTTTATCCAGCAAGGTAGGGCTCATCGCCATTGTGCCCAACCTGTTTCCCATAGTCATCAACTTCGGAATCATGGGATGGTTCGGCATCGAGCTGTCCATGGTCACCAGCCTCATTGCCAGCATTGCCATCGGCCTGGCGGTGGACGATACGATTCATTATCTGGTCCGCTACAACATCGAGTTCAAAAAGGATCTGGATGATACGAATGCCCTTGCGGCGACACTCAGACACGTGGGCAGACCCATCGTGTTCACCAGCCTCACGATCAGCCTGGGTTTCTCCGTCCTGGCTTTCTCGAGTTTCAATCCAACAGCCGTTTTCGGCGTCATGATGGTCATTACCATGCTTTCGGCATTGGTGGGCGATCTGATTCTGCTTCCTTCCCTCATGCAGCACGTCGAGCTGGTCACCATCTGGGATCTGCTCAGGTTGAAATTGGGTAAAGCTCCGGAATTGGGAATTCCTCTGTTCCGGGGACTGTCCCACACCCAACTCCACTACATCCTCATGGCAGGCGCGCTCAAGAAATCCGAGGCGGGCGAGATCTTGTTCCGGAAAGGGGACCCGAGCGATTCCATGTACGCAGTTATATCGGGCGGCATGGACGTGGTGGACCATCCAATAGAAGAAGATCCTTCCAAGACCCACGGAATCCAGAAACTGATATCACATATCTCGCCCGGCGATTTGGTGGGAGAAATGGGTTTGCTGCGCTCTGCTCCACGATCCGCCACCGTGATCGTCACCGAACCCTCCGAGTTGCTCCAGATCAACTGGAAGATGCTGAAAAGGCTCCAGTGGCTTTATCCGCCGGCA
>Ga0068714_10007342_pt1 | contig 10746 bp, 5 predicted proteins | sample MTBNYHSulfiMetaG_FD_62988 | JGI IMG/M metagenome (GOLD analysis project Ga0068714, IMG submission 62988) | Enrichment culture microbial communities from rom New York Harbor, USA that are MTBE-degrading - MTBE-NYH (New York Harbor Sulfidogenic)... | ecosystem: Environmental > Aquatic > Marine >...
GGCTGTAATGATTTCACCAAACCAGGGTATGGATTTGGGACTGGAAATTTCCGGATTCAGTTTCTCATATTTTACTATTATACCGCTGAGAATAATTTGCGGGATTACGAGGAATGGAATCAGGATATAAATAGTGACAACTGTTCTGAAGCTATCTGAAATGACAAGGCCCATAAGGTTTGAACTTGCCCACGCACTGAAAAGTACAAGCCAGTATTGAAAGTACATACCCTTGATTTCCATTATACTGTTCCCGATGAGCACAAATGTGGCTGCCTGAATTGCAGAAAGCACAAACTGAACAGTAACTTTTGAGAAGAGATAACTAGTCCAGCTCAGATTTAGGAAAGCTTCTCTTTTCAATATCTTTCTGTCTTTGATGATTTCTTCAGCACTACCTGTCAATCCCATAAATATTCCAACTATCACCGACATGAAAAGATAAACAGGCAGGTTGCTGTTATTTTCAAGTGTATAACCAAATTCATTTGCAACATCAACACTATAGTATTTAATAATATAGGCCAGGATAAAGGCTAAAACAGGGGCTTCCAGGAAATTAATGGCAAGGTATTGAAAATCACTAAGTTTCTTGAGTATATCGCGGGTTACGAATACGCATAATTGCTTGAATTTATTGGGTACTTTAAAGGATATCTCAGGAAGATCTTCCAGAGAAGCTGTAACACCTTCTTCCTCGACTTTATTTTCCTGGTAAAACTTGTTCCATTCTTCAGGACTGATCTTTCTGGTATCAGTCAGTTTTCCGTATTCATCCAATACTGAAGCTTCAATGATATTAAACAGCTGCTCGGGATTCACATTGCCACATGAATGACACTCACTTTCATTCCAGTTAGCATGATGAACTCTTGATTTGAAATAAATTATAGAATCCACTGGATTCCCGTTATAAATCAGATATCCGCCGGTGTCCAGTATCAGTAGCTTGTCAAACATCTTAAATATCTCTGAAGAGGGCTGATGAATGACCACAAATACCAGTTTGCCTTTTAATGAGAGTTCCTTTAAAAGGTCAAGAATATTTTCACTATCCCTGCTGGAAAGTCCGGAGGTTGGTTCATCCAGGAAAAGAACGGCAGGTTCACGGATCAGTTCCAATGCGATATTCAGTCTTTTCCTCTGACCTCCACTGATCTTTTTATTTAGTGGTGTCCCGACCTGAATATCCTTTATTTCACTCAAACCCAGATTCTTTAATACTTTCTCAACCGCCTCTGTCAACTGATTTTCGGAGTAATTATCAAAGCATAATTTTGCGTTGTAATATAAGTTTTGAAAAACTGTCAGTTCTTCAATTAAAAGATCATCCTGGGAAACATGCCCGATAATTCCTTCGATTTTATTCTTTTCCGTGTGAATATTAATATCATTGATCGTAACTGAACCAGTTGTAGGAGTCACAGATCCGTTTAATACATTCAATAATGTAGATTTACCGGCACCGCTTGCCCCCATTATACCAACCAGGCTGCCTGAGTATTCTGTAAAACTAACATCATGAAGTCCAAATTTGTCGGATTGAAACTTGTAGTTTACATTCTCAACCTTGAAAACAATTTTGGATTTTATCCTGTCTTCCGCGAAAAGACTTACAAGATCACTGTAATAGATAGGTTTGATTTGCTGGTTTCTGATCGAAGAGCCATAGTTGAAGGTATAAACTTTTTCCTTCTCAAGCATCTGCCCGTTCATATATATCTCATTGACTCCAATGTAACGGATAAAATACATATTGGAGGAACGAATATTCAATACCCAGATCTGCCCCAAAAGACCTCTGCTTCTGAGATGATTGGTCGAAAGCGCTTCATATTCCTTATCGTCTTTTTCATCAATGACCAAAATATCCTCATCATCAGGAATTTTCTCAAAGGTCAGAGAAACATAATCTCTCATCCTTTTGTATTCATCCTCCGGGATATTGAAAGTCTCAGCTACCGTATTAATGAATTCTAATTCCTGTGTAGTGATGATTTTGCTATCGGACTTTACGAATTCCAAAAGTTGTAAAAGCACAATTATCTTCTGGGGTTGGGCAAGCTCTTCATTTATACGGGTACAAATTTTTAGGACCCTGACGGAACTGGAAGAAATTCTTCTCTGACGAAGTTCTTTTTCTTTTTGTTTTTCCTGAGATAAATTATAGTATTCATCAAATACTTCAAGATATTCTTCAAGGAGTTCTTTGTTAAGCTGTCTTTTGAGAAAGGATTCAACAACCGTTCTTCTGTCCTGTAAATTACTTTCCGGTCTGGCGATTATAGCAAACAGCTGCATTAATGCTTTTAAAATCTGTTCACTCATAAATGGGTGATTTAATTGAGATTTTTTGAAGTACTTTCAATCAGGAATACAGATATCACATGCTAAATTAATAATAATTCAATATTATGGAAGAAAATTATTCTTTTCATATCACTTTATCATTATTTTTTGGTTCATTATAAAAATATTTTAACACAGAGTGTCACAGAGTAAACGCTGAGAGCCACAGAGAGAATTTTGTAATTTCTCACTGTGGTACTCTGAAAAATACCTCCGTGGTTCCGTAGTTTAAGATATAAGATTTCAGATTTCGGAATATTCAACATTTGATGACTGTGTATAGAAATGGTTCATCATGAAGATTCGTCACTAAGGTGTTGAATTCTTTCCTGACCCACCTCACCTTCGCGCAGTCGCTTTGGCAGAGCAAGGCCCCCAGCCCACAGCCTTTTTTAAGGGAGGGGGACAGGGTGGGTGGGTCCGATTAAAGAATATATTTAGTATTTTTTTACAAGAAAAAGATAATTACAGGTACCTGATGTTATCATATTAAAAATATTCTGACAACATGACATAAAGCATAATAAAATGGCCATTGGCAAAAGATTTGTTATTATCTATCTGTATGGAAATATTTTAATATATGAACTATAATAATCTGACTTTAAAATCGCAGGATGTTATTCAGAATGCTTTTACGATCGCAGCAGGGTATTCCCATCAGGCAGTGGAAAATGGTCATATCCTCAGGTCTGTTATTGACCAGGCGGAGGATATAACATCATTCTTTTTTGGTAAGCTTGACATCAAAATTAATTCAATCAATCAGGAACTTGAAAGGATTCTGCTTGCATATCCCAGGGTTAGCGGCGGGGACCAGTATATTTCAAATAATACAGCCAGGATGCTTACAAAAGCTGAATTATCTGCCAGGGATATGGGCGACCAGTATATCTCCGTTGAGCATATTCTTCTTGGAATGCTTTCGGCCGGTGATGAAGTCTCTAATCTGTTAAAAGAACATAAGATCAGCGAAAAAAATCTTAAGTCATTGATCAGAGAATTAAGAAAGGGTGCAAAAGTAGATTCTCAGACTGCAGAAGATACTTTTAATGCATTGAATAAGTATTCAATTAATTTAAATGAGATGGCCCGGTTGGGAAAGCTGGACCCTGTGATTGGACGGGATGATGAAATAAGAAGGATTTTGCAGATTCTGAGCCGTCGTACCAAGAATAATCCTATATTAATTGGTGAACCCGGCGTGGGGAAAACTGCTATTGCTGAAGGGCTTGCGCACAGGATTGTCGATGGTGATGTGCCGGAAAACCTGAAGGATAAAAAGGTTTTTTCCCTTGATATGGGAGCACTGATTGCAGGTGCCAAATATAAGGGTGAATTTGAGGAGCGATTGAAATCAGTTATTAAAGAGGTTATTGGATCTGAAGGAGAAATAGTATTATTTATTGATGAAATTCATACACTGGTTGGTGCGGGTAAATCTGAAGGGGCTATGGATGCAGCGAATATTCTCAAACCAGCTCTTGCCAAAGGTGAATTAAGAGCTATTGGAGCCACCACTTTGAATGAGTATCAGAAATATTTCGAGAAAGATAAAGCACTGGAGCGCAGGTTTCAGATTGTTATGGTTGATGAACCTGACAATCTTAGCGCTGTATCAATCCTTCGGGGTCTTAAGGAAAGGTATGAAAATCATCATAAGGTACGCATCAGGGATGAGGCAATAATTGCAGCGGTTGAACTGTCGAAACGATATATAACAGAAAGGTACCTTCCTGATAAAGCTATCGATCTTATTGATGAAGCAGCTTCAAGACTGAGGCTTGAGATGAACAGTCTTCCTGAAGAAATTGATGAAATAGAAAGAAAGATCAAACAGCTTGAGATTGAGAGGGAAGCATTAAAAAGGGACGGCGAATCTAAAAGAATTAAAGAGATCAGTACTGAGATTGCAAACCTCGCTGATGAAAGAAATACACTCCGCGCAAAATGGGAAACAGAAAAAGGACTCATTGCCTCCATTCAAAAGGAAAAAGAATTGATTGAGGAATATAAATTTCAGGCTCACGAAGCTGAACGCAGCGGTGATTATGGTAAGGTTGCCGAGATAAGATACGGTAAAATAAAGGAATCGGAATCCAAAATTGCTGATTTGAATAATGAACTCGCGGTTCAACAATCAGCCTCTCCTATGATCAAAGAAGAAGTTGGTGAAGAGGATATTGCGGAGATAGTTTCCAAATGGACAGGTATTCCTGTCAGCAAAATGCTTCAGAGTGAGAAGGAGAAGCTTCTAAACCTGGAGACAGTTCTTCATAAGAGAGTGGTAGGCCAGGATGAGGCTATTGAAGCTGTGGCTGATGCCGTGAGAAGATCCCGGGCCGGATTGCAGGATAACAGGAGGCCTATTGGTACCTTCATTTTCCTGGGAACAACCGGGGTTGGGAAAACTGAACTTGCCAGGGCTCTTGCTGAGTTTCTCTTTGATGATGAGAGTATGCTTACCCGGATCGATATGTCTGAATATCAGGAAAGACATTCTGTATCCAGGCTGATTGGTGCTCCCCCGGGGTATATCGGTTATGATGAAGGCGGCCAGCTGACAGAAGCAGTGCGAAGAAAACCGTACTCTGTTATCCTTCTCGACGAAATTGAAAAAGCTCATCCTGATGTTTTCAATATTCTCCTGCAGGTCCTCGATGACGGAAGACTTACGGATAACAAAGGAAGAACAGTAAACTTCAGGAATACCATTATCATAATGACGTCAAACCTGGGTTCGGGAATTATCAGGGAACGATTATCAGATAAGGATAAAATTCAGGATGATGAAATATTCAACAGTACAAGGGATGAAGTATTTTCCCTGCTCAAAATGACCATTCAACCGGAATTTTTAAACAGGATTGATGAAATAATAATGTTCAAACCACTGGATATTGATGAGATAAAAATAATTGTCGGGATCCAGTTTGATCAGCTTCGTAAAACATTATTAAATAACGGAATCGAAATTCAGATAACCCATTCAGCCATTGAATGGCTGGCTGAGAAAGGATTCGATCCGCAATATGGGGCAAGACCGGTTAAGAGGATGATACAGAAATGCCTGGTTAACGAAATATCAAAGCAGATCCTGCAATCCAGGGTAAATAAAGAATATCCGATAACAATCGATATTAGTAATAATAACCTTGTATTTATTAACGAACAGGAAACAAAGTAAAGGATCATTCGAACGGAAGAGGCTTTTCAGATAATTTAATGGATATTATTCAAAACTTCTTAAGGCATCATCCAGGTTCTTATAGATTTCGAATATATTATGCAACTGGAGCAGTTTAAATAGTTCCATTACCTCTTCATTTATATTGCATATCTTGAAATAACCATGATTATTATTAGCTGTTTTCATAATGGAAAGAAATACTCCAAATCCAGTACTGTCAATGAAATTAACTCCCGTAAGATCAAGTATCAATTTTGTGTTTGGCCCTGCAAATAGGGATTTTACTTCTTCCTTTACAGAATCAGAAATTAAAGCGTTAAATCTGCTTACATCCTGAAATGATACAACGATCACATCATTAATATTTTCGATTTTAAGCATTTAAATATAAATTATAACGACAATTTATGCTTGTGATCAATTAATTCTTCAATAGCCTGCCTGCATTCCTCATTAAAATATTCGATATATGACGGGTATTCGTTAATATTCCTGGCCTCATTCGCAAGAAACTCAAGTTCAGCAAGTTTTTTTGACAAATCATTCATGCCCATTATTTGGACAGATGACTTTGCCTTATGAGCCAGCTTTCCGACACGATCATAATTCTTGCCTTTATATGCCTCATCCAGTTCATCACCAGTCTCTTTCACCTGGTCAATAAAAAGTTCGATCATTTCATTGATCAGTTTAGGATCATCTCCTGTCATTGAATAAAGGTATGTGAGATCGGTTTTTTTCACCTTGAATTTATTTGAGAAACCTAAAATTATAATAAATCTTGCAAATCTGCTAATATAAAAACGATAATGGTATTGGTTTTTCATTTGAGATAGTCCCTTACAATAAATTATAGGTCTGATTTATAATAATATAGAGAGAATTTTCACTCTGAGTGCGTAAAACTAAGAGAGTCTCAACGCGCTGTGCGATACAAAATACAATAAATTATTTTAGTGAAATTTAGTTTATTGAATCAGGTATATCTGATCTGAAAAAATCCGGTTGTAACAACCAATGTTAATAAACAATGAATTTACAGCTATCAATTTATTGATCTACTTCAGATATTTTATGTTAATTTTATATATTAATTCCTGTTAAAGTTTGAATTTTGTGACAGGATAATATTAATAAAACATTCAAATCTTTTTATGAATAAATTAAAGATTCTTTTTGTATTGGTCTTTTTTTCGCAAAACCTTCTTTTTTCACAGGTTCTAGAAAAAAATAAAAGAATTTCAAGGCAGGCATATAATAATGCAGTAGAAAATATTAATGCTGCCGGTTACCAGGCAGCATTATCTGATCTTGATACTGCCTGTTCTTTAGATCCTTATTTTGCTGAGGCTTTTGTCCTCAGGGCAAAAGTCAAAGTGGAACTCGGACAAATCCCTCAAGCTTTGTCTGATCTGAAAGCTGCGACCCGGCTAGATAATAATAATGGTGAGCCCTGTTTTTACCTGGGATATTTACAATTTAAGGGGGATACGGGTCTTAATATCATCGATAACCTGAACCTGGCAATCCAGAAAGGATACAAGACACCTCATTCGTATTATTATCGCGGCCTTTATAAATTGCTGTCAGGTGAATTATCAAATGCAATTGAAGATTTTACAGCTTCGATAAGCATGCAGGAAAATTTTGCACTGGCTTATCATGATCGTGCAATAGCAAAATACAGATTAGGTGATGTACAGGGTGCACTGCTGGATTTACGGCAGGCAACCAATTTCAATCATAACTTTCCGCTTGCTTTTATAAATCTTGGCAATATGAATTACGAACTGGGGGATTATTCAAGTGCGATTGAGGATTATTCAGTGGCTCTCAGTCTTGATTCAACACTATTGAGTGCTTATAATAACCGCGGAAACGCCAGATATCTGATGGGTGATAAAGAGGGAGCCATAATGGATTTTAATAAGGCCTTATTACTGTCAAAAAATTATTATCCTGCATCAAACAACAAAGCATGTATGCTTGCCAAATCCGATGAACTTAATGAAGCCCTGACCATATTGAATGAAATAATCGCATCTGATGCCGGATTTGCCAAAGCTTACCTGAACCGGGGACTGGTAAAGGAATTACTGGGCAACCTTGAAGGAGCCTGTGCTGACTGGGGAAAAGCACTTGAGCTGGGAATTACAGAAGCCCGGAATTATGTTAATGAGTGCAAGTAAAGATTTAAAATATTATTCATGAAATCACGAACAATCCTCATTGCTGTTATTACATTTTTTACAATAACGATTTACGGCCAGAAAGAGGCCCCTGCCTTTGTCAAAATCAAAAAATCAGAATTTAAAATAGGGGACAAGGAAGGATTTTATGAAGCCTGGGATAATATTAAACAGGCAAACATTCTCTTCCTGGATGGTTTAGGTACATATGATCATGCCAGGGATTTTTATCTTGAAGCTTATCAGTATAATGATGAACATGCAGGATTAAATTACATGATCGGGATCTGTTATCTGTATACTGATGATAAATATGAGGCATTAAAATACCTCCGGAAAGCATACGACAAGAATCCAGATGTAAGTCCTGAGATACATTATCAGCTGGGAAGAGCCTATCATCTTACTCTTGAGTTTGATAAAGCAATAGAAGAATATAATGCATTCCTGAGATTGGTGCCCCCGGACAAACAGTCAGTTGAGGGAACAAACATTAACAAAATGATCCAGGAATGCATCAACGGTAAATCGATTGTTGCAAATCGTAAAAGGGTGATAATATCAAACCCGGGTGAAGGTATTAATTCACCTTACGATGATTATTTCAGTATTTTAAGCGATAATGATTCGGTTATGTTTTTTACGTCGCGAAGGTTTATTGATAAACGTTCAAAAAGAAATCCATACGATAATAAATTCGACGAAAATGCATTCGCAAGTAGGTTTGTGGATGGGAAATGGACACAGACCCAGCCGTTGCCCGGAAAAATCAATAGCAGAGGCAATGAGGCAGTTGTTGGAATATCAGCTGACGGATCCTTACTTTTTATTTATAAAGGAAAAGAAAAAGGAGGGGACATTTTTGTTACAACAATGGTTGAAGGAGACTGGATCTCACCTGATGCATTATCAGCACGTCTTCTTAGTGATGAGGCAGAAACATCCGTATTCCTTACAAAATCAGAGGATACAATTTATTTTGTATCAGCTAATAAAGATATTACATTGGGGGGAAGAGATATCCTCCGTTCAGTAAGGAACGGTAAGGGGAAGTGGGAGAAACCTGTGAATCTTGGTAGTAACATCAATACGGTTTATGATGAAGAAGGTATTTTCATTTCGCCCGGCGGAAAAGAGCTTTATTTTTCATCCAGGGGACATAATACAATGGGGGGATTTGATATTTTCGTGTGCAAGCTGAGTGATGGCATCTGGGGAAATCCTGAAAATCTGGGGTACCCGATCAATACTCCTGAGGATGATCTATTCTATTCGTTATCAGTGAATGGGAAATACGGTTATTATACAACAATCCGTGAAGGTGGACTTGGAGGTAAAGATATTTTTAAAGTGACGTTTTTAGGATCGGAGAAAGAATTTCAACTTGAAAAAACGGAAATCTTTATTGCCGGCATCCAGGATTCATTGAAAAAAGGATTTTTTACTGTACCAGGCGCTTTGCAGGTGGAATCTTTATATTATATAACGGGCAGGATCCTTGATAAAAAGTCCGGATTACCCCTTACCGCCAAACTCGAGTTTATCGATGTCAATGCTTCAAAAGTAATTGCTACAGGAATAACCGGTGACAGCGGGATTTATAAAGTTGCATTTGAAGATCCTAAACAATATGGCGTTGAGATCATTGCAAGGGATTATATGTTTTTCCTTGATACGGTCAACATGACGAATGCAATTCCTGATATGCCTTATAACCGGGATTTTTACCTGGATAAAATAGAAGTCGGGACAAAGGTGGTCCTTGAAAACATATATTTTGAGACCGGCAAAGCCATTCTGGCTGCAGCTTCCTATCCGACGCTAAACCAGGTGATTGATTTTATGAAGAGCAATGAATCTTTAAAAATGGAGATATCCGGGCACACAGATAATGTAGGATCGCTGCAGCTAAATACAAAATTATCTGAAAACCGTGCCAGGGCTGTAGTAGATTACCTGGTTGCCAATGGTATCGACAAGACCCGGCTTGAGGCAAGAGGCTACGGCTTCAGCCAGCCCATCGCTCCGAACACTACACGTGCCGGCAGGGAGAAGAACAGAAGGGTAGAGTTTAAGGTGATTTCGAAATAAACCACGGAAAAGAGTTTATGGCGGTGAATTGAAATCGTCAATCTTTATTATTTTTATTTAAGATTGAAGATAACGATTTCAGATATCAGAATTCTCTTAATTCATAAATCCTCAACCCGAAATCCAGCGAACCGGAGTTACAGTTACTTTCCCAAAAGTTGCATCAACTATATTTAGAAAAAAATAAAATATATTCGTTTAAAAATATTTATAAAATCGGAGGATTAAATAATGACACTGATAAACAAGATATTGAATTTTATCATGCTGTTTATTTTCTTTCAGTCAGCAACAGGGCAAAATCCAAAAATGCCTGAAGAAATTATATTAGGAACGGTATACAGCTATTTCAATGAAGAATATGCCACCGATGATGAATTCTTTAAAAGAGTTGATTCTGATATTTCGGATATAAAAAAAGCCAACCTGAACGCATTGCTGGTCTGGCCGATAACTCAATGGGACACGAAAACCAAGCAGCTCCGGTGGACCCGCGGGGATTATCTTATTGATAAGATTGAGGATGGAGGGCTGAATTTCTCATTACTCCTTTTTAAACAGCAACAATGCAGGCATTATTTCCCGATATGGAAATTTGATGAATTAACCACTGTCAGACAGTCACAACTGAAACAGCGGAATGGACAAATGGATGTTGATTTCATGATTCCGGAAGTGAAGACGATGTTGGTTGACTACCTGGAGGAAGTATTGAAAAGATACCGTGATAAGCAAAATATCATTTTATATAATATCTGGAACGAACCGCATTATTATTCCGAATCGGAAAGAAATATTGCCCGGTTCCAAAAGTGGTTGAAGAATAAATATAAAAGTCTGGATGAACTGAATAGGGTATGGGCGGATGATTTTACTTCCTGGAACCAGCCATCCCCACTGCTGGATCAGGACTATTATTCCTCGATG
>Ga0068714_10007343_pt1 | contig 10744 bp, 10 predicted proteins | sample MTBNYHSulfiMetaG_FD_62988 | JGI IMG/M metagenome (GOLD analysis project Ga0068714, IMG submission 62988) | Enrichment culture microbial communities from rom New York Harbor, USA that are MTBE-degrading - MTBE-NYH (New York Harbor Sulfidogenic)... | ecosystem: Environmental > Aquatic > Marine >...
ACATAAAGCACCAGGAAGAATCAGACAAAAGCCAGTTAAGTTTCCCGGATTTTGACTAAACAATGGCCCCTTCCAGGGGCCCTCACAAAGCTACCGGCTCTGCCGGTAGATATTTACTTTGTATCGCGAAAAACTGGGGATATCCGTTCCCTCTTTCAGCGACTCGGTTGCCAGGGGGCAAAGGATTGCCGAAGAACGGCATCTCGTTCTGACATAAACCTACAAACCTAACAGCGTCCCCATCTGCTTACATATAATCTCAAGGCGATACTTGATCGTATAGCGGGTAAGGATGTCGCCTACTCTCTTTCTGATGTCTTCAGGAAGGGCACCCGAAGTCGGTTTGACGGTGATAGTGGCTAATGAACCGTGGACCTTATCCTCCTTTACCGTCACATTTACAGACTCAAACATATCTCCTATGGTCGCCAGCTCTTCCTGATAGACCTGTCGGATCGCCTCCCATCTGAGGGCCGGCTTGAAGATCTTGCCCACGGGCGTCAGCGGAACCTGTTCGATAATAAAGACCGCTTTCGGTACAGCCGCCCGCTCACCCACTTCCTTCTTCAGATAATCGAGGATCTGTTCCGGTGTAAGGTCGGAACCCTTTTGGAGTTGGACATAGGCCACAGGGAGTTCTCCGGCGTGGGGATCGGGTCGTCCGACCGCCGCCGCCACTTGAACGCCATCGAGCCGATAAAGGGGTTCCTCAATGGCCGCAGGATCGATATTGTGTCCACCCCGGATGATGAGTTCCTTTTTGCGGCCGGTGAGCCAGAAATAGCCGTCCGTGTCCTGTCTTCCTAAGTCTCCGGTATTGAACCACCCCTCCTTGGCCCAGATGCCGCGATTGTGGGCCTCGTCGATATAGCCGTTGAAAACATTCGGCCCCTTGATACAGACCGAGCCGATTTCGTCGGGTTCGGCCTCCCTTATGAATCGATTCTCCTCATCCACGGCAAAGACCTTCATCTCATGATAGGGGAGTCGAATCCCGATGGAACCGATCTTTTGCTCCCCGTGGTACGGATTGACAGAAGAAACGCAGGTGCCCTCGGTGAGCCCGTAGCCCTCTATGATTTTCATTCCACTGTGGGCCTCGAATCGTTTGAATAACTCAACCGAAAGTGGGGCTGCGCCGCATACGGCATAGCGGAGGGAGGAGATGTCCGCATCTCCCTTTGGGACGTCTAACAGCACGGAAAGGATCGTCGGCACGGAAGAAAAGGTCACGGCCCGATAGTGTTCCACGATCTTGTAGAAGTTTTTTATGACCGTCGGGTCTCTGTAACCCATAACACCGAGGAGGACCACGTGCGCGCCGATTGAAAACGGCAGCGAACCGGTCACGGTGGTCCCGTTGACGTGAAAAAGCGGCAACCCACACAGGGTGGCCTCCCCTGTCCTCAGTTCGGTCGCCGCCTTGACCATGAACGCCATGGCGGATTCATTGAGGTGGGTGTGCGGGGCGAGCTTGGGAGTACCTGTGGTCCCGCCCGTATGATATATGGATGCAACCTCATCGGGATCGATCACCCGGCCCGAATCGAGTTTGTCACCCTGGTAACGCGTTATAACATCATCATATCCGTAAACGCCTTCCTTTTCATCTCCCGGACCGATCACCCGGATGGCCGCTTTGAGATGGGGCAGATCTTTTCGGATGGCCCGTGTCTTCTCCCAGATATCTGATCCTTCGACCTCTCCCATCGCGACCAAAATCTTGGTTCCCGCAGCCAAACAGATCTCACGGATAGTGGAAGGGTTCAGCATGGGGTTGATAGGGTTGACGATCCCGCTGGTCTCGCCCCCCCAGAGCACATAATGGGTTTGGGGAAGGTTGGGGAGGAGGTAGGTAATCACGTCTTTCGGGCCGACGCCGAGGTCATGGAAGAGGTTGGCCGTTCGGGTGATTTGGGCCACAAAATCCCTGTAGGTGATCTGTGAGGGATTCCTATAGGCTTCTCCGGAAGAAAAAAAACTGATGGCGGGTGCGTCCGGGTTGATGGCGGCCCCTTGTTTGATCATGTCATAGGTGTTGAAAAAAGTGAGCCGATCTTCAAGAGGCACCTTTTCAAATTCCTCGATATCCGCCATCGTCGCGATTCTGAACTTCTCCATCTATTATCTCCTATTTCTCATGCGCAACTTCTGATACGGCGACTGAATCCAACATTCCTTTCTCATAACAATTCATCATGTTGTGTCCTTTTTTGGGTAAGGAGGTTTGCTGTCTATTTCACAAAATCGGCGTTCTCGTACTCGGGATTTGGATAGGAGTAAAACCCTTTGCCCGTCTTTCTTCCTAGTTCATTCCGTTCCACCATGGCTTTAAGCGCCTCCGGCGGTTGATCCTTCGGGTCTTCGGAATCATTATAGTAGACCGTCTCGATATTGTACACGACATCAAGGCCGACGTTATCCATCATACCAAAAGGGCCATGGGGCATACCGGTGAATATCATCCAGGCCCGGTCGATATCCCTGAAATCAACAAACCCCTCCGCCCACATGTGGAGCGTTTCCCGTTTGATCGCCCGCCAGACCCGGTTGAAGCAGAACCCCAGTATCTCCTTCTTGACGGTTAACGGAATGCATCCGATAGACCGGACCCATGCCTTGGCTGCGTCAAAGGTCTGGGCGGTTGTCCGAGTTCCCCCCATCACATCCACCATGGTGGTCCCCATTGCAGGAAAATAGAAATGGAGGTTGAGGCACTGCTCGGGCCGGGTGATGGCACTCTCTATCCTGGAAATCGGGATCGAAGAGCTGTTGGTGGCCAGGATAGCCTTTTCGGGAGCAATCCGGTCGATCTGCTTGAAAACCTCCCGTTTCAATCCCAGGTCTTCAGGGACCGCCTCGATGACGAGATCCGCGTCTTCAAGCGTATGGGACAATTCCGAGCATCGGGTCACCTTTCGCGCCCCATCCTCCCACTGCTCAGGAGTAAAGATCCGCTTCCCCACGGCCTTCTTCAAGACTGTTTTGAGATCCTGATGCGCCTTCTCAAACGACGCAGGGTTTGAATCGTATACAAAGACATCATACCCAAAATGGGCGGACTGGACAGCGATCTGTGTACCCAAAATACCGCTGCCGACAACGGCGACCTTTCTAATTTCTGGATTCATTGGTTGGCTCCCCTTTTGTTTTCATGGGCCTACCGGGAATCTGAGGAGTGGAGTGCACGAAGACGCACCTCCTGACATGAAACACGCTCAAATGCCTTGATCCCAGCCTGGGCAGACACATGAACAATGGAATGCCCCATAACACCGGCGCCCACTACGACTGCACGTTTCACATCGTTTTGATCCATCATCTACTTCCTGATCTTGAGTATCTTCCTGGCTTCATCAGGTGTTGCGGGCGCCATTGAGAATTCGCGAATAATCCGGATCATCTTCTCCACCAGTTCCGCGTTGGACCTGGCCAACTTCCCTTTGGACAGATAGAGGCTATCCTCCAGACCGACGCGGCAATTCCCTCCCAGCAGCACGGCCATGGTGCAGATAGGAAACTCCATTCGTCCGGCGCCGAAGGCAGACCACTGATACTGGTCCTCCCCGAACAAACGGTCTGCCGTCTCCTTCAAGTGAAGCAGATCGTTAAAGGTCGGTTGTATCGCGCCCAGGATCCCCATGACAAACTGCAGAAACAGAGGGGGGTCCAAAAACCCCTCGGAGAGGAGGAATTTGGCATTGTAGAGATGCCCGACGTCATATATCTCCAATTCCGGTTTGGTTCCGTTATCCCTCATGATACCGCAGATCTTCTCCAAATCGGCAAATGTATTCTGGAAGATGTTGCCTTTACTCCTCTCTAAAAAAGGTTTTTCCCAGTCGTACTTCCACTCGTTGTACCTTTCAATGACCGGAAAAAGGGCGAAGTTGATGGAGCCCATGTTGAAGGATGCCAGTTCCGGTTTGAACTCCGGAACCGGGGCCGCCCTCTCATCCACGGTCATGCCGGCCCCCCCGCCGGTGGTGATACAGATGATGACATCCGATTCCGAACGGATCCTGTCGACGATCTCACGAAAAAGGTTTAGATCGGGGCTCGGCATCCCATTCGCAGGATTCCGCGCGTGGATGTGCACAGCCGCTGCCCCTGAACGGGCCGCCTCAATCGCCTGCCCGGCGATCTCTTCCGGCGTAATCGGTAGGTAGGGCGACATGGTCGGAGTATGAATCGAACCGGTAATTGCTGCTGTGATGATCACCTTTCTGCTCATGCTATTTTACCTCTTTTCCCAATATCCAGGCGCTTAGAGGACTTGTTTCATGGCCCATTACAGAAAAAACATGGGGGATCAGATTCCCCCATGTTTTCTTGTTTCTTGCGATGTTACACGGCCTATTTACAACGGGGATTTCCGGTCTCAGCAGGCGGGGTTGTGATATCCTCTGCAGGGATTATCGTTGCCGGACCTATATAGGGAAAATCAAAGAACTCACTCTTGGCCACGACTTCTCCTGCCACGCCGGGCGAAATCATTTGATGGTCGCACGCTCGCATGGTGACCTGCCCCCAGGCGGTTTCAAAGCTCATCCCTTCCCATGCCTTGATCACGGCTTCCACATCGGTGGTCCCGGCCTTCTTGATGGCCTCGGCCAGAAAGCGCGCAGCCCAGTACGCCCTTCCCATGCTGAGCGTCGGATACCGGTACTCAAGTGGGGCATCCTTATATTTTTCAGACCACTTGGCGAGGAACTCTTTATTCTTCGGAGAATCGATGGTGATCATGTACGAATCAGCGCCTACAAAGCCCATGGCCTCTTTTCCGAGGTCTCTTAAAATGAGGGGGTCATTTAAGAAGTAGTTGCCTAATTTGGCCTTCCAACCCATGGAGGCCCCATGTTTAATCAAAAGCCTGAGGTCGGTTCCCCAGTTTCCAGACAAGACCACCTCGGCTTCGGCGGCCATGATGGCGCTGATATAGGGAGCAAAATCTTTGCAGGCGATCGGATGAAAGATTTCACCCACTATCCTTGCGCCTTCAGGCTTTATCTGGTTGAATTTCTTCCTGAAACCATCGGCTGCCTCGCGCCCGAAAGCATAGTCCTGGCAGATGATGTAATATTTTTTGAGCTGGGGGTATTTTTTAACGATATACTCTACGACTGCGGCAGAATGTTGATCTGTATTGAGGCATGCCCGGAAAGTATAAGGGATAAACTCTGATCCGGTAATGTTCGCCGCCTCGGTTCCATAGGTCAGGTTGATCACCTTATATTTCTTGGCCACGGTGTTCATGGCGAGTGTGATGTGGCTCCCTGTTCCGGTCATGAGAAACTTTGCGCCATCCTCAAGGACCAGTTTCTTGGCCTTTCTGGCGGCGACGTCAGGTTTAAGGGCGTCGTCCTCAACCGCTGCCACGACCTTTTTTCCCAAGATGCCCCCTTCCTTATTGATTTGCTCCACAGCGAACTTGACCGCATTGACGTAACGATCACCGACATCTTTAAACGGCCCTGAGAGGGGTTCTAAGACCCCGAAAACGATTTCGTCAGCCGCTGTCGCCGCCGGAACCAAAAAAGCGACTGCCAAAAATACAAAGATGGCCGCTGCAAGAACCGGTGCAAAACATTTCCTTTTCATCATTTTTGCCTCCTTCTTATTAGACATGATTGTTCCGTCTATCAAAGACACCTCCACTTCCAAATCTATACCTATCACCCCCTTTGATTCCAAAATTCAGACTTCCAGGTACTTTTCGCGTACCTCGCGATTGTCCGCTAACTCCTGAGATGTCCCGTCAAACACGATCTGACCTTTGCTCATCACATAGGCTCTTGTGGTCAAATCGAGTATGACCTCAAAGCCCTGCTCCACCAGGAGAATCGAGACGCCGGCTTTATGGATTTCTCTGATCACGTCTGACACAGTGTCCACCAGCATCGGCGCCAGCCCTTCGGTCGGTTCATCCAGAAGCAGAAGTTCCGGGTTGCCCATGAGGGTACGGACGATGGTCAGCATCTGCTGCTCGCCTCCCGAAAGATGGCCACCTTTGCTGGTCTGCCTCGCTCTCAGTTGCGGGAAAAGTGCGTAGGCCCGTTCTATGGTCCAGCCTTCCTTGATCTGATTTTGCAATTTTCCCGGTTTCTGACCGAGAAGCAGATTCTGGTGGACGGTAAGGATAGCGAATATCCGCCTTTCTTCCGGAACGTACCCGACGCCCAAGCGAGCGATCTGGTGTGGTTTCATGCCCACCACTTCCTTTCCGTTGAATAGGATGGAACCCGTCCGCGGGACCGCTACTCCGCTGATGCTCTTCAGTGTGGTGGATTTTCCTACGCCGTTTCGGCCCAGGAGCCCGACGACTTCGCCTTTGTTCACATGCATCGTAAGATCATGGAGGATATGGCTCTTTTCGTAAAAGGTATTGATGCCTTTCAGCTCTAATATCATTTCTTGCTCCCTAAATAGGCTTTCTTTACCTCTTGATTTCCCCTGATCTCCTCAGCGGTCCCAGTGGCCAAAATTTTCCCGTAGTGAAGCACAGATATGCGGTCGGAAATGGAAAAAACCACATCCATATCGTGTTCGATGATGACCAGGGTCTTTCCCGCAGTGATACGTTCGATCAGTTTGACGGCATCCCGTGTCTCCGCCGTCGTCATTCCGGCAGTGGGTTCATCAAGTAGGATCAACTCCGGGTCCATGGCCAGCGCCAAGCCGATTTCCAGTGCGCGCTGATGACCGTAGGCGAGTTCTCCGGCAGGTGTGTCAGACTGGGTCGCAAGTCCGATGGTCTCCAACACGCCGCGCGTTTCCGAATTCACCTCTTCGATGCTCCCCAGTATCTTAAAGATGTTGAACCGCATCTTTTTCTTAGAAACGATGACGTTGCGGATATTTTCATACACCGTCATATTGGGAAAGATATTGGTTACCTGGAAGGAGCGGGCCAGGCCCATCCGGATCACCCTGTGGGGAGGCCAGTTTGTGATATCGCGATCCTTAAAGAGAATTTGGCCGTCTGAAACCCGGTGCCTGCCGGTAATAACATTGAAAAGCGTGCTCTTGCCAGCCCCGTTGGGCCCGATGATGCCATGACGTTCCCCATCCTCGACCGTTAGATTAATCCCCAGGAGGACGTCAAGCCCGCTGAAATCCTTTGCCACACTATTGATCTGCAAAAGCGCTGTCATCGTTCTCCTCCAACCGGTGTTTTCTTATTCCAAAAGACCTTGAGCCTGATGGGGATGAGACTAATCAGGCCTTTGTTGGCATATAGGATCAGTATCACAAAGAGGAGACCGAGGAAGAATTCCCAATTCTCTGTGATGTCGCTGACCCATTCCGTAAAATAGATGTATACGCCTGCGCCAAGGACCGGGCCCAACAATGAACCTGTCCCACCGATGAAGGTCATGAAAAGGATTTCTGTGGACATGGGTAAACCGATGGCATTTAAAGAAACAAATTCCGCGAAGATGACAAAGAGGCTTCCCGCAATTCCCGCGAAAAAACCCGCCATTGCAAAAAGGCCTAGCTTGGACCGAAAGACGTTATACCCGATAAACTCGGCCCGCTCCTCGTTATCTTTGATGCAGGCAATAGTGTTGCCATAGGGGGTCCGCAACACGAACCATAAGAGTCCGATGGAAATGATGACCACCATCAGCGTCACATAATAGACGTTGGAGGTGACAAACAAATCCACGTTGCCGACGAGGGGGAGGTGTATATTCGGCTTGTCGAAGCCGATCCCGTCGTCTCCTCCGGTCAAACTTCTCCACTTGAGGGCAATTGAATATATCAACTGATTAAAGGCCAGGGTTAGCAGTGCAAAATAGGTCCCGCTCAATCGGACACAAAAGAACCCTACGATAGCAGCCATTACCCCCCCGCCCAACCCACCGATCAGAATCGCTAATGGAAGGGGCATTCCGGCAATGAATTGACACGCAAAGACCGTGAAGTACGCGCCTGTGCCGAAGTAGGCCGCATGCCCAAAAGAAAGGAGGCCCCCGTAGCCTAAGAGCAGGTTATAGCTAACTGCAAAAAGGCTAAAGAAGGCAATTTCAATCGCGATGTTCAACTGCACTTCCGATAGAACAAGGGGAAGGATGATGAGCAGTATCAGGACGATCAGGCCAAAGATGGTATTTCGGAAGCTATGCTTTGTCATGCCGTCTCCCCGAACAAACCTTGAGGTCTCAACACTAGAACAACAGCCATGAGTAAGAACTGAAAAACCAATGCCAATTGAGGGATAAACATGATCCCAAAGGATTGCAGCTCGCCGATCATAAGCGCGGCCAGCAGTGCCCCCCAAACACTCCCAAAACCTCCAATGACAATAACCACGAACGCGTCGATCAGGATTTCCAGACCCATGCCAGGATAGGTGGTCAAGAAAGGCGCGGCCACAACCCCCGCAAGCCCTGCAAGGGCGGAACCGATGCAGAAAACCCCCAAGAACACCGCCTGCACATTCGTTCCCAGGATATCCACCATCTCATTATCAAAGACCGCGGCCCGGACTGTAATCCCGATGCGGGTCTTTTGCATGATGAAGGCGAGTATGAATAACACAATGGCTGAGATAAGGAGGATGAAAAGCCGATAAATGGGATATGTGGCGCCCGCAAAGGGGATGGAACCTGCCAATACATCTGGGGGTTGCACGTTTAGAGGGTATGTGCCCCAAGTCCACTTTACGACTTCGGCCAGGATGTAGAAGATGCCGAAGGTGAGCATGAGTTCAGGGGCGTGCCCGAAGGCATGGACCTTTCTCAGGAGTACCCGCTCTACAAAGGCGCCGATGAGACCAACGCCAATCGGAACCAGAATCAGGCAGATCCAGAAATTCCCTGTCCACGCGACCAGGGTATAGGCAAAATAAGCGCCTACCATGTAGAAGGCTGCGTGAGCGATATTCAGGACACCCATCATCCCGAATACCAATGTGAGCCCGGAGGTCACAAGGAAGAGGAGCATCCCGTAAACCAGTCCGTGCATCCCTTGCATGATATACGCATCCATTGGATCTCCTGTTGAAACGAATGTTGCTGTTTAAAAGAGCGACCTCATCGCGGACAGGAACATGTGCGGTTGACCTGCCCTTTTTACCTTCTCTGTTTGGGACATCCATACGAAAGGGTATAATTCGTCCACGGCTCGCTCAAGAATGAACCCTTAGCTGCTCAATATGACAATGAGGATCTTGACTTCACGGCCGCCAAGCGCAAAACCCCGGTGGTCGATACCTGAATCAAAATATATGCAATCGCCTTGCTCCAGGAGGTATTCATTTTCTCCATGCAAAAACCGCAGTGTACCCCGGAGGACAAAGATCATCTCTTCGCCTTGGTGGTGAAATAGGGGACTCTTTTCAATCTCGGGCGGGATGGTGAGAATAAACGGTTCCATCTTCTTATCCGGATATTTATGTGCCAGCGTTTCATAAGAATAGCCAAACGTTGTACCGTCCCGCGCCATCTCCTGCCGCTCGTTCCGTTTGACCAGTGAAAGGCTCGTCGGCTCGTGACCTTCTCCGAAGAGCGTTGACATACTGACACGCATCGCCCTTGCGATATTGAGGAGGGTGGATACAGGGGGGGCTTTTTCAGAATTCTCAACCTTGGAAAGGTAACCTTTGGTAAAGCCGGTTTTCCCGGCCAGATCTTCCAATGTCAGTTCTTTCAGCTTTCTGATCGTTCGGATATTCTTTCCGATTTCATGTTCGGGTAACATGACAGACTCCTGTTCAGCCGAACATCCGCCGGGTTGAAACAAACGTAACCGGGGAAAGATGACTATGAAACAATCACCTATATGTTTTTACTAAAAATATTTATAAGATATATTTTAGTGATGAATTTTATGAAACTTTATATTGTTAAGTTTCCTTCTAAGAAATGCTATTAGACGATCGTTGGAAAGTTGTCAAGGAAAATTTTCTGCCGTAACTGGATGTTTGGGAAAGGCATCTGTATGCTGGATGGGACAATCCTATAATCTCCTGTCAAGATAAAAATAAAGGAGTATCAGGGAAGACCGTTAATATTCAGATATCTGAAGGCTGCAGTTGGTAACCCATTGCCTTTGCCATCTTCTCTCCCCTCTGAACCGCACAACTCACAGCAGCTGGGGTTATCTCCAATTTCCTCGCCAGATCTACCATGGGCATCCCCAATTCAGCCGCAGCCCAATAACCCATTTTATGGACTTATACATGTTTTGAAAAAGCTGCCCATGCCGCTTGTGTCTCCGGTTATAAGATACCGCATATCCTGTAAGCAGCCGTCTCATCAGAGAAGCGATGCCCGCCGGTCCGCTTCTTAATAAAAAATGGGCGTGATTGGATAAAAACGACCAGGCGTAGCACTGGGTTTTCGTTTCAGGAAGAAGCGTAGACAGCCTTTCAACGAGGTTTTCACGATCCTTATCATCGTTGAATATCTTCCGACGTTCGATTCCCCTGATCACGACATGATTCAAGAGGCCGGGCGTATCTAATCGGGCTATTCTGGGCATGGGATGTCACATAGCTCAAAATACACCTGCTGTAGAGTTATTTGAATATTTACGGTCGTCCCCTACATATTGATCGCGACAAGTGACCCCAACATGTGGTGTCGTTTGGTAAGGCCTTCGAATCTATGAAAGTTCAGGGTGCGTGGCTGTATCTCAACCTTGACGTTGGCTGTGAAATCCAATTCGTATCACAGCATCCCCGTGACACCCGGCGATGCCCGAATTCGCAATTTTTGTGGTCAATTAAAATACTAAT
>Ga0068714_10007344_pt1 | contig 10743 bp, 8 predicted proteins | sample MTBNYHSulfiMetaG_FD_62988 | JGI IMG/M metagenome (GOLD analysis project Ga0068714, IMG submission 62988) | Enrichment culture microbial communities from rom New York Harbor, USA that are MTBE-degrading - MTBE-NYH (New York Harbor Sulfidogenic)... | ecosystem: Environmental > Aquatic > Marine >...
CCACAGGATGCTTTCCGCCAAAGGGGCTGAATCGGTGTTCATCTTGTTTCTCGCGGTGGACCGTCCGCCTTCCTATTTCCGGGAAAACGGCGGCGAGCACGTGTTTTACACCCCTTCCAAAAAGGGTTTGGGAGAGACCAATCGCGCGGCAAAACAAAGCCTTATTGAAGATTTTGACAAAAAATCCAGGGATGAAATATTAGCGTGGTTGGATGATTTCTGCGGGTTAAATACCTACGAGGTTTCGATACCCGTCCTGCGGGATGCCGCCCTCGCCCCTGAAGGACAAACCGGATTAATGAACAGCTGCCTGTTGGATTACCCGATCATGGAAAAAATCGAAAAAGCCGGCTGGGCGGATGAGTTTAAGGAAATCCTGGAAAACCGCGTTATCCGGATTTTTTCTCAAACGATCTATAAAGACTTCGAGCAGGATATCCGCTTTAAATTTTCATCCACCCCGCTGACGATCCACAAGGTCTCCGGGAGCTCTGAAGGGGCAATTACCGGCTGGTCGTTTGAAACGCCTGTTCCGGTGGTGAATCAATTGAAGGCTATTCCGAAATCTGTCTTAACGCCTGTTCCAGGGGTCCTTCAAGCAGGCCAGTGGGCCTATTCTCCTGCCGGGGTCCCCATAGCGATGTTAACAGGCTGGTACGCAGCCCAAAATATTATCAAAGCATCAAAGCGATAAGGAAAACAGCGTGGGTGCCGGGGTGAGGGTGAGTGGTTTCTCCAACCTACCAATCACTCCGCAACCCCACCCTTGCCTGACTGTTGTTAAGCCACGCAAAAACGAGGGCGTATATTCGCGGCGCGTTGGATGACCTCGATTGGTGTTGCGACTGCTGTGCCATATGTCTTTCTGGCGCGCAGCAGCGCGCTGTGGATCACTGCGCTTGCCAGTGAATATGTGTCAGGGTGCGGCCATCCCCCATCGCGTGGATTTGTATTTCTGATTGGATGTGAATGTTTTGTGTGGTGGTTATACTGGCCTGGATGACCGGGCTGAAACCGTCTGAATTCAGCTCCGAGACCTGCCAGCCCTGAGAGGCCAGCGTATCAAGATAAAAACTTTTGACCTGATCCGCGGTATCCTGGCTGTAAAAACTGATTCTGGGCGGGTTGTTTTGAATTTGCGCGGCGTCTGGGGGCAGGGGGATCATTTCTTCGGGTGGGTGGGCGCATAGAGCGGGCAGTTCAACTTTCACCTGGTCAAAGTCTTTCATTTCATACGTGAAAGTTCCTTTACCATTATAGAGCCGGCTTTCGAATTCAAGCATGCCTTCAATTTCCCCCTCAGCTTTAAGAAAATAGAAGGGTTCCTGGGCGATCCAGACTTTTCCGCTGATCTTATTCAGTTTTCTTATCGACAACAAACTGGCATCCTTTATTTCATATACATCCGCCAGAACACCATTCACGAGCACATTTTTTTCGATCAGCTCACCAGGAGTGATGGATAGTAAAACGCGGATGACACTGAAGTTTGAATAATGACTGGTATCGGCAGGCAGTTCTCTCTTTTCACAAATCCGTCCTCCCTGGTGTTCATCTCGAACAAGATAGGAAAAACCATCCGCCTTTGCGTATTCACTGACACCTTTCAAAAAACGGCTCGGGGATTGAATGGTTTGGATCTCGTGTTGTGAATCGGCAGATTTGTCGACCTCGATCAGGTATTCTTGAGAGCCGCTATAGGCAGTGCCGGTTTCGTCCACGCCGTTTAGTTGAAAATGGAATTCCTCTCGGTAGTTGAGGATGCTTTCTTTTCCGCTGTCCAACAGAATACCGATCGAAATGCCCTGCTTCATGTAATCAAATTGGGAGGGCGTTTGGGTGGCGCTGCTTGCATCGGGTTGCAATCGATTGGCCAGGCTCCCCAGCACGCAGCCACAGGAAATAAGGATTAAGCAGAACTGGAGTGAAAGCAAAACGATTTTTTTGAACATTTTATGGCTCACTTTCGTTCTCGTTGTTAACTGGTTGGTTTTGGAAAGGGATGGCGTGGGATGGTTCCTGGGTAAGAATGGGTGAACGCCGCACTGCTGATAAATTGTTTCTCAAGATGATATGTATACTATACCGCCCCGCGCGCCCCGGCGCAAGCACCGCGCCCGGTAGCGTTAAGAAACCGGGTTTTTCCAAAAAACCCGGTTTCTGGGCAGGGGCAGCGGTGGTTTTGTGCGGGTTGGTTTTCTTCCTGGCCGTGCTGCTGGTGGGTTGCGGGGTGATTGGTGGATAATTGGTGTTGTCTTATTCTCCACCCCTGCACCCACCCACTTATTCGATTACTGAAATAACCCAATCCATGATTGCATCCTTGGGATCGCTTCCATAGATTGAGGAATTCGGTTTCAAGGGTGTGGAGGAAGTAATGATTTGTTGCGGAGAAGATCCGGAAAATTCATTTTGTAGCAACAAAGTGCCACCCGGCCAGCTTAGAATATTGACTTTTCGAATGATTGTGTAACCAACCGAGCCATTTGAATAGTCCCAGGTCTTCGTTCTGTCTGTGAGAACGCACACCAGCGTCTTGACTTCATCCGGCGTGCTTGCTTGCTGCAGAAAATCTGATTCCCAACTAAATTCCATGTCGGGTCCGCGATCTGTGTCCGTTATCACTACACCTGGAAAAGGCGCACGGATCGGGTTTGCGGGCCTGGCGGATGAATAAGAAGAATTTGAGCATAGCGCTGACGCGCTTGCCAACATATTGCTCAAGTCCTGATTGCTCAACCGGGGAATGGCTGTAGGTTCCATTGCAATGAGAGTCTGCTGAATGGCTGCTGTTCTGGTAGATTCGCTCCACTGCGCCGTCGCGGTTATTTCCCTTACTGCCTTTACTGTGGCTGTTGCTCGTTCTTCAGTATTTAATATTTTAACCACGGACCATTCAGTGGGAGCCGGGGCTTTTCTGATTTGATATTCATTGATGATATTATGCCCTCGCCGGGTTTCAATTGTTAGAGTCCACTCCTCGGAATTATCTCCGGATACCATTGCGTCTAAAATTGTAAATTTATACGGGATTTCCTCAACCAGTTGCTTCTTTAATTTGACAGGCAGGTCGAACATGGGCTTTCTCAGCCAGGCTTCCTCCCAGAAAAGGGCTCCTTGATCATTCACCCGCCAGAGTGTCAAATTGCTCTCGCCTTCAAATTTTGTTTTCAATTCATAAGGCTGCCCGGCAGTGTCTTTGTCTGTGATTGTGATTTGAAGTTCAGAACCACTTTGCTTATAGTTAAACTCTGAGGTTTTATCACTCTCCGTGAAAAGACCGGTTCCATCCTCAAAAAACTCATAGGCCCATGTATCTGAGCCCCCGGCTGGTTCTGGCAGGCGTTCCCAACGTCCAACGAGTTTCGATTGCCCCTCATCCCTGCCGCAGGCCGAAAGGCATAAACAGAACGCCATGATGATGATCAATTTATTTCTCATACCCCGCCTTTCCACTGATTACAGCTTTCTACGAAAAACCAGATGGATTGATATACACGATATTGCTCTTCTTTACCGCTCGCCAGAGCTGAGCGGTAACCCACCAACCAACACCCCAATTTATTCCATCACCGCGATATTAACCGAAACGGAATCCACACATCCCCAATCCAGGGCGTAATAACCATCCCACTTACATTGTGAAGGGGCGAGGGTGGCTAATTATGTACCCATCGGGGTGTTGACCGCGCCACCTTTGGGTATTCGTGCATGAAAATATTATATCCAGCTTACGCTTTTTGGTGCGTTTCCAGAGTGCACTGCCCGCTGGTGGGTTCCGGGTTGTTGGTGAATCATGGAAAGCACGTTATCGCTCACCCCTGCACCCACTCTGCTTGACTGAAATGGAAAGTGGCTTTGGTTTGTTGCAAGTATCAATATGCGCCTGGGTGAATTTGACCTTCATTATCTGGCACATATGCGGTTACAAAATCTTTGTTATTATCACACCAAAATTTCATTGTGCCTATTAATACCTGACAGCTTTTGTGCAACCTCAGCCATTCAACAATTGCCTCTAATTTTTGCATGAACAGAACATGGTTTTCACCTTCATCGCCTTCTTGTGGCTCAAGGCATATGATGTCCAGTCCTTCATACGCATCATATTCTTTGGCGAATACCCCATCTACTTTTTCCAGAAGCTCGGTATTTACTTTTCCCTTTAAAACAAACGCGCTTTCAAAGAAAACAGTAACGGATGTTTTGGGAGGTAGTTTTTTTAGAAACGTATCAAACTCATCCTTTTTTCGGACGACCAGGTAGTCTTTTGCACCCCCGTAATTTGCATAGCGAATCAACAGAACAATCACTTCGTTATTTGCGAGATGGTCATTCACAATCGCATGAAATGTAGCGTTTAGGGTCGAGACAGGCTCATTTAGAAGTGTGATATCCATGATCGTTTAGTAGATAGTAAGCTTTGAGTAAATGGGGCATGCGAGAGGATTTCCCTTTCTTTATTTTTGGTGCGTTTCCAGAGGGCAATACCTGCTGGTGGGTTTCGGGGTGATTGGTGAATGATGGAAAGCACGTTATCGCTCACCCCTGCACCCACCCTGCTTGACTGTCACAAAGCACCGTGACACCGCCTTTCGGGTGAGTAGCGAATGTTCGCTGTCAGCTTTGCGCTGTGTTATCTGTAAGCATGGTTTGTTCTTTTCCAATAACCTGCTTTATCGTTTGCCATTGGTGATGCAAATCTTTCACATTGGATGCAAGTACGCGAATATCGTTATCAATCCTTCTTTCAAAAACCTCAATTTCTTTTCCGTTTGTCAGCATATAAAAAGAGGTGTTTAACGCAAATGCGTAAGAACGTGCTTGGTCTTGAATTGAATTATTCAATTGCTGGTTTGGCTCTTTCACCTCAATAATCAAAAAAGGCCTGTCTTGCTGGTGGTTGTATACAACCCAGTCGGCTATTCCTACAACTTTTTGACGTCCAACCGGCACTTCTACTGGTACACGAGTTTTTAAATCGGCTATTCCATAGCCCAGGAAACGCATGAGCAAATATACAAACTTAATTTCAACTTCGATTTCACTTGAATAATTTGCAGACGCAACTTCTTTACACCAACTTAAATGGAAATCTGCAATAGCATTATTAGACAATACAATAATTCTGTTTTCCAGCTCTTGAATCTTCAAGTCCAATAGATGCTTTTCAGCTACCTGCAACTGGTTGTTTTTAAACTGAAAATATAAAACGATTCCTAACGCCACTGTGGTGGCAAAGAAAAATGGTCCAGATATACAAATAATAGAAGTAAGTGCCTTTGCGGTGGTGTCCATTAAGTAAATTTCCTGTGTTTTTAGACGTTTTGACCTGGCAAGCTAACTGCGAAAAATATAGCTGCGTGAAAGATTATGGTCGAACTATCAGTATTGAAAATGACACGCTTTTGCTTCTTACCTACCTATAAATTACCCCATAAATTGATAGAAATAGTATATGCCCATGTATTCCCAAATGCAAGCCGGTGGGAGTGTTCAGTCGTCTATGTTGGCGCGAGAGTAAGCACGGGGCCGCGAGCCGCCCCCGCCCGGGGCGTCTCCACCGGGGCGTTAAGAAACCGAGTTTTTTGGAAAAACCCGGTTTCTGGGCAGGGGCAGCGGTGGTCTTTGTGGGGGCTGGTTTTCTTCCCGGGTGTGCTGCTGGTGGGTGCAGGGGTGGGGAACAAGGCGGATCCAATTATCCTCTAATACCCCTGCACCCACCCCTGCACCCACTCTACTCAACTACTTGTCGATCCATATTGTAAGGTGACAACCCGCAAGCCAAGCGGATTCAGTGTGGGACGAATCCGGTCTTGTGTCCACAGATGGGGCATTCCAGTTCTAAGACACCAGGGATAGATGTCTCTCGAATAACTTTTAACTCAGCCTGAACACCGCGCGTAATTTTACATTCAGGACAGATTTTGCGTGATTGCGGCAGTTGAGCAAACATCTCTTTAGATCGAAGTCCTTTTTCAGAATAACGCACGCCTTCTTTTTCCTGGCCTGACTGCACCCCCAATCGCTCCAACGCTGTTGCTGCATTGTCACGCATATATTTATCCTCGTCCTTCAGCACTGTCCGCAGCGGCTCAACTGCCCGCGCATCGCCGATCTTCCCCAATAGATATACCGCTCTAGAACGCAACTTCCGGTCATCGTCCAACAGTGCTTTTACAAGCGGCTCGATGGCAGGCGCACCAATCTCAGCCAGGGCATCCCTTGCCGCCATTTGGCGCGCTTCTCCATTCTCGCTCTTCATAGCTGCTATGAGCGGCTCAACCGCTCTTGCGTCTCCGATCTTTCCCAATGCATACGCCGCCCTAATGCTTGCATTCTCGTATTCATCCTTCAGGGCTTCCAGAAGTGTCTCCACTACCCGTGTGTTGCCAAATTCAGCCAGCGCGTAGGCTGATTCGCGCCGAACGGTCAGCTCTTCATCCTCCAGCGCTGCCAGAAGCGGCTCGATCGTCCGGTCATCCCCGAACCTCCCCAGCGCTTCTACTGCGAACACCCTTACTTCCTTGTCTTTGTCATTGATTGCTGCCAGAAGGGGTTCCAGCGCCCGGGTATCGCCGATTTTGCCTAGTGCACGCGCCGCTCTCCAGCGTGTCTCCGGGTCATCATTCATCAACGCTGCAATGAGTGGTTCGACGGCAGGCGTACTGATCTTGACCAGGGCATCCGTTGCTATTTGGCGCACAAATCGATCCTTGTCCTTGAAGGCTGCCAGGAGCGGCCGGACTGCCCGGGCATCACCTATGTATCCCAGTGTCTGCGCAGCTCTCTGGCGCATCATACTGTCATCCGCGTCCAACAGCACTACCCCGAGTGGTTCAACAGCGGGTGCACCAATTTTCTGTAATGCAATGCTTGCCTGTAAAAACACATTCACGTCGGATGATTTTAATGTCTCTATGAGCGGCCCCACAGCAGGCGCACCAATTTCAATGCACTTTTCAAAGTTCTTATACCCCCGCCCAATCCAATGGCGCGCTCTGTCTTCGTTTTTTTGCCATTCCAGTCGTTTCAATTGTTTTAGCGCCTGTGCTGCGGCCTGTCTTACCACTTCGTCCGGATCATTTGAAGCCGTAATTAGCAAATCTTGAGCCTGCGTCGCGCCAATTTCAGCTAATGCTTTGGCGGCAGATGCTCTGATTGAGGGGTTTTTATGCCCCAATGCTTTTTTCAATCCCGCAACATCATGATTGGTTGTCATTTTTTGGATATTGGGTTTCCCAAAGAGCGACATCTTATACCTCCTTTGTGCATTGCCCCGGATGCGTTCCCGATGATGTTAACGATCCTATGCGATGAAAAACAAAAATGGCAAGCTTGCTCTGCTCACCATTTACCAATAAACTAGCCTATTAATAAGTAATTAAATTATATTCCCCTGCGTGCCCAAATGCAAGACGCCCCGGCGAGCGAGCCAGACACCGCGTTTTTCCACAAAACGCGGTGTCTGGCTTCTACCTGTCATTAATGACATATCAACCCGCGTCTTTTGACAGGTTGCGGGAGGGGGGCGGGTGTGGCATACTGAACACAGAACAAAATTTCTATTTAAATTCGATGCAATTGTTTTCTTTTGTTTCAGGAGGTTCAATGCCCGTTCATTCTACCCATGCCAGCCAACACCGCGAAACCCTGGCAGGCTCCGGCACAGTCAATCAATCCGGGTCTTTCGAGATCCTGTCGATCACTGCCGGGACCGGCAACGGCTGGGAGTTTTCATCCGAAGTCCTCAAAGCCTCGTTATCCCTGTGGGACAAAGCGGAATGTTTCATTGACCATTCCTGGCTCGGCCACTCGGTCCGCGACCTGGCCGGGTTCTGCCATTCCCCCGAATGGGATGAAGAACATCAGGGGATCAAACTCCAACTTAAACCAGTCGGCCCATCCGGGCCGCTGCTGGCCGAGTTGGGCAGACAGGTCCTCGAAGAAGAAAACCCTGCCAACCCCAGAGTTGGTTTTTCCGCCGATGTGGTATTCACTTCCAACGGCAAGGATGTTGCCAATATCATCAAAGTTTTATCCATCGATTTAGTGATGGACCCGGCCCGCGGGGGCGCTTTCCTCCGCGCGTTGAATTCAACCTATCCCCAAGGAGCAATCATGCCCGAAAATACGCAAACCCCAACACCCACAGAAGAACCCGCCGCATTGCAGCCCCAAGCCGCGGCGCTGCAACAGCAAATCACCGCGGACCAGGCGGCCGTCCGTGAACTGCTGAACGCGACCGCCCGGCAGCGAGCCATGGAACAGGAAGCCGATGAAATCCGGCAGGCCCGGCTTTCGATGTGCGGCTATCTTTTGGAGACCGCGCTGGCTTCTTCCAAACTCCCCACGCCCATCGCGGACCGGATCCGCAAACAATTCGCCGGGCAAATCTTCACCCCCCTCAAGCTGCAAAACGCCATCGATGACAGCCGTCAGATGCTCAGCGACCTGACCGCCAGTTCCACCGTGCACGGCCCCCGGATTTCCGGGATGTTCTCCAGCGAGGATCAACTCTCCGCCGCCATGCATGACCTGTTAGGCGCGGAACGCCCCGAAGACCTGGCCAAAGTCAAGCCTGCCAGACTCTCCGGCATCCGCGAGCTGTATTTAATGATGACCGGAGACTATGACTTCTCCGGCGGCTACGATCCCGCCCGGGTACAGTTTGCCGCCACCTCCGATCTGGCCGGGGTGCTTAAAAACGCCCTCAACAAGCTCATTGTCCAGAAATGGCAGGAGCTTGGCCGCGCCGGCTACCGCTGGTGGGAACCCGTGGTATCGGTCGAGCACTTCAACAGCCTCCAATCGCTCACCGGTGTCCTGGTCGGTGAAGTCACCTTGCTCCCCTCTGTTTCCGAAGGGGCCGCCTACACCGAGTTAGGTCTGGATGACAGCGCCGAGACTGCCTCCTGGACCAAATATGGCGGCTACGTTGGCCTCACTATCGAAATGTTTGAACGCGACGAAACCCACAAACTCCGCCAGTACCCTCAAAAGCTGGCTTCTTCCGGCTTGCGCCGCATCTCCAACCTGGTGGCCGCCATCTTCACCGCCAACTCTGGCGCCGGCCCGGTCATGGCCGATACCAAAAACGTTTTCCATGCCGACCATTCCAACGTCGGAACCGCCGCCCTGGCTGCCGCCGCCTGGGAAACCGCCAGCGCCGCCATTTACAACCAATCCATGGTTATCAAGTCCGGCGGCACCGCCCCCAAACTGGCGCTTGACGCCAAATATCTGCTGGTCCCGCGAGCCTTGCGGCTCACGGGTATGCAGATCCTCTACCCATCCCTGGAACGCGCCGCCAATATCTACTCCGAGAACATGCAGCAGGGCCAATATGGCGACGTCATCACAGTCCCCGACTGGACAGACGTCACCGATTGGGCAGCCGTGGCCGATCCCAACCTGGCCCCCGGCATCATCCTTGCCGAGCGTTTCGGCCTCATGCCCGAAATCTTCATTGCCGACAACCAGCTATCCGGAGCACTGTTCACAAACGACGAGATCCGCATCAAAGCCAGACACTTTGTGTCTGTCTTTGTCGCCGACTACCGCCCGCTGTACAAATCCAACGTCGCCGACGGATAAACCGCGCTCATCGCTTCTTTTCTCCTTCCCACCCCTCCCCCGGAAGGGGGAGGGGCCGGGGGAGAGGGAAAACCTAAAAAACTTTGCGGTCTTTGCGTCTCACCTGCACTTGCGGCGGCAGGTGCAAGTGTTGCGTCTTTGCGTGAGACAAAATTTGCAACCAAACAGGAAAGGAATTGTTCCGAATTGTTTCAACACAAAAAACAAATCCCCGCAACCCGTAGGGGCGAGGCACTGCCTCGCCCGCCTTTCAGGAGCGCAAATTGTAGGCGAAGCCCGACGCGGCAATCTCCAATTAACTTTGTAAGGGGCCTATCACCTATCACCTATCACCTGGAGTTTAACCATGTTTCTACAAAAAATCGCCAATCTATTTCGCTCCCGCAAGTTTTGGGCGCTGATCCTGTCTTTTATCACCATCACCGCTGCGCTGGTGATGGGTGAAATTAACTTCTGGCAGTTCATGCAGGCCGCTCTGGTTGCCCTGGCAATCTTTTCAACTGGCATCGCCATTGAGGACATGGCCAACGGCTGGCGCACCCCCGGAGAACAACACATTTACGACACCATTATGTTCTCTATCCCCGAACAGATCCGCATGATTCTAACGTCCCGTAAATTCTGGATCCTGCTTACAGCCATTGCCACCGCCGCCGCTGGGCTGCTAACCGGAGAAATAACCGTCTGGCAGTTCGCCCAGGCCGTGGTCGCCGCCCTCTCCGTCTATTCCTCAACCGTAGCCATAGACGACTCAGGCCGCAAAGAAAATTCACTCGCCGCGATAAGGCGGGAAATAGACAGCGCAGACATCCCCTTTTAATCCGGGGGGTGTTTTAAACAAAAGGGACATCCAACCATGAAACCAATCCCCGCAAACGCGCAAATTCAAAAGCTCATCACGTCCCACCCCGATGGCGTGAAAGGTCCGCCTCTCGCCGTCGCATGGTCAACCCACCACCCCGGCACCCTGATAATCATTGACACCGTCGGCCACAAGCTCATATTCGAAAACGCCTCCCCTCTCCCTGCGGGAGAGGGGCAGGGTGAGGGTGCCACACCGAACGACCATAGCAGCCCCGACGCGGCCGGGGAAACCCCGCCCGCTAAACCCGCCAAACCCGTAGGGGCGAGGCCCGCCTCGCCCGC
>Ga0068714_10007348_pt1 | contig 10735 bp, 9 predicted proteins | sample MTBNYHSulfiMetaG_FD_62988 | JGI IMG/M metagenome (GOLD analysis project Ga0068714, IMG submission 62988) | Enrichment culture microbial communities from rom New York Harbor, USA that are MTBE-degrading - MTBE-NYH (New York Harbor Sulfidogenic)... | ecosystem: Environmental > Aquatic > Marine >...
TCCCATCCAGGGCTGTCCATTGAGCGGATCGAGGGCTATCCTGGGGTCTGGTCAGGACGGATAAGCCAGAGGGTCCGCTGGACTTTCCACTTCGAGGAGGACCCCGGGACCGGCGAGCGAATCTGCGTGCATCGGGTCATTGGGGCACACGAGGACGTGTACCGTCAACCCTGAATCAAGTCCCGCCGGCCCTGACTCCCCTAAAGCGCGTCATCGCCTGGCGCGATAGCCAAGCGAGCGCATCTGGTCAGCCATCATTGTCGGCCACCGGTGCGCCGGCAGCGCTCTGAAGACCAAGGCTCCCCCTCGCGCCCCCGCGCCGATGTGGGCATGCCCCTACAAAGCAGTGGACATTCCCCCACAAAGATGGTATAATGCTCCTTAACTTGATCCAAGGAGCCTACGAACTGCATGGACTTTGAAGGCATTCTAAACACCATACAACCGTTCATTATCATGTTCGCGGCCCTCTTTGCCGCCTTCCTGACCGCGGTGTGGGTCAGCGTCATCATCTGGGCCTTTCGCGACATCCGCGCCCGTTCCCGCGATGTCTTTGCCCAGATCCTCGCCACGCTGGTGGTCGTGCTCTTTTTCCCCCTGTTCCCCTTCCCGGGGTTGATCCTGTACATGCTCCTCCGCCCACGCGCCACCCTGAGCGAGATCTATGAGCGATCCCTGGAGGAAGAGGCCCTGCTGCAGGGCATCGAGGAGCGGATGGCCTGCCCGGGATGCAACCGCCGCATCGAAGAGCAGTTCATGATCTGCCCCACCTGCCACACCCGCCTCAAAAAGGCCTGTCCCGCGTGCGGGCGGCTGCTGCACCTGCGCTGGAACATCTGCCCCTATTGCGGCGCAGTACAGACTACGGCCAAGGCCGCGGCACTGCCCGACACCCAGCCTGTCGCCTTGCCCGTCGAGACAGCGGCCCAAGCCCCCAGGCTCGCCGATGCCACCCCTTCCCGCCTGGCCCAGCCTGCCACAGAGCCCCAAACCTGGGCGCCCTGGGAGGAGCAGGCACAAGCGGCCTGGGACACCGACACCGGCGCGGCGATCTCAGAGGCTGAAGACGAGGCGGAAACAGAACACGAGCCCGAACTCGAGTCACCGGACGGGTCCGGCGACGACTTTGAGCTCGATTAGGCCGGCAGACCCACCGGCGCGGCGCACGCAGGATGCGCCGCGCTTTCCATTGCCCCTCGAGCCCGCCCGATGCAACCAGTTCAGCACGTCCCGGGCACACTCGGGACCTGAAAGGATTCCCGTTGCCGTCATATACAGAAGTGACGCCGATCTCCGGTCGCCGGCCCAGGCTGACCGTCGCGCTCCTGGCCGTGGCGGTCTCTATCCTGATCATTGCCATCATGCTGCCGCCCCACACGCTCCTGGGCAAGGCCGACGTCGTCGGCTATGGCATCTGCCACCGCCTGCCCGACCGCTCGTTCTTTCTCAATGGGCGGCAACTGCCGCTGTGCGCCCGCTGCACCGGGACCTTCCTGGGGACCATCATCGGCCTGGTGACCATGCCGCTGCTCGGCCGTCGCCGCGCCTCTCGCCTGCCCCCAATCCCCATCCTGGCCATCCTCGTGTTCTTTATCGGGTTCTGGGCCTTCGACGGCCTGAACTCCTACATGACCTTTTTCCCCGGCGCGCCAAACCTCTACCCGCCGCAGAACTGGCTCCGGCTGGCCACCGGCATGCTCAACGGGCTGGCGCTGGTCATCATTGTCTTTCCCATCTTTAGCTATACGTTATGGCGGGACACCACGCGCGACTGCGTGATCAAGAACGTGGGGGAGATACTCGCCATCTTGCCGGTGGTAGCGCTCCTGGTCTGGATCATCCAGGCCGAGATCAATGTCCTACTCTATCCGCTGGCCATCCTCAGCAGCCTCGGCGTCCTGATGATGCTCACCCTCATCAACGCCATGATCGCCACCGTCGTCCTGGGCCGGGAGGGACAGGCGCGAACCTGGGCCCAGGCATTGGTTCCCCTGACCATCGGCGCCGCCCTGGCCCTCCTCCAGGTGACGGCCATGGTCCTCCTCCGGGCCTACCTCACCATCGAACTCGGCCTGCCCATCTAAGCGTCCGGTTGCGCTCCCTCTCCGGCCGGCTGCCGCGACGCCTCCAGCACGGCCCGGAACAGGCGCGCCGGGCTTTCGCGGATCCAGGCAAAGGCCAGCACCGCGCCGATCGCCGTGAACACCAGCACAAATGCCCGCCGCCCGATCACAAAGGTCGTGAACTGCTCCAGGGTCAGGCCGGCCAGCCCCAGCACCGCCGCCCAGCCTCCCTCCAGGAAGCCCAGTGACCCCGGCGTCACCGAAAAGACCAGCGCCAACTGGGTGACCGCAACCCCCATCGCCAGCAGATGCCAGGGGATCTCCAGGCGCAGCGCCTGAGCAATAAAGAACAGCCGGGCCGACAGCAGCGTGTACATCACCAGCGTCAGCAAAAAGGCCTGCAGCGCCACCCTGTTCGCCAGATAGGTCTTGGACGAAAGGCGTTCCAGTTGCTCCGGCAGGCGGCGCACCAGGCGGCCCCCGATCACCGGCACGTGCACCAACAACTTGGAAAATCGCATTCCGATCCGGCCGAAAAGCCGCACTGTCTGCTCGTACTGCCAGCCGATCAGCACCGCGCCTGCTGCTACCGCGCCGCCCATCATCCCAAAGGCGAGCGGGCGCTCGATCCAGCCCACCAAAAAGAGCGCCACCGGCACGACCAGCAGCAGGGCCAGGATCAGATCGAAAAACTTGTCCATAAACACCGACAGGGCCGATCGCCTGAATGGCACCTGCTGGGACAGGCTAAGGGCCGCGGGCCGGGCGCCGATCATCCCAATCGTAATCGGCACCACCTGCCCCATTAACATGCCGATCATCTGATAGGTGAAAAAGTAGCGGAAAGCGCAGATCTCGGCGCCGGCCACCTGATTGGCGATCAGCATCCAGCGCAAGGCAGCCACCAGGTTCCACAGTAGCGCCACTGCCAGCGCCGCCAGCACGTATCGCCAGTCCCCCTGGAGGATCTGCTCCCACGCCTCCACCCCGCCCAGATACAGGATCAAAGCAAATGCCAGGAGCCCGGCCAGGTTGATCGCCCACGATAGGATCCGGTTCCGCCTCTGTCTTTCTTGATTCGCGCCCATATCTCCGTTGCACCTCACACACCGAACAATAGAACCGGCCCAGTATACCACAGCCTGATCGATCGCGCACATTGCCCGCCGCCACGGAAAAACTCAAACTTGACACCTTAGAACGTTTGTGCTATAATCACCCTATCGCGGTAGATCGCCGCCTGGACCGGTATTCCCGGTATTGTTTCCCGGAAAAAAACTTGGCATCGGGATAGGGAAGGAATAGGCCATGAAAGACAACGAACGAACGCGCGCCTTGGAGACGACCTTGAGCAGTATTCAAAAACGCTACGGCGAAGGCGCCATCATGCGCTTGGGGCAGGCCACCCACCTCCAGGTGGAAGCCATCCCCACCGGCTCCCTCGCCCTCGACCTGGCCCTCGGCATCGGCGGCGTCCCCCGCGGACGCGTCACCGAGATCTATGGCCCCGAAGGCTCCGGCAAGACTACCCTCTGCCAGCACATCGTCGCCGAAGCCCAGCGCGCCGGTGGCATCGCTGCTTTCATCGACATGGAACATGCCCTCGACCCCCTCTACGCCGCCAAATGCGGCGTCAACGTCCAGGACCTCTACATCTCCCAGCCCGACACCGGCGAGCAAGCCCTCGAAATCGCCGAAGCCCTCGTCCGCTCCGGCGCCGTGGACGTCATCATCGTCGACTCTGTCGCTGCCCTCGTCCCCCGCGCCGAGATCGAAGGCGACATGGGCGACAGCCACCCCGGCCTCCAGGCCCGGCTCATGAGCCAGGCCCTGCGCAAGCTCAGCGGCGCCATCAAGACCAGCAACACCGCCATGGTGTTCACCAACCAGTTGCGCCAAAAGATCGGCGTCATGTTCGGCAGCCCCGAAACCACCTCCGGCGGCATGGCCCTCAAGTTCTACTCCTCGGTCCGCCTGGACATCCGGCGTATCGAAGCCATCAAGGACGGCGGAGAGATCACCGGCAACCGGACGCGGGTCAGGGTGAAAAAGAACAAAGTCGCCCCGCCCTTTCGCGAGTGCGAGTTCGACATCATGTACGACGAGGGGATCAGCAAAGAAGGCGACGTGCTGGACCTGGGCGTAGAGCTGGACATCATTGAGAAGAGGGGATCCTTCTACTCCTACCACGGCGAGCGCCTGGCCCAGGGCCGAGAAAACCTCAAGCAGGTGCTCCGCGAGAAACCCGACCTCTGCCTCGAAATCGAGAACACCATCCGCCGCGAGACCGGCCTGTCCGAGTTGGGGCCTTCACCCGCATCCGGCTCCGGCGACCCGTCGCCGGCCGGCGGGCACAAACCGCCCAAGTTCCGCACCACGGACGAGGATGGCCCCGCGGTCGATGGCGAGATCGAGGAGGAAATCGAGGACGAGATGCAAGAAGCCTTGGAGGCGTGAGGCTCACGCCTTAATGGCGCCAAGGGCCCGGCCCGCGACCCCTGGCGCGGGCCGATTCTCACTTGCCCGGTGCGCCTCTTTGTGATACAATGGGTTTCCGGGGACCATCAACACTTGACCTCATCCTCGAACCGGGGCCGGCGCTCTGCGCCATGCGTCCCCGGATTCCTGTCTTCCCAACACTCGAGGACAGCCCCGCATTGCTGCCAACACCCGGAGGAGGTGACCCGTGAACGAGATCAAAGGGCTGGACACCGGACAACAGGAGCCTTCGCGCAATCCCAATCGCATGTATATCATCGCGGCCGTGATACTGCTCGTGGTGATCGCAGTGGCAACGGTGCTGCTCATCACCCAGGGCATCCCGGCGCTGCTGGGCGAGAAGGAGCCAACCACCGCCGCATTGGTCGAGCCGCCTCCCACCCAGGTCGCCACCTTCACTCCGGCGCCCACCAAGGAACCCTCGCCCACCCCGGCGCCGCCCGCTTTGCCCACCCTCCCGCCGCTGGTCATGGCCGACACCGACACACCTGCCTTCGACCTCGACGGTGCCGGGGCGAGGCCGGGTGCGGACTGGACCGGCTTCTTTGGGCAGGTACTGGATACAGCCGGCAACCCCGTTCCGGGAGTGCCCGTCATCGTCTGGTACCGCGACGGCCAGCCCGCCTCGTCCCCCACACCGACCGGCCCGGACGGCAGCTACGAGATCCGGCTGGCCGAGGCTCCCCTGGCCGGCACCTGGACCATCCAGTTGCTGACCGCAGACGGGTCTCCGGCCTCCAAGCTGCTGACCTTTCAGACCGACGAGAACACCGAAACCGGCATCCAGCAGATCCAGGTCGTGTGGCGGCAGCTCCCTTGATGCACGACGCCCGCGCTGCCACAAGCCTCCGTGACTGCCTGCCCCTTTGCGCCATCCATCCGTCTCAGGTATAATGGCCGCACTTGACCCTTGCCCTGGGAGTGTCCATGCGAATCGAAGTTCACTTTGAATCCGGCGGCTTTTGGGCGCTAAGGCCCGAATGGAACGATCTGGTCCGCCGCAGCTATCACGACAACCTGTTCCTCACCTGGGAGTGGCAGTCCACCTGGTGGAAGCACCTGGGGGAGGGCTCGCTGTTGCTGCTCGGCTTCAGAGCAGAGGATGACGGGCGGCTGGTGGGCATCGCCCCCCTGTTCCATACCCGCGCCGGAAACGGAGAAGCGGTCCTGTACATGAACGGCTGCCGCGACGTGTCGGACTATCTGGACCTGATCGTCGAGGACGGGCAGGAAGAGGTCGTCTACCGGGCCCTGCTGGACTATCTCGAAAGCCAGGCCCCACAATGGGATCTGGTGGACTTTTGCAACATCCCGCAGGCGTCACCGGCTCTGAGCGTGCTGCGACAGATGGCCCAAGCACGCGGCTATCAAACGCTCGTCGAGGTGGAGGACGTCTGCCCCATCATCGCCCTGCCCGAAACCTGGGACGACTATCTGATGATGCTCGACAAAAAGCAGCGCCACGAGGTGCGCCGCAAGCTGCGCAAGGCCGATGCAGAAGCCGACACCCGCTTCGTCATCGTCGGGCCAGATCACGACCTGGAATCCGAGGTACAGACCTTTATCCAGCTCCACCAGCAGAGCGCGCCCGCCAAGGACAAGTTCATGGATCCCACCATGCAAGCCTTCTTTTTCGACGTCGCCAAGGTCCTGCAGGCGCGGGGCTGGCTGCAACTGGCCTTCATCGAGATGGACGGGCACAAAGCCGCCACCCTCCTGAATTTTGATTACGGTGACAGCATCCTCGTCTACAACTCGGGCTACGATCCCGACCAGTTCAGCCAGCTCAGCCCCGGCATTGTCGTCACCGCCCGCTGCATCGAACACGCCATCTCTCTGGGGCGGAGCAAGTTCGACTTTTTGCGCGGCGACGAGGTCTACAAGTACCGCTTTGGCGCGCAGGACACCGAGGTGCGCCGCCTGCTTATCGCCAAACCGGGCATCCCCCTGCAGGCTACCTGCTAGCTGCTGCACACGAGAGAGGGAAACCGTGACCCGCGCAATCCAGTGCGACAACTGCGGCGCCATCATTCTCAAGGAAGAGCTCTTCTGCGGCGAATGCGGCGCTCCTCGCCCCTCTGTGATCGCACCCCACCAACTCATCGAGGAGCCTGAGAGCGATGCGCTGCAGGCCGATCAGCCCATCGGCGCGCTTCGCACCAACGCGGTCCGGCGTGTGGTCGCCATCCTCCTGGCCTTTGCCGGGGCGCTCCTGTGCCTGCTTGCCCTTGCCGCTTTCGTGATCCTTGGCCTGGGCGAGAGCGAAGGCGTCCCGCCACCGGAAAACTGGCTGTACTCTGCCATTTGCTGCCTGTTGCCCCTCGCCGGAGCCGGGACAACCGTGGCCCTTGTAGCGCTGGCCCTGTGGTGGACCCGGCTGAGAAAACGCTAACCAAACCATGATCCACCGTGTAGCGATGCTCAGCGTCCACACCTGCCCGCTGGCCATGCTGGGCGGCAAAGAGACAGGCGGCATGAACGTCTATGTGCGCGACCTGAGCCGCGAGCTGGGCCGCAGGGGCATCGTCGTGGACTGTTTCACGCGATCGCAGAACCCGAACCTGCCCTCCATCAGCACCAAGCTTGGACCCAATGGCCGCGTGATCCACCTGCCGGCCGGCCCCGAAGCGCTCTACGACAAGAACCTGATCGCCGATCACCTGCCCGAATTCACCCAGGGCGTCCTCGATTTTGCCAGGCGCGAGGGCCTGCACTACGACGTGATCCACAGCCACTACTGGCTCTCCGGGCTCGCGGCCCGCAACCTGGCGCGGGCCTGGAATGCCCCCATCCTCCACATGTTCCACACCCTGGGCCAGATGAAAAACAGCGTGGCGGCCAGTCCCCAGGAATGGGAGACAGAGAGGCGCATCCGGGGTGAGGAAGAGGTCATGGCCATTGCCGACCGCCTGGTGGCCGCCACCCCCCTGGAGCGGGCGCAGATGGTCTGGCTCTACGGCGCGGATCCCGCCAAGATCGACGTGGTGCCCTGCGGCGTCAACCTGGACCTCTTTGCGCCCATCCCGCAGGACGAAGCCAAGCAGGTGCTGGGGTTGCCGCCGGAGCGCTGCATCATCCTCTTTGTGGGACGCATCGAGCCGCTGAAAGGCATCGATACCCTGCTCCGGGCCATCGCCCTGCTCGCCCCCGAAATGCCCTGCTGGCGCGACGAGCTCTCCGTAGTCATTATCGGCGGCGCGCCGGGCGCCGGGATCGACCAGGCCAACGCCGAGCTGGCGCGTCTGGAACGCCTCCGCGCCGAGCTGGGCATCGAGGATCTCGTCACCTTCCAGGGCGCCCAGGACCAGGACACGTTGGTCTACTACTACTCGGCGGCCGAGATGACCGTCATGCCCTCCCACTACGAGTCGTTTGGCATGGTGGCTTTGGAGTCGATGGCGTGTGGCACCCCCGTGGTGGCCTCCAGGGTCGGGGGCCTGGCCTTTAACGTGCAGGATGGCCGCACCGGCTTCCTGATCCCCAGTGGAGACGCCGAGATGCTGGCCTCCCGGCTGCGGCTCCTGCTCAAGGATCGTGAGCTGCGCGAGAAACTGAGCCGGCAGTCGCGCGAGTGGGCAGGACGCTACGGTTGGCCGGTGATCGCCGATCAGATGCTCGAGCTGTACGAGCAGGCTCTACCCCTTGCCCGCCCGGCGATGCGGGCTCACTTGGGCCGGGCCTGACGGCGCAGCCGGCGGGTCGAGGCGCGAGCACCCTCAGACGCCGGCAGGTTACTGCCAAGCCCAAGAGGCTCGGCCGGCGCTCGCTGGCGGCGGGAAGAGATCCGGTTCCGCTGGCTCCCGCGCCGACATGAGCCAACGCCCATCGATCTGGACAAACTCGACCGCAAAGAGCCTGCCATCCTCGGAAAACTCCCCGCCGGCGTCGCCGGCATGGACCAGCACCACGCCCCGCGCCTCCAGCCGGTCATCCGTCAGGTCCAGCCGGACCAGCTCCTGCCGGTAGGCGCCAAAAGGCGGGCTCAGCCGTTCAGAGATCGCCTCGGGCCGGACCAGGTCCGAGGCCGGGTCCAGGCCGTCCCGGTACGCAGCGGCGTCGGCCCGCAGAATGGCCCGGTCCTGCGCTGCCAGCGCCTCCAGGATCTGGCCCCGTGCCCGCAACGAGGGACGTGTGAGCACCCCACCGGCATCCAGCGCCGCTTCCACATCGTCTAACAGCGCCCCGGCTCCGTCCAGGTCGCCGTCTGCCGCCCGCTCCTGGGCAGCGATTAGGGCCGTCTCCAGGACCAGGTTCAGCGGAGCATCGGCGCGCTTCAGGAACACCTTGAGGGTGTCGCTCGTCCACTCGGGCGGAGCGGTAGAAGGGAGCACGCGGGCGTCGGGATCCAGCTCGGTCTGGTAGCGCCGCATCAGGTCAAAGGTGCGCACCTGCAAGCGCCAGCGCCCGGACTGTTCGGGACTGGGATCCAGGCCGGCCAGGAACTCTAGCCACTCCGCTTCCAGATCGCCGTACCCTTTACCGTACAGGCTTTGGACCAGGGCCTCGTCGTGCTCAGCCTCGCCCGTCGCCCGCCCGTACAACTCCTTGAGTCTGTCCAGCCCGTAACGGCTGACCAGGAACTGCACAAAGGACCCGCTCTCCATGTAGGACGTCTCGTGCTGGAACTCGTAGAACGGCCCGGCGCGCAACTCGGACAGAGGCAGATAGTCATCCGAAGCCGCCACCGCCGCCGCCCACTCGTCAATCGGTTCGCGGGCATAATGGCCGCCGCTCGCCCACACGGCCAAGCCTTCCACCAACACGCCGTCGGGTCCGCCGCCGTTCTCCTTGGGCTGGAGGATGTCCTGCGCCAGGGCATGGGTCCCCTCGTGGGTGAAATAGGACCAGATCTCCACGGCCGTGTAGTTGCGGTCCAGGTAGGAGATGAGCTGCACCTTGTCCCCATAGGCGGCCCCTCCCTGCCAAAAGACGCGTGGCACGAAGTAGATGCTCATCTGGCCTTCCAAATCGACCTCCAAAACCGGCTCGATCTGCGCCAGGGACGCTTCGGCTACAGATCCGATCTCGAAGCGATCGCGCTCGGCCGCCGATTCGGGGACATAGTAAAGCTGGAAATGCGCTGTTGCGGACATGGCCCAGGTAAAGTCGATCGGCGGCGGCTCGGGCAGGGGCTCGGTCGCCAACGACGCCAGTTGCGGCCCCAGCCTGACCGTCCCGCCGGCCCGCACCGATTCCCCGGCCGTATCGCGTACCAGCCACCAATAGTCAAGTTCGTGCGAGATGGTCAGGGTCCGTGTAAAGCCTTCCACCAGCGCCTCGAGTTCGTAGCTGATGCTGATGGTATGGGAGAGAGGAGCGGCGATGCGCTGCGTTGCCTGTCCGGGCTCGGTATCGTACCATAGCAGCACCTCGGAGACGCGGCGATCCACGGGGACCTCGGCCTCCAGATAGAAGGTGATCGTCCGCGCCTGGTCATCCGCCTCGGCGCGCAGCGGGGTGATGGCCGGTTCCAGGACCGCAGGCGGTGCTGTGGCGTCCGGGACGGGCGTGGGCGGCTCCCCAACAAGCCCCGGCAGCAGGCGCGGCACCTGCCACAGCAGCGCAAGCACCGTCATGGTCAGGAGAAGGATCAAGGCCGCGAACGCCAGGTGGCGCCACTGCGGCGCACCCCTATCCTGCTCTTCTGTGCCCATTCTCATCGACAACCCCTCAAGGTGTTGTTGGCCAACCCCCTGTACTCGCCAGCATGCCGGTCCTGCCCGCTGTCATCGTGCGCTGCGGGCAGGTTGCATGCGCCCCCGGCCTGTGGTATACTTGCCCGCGACGATCAAGCTCATTCTGCCGGCCGAATACCCGCCCTGCCGGTGCCGATTATACCAAGCTTGCCCGTCTTTGACAAGCAGAAGCGGGTTTTCTGGAGAGCCAAGACCAATGTCCGACGACGCGAGACCTCCCTTGCAGCAAGCCGCTGGCGAGATCGAAAAGGCCGTGGGCCATCTCTTCACGGTCTACGACCTGACCCTCGGCACCCCGGATCAGCCGTATGCGATCCGTTTTCGCGGGCATCTGAGCGTCCCCTCGCACCAGGCGTACCCACAGATTGCCGCGCACCTCCGGAAGCTGGGGTACACCGCGGTACTGCGCCACGATATCGAATCGGATCTCGACATCTTGCTGGCTATACCGGGCGTGATGCCCCAGGAGAGCGGGTC
>Ga0068714_10007349_pt1 | contig 10735 bp, 4 predicted proteins | sample MTBNYHSulfiMetaG_FD_62988 | JGI IMG/M metagenome (GOLD analysis project Ga0068714, IMG submission 62988) | Enrichment culture microbial communities from rom New York Harbor, USA that are MTBE-degrading - MTBE-NYH (New York Harbor Sulfidogenic)... | ecosystem: Environmental > Aquatic > Marine >...
GTGAGGCTTACAGACCTACATCCATCACAATAAGGATTGAAACATACTCTTGATCTGCATTTCAATCATATTCGTCTTTCTTACAGACCTACATCCATCACAATAAGGATTGAAACCAGACATTGTTTAATGAGGTGGTCCAGTACGTGGATCTTACAGACCTACATCCATCACAATAAGGATTGAAACTCTTTTCACGCTCTGTTATAACTTACCCAGTGAGGCTTACAGACCTACATCCATCACAATAAGGATTGAAACAACATGGGTACAAGAGATATAAGTAGCAAAGATAGCTTACAGACCTACATCCATCACAATAAGGATTGAAACTAACCCAGTGGATAGGAATAACGACATCCTGGCTTTCTTACAGACCTACATCCATCACAATAAGGATTGAAACACCTGCGATTCAACACTAAATGTGATATTACTAACTTACAGACCTACATCCATCACAATAAGGATTGAAACACCTGCGATTCAACACTAAATGTGATATTACTAACTTACAGACCTACATCCATCACAATAAGGATTGAAACTTAAATTCAATGGCCCCTGCTCCCTTATCGGTTTGCTTACAGACCTACATCCATCACAATAAGGATTGAAACAATAAAATTCAACCGCCCTCATTTTTACTGATTCATTCTTACAGACCTACATCCATCACAATAAGGATTGAAACTCAAATGCTTTTTGAATGGTCTCTTTCCAGACGTCCACTTACAGACCTACATCCATCACAATAAGGATTGAAACATAGCATAACTTTCAGCAGCAGGAGCAGCCATCATACTTACAGACCTACATCCATCACAATAAGGATTGAAACTTTCATACGTTTCATTCAGATATACACCATTGGTTCTTACAGACCTACATCCATCACAATAAGGATTGAAACGTGCCTCTTCTGCCTACTGTCATTCTTCATCATCCTCCTTACAGACCTACATCCATCACAATAAGGATTGAAACAAGCCAATTTTAAACCAAATAACAATCTTTCATACTTCTTACAGACCTACATCCATCACAATAAGGATTGAAACGTATTCGGCAGATATGTAGTATTCAACACCCCGGAGCTTACAGACCTACATCCATCACAATAAGGATTGAAACAATGCTGGATCTTATTATTGGCGATGTCAAGAGAAAACTTACAGACCTACATCCATCACAATAAGGATTGAAACAAATATCCATTTAATGAGTTCTATAATAAGGCAGTAACTTACAGACCTACATCCATCACAATAAGGATTGAAACTCATCCGATGTGGTCGGACTGCCCGTAGTGTTCCAGCCTTACAGACCTACATCCATCACAATAAGGATTGAAACTATTAAATAACCTGGTCACGGACGGCAAACGTACTACTTACAGACCTACATCCATCACAATAAGGATTGAAACACTGTTCAGGTGGAGGCATACTCTTTTCTCGTTGTCTTACAGACCTACATCCATCACAATAAGGATTGAAACTTTATCTCCATTATGCAGCCCATTCTACCTTATATCTTACAGACCTACATCCATCACAATAAGGATTGAAACTGAAAACTGATCTATTCACGAAATATCCAGACAGATACTTACAGACCTACATCCATCACAATAAGGATTGAAACTTTCATATTTAATTCAAATATACAACAAAAACATGCTTACAGACCTACATCCATCACAATAAGGATTGAAACTTGTCGCCATAATGATTATATAATTATTGATAGTTGCTTACAGACCTACATCCATCACAATAAGGATTGAAACTTAGTAACCATATCATTTTTAACTGTCCGAAATGAATCTTACAGACCTACATCCATCACAATAAGGATTGAAACAAACGCCCGTTAAAGCGGGAATATCGAAAGGCAACACTTACAGACCTACATCCATCACAATAAGGATTGAAACACTGTTCAGGTGGAGGCATACTCTTTTCTCGTTGTCTTACAGACCTACATCCATCACAATAAGGATTGAAACATTGATCAGCATCAACAATACTCATATCGTATCCGTCCTACCAAGTAGGTCATAGGATTTCCTGAGGTTATTCTGATATTAGTGGTATGCTGGGATTAAAGTTCCAGATTCTGGGGCAGCAGATCCGTTAGCTTGTTGACCTTATAGGTTGGGATAACCTCCAGTACCTTCCGAAGCCATTGATATGGATTGACCTCATTCTTTTTGCAGGTGCCGAAGAAAGAATACATCATGGCAGCACGTTCAGCTCCCCGGTTTGATCCGGCAAACAGATAATTCTTCCTGCCCAGGGCAATGGGGCGGATGGCATTTTCAGCCAGGTTATTGTCGATTTCCAGGCTTCCGTCCTTCAGGTATGCCAGTAAATTGTCCCACCGTTCAATGCAATAATTCGTTGCTTTTCCCAATGGTGATTTTGGCTCAGAGGTTTTGTATGTTTCCACGATCCATTTCCCCAGTTCATTCATAACCGGTAATGCCTCATCCAACCTCAGGGTATGGCGTTGCTCAGCAGATAAGTCCTGTTCACGTGCTTTTTGCTCCGTGGCATAAAGTCTCTGGAACATACCCATGGCATATTCTGCTCGTTTTTCATCGTACGGTAATGCTTTTTCAAAGCCTCGCCGGGCATGTGCCATGCAAATTACAAGTGTGATATCTTTTCTTCTGGCAAATAGTTCATATACTTTGTACCCATCGGTTTGCAGGTACCCCTTGAAGTCCCTGAGCAGTTTTACAGGCCCCTCCCTGGACCTCCCGGTATTGTAATCAAACAGTACCGTTTTTTCAAGCGGACTGTGGTATATCCAGTGATATCCCCGGTGTGTCTTGCCTTTTGTCTGCTTTTCAAGCACTGGTATCGGGGTCTCGTCCACTTGCAGGTACCCCTGAGACAACACCCTCTGCTTTAAGGTGTCATAAAGCGGTTCAAGCAAATTGCATACACTTTCCTGCCAGCCATTGATTGTTGAGGATGGTATTTTTATCTCTTCCCGTTTAAATCGTTCTATCTGTCGATATACTGGCAGGTGATCAACGAACTTATCTACCATGATCTGGGCTAGTAAACCCGGACCAGCAATGCCTTTTTCTATTGGGAAATCCGGAAGTTGTGCAATAACACCTTTGTGCTCCTCAAGAGCTTCATCGGTAACAGCAATATATTTTGGACGAATAAATCGCTTAATATAAAGTTTTGCAGGAACAAGCTCCAACTGATCTGTTACTTCCTTGCCTATACACTTCATACTGGATGTGTCTTCATCCGGTTCCAGGATGATTTCCTCTACCGGTAAATGAGAAGGAAGTGCCAAACGACCAGGATGTTCTTTTCTCTTGTTCTTTTCCCGAACATAGGTAATAACCTCTTGTTCCTTTTCAGGAGCCTCTTCCTGTGGCACTTCAAAGGGAAGCTTAAGCTGATTTTCATCAGTGTTGGAAATGAAGCGTTCACGTTTAGCCCCATAAAGCAGGCGTTTCATCTGATCAATCTGGAACTGCATCTGATTGATCTGTGCCTGCATACAGTCAATGAGGGTTCCCTTTTCTTCAATGTCAGCCTCCTTTTCCCCGATGGCCGCCTCTTTTTCTTCAAGAACAGCTTCTAATTTTTGATAGTGTTCCAAAAGCTGCTCAAAACTCATATTTTCCAGTGCCTTTGACATATGTCAAAACTATAGAAATACAGCAACTTAACGAAGAAAAAAGCTTAATAGTTCTTCACAAAAAAAGTGGCTGTTTCTTGAAAAATATTGACCGGAAAAGTTGCTGATTACCTTTGATTTACAGGTGTTTCAAACGAAGTATATCGTATGCGTTTTTGAAGGTTTTTGATCGATAACCCATCCATGATCATGACCATCTGAGCATAGCTTAAGGAGATGCTTCCCACAGAAGCATCGTACCTGGGAAGCTCAAAGGTGCCTTTCTCCAGGCGCTTATAATAGAGTAAATATCCGGATCCCTGCCAATGCAACAGTTTGATCTTATCACGACGCTTATTGATGAAAATAAAAACCTCCCCACCTGTGGGATTGCATCCAAGATTATTGCGCACCAAACCAGACAATGCGTCAAAGCTCTTTCGCATGTCTGTGGAATGACTGTACAGGTGAAAATTATTCTCAGCGGTCAGTGCAAACATGGCTATGGATTTAGCAGCCCTTTTAGTACCTCGGGATGAACACTCTCAGGACATACTACCTGTATTCCATTGGGAAAAAGAAAATGCAGCCGGTTTTGCCTGAGCACTTGATCCCTCTCCGGATCTGGCTGAATTTTCACCGGAATAAATCCTGGACCATTATCAGCAACTTCATCTTTAGAATATTCCTCGCGATACTTTTTTGCCCAGTACTGGAAGGTTGAACAGGCTATGCCCTGCTGGCTGCAATAGACTTTTTGTGGCTTATTGTTGTCTTTACAGGCCTCGACGTGAGCGAACATCTCAGCCTGGGTGTGTCTTTTAATTTTTCTCATACACCAAATCTACGCACTCAAAATCAGCCAAGAAAGACGGGGTTGGTAGAGGGGATACAGAGTTACAGTGGTAACTATTTTCATTGTAGTTATATCTTTTTAAATATACTTCATCATTTCGCTTTCAATAAAAGTAAGATCACCTGCAAGCACATCCTTTTAAGACCATGCTCACCTAATAGAAGTTTAAGGACTTTTTCCAGAAAAACGTTGCTGCATTATAAGTAAAAAGCCCGGAACTTGAAAGAATCAGGCTTTGGATAATGCCATGATTTAAAGATTAGAAATATCGTAACGATACAAATACCATTTACCAGATTTTAAAATAAAACATTTTTCTACAAGGAAACCTGATTGCTCAATCCAATACTTCTCTATAACAACAGTATCTTTCTTTATCAAATCTGTCTTTAGATTCTTATATATTTGTATGAATTTTTCTTTGGAAGTTACTGTTATCTTCTTATTATCCCAAGTTTCTTCCTTAACAACATCATCGTCCCAGGTTTTTATACTTCCTTTAAGAGGTTTTAATATTCGTTCATTTTGATAACTCGTATCATTATAAAATTTAGAATAAAAAAAGGAGAAATCTTCAGGCATGATTTGAGCTAAAGAAGTTTGTTTACTGTTCTTTTGCGAATTAATACATCCCGAAGTAATAACAAACACTATCAATAAAATAGTTCTCATAGTTAATCTCATTTATAAGGAAATAATATAGTTGGATTCACTTTTTGATCTCCAATTCTTAATGTAAAATGAAGATGTGGCCCAGTACCCCAAATTCCTGTATATCCAATAATGGTACCACGGTTAATTATTAAACCATCAGTTACATTCATTTCATATAAGTGTGCATAACCGGTTTGGATGTATTGGCCATTATAAAGATAATCATGTTTAATAATAACCGATAGTCCATATTTTGTATCTTGAGCCATAATAACCTTACCTGACCAAGGACTTCTAATAGGAGTGCCTACTGGTGTACCAATATCAATTGCTAAATGAGGCCTATTTATACCAAGTTCTGGTATAACTCTATTCCCTTCAGTATATGGACTGGTAATTGGATATTTTGTATCAACGGGAGGCAATAATTCACCCACTCCGCTTGCGGCAAATCCACCAACTCCATCAAAAGCAATTTTTATTGTGATAGAACTGGTTACAGGTACTTTAGTCGCTGTACATACAACACCGTCTTCCATTTTTGTCCCCGGAACACTAACAACAACAGTATAATTGTAAGATACGTAACTAACCGTCACTGTGCCATCAAAAGTTGAACTTGTAATTCCATCATCCAATTCATGTAAAAATGATATAATATCTTTATTATATCCACGGCTTTTTGCATAAAAATAAGCCTCCCACCAATTGCTACATCCTCCTCCTGAAAATTCAGATAGTCCAATAATAGGAGTAAACGAGAGCATTTCTAAATATTTTGCAACCTTAAAACCTGTCGGATCTATATAGCTTAATGGATTATTTAACACATAACTGTACCTGTTGTAATCCTGCGTAAATCCCGCATTGGCAATATACGGATCAGGACTTAAGAACCTACAAAGTATAGGATCGTAGATGCGCCCATTCATATTGATCAGGTTAAACTCGTCAATATGTTCGTGTCCTGTGTACCCTCTCGAGGTTATCAGGTTTGTGGGTGTTGTGTCTAAAACTTCCCACGTAACAGGATCCCTTCGTCTTCCCCATGCCGAAAAACTGGTCTCCTGTACAATCGAAGGAGTTGAATTGGTGATACAATTCACCGATCCCAGGTTATCTGTGTGTACATAATATAGGGTGGTTGTCCCTCCGACTTTCTGAGCTATCGCAACAATCCTTCCATTGGCCGTAATATAGTGCAGTTCCTTTGTTGAAGAGGAAGTGACTATCTTCTCATAATTCCCCGAATAATACCTCGTGGTCACTGCCCCTTCAATGGTGGTAACCGTTTTCTTCCGCGCATAATCCGGCCCATAGGTGAACACCAAGGTGGAATCTCCCTGGGTGATCTGGCTGGCCATGTTAAAGGATGTATAACTTATATCCTGCATGGTGTAATGATTCGAAGTATCATAACAGGTAACATATTCAACCGCATGGGGATGTTGCTGATTATAGGTGTACACTCCAAGGTCGGATTTGGTATTGATGTTCCCGTTATTGCCATAGGCAACACTTACCGTATTCCCGTTTATGACCGATGAGGTAATCCTGTCCATGTTGTCATACTCAAAGGTTTCTGTTATGGAACCGTGCCGGTGATCTTTGCGCTGATACAGCTGTCCTTTTGAATTATAAATATACTCAAGATTCTGGATATTTCCATTGGTACCGGTTTTTATCAAGGTGAGATAACCGTTTGCATCATAGGTTCTTTCGCTTTTTACCGAATTGCCAAAAGTCTCATCGGTGACCTGCCCCCAGGCATTCAGGGTATCAATCTTCCATATGGATGCCGAGTTATCCCCACGTTTTATCTCTTTCAGGTACCCGTTCTGATAATGGTATGTTACAGAAAAACCGGATGGATAGGTTATTTTACTTATTCTCCCATTAGAGTCGTAATCACAGCTGGTTGTTAATTGCAAGCTGTTAATACTGTCCGTGACAGACTTTGGCCTCATATAGGAGTCATACGAGTATTTCTGTGTAACTCCATGACTACCTTGCACCCGGGTAAGGGTAGTGTTTGTATTGTATGTCCAGGTAGTGTTAAATGTCATTTCATTCCTGGTTTTTATTCTTCCCAGAGTATCATAAGCCAGGCTCATTGTACGATCCAGGGCATCTATCTGCTTAATTAACTGGCCGTAAGGATTGTATCCATATTTAATAGTCCCTGCATTGGGATCAACCAGTTTGGTTTGCCTACCGAATGCATCATATTCCAAGGTTGTTGAAAGGCCAAGGCAATTTATTTGTTTTACCTGCTTATTTGCATAGTATGAGTAAGTAATATCACCAACATCAGTAGATTTAATCAGTGTACCCGAATTATCCATTTCCCGGGTAATGGTTATATTTTTGATGCTGTCCAGGATCGTGACCGTTTTACCGTTATAAGTATATTTCATGCAAGCACCCGGTGAACGTTCAGCAGTTATCCTGCCGTAATTATCATACGTAACGATTTTCTTTGCGCTATTGGATTGACCTTTAAAGTAGGGCAGGGTCACATAGCTGATCTGTCCTTTGGTGTTATACACCGTATTGACAAAAACAGAATCACCTTTAACATTGACTGTTTTAGCAAGAATTTCCCGACCCAGCTTGTCATAGTATTTAATCACATCTGCTGATCCTCCTGATTGTGTTTTAATATAATATAACTGGTTGCCATCCATGACCCATCCTGTTGATCCTGAAATCCAGGTTCCGTCGGGATAATCTGTCCGGGTGTTTCGTCCAAAATCATCAAAAGTATAATTGGTATTAAGTCCGTTACGATCTTTAAACTGGGTTATGACACCTAATCCATAATTATTTGTATATTCAACAGAATCTCCCAGGTCGTTTTTTATCCCTGTTACCATTCGTCCTTTAGTGTCATATTTATAATATGTATTCCGGCCATTTACGCTATCAGGAGAAATGGCTGTCTTCTTTGGATTGCCAAAGCTGTCGTATTGTTTGTATAAAATAAACACCTTATTTGTATCGCTTTCCTGTTCAACTTTGTATTTTAACAATCCGTTTGTATAGTACTGGTAACGGTTGGTAAAATTAAAATTTGATTGACTGGTACGCCGCATGGAAGTAGTTATAGAAGCAAGTTTATTCGGGCACCAACTTCGTATTTGGGTATAAGTATAATTGGTTACTATTGTATCACTACCGGCCATTGCGGTAGTGTTAGTCAGGTTTCCGATTGAATCATAACTAAAATTAGTGGAAGTTTTTAGCCCTTGAATGTAATTTGTATCGACAACCTGGCTGATATATGGGAAATACCTTTTATTTCCATAAGCTATTTTGGAATAATCGTATTTACTCCCCGAGATCAGACCATTGTTAAAGCTTAGTACTCGCAAGCTGTCCGGTGCAGGGAAATAATAGGTATCATCCATAACGAATTTTTTCCTTTTCTTTATTTGAGCGGTACTGTCTGACTCAATAAACATGGAAAAACCAAGGAAACGGCCACGTTGATTGTCAAATTTTGCTCCTTCATAAAAGAATGCCGTTTTGTTTTGTTCCCCCAGACCATTGTCAGATTGAATGCCTGAAACCACATATTGCGGTGATCCAAAATCAATGACCGGGTATGAACCACTGGTTTGCCTTGTATGGATAGTTGTATCAGTTAAAGGTTTGTATGATACCTTAACTGTATTACTCATCCCGTCAATAATGGAGTAAACATTAAATCCATTGTTCTTCCCGATGAAATTTGCAATCCACATATGGTTATTCTCTCCTCCATAAAGACATTCCGACAGTCCATCCCCGTCAAAATCATTATAAAGGGCTGAATCACCATAAAAATCAGTATAGCCTTTAAGAAAGTTTCCGTTTTTATAGTCATAAAAATATGCATCCTGTGGAATAGGATCAAGTGGAACTAAAATTAATTCATCTCTCCCATCTCCATCCTTATCAAATACATAACTTTCTTTTAAGCTGCTAATTGTATCTCCCATTGCTGTTTCAATAAATCCATTTCCATTTGATATACATGAGTACAATTTATAGTCCAAAAAAACCTTACTTAATGTAACAAAATCTGTCTTGCAGTCGCCATTATAATCACCACAAAATAATGGATAACTGCTTGTATATGAACTACTCGAATATATTTGTGAAAACGAACTTGTATTCCATTCATAAATAGTGCAACCCGATGAGCTGAGGATCATGATTTCCGTTTTACCATTGCCATTGAAATCATAACAGTTCTGATCATCAGCCCATGATATGCTTAGTTGATATGAACTTGAAAATGGATTCGTTTTATTTCCCCAATACACTTTTTTCAGACCAGATTGGGGTACATATACCAATAAATCCGATATTCCATCCCCGTTAAAATCTCCGGGGTGAATTTCGGCTATGTCCTGACCCGTTGTAGTACCATAACTCACCGGATTACTAAAAGAAGTACCCGTTGAGGAAAAATAGCTGAAAGAATAGGAACTATTTGAATGAGCCCTGACTAAATCCGTTTTCCCATCCCCATTAAAATCACCCGTTTTATATTCATCTTTTACTCCTCCAATAGAAGCAGTCTCCCATTTCAAATAAAATCCGGTTCCGGAGTTATTCATACCATATGTTTTCCCGGTATTTACGTCAGTAACATCCTGACGTCCATCACCATCATAATCACCAGAGAGGTAATGCCAGGATTTAGGCAGTATGGTCTCTACATCTGAATATTCAGCCTGGGGACCATTGTACCAGTTTATCCACGTAGAATTAAATTTCTTATTATTCTTCCCATATTCAATGATTTCATATAACCTGCTCTCGCCTGCCATATCAACATACTTAAACTCATATTGTCTAACAGTGTCCGTTTCGCTTTTAATGATTATTTTTTTCAGGACGACAGTATCCTTAATAGATTTACCGTTAATATACCAGGTGTTTTTATTTGTTTTTGCCTGGTATTGGAAATAAATGTTATTATAGGGACTATGTCCTCCTGTGAATCCGGTATATGAAATCTGGGTGATCATGGAATACCCGTTAATTTCAGAATAAGTATAATTGATATAATTTCCCAGGCTGTCTTTGGTTTTATTCAGCCGCCACATATAAGGTACACTACTTCCTACCGGTTCAATTCTTGAATCCGTGGTGTTCCCATACTCCAGGGTAAGACCTTCTTTGGTTATGACAGTAAAGTAATTAGGACCGTAGCCTGTTGTCCCGTGAGCTGTTACAACAGAAAAATTCTCTCTTTCAGTATGATACTTTGTAAGATCTGCTCCATAAGTTGATCCACTTGTCAGGATCAGTCTGTTCCCATCCAGTAAAAACCGGTCGTTAAGAGTTAGGGTAACTCCTTTGACATAGGAATCGTTATACGTGTTCTGAGAAACCCTGGAAATAGCACTTAATCCTCCTATATTCCAACCTTTACCTAAAATCCCATTACTTGAAGAACTATTGTAAGAAATGGATAAAAATGGTTTGAATCCTGCCGTTCCAGGAGGTACATCAATAGGGATATCATAATTAAAACTGCCATCGGCTGAAACTGTATAAGATCCGGGAATCGTACCG
>Ga0068714_10007350_pt1 | contig 10735 bp, 8 predicted proteins | sample MTBNYHSulfiMetaG_FD_62988 | JGI IMG/M metagenome (GOLD analysis project Ga0068714, IMG submission 62988) | Enrichment culture microbial communities from rom New York Harbor, USA that are MTBE-degrading - MTBE-NYH (New York Harbor Sulfidogenic)... | ecosystem: Environmental > Aquatic > Marine >...
GATTCGGTTCCGGCAAAGAAAATGGGAATGGATCATTGAGCCGCGTTACTGGCGCAATTCGATTCTGTGGGTGACCCTGTTACTTATTTTCCCGGCCGTTGCCCATTTTATCAGCCCGGGTTTGATCAATACCATGATTTCGGCCAATCTGCTGGCGGCCATTGCCATGCCCATGTCGCTGATGGCCTTGGGCACCGGTCGGGTTAATTTCGGACCTAATTTTTTTGTCGGTGTCGGCGGTTACACGGCGGCTCTCCTCAGCATCGCTTACGGCTGGGGGCCACTCACCACCTTACCGTTCGCCGTGATCGTTACTTTATTTACGGCCGTGATTTACAGTCCGCTGGTAATTGTCGCACGCGGCTTATATTATGTTTTATTGTCCCTGCTGCTGCCTTTTGTTTTTTTTGAAATCACCATAATTTATACAGATATTTTCAAAGGCGATACGGGGCTCTTCGGCATCAAGCCCCTGATCAGCACAGGAAATGCGAAAATCAATTTCCTTGTCATTGCCTACATCTCTATTGTCGTGATGGTTGCTTATCTCTGGATCATCAACAAAGTAATGAAATCGCGCTATGGATTGATCATGGCCACCATCAACGACGATGAAGAAGTTGCCCACGGCATCGGCGTCAATATAAACAAGGTCAAGATTATATCCTTCATTTGTTCCGCCGCGATGATTGGTTTTGTCGGCTGGTTTTACGCCCACTATTTTTCCTCGTTTGCCGGTCAAACTTATCTTACCTTTACTTTCATGCTGAAAGTCTTTCTCACCATGATGATTGGAGGCCGGACACAGATCTTCGGCTGTATTGTCGGCGGCTATTTTGTCGCCTTTCTGGAAATGATTCTGATTCGCACCATGGGACCAATCCAGCCGGTTATCTTTCCTGTTATTCTGCTGATTCTGCTTTTTGTTCTCCCTGAGGGATTGTTCGGTATTTATCGTAAGCGCCGCTACCGGGAATATTTTCCCACAATTCATGTTCGGAGGTAAGCTCAAAACATGACCGAGTTGCTGAAAGTAGAAAATATAAGCAAACGTTTTGGCGGTATTGTGGCGGTAAATAATTTATCCTTCACGATTCAAAAAGGTGAAACCGTTGGTTTTATCGGGCCAAACGGCGCCGGTAAATCCACCGTCGTTAATTTGCTTTGCGGCAATCTGACCGCTGATGAGGGCAGGATGGAATTATGCGGCGCCGATATTACCCGTTTGAAGCCTTATCAGCGTACGCACCTGGGTTTGAGCCGCACTTATCAGATCCCTCGCCCCTTTCCGGAATTGACAGCCATATTCGGTGTGGCGGCATCGGCACTGTGCGGCAAAAAACGTATTAACCAGAGTTTTGAAGATGCCTTGGTGGAGGCAACCCATTACCTGGAATTTGTCGGACTTTTCAGCAAAAGAAATATTCTGGCCCGCGATCTTACTTTTTATGAGCTGAGAATGCTGGAACTTGCCCGTGCATTGGCCACCACGCCGAAGCTGCTTTTTATCGACGAGGTGATGGCCGGCCTCAACCCGGGAGAAGCCGATAAAGCGATACAGCTCATTAACCGGGCGAAAAAAGATTTCGGCATCACGATATTCTGGATCGAACATGTGATGGCTGTGCTCATGGAATCGGCCGACCGGATCATTGCCATCAATTACGGCGAAAAAATTGCCGAAGGAACACCGGATGTGGTTGTGAAAAACGAAAATCTGATTGAGGCCTATCTGGGCAGAGGTTGGAGGACATATGCTTGAAGTTGACCACCTCAGCGTATCCTATGGCATCATTCCTGTCCTGCATGATATCAGCTTCCATGTCAAGCAGCACGAAATAGTGACTATTCTCGGTTCCAATGGGACAGGCAAAAGCACCATTTTAAACACTATTCAGGGCTTTATGAAGCGTCCCATCGGTAGAATAATTTTTCAGGATCAGCCCATTCAGAATCTCCCGCCGCACAAAATTGTGGATATGGGTATTGTTCAGGTGCCGGAAGGAAGCAAGGCTTTCCCTTACATGACCGTCAAGGAAAATCTTCTTCTCGGCGCTTACAGGATTAACTCCTGGAAAAAAAGAAAAGAAACATTGGAATATGTTTACAGCCTTTATCCGATCCTCGGAGAGCGCTGTAACCAAACGGCACGGCTTTTAAGCGGCGGTGAACAGCAGATGCTGAAGATAGGCCGTGGCCTGATGGGCAATCCCCGCCTGATGATGGTGGATGAGCCTTCGATTGGCCTGGCGCCCCTGATCGTAGATGCCGTTTATGAAACGCTGGACAAACTGAGGAATTCGGGGCTGACCATTTTACTCACGGAACAAAATGCTCTGCGCGCCCTTCAACTCGCCAATCGCGGCTATATCCTGCAGGAAGGCAGAGTTATTCTGGAGGATAAGGCGGAAAATCTCTTGAAAAATGATTTGGTAAGAAAGGCTTACTTGGGGAGGTAAGCAATGGAAGACTATTTTTCATACACGGCAAAGCTGTTCAATCCGGCGGAAGCCGCCGCTAAACCCGAGGCCCTGCAGGGTATCCGCGTACTGGATTTCTCTCATGTGATTTTTGGGCCTGTTGCCGCCCGAATCCTGGCCGATTACGGCGCCGAAGTCATCAAGCTGGAGCTGCCTTTTTTCGGAGACCTCTGGCGTCCGGCAACTTACTGGGGAAAATACTGGAAGCACTCCAACCCGATCTGGCATAACATCACCAAAAACAAATATTTTCTTTCCGTAAATCTGAAATTGGCCAAATCCAAAGAGCTTATTTACAAAATGGCCGAAAAAGCTGATGTGGTTGTAGAAAATTTTGCTCCGGGAACGGCGGAAACATGGAAAATAGGCTATTCCCAAATCAGCAAAATTAATCCACAGATTATTTTTCTCAGTTGCTCCACCTACGGGCAGTACGGGCCAATGCGCTATTTCCCCGGTTGGGATCTTTTAGCGCAGGGAGCCAGCGGCGTTTTAAGCCTGAACGGTTATGATGACAGATTTTTTAAGTTGCCCGATTACCTCGGAGATTTTGTGCCGGCTAATTTTGGCGCCTTGGCTGTTCTTATGGCTCTTTATTATCGCCATAAGACGGGTAAAGGACAATATATTGATATTGCTCAGACTGAGGCTTTAATGCGTCTTTTGCCCAATTACACTTTTCACAGCATCACCGGCGGTAAAATCGGCCGGACGGGCAATACCGATCCGACTATGGTGCCGGCGGCCATTTTCAAGTCTCAAGAAGGTCAGTTTCTGGCGCTGGCCTGTGCCACCCGGGAACAGTTTCAAGGTTTAACTAAAGCCATGGAGAGAGAAGATTTGCTCAGCGATCAGCGTTTTAAGAGCAATTGGGAAAGATTGAAGCCGGAAAATGCCCAAATCCTCAACGGTATTGTGACCGATTGGGTGAAGTCTAAAACACTCGACGAAATTATCGGGCTGGCTATCACCCATACCTTTCCGGCGGCTGCAGTTGAGGATGATTACACAATCTGCAATGATTCCTGGCGTCGCGCCCGGGGCAGCGTTATCCTTTTTCAGGATACCATGTACGGTGAACTAATGATTGCCGGGCCATCGGCCCAGTTAAGCTCGACACCTTCGCGCACCAAGTGGTTGGCCCGACCGCTGGGCTACCACAACAGGCTTGTTTTGAAAAAATTTCTGGGTCTCTCCGAGGAAGAAATCAAATCTTTGGAAAAGAAAAAAGTTATCGGCACCTTTGACGATAGACCCGGTCTGAAACCGCCGGTTTATTATAATCTGGCGGAGGATCCCATTTATAACTATGGAAAAGAGGCAAAATCATGAGTCCCAAAGGGCTAAAGGAAGATATCTATACCCGGCATGCGTCTTCAAACCTTTCTGAACTGGCAAAATCATTAGCCGAGATAATGAATCCGGAAGGGAAAGCGGACGTCCTCGAGGACGTACTCGTTTTGGATGCAAGTTTAGGCAATTTTGCCGGCATCATCGCGGCCAGTTTATTTGCCGAATTTGGCGCGGAAGTGATTAAAATTGAACCGCCGGAAGGAGACCCCGCCCGCCAGATGACTCCCTTTGGCTCTAATGTTCAGGGGGTGGGTATTCCCTTCCTTTTCGAAGCGCGCAATAAACGTTACCTGACGCTGGACATTAAAAATAAGACAAATGACCGCCTTACCTTCGGCAAACTCGCGCACAAGACAGCCGTCGTCATTGAAACTTTCCCCGCAGGAGATATGGACAGCTGGGGTATAGGATACAGACAATTGAGTCAAGACAATCCGGGTCTCATCTATATCGCCATCACACCTTACGGTCAATATACGGACAAAGCCGGGCAGTTCGCCCGGATGCCGGATGCCGACATAACGGCGCAGGCCGGCTCAGGACTGACGGCGGAAATGGGAGACGTCCCCAATGCGGGAGAACCATACAACTGGCCATTGAGGGCGGGAATGTGGGCTGCCTGGTATATATCGGGCTTAAGCGCGGCGCTGGCCGGAATTGTCGCCCTCCTTTTCCGGCAAAAAACAGGATCCGGTCAAATGGTTGATGTGGCAACGATGGATGCCTATGCTTCCATGGTCGGCATACCTGTTTCCATCGGCTATACCTGGGAAAAGGCCAGACCGCGGATCGGCGTTCTTGATTTCATCCTTTACCCATACGGTCATTGGCGGTGCAAAGACGGCTATGTGGTCATCGCTGCTCCCCGGGATCATGATTTCCGGGCGCTGCTTAAAATACTGGGCTTATGGGAAATTGAAGACGACTGGCGGTACTCATCGGATCGGATACCGGATATCCTGGACCAGGCCACTCATCTTCATAAACTCATTGAAAAAGAAACGACAAAATACACAGCCGACGAACTGGTGCGGATGGCGCTGAGCTACAGCAAAAAATCAGCCCGTTCCAAATGGCGGGGCGGCGGTGTTCCGATTGTGATGAAATTGATGACACCAGAAATGGCGATGGAAAACAAGCAATGGCAGATTCGCAAAACATTCCAGGAAGTCGAGGATCAAAAGCTGGGAAAATATATCGTCAGCACGAATTTTGTAAAAATGTCCGCATCTCCCCCACACGTGAAATGGGTCTCCTGCGAGATTGGTCAGGATAATGAATATGTCAGAAATAAGTATCTCCGGGAAGAATAAAACAAATACGGTGTTCAACGAAGGTCCGCTCCCCTGGAACGGACATTGATTGGATTTACGCTTTTTAAAGAAAGGAGGGCCAAAATGAATAAGCATTTCAAACCTTTTGGTGTTATCGGGTCAACAGTGATGGTATGCGCCCTGGCAATAATGCTTTCGGTACCGTCCATATCATCCGCCGCACCCCCACCAAAGGGCGAACCAATTGTCATCGGTTATGTAGGGATGGTTGCCTCGCCTGGTACCCGACCCTGCATGGATATCCAAAAAATGGCTGTTCAGGAAATAAACGATGCAGGCGGGATCCTGGGCCGGCCGGTCGTCTATAAAGTGATGGATAACAAGGGAGATACATCGTTATCTGTCGAAGCGGCACGTAAATTAATTATTGAAGATAAAGCAACCATTGTTTCTGTGGAAGGACGTTCCGAAATTTGTCTGGCCGTGCAGGAAAATTCCGGAAATCTTTTCAAGGAATATCCCCACATCCTCGTTTTCAATGGCCCTATGGGTTCCGAGTTAACGGCGCGGATTATCGACGAAGCGCCAAAATACGATTTCTGTTTCCGTGATTGGGATCCCGAACCTGCGCATTATGCCCAGACCAAATATATCATGGAAAAAGCGTGGAAGAAGGACTTGGGAGTGAAAAAAATCGCCATTCTTTGGGAAGATCTGGCCTGGACCAATGAATGGAGAAGAGGCATTGATTACATCAAACTGCCCACTTGGGAAAAAATGGCTAATGATGTGGGTATAGAGGTCGTGTACAGCAAAGGAGTTAAGCCCCGCGGAACGATGTATTTACCTATTCTGCAAGACATCGCCGAGAAAAAAGCCGACCTGATCTTTTTTGTCAGCTCCTGGTTTACCGACACGGATGCCTTTGCCAAGCAGTGGGCCGATTCCGCCGCCAAGGATATCTATGTCAGTTTTTACGGTGGCGTCGCCCAGACCTATAAATTCTGGGATATGACCGGCGGCAAGGCGCTGGGGACGATGTCCTCTTTTACCGATCTCGATACCATCCCGATAACATCCAAGACCATACCGCTGATGAAAAAAGCGCAGAGAAACAATATTCCCATGCAGATTCATGTGCATATTGCCTATGCCGATATTTATCACTTCAAGGCAGCGATTGAAGCCGCCGGCGGAACTGAAGACATCAATAAGCTGATCAAAGGGATGGAAGATGTGACCACGGAATACTCGCTGGGAAAAATGAAATATGAAACCAAGAAGGTCAAGCCATTTTTCCACTCCCGGGTGCGGGTTGACCCGAATAATCCCTGGAAAACCTACCCAGGTTTCTATTATCAATTGCTTGTGCAATTCCAGGAAGGCGGGAAAATCGCGTTCCTGAACGAGTCCTGTGAAGAGAATGTGAACGCAATGAAAAAATTTATTCATCCCGAAATGGCTAGGACTCCGGCACAATTACGAAAAATTGCCGCCGGAGAACTCCCTCCGGCTACGGCTGAAAAAACTGCCGAAAAAAAAGCAAAACCGAAAAAAGCAAAATAGGCAGATGTGGTGAAAAATTAAGGACAGCTTTAAAGAATGCAAAGAAAGGGCAGGTACTTCCTGTCCTTTCTTGTATTATTGTTATGCCTTTCTTTCGCAGCTTGACAGATATTGCCTTTTTTAATATGTAAATTCTAGCCAAAACTACTCCGAACCATCAAAGCAATATAGAAAATCAAGCTATTGTTAAAAACCAATATTTTCTTAGGAGGCAATAACGATGGAATTATCTTTAAAAGACAAAGTAGTCTTGATTACCGGCGCCAGCCGGGGGATCGGTGAAGCAGCAGCACTGGGCTTGGCTCAGGCCGGTGCAGATCTTGCCATTGCCAGCAGAAAACTACCCGATCTGGAAAAGGTGGCGGAAGAGATCAGGAAAACCGGCAGAAAATGTTTGGCGGTTTCTGCCCATGCCGGCAAAATGGATGAAATAAGCAATCTTGTTCAGCGCGTTTTGGCTGAATACGGCAAAATTGACGTTCTGGTAAACAATGCCGCCACCAATCCTACCATGGCTTCAGTGATGGATGTAGACGAACGAGGCTGGGATGCCATCATGAATCTGAATCTCAAAGGGGCATTTTTTTTAAGCCAGGCGGTGGCCAAAGTAATGAAAGAAAAAGGTGGAGGAAAAATTATCAATGTTGTTTCTGTTGCCGGAATTACGCCTGACATTCTTGGTGTTTATTCAATAAGCAAGGCTGCCTTGATTATGGCCACAAAGGTCATGGCTCAACAATGGGCTCCTTTTAATATCCGGGTGAATGCCGTTGCTCCCGGCCTAACCAAAACCCGCTTCAGTGAAGCCCTCTGGAAAAACCCTGACATTCTTAAAATAGCGATGAGCCGAACTCCCATGGCGCGGCCGGCGGAACCTGAAGAGATGGTCGGAGCCATCGTTTATCTGGCCACAGATGCATCAAGCTATGTAACAGGACAAATTATTGCCATAGACGGAGGTTATACTATTTAGCTTTCCGGACAGTTGATTAACTCTTTTGGCCAGGGCTATAAACTAAGCCAGCTAATCTTACTCAGGTGAAGATTATTATTCGGCCTCTTTTGGAGCTCGGGAGGGAAAGATGCTCCGCTAGCAAAAGTGAAACTCCCCGCGGCAAGCCGCGGGGAACTCTGCAAAGAGAGTATTAGAACAAAGCTAGAAACTTATTGACATCGAAAGCGTTTTCCTATAATTAAAAACGTAAAAGTGATCGTCTTTTATTCAATTATTTATCGAGAAAAATTAAGGGGGGGGTAAGATGAAAATACTGGTCGCATATGCGGGCGGGACAGATTTGGATAAAAATGTTCTGGAACTGGCCAAGAAATTTGCCAAGACTTTTAACGGCAGGATTTACCTTGTCCATTCTTTGGAAACTGTATCGGAAAAGGAAATAGATGAAGTGGACAACATCAAAAACAACCTTGACTACGTAAAAAATTCAACGGAAAAGGCCGGAATTCCCTGTGAAAGCCACCTCCTGATTCGTGGTGTCACCCCTGGGGAAGATATTGTCGAATTTGCCACTGAACACAAGATCGATAAGATCTTCATTGGCTTGGAAAAAAAATCCAAGGTTGGAAAGTTGTTTTTCGGCTCGAATGCCCAGTACATTATTTTGGAAGCTCCCTGTCCGGTCGTTTCCGTCAAATAAGAGTTTCAGCGCCCAAAGTAAGGTGCTGGTCTTCTTGCTGCCGGCATTGCTTTTAGCAAGAAAATTTTTCGATGTTGTTACAGCTTCAGAATAACCGCTTCCGGCAAAGGAGCGGTTATTTAAATTTGAATTTATCAATATTGATCCCTTTTTTTACAGCAGATCCAATGAGATTGTTTCCCTGCCCTCCCGAAAAAGAAAATGAAGTTGCTTTTACAGACAGAGACTAAAAATATTTATCAGCATCAAATCAGACCAGTTTCGGATGAATAAATAAATTAGTTTCAACCTTTAAATTTCTATGACAGGAGTGGAGTGATGAGAGGGTATGAAGAGCTTATTTTTTTGGACGCTACTGCATTGGCGAATCTTGTAAAAAAGAAAGAGGTCCAAACCAGTGAATTGGTCGCAGTCGCCAGAGAAAGGATCGAAAAGCTAAATCCTCTGCTCAATGCCGTGGTAACCACCATGTACGAAGAGGCCAATCGGGCTCTGCAAGAACAGCAAAAAGGACCTTTTGCCGGTGTTCCCTTTTTGCTGAAAGACTTACTGGCCTTGTCCAAAGATGTTCGCACTACATTCGGCACAAAAAATCTCCAAAATTATGTACCCGACTACGACAGTGAACTTGTTGTCCGCTATAAAAAAGCAGGGTTGATTATCGTAGGCAAAACAAATACGCCGGAGCTTGGTCTTTTGCCGACTACCGAACCGCAACTCTTCGGCCCTTGCCGCAACCCCTGGAACCTGCAATACACAGCCGGCGGATCAAGCGGCGGATCAGCGGCGGCCGTTGCTGCCGGCATGGTTCCTGCGGCCCATGGCAATGACGGCGGCGGCTCCATCCGCATTCCGGCGTCCTGCTGCGGGATATTCGGTCTGAAACCAACGCGGGGCAGAAATCCTTTGGGGCCGATTTATGGAGACATGATGGGCGGCCTAGTGGCCGAACATGTTTTGACCAGATCCGTCCGCGACAGCGCTGCTCTGCTTGATGCGACCAGGGGACCAGCAATCGGCGATCCCTATTGCGCACCGCAACCGGCACGACCCTTTAAGGAGGAAGTCGGAGCAAAACCGGGCCGACTGCGCATTGCCTATACCGGTGAACCGCCAAAAAATACCGCTGTTTCCCCCGATTGCTTAGAGTCCCTGCTGGACAGCGTCAAGCTCTGTTCCGATCTCGGACACGAGCTGATCGAAGCGAAACCTGATCTGAACGGTAAGATCTTGGCCAGAGCTTTCACGACTATCTGGGCTGCCGGTTGCGTCGCCATGATCACTGACATCTCTCGCCTGACGGGACAAGCACCATCTTCTGCTCAGTATGAGCCTGCAACCTGGGGCCTTTATGAATTGGGAAAGAAGGTCAGCGGGGCGGATTATTTATTCGCCGTCCAGACCATCCAACAGCTTGCCCGCAAATTTGCCCGCTTCTTTCTCGATTATGATATTCTCTTGACCCCAACCTTGGGTGAGCCGCCAGTAAAACTCGGGACATTTGACTCTCCGCCTGCTGATCTGCTGCAAGGCTGGCGCAGATCAGCACAATTTGCACCTTTTACTCCCATTTGCAATGCCACAGGCCAGCCGGCCATGTCTGTTCCGCTGAGTTGGAATAAGGAAGGACTTCCTCTGGGAACCCACTTCATCGGCCGTTTCGGTGATGAAGCCACACTGTTTCGCCTGGCGGCTCAGCTTGAAGAAGCACGTCCCTGGCAGAACCGGAAACCGCCCGTTTCTATCTGAAACAGCAAACAGAGGCCGGAAGTCAGCATCTCTTTTCCGCGCTTAGATTTCCCAGACGAATTTCCCGTATGAAGTCTTTTTCGTCAAATATTTTATTGGCAAACACAGTAACGCAGGAACCGAGTGCAAAGATCTTATGAGCATCACTGCCGCCTGTTCCCGGGATTCCAAGTTTATCCATCGCTTTACGCACCTTTTTGACAGCCAGTTCGGTATGATCGGGATGGCATAGTTCAATCGCATCTATTGCTAATTTGTAAACCAGATCACCGGCGCCATAGTAATGAAATTTGCCTTTACGGGAAAGCTTGTAGGGATGAGCCGCAATGGCGATGCCGCCTTCGGCGTGCACGATGTCGATGAGTTGCTGCGCCGAATATCGGCCGGTAAGACTTTGCTGGATGCCGAAAACCAGAAATTCCCCTTCCAGTTCGTTCTTTTCGCTTGCAGTATATATTTCCTGGCCGTTAATCAAAACCAGACCGTAAGGATCAGCAAGTTTCCTCAATTTATCAAACTCCTGCTGAGGCCAGCGCATTCCATGCTCGGTCAGGGCTATGCCATCGAGCTTCTTTTCCACCGCCTGAGTAATAAGATCCTCCGGACCGATAAATGAACAATCTGAGTATTTCAAAGTATGAACATGGAGATCAAAAAC
>Ga0068714_10007351_pt1 | contig 10733 bp, 8 predicted proteins | sample MTBNYHSulfiMetaG_FD_62988 | JGI IMG/M metagenome (GOLD analysis project Ga0068714, IMG submission 62988) | Enrichment culture microbial communities from rom New York Harbor, USA that are MTBE-degrading - MTBE-NYH (New York Harbor Sulfidogenic)... | ecosystem: Environmental > Aquatic > Marine >...
AAAAAAGCCTTCCACCTGTTACTGCTCGCAGAGAATGATGCCGGTTACCAGAACCTTCTTCAGATTGCCAGCGCTTCGCAATTGGAAGGTTTCTATTACAAACCCAGGATTGATCATGAGTACCTGGCGGGGCATTCGGAAGGATTGATTTGTACTTCTTCCTGTATGGCCGGAGAAATCCCCCAGACCATCCTCACCAAAGGCCTGGAATATGCCAGAGAAAAACTGGATTGGTATTACCAGGTATTTGGCCCGAACAACTTCTTCCTGGAACTGCAGAAGCACAATATTAAAGAACTGGACCAGATCAATAAGGCTTTGCTGGAGTTGGGCAGGCAGTACAATTCGCGTTTCATCGCGACAAATGACGCCCATTATGTGGATAAGGCCGACGCGAAATACCAGGATATCTTGCTGGCGATACAAACCGGTTCATTGATCACAGACCCCAACCGGTTCAAAATGACGGATGATTCATATTACCTGCGCTCTCCGGAGGAAATGGCCGCGTTGTTTGTTGAAGTTCCCGAAGCGATCAGTAACACGCTTATGATCGCGGAGCGATGCAATGTGGATTTGACCCCGAATGGCTATCATTTGCCGATCTTTGATGTACCGCAGGGCTATACCGCTGAGACCTACCTCCGTGAGCTTTGTGAAAAAGGATTGCGGGAACGCTACGGCTCGCATGCTGAAGATGAAGCAGTGCGCCAGCGCCTGGATTATGAACTGGGTGTTATCCACAGGATGGAGTTTGATGCATACTTCCTCATCGTGTGGGACCTGTGCGAATACGCCAACAGTCTTAACATCTGGTACAATGCCCGTGGTTCGGCGGCCGGATCGCTGGTCGCGTATACTCTGGGCATCACCAATGTGGAGCCTTTGAGTCACGGGTTAATCTTTGAACGCTTCCTGAACCCCAGCCGCGTCAACATGCCCGATATCGACCTTGATTTTCAGGATGATAAACGTGCTGCAATCATGCAGTATTGTGCGACAAAGTACGGCGAAGACCGGGTATCGCAAATTATCACCTTTGGCACCATGGCCGCGCGCGGAGCGATTCGGGATGTGGGGCGGGTGATGGATATCCCGCTTTCGGAGGTGGATCGGGTCACTAAACTGATCCCGGCCATTCCAGGGAAGCCAGTCACCATTCAGGAGGCTCTGGAAACCGAGTCTGAACTCAAGCAGCTGTATGACGAGACTCCTTACCTGAAAGAGCTTCTGGATACCGCTACCCAGATGGAGGGATCCATCCGGAATGCGGGGACGCACGCATGTGGTGTGATAATCACCGATAAACCGATTACCAATTACGCTCCGCTGCACCGCCCAACCTCCAACTCGGATGATATCCCCATCAGCACTGTGGCCCAGTTTGAAATGTCTGTGGTGGATTCAATGGGCCTGCTCAAGGTTGATTTCCTGGGTTTGTTAACTCTGACGGTAATGCAGCGCGCCTGTGAATTGATCCACAACCGCCACGGCATCCGCCTGAACCTGGACAACATCCCCCTCGAAGACCCGGAAACTTTCGCCCTTCTGGGAAATGGTCAGACCGCCGGTGTGTTCCAGCTGGAAGGCACGGGGATGACCCGTTATTTGATGCAGATGAAGCCGAAGAATGTCGCCAACATTATCGCTATGGTGGCACTCTACCGCCCGGGACCGCTGGATTTTATTCCCTCGTACATCCGGCGGATGCATGGGGAAGAAAAAGTAACCTATCATCACCCCAAATTGAAACCCATTTTTAACGAGACATTTGGCATTCCAATTTACCAGGAGCAGATTATGTTTGCCGCCATGGAACTGGCCGGCTACACAGCTTCTGAAGCGGATGGATTGCGGAAAGCAATTGCCAAGAAAAAAGCTGAGCAGATCACAATCCACCGCAATCAATTCATTCAGGGCGCTCAAGAGCGTGGAATTGAAAAGGAAATCGCCGAAGCCATCTTTACAGATTGGGAGAACTTCGCCCGCTATGGTTTCAACAAAAGCCACGCGGCGGATTATGGGATCATTGCCGTTCAGACCGCTTATCTGAAAACCCATTACACGGTTGAGTACATGACCGCGCTGCTTTCGGCGTCTAAAAACGACTCGGCAAAGGTGGCCCTGTATGTGGCGGACTGCCGCGCGATGGGAATTGACGTGCTTCCGCCGGATATCAGCAGCAGCGGCTGGGATTTCACCATTGAAGACCGCCCCGACCTGCCCCCCGCGATCCGTTTTGGCCTGGGCGCGGTCAAGAATGTGGGTCAGGGGCCGGTTGAACTGATCCTTGAGGCCCGCAACGAGAAACCTTTTAGCGACCTGAATGACTTTGTGTACCGCGTGGATCTGCGCCATGTCGGAAAGCGGGCTCTGGAAAGCCTGATCCGGGTTGGCGCGCTGGATGTTTTCGGTGCGCGTTCCGCCCTTCTGGAAGCGATGGACCGTCTTGTGTCTGTCAGCACCAGTCATTTTCGTGCCTTGCAGGCCGGCCAGATGAGCTTCTTTGGGGCCATGGACGGGATTGAAGAGCAGATTGAACTTCCCATTTCTTTCATGATTGATTCCAGGGAGCAGCTGGAGTGGGAGCGCGAACTCCTCGGACTGTATGTCTCTGATCATCCCCTTTCACCCTATATGGCAGTGCTGAGAAACAAGGTGTCGCATTCTTCGGCTGAGCTTGAGGAAGCAAAAAACCGCCAGAAAGTAGTGGTTGCTGGCATGATCACTCGCATCCGCCGTCATGACACCAAAACTGGCAAGCGGATGGGTTTTGTGACGATTGAGGATCTGCAGGGAAGCGTGGATATGCTGCTTTTCCCTCGGGTTTGGGAGCAATATGGCAGCCGGATTGCCGTGGACCAGGTTGTGTCGGTTGAAGGTCGAGTGGACCGGGAAAGCGGTGAACCTAAAGTGCTGGTGGATACCCTTTCAGAGGTGGTCCTCGATGATCTGGCGACGGAGCCAGACGGCGGTGAGTTTGTTGCGGATTTCCCTGACCTGATGGGAATGGATGGGTTTGAAATAGAAGAAGAGACGGAAGAAGAAGAGGAGTCGCCGCAGACCGTAAAAATCAATGATCAAACCCCACCTTATAACCCCGGCAAACCAGCTCCGCCTGATGCCGCGCAAAACAGGCAAAGTTATGAAGAGGAACTTCCTCCACTGCCAGAAGATGATGATTGGATGCTGGGAACTTCACAGGATTTTGATAAACCGGAGGAGAAAAAAGAACAGCCGAAATCTGTGACCGGCACTCCCCCTGCGCCACCTGCCAGGGGTGCGGAACCACATGCTCTGGAGCCGCCCACGCTGCCAAAAGGTCCAACGGTGGACAGGCTGCCAATTTCTTACCTGGTGCCTCCAGTCAGTTTTGGGGGATTGATCGGGGAGGAAGAAAGCGAAAGGCCCCGAATGTTGACGGTGGAGTTTAAATCCTGTGAGGACAAAGAACGGGACACCCGGCGCGTAAAACGGGTCTATGGAATGCTTCGTTCCTCGCCGGGAAAAGATCGATTCTCATTCATGATCCGCGAGAAAGAACGCAAGTATCTGGTTGAATTTCCCAATGAGACCACAGGCATCACCCCGGAGCTGATTGGCAGATTAACATTTGTAATGGGGGAGGAGAACGTTCAGATCAGAGAGATCAAAATTCTGTAATCGCCCAACAGTTAAAACGAAACAAGGCTTCGGGAATTCCCGAAGCCTTGTTGATTTTTTTATTCTTCGTCCCGCTCGCGCAGGTGGGGGAAAAGGATCACTTCGCGGATAGTGCGGTTGTTGGTGAGCAGCATGGTTAACCGGTCCACACCGATGCCAAATCCGCCGGTGGGAGGCATCCCGTAAGCCATGGCGCGCAGGTAATCTTCGTCCAGCGGGTGGCGTTCTTCGTCTTCCGTTTCATAAGCTCTGCCCATTTCGACGAAACGGCTTTCCTGATCCAGCGGGTCGTTGAGTTCGGAGAAAGCGTTGCACAGTTCCATACCACCCACAAAACCCTCAAAGCGCTCAACGGTTTGTGGGTCGCCTGGTTTGGATTTTGCCAATGGCGAGATATCCCGCGGGTAATCAAACAGGAAGGTCGGCTGAATAAAGTTCGGCTCCAGGTAATCTCCCAGCATGGCGTCAATCAGTTTACCGCGTGTAGAACCCGGTTTTGAGGAGATACCTTTTTCTTTCATCGCCGCGGCCAGACTTTCGGCAGTGGCGTGTTCTTCGATGTCAATACCCACCGCGTCAATCAAACCCTGACGCAGCTCAACCCGCTTCCAGGGGGGGCTCATGTCGATTTCCTGCCCATCGTACATGAATTTTCGCGTGCCGAGGACTTTATCGCACACAAATGCAAGCATATTTTCAGTCAGTTCCATCACTGTCTGGTAATCGGCGTAAGCCATGTAAAACTCAAGCTGGGTAAATTCCGGGTTGTGTTTAAAGGAAACACCTTCATTGCGGAAATCACGCCCGATTTCATAAACCCGGTCGAACATACCCACCAGCAGCCGTTTCAGATAAAGCTCAAACGAGATACGCAGGTAGAGATCCTGTTTCAACTGGTTGTGGTGGGTTACGAAAGGCCGGGCTGCCGCGCCGCCATAGATCGGCTGGAGGATGGGGGTTTCCACTTCCAGAAAGCCGAGATCATCGAGATATTGCCGGAGTGCTTTGACCACATTTGCCCTGGCGCGGAACACCTTTCGTACGTCGGGGTTAACCGCGAGATCGGCATAGCGTTGGCGGAAACGGGTCTCAGGATCGGAGAGGGTGGCGTGGCGGATGACTTCGCCATCCACCACCTCGTCCTTCGCGGGGGGAAGGGGGGTGATGGCCTTGGATAACATGGCGAACGAACTGACATGCACAGAAATCTCACCGGTACGAGTACGGAACAGCTTGCCGGAAGCTTCCATGAAGTCGCCCAGATCAAACAGTTCCTGGATCAGTTTCATTTTATCTGGACCGATCTCGTTGACGCGGAAAAACAACTGGATCCGGCCGCTGCCGTCCTCAATGTGGGCAAAGATGATCTTCCCCATGGGGCGCATGGCGCGGATCCGGCCGCCAACTGTAACCACAACCGGGTCTTCGGATTGAGCCTCTTCGGCTTTCAAAAAGGCTTCAATGGCTTTTTGGGTGGTGTGGGTGATATGGGATTGGATCGGGTAAGGTTCGATCCCCGCATCACGAAGCTGGTGGATTTTTTCCACCCGGTTTTTTTCCAGTTCATTCAATTGCATGCTAGTGCTTTCCTCTTGGTTACTTTTTGATACAGATGATCCAATTTTAAAAAACCCGCCCGAATCAATGAGGGGCGGGCTGATTTGACTGCTCCCACCGTTATTTCACTTCAAGAATCTTAACGGAGAATGATCCGGCAGGCGCGTTAACCTCAACGGTTTCACCGGCTTTGTGGTTCATCAGGGCTTTACCAAGCGGGGATTCGTTAGAGATTCGTCCCGCCAGCGGTTTAGCCTCCGCTGCGCCCACGATGGTGTACTCTTCTGAGTCTGTGCCGTCTTCCTGCACGACCACCTTGGAGCCAACGTGAATGACTCCGGGGGGAAGCTTCTCCTCATCAACGATCCTTGCGGTGGCTAAGAGGATCTCCAGTTCTTTGATCCGCCCTTCCACAAAGGCCTGTTCGTTTTTGGCTGCTTCGTACTCGGCGTTTTCGATCAGCTCGCCGCCTTCATCGATAGCAGCGCGCAAACGAGCAGCGATTTCTTCCCGTCGTTCATTGCGCAGCGTATCCAGTTCTTGTTGCAGTGTTTCGTAGCCCTCTCGGGTCAAGAAAGAGATTGACATTTTCCTACTCTTTGGTAATTTGATGGAAAAAGGCCTCCCGGAGCGGCGATTAAACGGAATTAAATCACCCCGGCTGGAGCGATTTTCATCATTTAATCGTTACTTGATCGAGGCCCATTTCGAGTACGCCATATAATATCACAAGATTAGTGGCCTTGCAAGATTTTATTAAGTGAATTTCCGCTGCCGGCGCTCAGAAGTGCAGTTTTCGGTCTTGTTTTAATGGATTTTCGCATTAAAATGAGTTTGCAAGGTTGTATAAGCAAATATTTTCAGGGAAAGATAAAGGTTAACGATGGCATTGGTTGTTTCGCTTCGACATGTAGTGGATGGATTGCAAATGGTCTCCAGTGATACCCGCGCTTACCTGAACAGGATCACCGGGGAATTGACAAATCTGAATGTTGCAGAACTTGATTTGATGGAAATGGCTGAGGAAGAAAATGTTGAGGACGGTCCGGATTGGCAGCGGGAATATTACCGAAAAATGGAAGAGATTCTATCCTCGGACGATTACCTGGTGCTCCCGGACAGCTTTGAAATCCATGAGTACAAAATAATGCAAGATTTTTGCTACACCATTCCGGATGATAATACCAGCGGCCTGTTCCTGGATATGCTGCATGGTTCCGGCGCGTTCCGCCGGTTTAAGGATCTGATTTACCGTTACGGCATTGAAAACGACTGGTTCGCGTATAAAGACCAGGCCTACAAGCAAATTGCCATCACCTGGCTGGAAAGAGAGGGGATCGCCTACCGCGATGATATGGAAGACAAATAGAGGGAGTGAGTAGGATTCAAGTAGAAAATCTTGAAATCGGTTTTATGTGGTTGTGTGAAAAATTAAAATTCTAAGCTTACGTATTTGGGAAATTTATTATTCTGGGAGCAGGGTAAAGGCGGAAGGCGAGAAGTCCCAAAATATGCCGACCTTGCTAAGCCCTTTGTTCTTATTCCTTCAGCTCTGATCAAGGAATTTCATTATGCTCAGAGCCATATTTCAAGTATTGGTTTATGCCTATCGAAGGAACGATACAGGACAGCTTGAATATGCCCTGCTGAAAAGGGTTGCCCTGGAATTTTGGCAGGGAATTGCGGTAGTGGTGAAGTTGAAAAAATAATAAAAAAGTAAGATCAAAAAATACTTACCATAAACAGAGCGGGATCAAACAAACATATACGTTAAATTATTGTTTCCCAAATTCCGTACATAATAACAAAATGCTGGTTGATCCGCACCGCTGCTAACGCAAACCGTTTGAGATTTTTAACAATAGCCTCAAAATGCATTAAACTTACTTGTGTAGTTTAAAAGTCAACCTTTGGTTAACATGGATATAAAGAGAAAACATCATGATTGATACAACTCTGATTGATTATCGCGGTTATTCCAACTGTATCAAGTTGGAAAACGAAAATACACAGGTTATTCTCGGCCATCATTGTGGCGGCCGCGTGCTGGAGTATTCATGGCGGAACGAAAATGTGCTCTATTCCGATCCTTCCCACGATGGCTGGGTGTATAAACCCGGGCAGCCAACAGTAGATATCAGCGCCGGACGGTTTGACATTGGCCCCGAACAGATCATCCCCCCTCATCCCGATTTGTGGCTCGGTGCATGGACGGCAGAAATTATTGCGCCAGGTATTGCCCGAATGACGAGTGTCGAAGATTTGGCCACAGGGACCCAGTTAGTCCGTGAATTCAGTTTAGAAGAAACATCGTCTCGGCTAGCCTGCACACAAGAAATTCGGAATATATCTGATCAACAAATAAACTGGTGCCATTGGAGTAGAACGTTCGCTCTGGGTGGAGGTATTTGTATAGTTCCACTCTCCGATTACAGCCGTTTCCCTTCCAGTTACATTCAATATGAGCCTGATGGACGAATCAACTTTACACCGCAAGACCCAGGTGTCCAACGGCGAGCAGGTTATCTTGAAATTAGTGCCACCCCACAATACCCCAAGTTGGGGATGGATTCTTATGTAGGTTGGCTCGGATACCTGTTAAAAAATGATCTGTTGTTTGTAAAGCGTTTTCCAACCTATCCTGAGCGTGTCTACAATGAAATTGCGGCCCTGACCATTTCGATTTGGTATCCCGAAGATGATATGTGTGAAATTGAGCCTATTGGGCCAATGGAAAGACTTCTCCCGGGAGAATCGGCTAAATTCACTGAGGAGTGGTGGATATTGCCTTACCCGTTTCTTAAGCCCGGCAGCACATTGAATCTGAATGAGATTTTTGCATTGGTAGAACGAGAAGCGCCAGCAAACTGTTCTTTATTGTCCACCTAAAAAAGACGATATCTGCTGCAAAACGGAGTCCAGTTTTCTTATTTGTGGATGCGAAAACGGCCCAACACTGTGTGTACCAGACAAGTGAGATCTTTTGCCCCCACACTTTTGGGGATTCAGCCCTATCGGAGGATTGTGCATCTGGTTGTTTTTCTTGCAAGTCACACACTTGCAGGTAATGCCGGCAGCTAGCCATAAGGATTCAAAAAATTGTCCAGAGCCCCATTTCAAGTTTTAGTATATGCCTATCGAAGGAACGATATAGGACAACTTGAGTATGCCCTGCTAAAAAGGGCTGACCTGGAATTCTGGCAGGCAATCGCTGGCGGTGGCGAAGGAGACGAAACCCCATTGGACGCAGCAAGGAGAGAAGCTTTTGAAGAAGCTGGTATTCCACCAAATTCCGAATTTATGCGATTGGATACAGTGGTATCTATACCGGCAACTGCGTTTAAGGATCGTCGTGTTTGGGGAAACGATGTTTATGTGATCCCCCAATATTGTTTTGGCGTTGCTACCCAGGATATTCAGTTAACGATTTCCTGTGAACATACCGAATATAAATGGCTTGTGTATCCTGAAGCGTATGAATTAATAAAATATGATGGAAACAAAACCGCGTTATGGGAATTGGATAAAAGGCTGCAGGGTAAGGGACCGTGAGCTTAGACTGAAATGATGTTAATTTTTTACCAAAACCTGGCTTACTGACAATTTATGGCATGAGTCAGGCCATTCCGGAAGCGGCAAAAACAACAACGAGGCAGGATCCTCCATGAAACAAAGAACATTAGATCGGATAAGAGTTATCAATAAACACATCACGAATAAGATCCTGATCCATATTTCCGGGAAAAAGTTCAGACATTTTGCTATATTAACCCATGTGGGTCGAAAGAGCGGCAAGCTATATCGCATCCCAATTATTGCCGAGCCCATGGATGATGGGTTTGTAATCGCGCTAACCTATGGCAAGAAAGTGGATTGGTGCAAAAATTTTCTGGCGAAAGGCGGCTGCTCACTCTATTGGAAGAACAAGGAATATGCTCTTACTAACCCAGAGTTTATTGATAGCGAAATCGGGGTTATGGCATTCCCAACAATGTTGAGATCTGTTTTGAGAAAAAAGGGTATTCAATATTTCTTGAAGTTGGAAATTCAAGTAGACGCTTAAACTCTGGCGAATTGCCGAGAGATGGTTGAAGAAAGATTAAAAGTGAGATCAAACAGGTTGATCAGTTCGCATAGCGATGGGATTAAATGCTGGAGAGCCTGAGTTTTCCATATATGTGCCATAATATCAGATATTCCTGAATTTTTTCTCGCTTGTATTTGGGTTCCAATATGCAGATCAAATCTAAACGTGCCGCGCTTATTACAATTGTCTTACTGGCACTGCTTTTGACCCTCTCAACTATTTTGAACCTTTTCCTCTTTAATCGGGGGAAGCAATACTATTACCAGCTCAATCAGGACAGGTTGGATCCTTTGAATTTAAATGTATATCCTTCTCAAGCTGCTCAAAAACCAGGTTCCGAAAAGCTGCGGGTTGTTTTCTTCGGGGATTCCAGGGCTTATCAATGGCCGGAGCCGGAGGGGTTGGACCAATACGAGTTTATCAACCGGGGCATTGGCGGGCAGACTTCAGCCCAGATTATCGGGCGCTTTGATGAACATATCGTCCCTTTAGATCCTGATATTCTTCTGATTCAAATGTGCATCAATGATTTGAAGACCATTCCTTTGTTCCCGGAGATGGAGGCCGAGATTATCTCGGATTGTGAGGATAACCTCGCGTGGAGTGTTCAACGAGGACGCGATCTGAAAGCAGGGATCATCTTGACAACTGTTTTCCCACTCGGAGAACTCTCGCTGGAGCGAAGCCTGTTCTGGTCGGAAGAGGTAGCAGAAGCTATTGAAGAGGTCAATCATTTTATTTTTTCCCTGCAAGCGCAGGATGTAATCGTATTGGATACCGCCAAAGCCCTGGTTGATGAAGAAGGACTGGTCCGCGACGAATACAGTTGGGACCTTTTGCACCTCAATGAAGCCGGTTACCAGGTATTGAACGAGGAATTGACAGATATTTTAGAAAATTGGCGCCGGTAAGAATGACCACTTTGCCATAGTGAAAAGCATGGCGAAAACATTGATAAACATTGGTTTTGTTTTCTTGGATGAGAACAAATCTGCCGGTAAATTCAACCTGCCTTATTTGCCCCTAATCGTTTCCGCGTTTATAAGATCGCATAATAAAGGATTAAATCTCTATTACATGTTTGGCAGTCTCTTAATCGAATGAAGGTTTAAAGTTTAGTAACAGGAAAGGATACTGTTTAGGAAGCATGCGATTATCTTTTCGCCCGTTTACTTCCAACGATATCGAAACCTGCCAGCGGTGGGCAAAAGCCATCGAATTTCAGCAATACCAATCCCGTTATATGCCGCGCTCTTTCAACGCGGGAGATGGTTCCTACAACGCGGAGTTGTGTGCCTGGTATATCATCGTGGTGGACGGGGAGGATGCCGGGACGGTCTGGTTGGAGAAGGAAACGCCCGGCGATGATGTGGCTGTCCTGGGGATCATGCTGGGTCAACTGGACCGGTTCGGGAAAGGGATTGGC
>Ga0068714_10007352_pt1 | contig 10731 bp, 8 predicted proteins | sample MTBNYHSulfiMetaG_FD_62988 | JGI IMG/M metagenome (GOLD analysis project Ga0068714, IMG submission 62988) | Enrichment culture microbial communities from rom New York Harbor, USA that are MTBE-degrading - MTBE-NYH (New York Harbor Sulfidogenic)... | ecosystem: Environmental > Aquatic > Marine >...
GAAAACGCTCGCGAAAGTGATCGGCGATTCCATCCTTTACGCAAAGGGCCGCGTAACGAGAGTGCTTGATCGCACTGTGGGAGACTGTGGAGAAAACGGCAAAGGTGTGATGGGGCGTAAAAAAAGAGGACCACTCCAGCCCTTTGGCCTGCCTGTAAAGATAGTCCGTGTTATGGCAATGGAAGGTTTTCAAGGGCGCCAGCACGCGGATCAAGATTCTGGCCCGGTAATTGATCCGGTAAAGGGTTTCCATTTGAGCTTCAAAATAGAGACCCCGGTATGCGGCGCAAATATTTTCGGCGCCCAGTTCAGAGAGCTCCAAGGCTGCGAGGTCTTCCATCCCTCCGGATGTTTGTGCAAAGAAGCGACGCCTTTCCTGGTATTCAAACATCGTATCCAAGCAACAAGTGGAGTTTTGGAATGGCACGGTCAAAGCTCCGGAGGGGAGATGCAAAAAAGAGAAGGTGCACGGTCCACGGTGCACGGCGCAAGGGAAAAACCACTGAGGCGAGGCTTCGACACATACCAATCAACTTTTAGGACTGTGCGTAACTGTGAAGTCCAGGGAGATAATTCACCCCCAAGTAGGTAAAGAGAACGCAGAAGAACCCGATGATAGAAAGGGCCGCGAGCTTCTTTCCCTTCCAGCCTCTGACCATGCGCGAGTGAAGCAGCGCGGCATAGACCAGCCAGGTAATGAGGGACCAGGTTTCCTTGGGGTCCCATTGCCAGTAGGCCCCCCAGGCGGAGTGGGCCCAGACGGACCCCGTGAGGATGCCCAGGGTCAGGAAAAGGAACCCGATCACCACCATCTGATAGCTGAGTTCGTCAAGAAGCCATGTCTCGGGAATAATCCTGAGAAAGAGGTTCTTTTTTTCAGGGCGGTCGAGTCTTTTCAAGAGAAACATGATGGACAGACCAAAGGCGAGGGCAAAAGCAGCGTAGCCGAAGAAGCATGTAATGACGTGCGCGATGAGCCAGTTGCTTTTGAGGGCCGGAATCAGGGGCTGAATGCCGCTGCTGATCCCCGGCGAATAGGAGGCATAGGCCATGGCAAGAAAGGCAAGGGGTGCGATAAAGGCGCCGATGCTCCTGTTCTTGGTTCGCCACTCCACGATGAGGTAGAGGAGAATGAGGGTCCAGGCAAAAAATATGAGCGATTCATAGAGGTTTGAAAGAGGAGCCCGACCGATTCCCATCTGGTAGGATTCGATCCACCGCAGGACAATGGCAAAGGTGTGTCCTGCAAAACCGACAAGGGTAATGACCGTGGCCGCGCGGCCGAAGATCTCCCTGTGCATGACCATCATGAGCAGGTAGAAGAAAAAAGAGAAAAAATAGACAAAGGTGATGTAACTCAAGATGATGGAATTCAGCATAGATTCATTTTCTCCAATCGATGATAACGGCTTCCTCAAGGTCTAATAAACGCCCGGACCCATCAGGACTTGTCCAGCTTGTTTTTAACCTGCACCATGAGCCTGTCCATTTCTCGCTCCAGCCCGACCTCGTTCTTGCTGCTCATGCCGGCGAATGCGACGTTCACGCCTTTGTCGCGCCGGGATACTTGAACCCAGATCATGCGATGGGACAAGAAGAAGGTGATAAAGAGGCCGATGATGATGCTGACAAAACCGGCCCAGACCAGGGGAACTCCCGGGTCCCTGCTCACCTGCAAACCTGTGTAGTACCTTGACTCCATGCTTTCCAGGAAAAAGGTGTAGGGCTTGAACGAAGCGGGGTTCAATTTTGGGAAGGTCTCAAAGATCCCGGGGAAACGTTCTTCGACCATCCTATGATTTTTGAACACCCACATCTGCACCTCATCGCCCTTATCAGGCTTGATGGCCAGTTGAACCGCAGGCCCCAGCCGCATGAAGTCCGATCGCACAGCCGTAACCGTCGCTTCTCCCTCTTGTCCGGGCAGGGGGAAGGGCGTGTTCACCTGTGCCTCGACGACGGTATTCCCGCCGGCGCCTTCTCGCTTAAGACTGAGGCGGACCCGATTGCCTGGAAGGGTTCCATAGGTCGATTGGTAAAAGGTGATACCCTGAAAGGTGATGGGGTGATTGACGCGCAAAGGACCTTCAAAAACCACGTTCCCGTTCGAAAGAAAGACCAGGTCCGAACGATATTCCTTGGGCGTTCCGTTGGGATAAAACTCCACGGTGAATTTGTCACACCGAACCGAGAAGGGCAGAGGTTTTGCGACCCGGCTTTTTCGGAGGGTCACTTTGTCCACCCCTTCTCCTTCCGGAATGTTCACAAACGCTTGAAACCCGAACAGCGATCCGGCAATGCCTCCGAGCAGGATCAGAAGAACACTGAAATGAACGAGATAAACGCCGAAATGGGTGAACCTTCCCTTTTCCACAAAAAAGAAGGCGGCCTTTTCTTTGTCCTTTCTCTCCACCTTCCTGAACTTGCTTCTGAGAAGGTCCCCCACGGCATCCGAGACAGGCTCAAAGGCCTGCTTCAGAGCGAAGCTTCGCTCCGGAGGGAGATTCTCGAAGGGTTTCTCCCTATCCGTTTTCGGGGAAGAGCGGAAGCGCTTCAGGCTCGATGGAAAACGATCCAGGGAACAAACAATCAGGTTCACCGCCAGGGCGCCGATGATCAGCCTGAACCACCAGGAATGATACATGTCAAAAAGGTTCAGGGAGTCGAGAAGCCTGACCAGGGTGGGGCTTAAATTTTCAGCGACCCTCATGGCGCTTTCCTGTTGAGGGATGAGGGTGCCGAAAATGGACGTAATCGCGATAAGAATGAGCAGGAACAAGGTCAACCTGATGGAGCTGAATGCGCTCCAAAGGGAAAAGGGTCGTTTTCTGCTCTCAGGGCCGTTCTGAACCATGAAGAAATCCTCGTGAAATCATAGACTATCATAATGGCTGCAAGGCAAGGGATCAATGTTTTTTGCCAAAAGAATTGACCCTGGCTCAAAAACCATGCTAAAAGCCAGGGTGATTTTCACGGAAGGGTTTGGCCCATGCTCGATCTCAGATTTATTCGATCCCGATTGGATGACGTGAAACAGATGTTGGCCGATCGAAAGTATTCTCTGGACCTGTCGCTTTTTGAAACAGTCGATAAAAAGAGACGGGAGATCCTGGCTGTCCTTGAAAACCTGCGTCACCGGAGGAACACGGTGAGCGAGGAGATCGCTCGTCTGAAAAAGGGCGGGAAGGATGCCGCTTCTCTTATCGGGGAGATGAAGAAGGTCTCGGTCGAGATCAAAGAACTGGAGTCCGCTCTTTCAGGGGTTGATGAGGAGCTACAACCCCTGCTCATGATCATTCCCAACATGCCTGATCAAAGCGTCGCTGTGGGCGCCGATGAAAAGGACAACCCCGTGGTCCGCACATGGGGAGAGGTGCCGGAGAGGGACTTCGAGCCCATGCCTCACTGGGAGATCGGAGAAAGGCTCGGCATCCTTGATTTCGGCAGGGCCGCGAAAATCGCGGGCGCCCGGTTTTCCCTTTATCGCGGAGCGGGCGCCCTTCTGGAACGGGCGCTCATTAATTTCATGCTGGACATTCACACCAGGGAGCACGGCTACACAGAGGTGATTCCTCCCTTCATGGTCAACTCCGCATCCATGACCGGCACGGGTCAACTCCCCAAGTTCAAGGACGATCTTTTTAAAATAGAAGGGTGGGATTTCTATCTGATCCCGACGGCAGAGGTGCCGGTGACGAACATCCACCGAGACGAGGTGCTGCCCGAAGAGGCCCTGCCTATCCATTATGTCTCCTACACGCCGTGTTTTCGATCCGAAGCAGGCTCTTACGGCAAAGACACGAGAGGGCTGATCCGGCAGCATCAGTTCAACAAGGTGGAGCTTGTGAAGTTCTCGAAACCGGAGAACTCCTATGACGAGCTGGAAAAGCTCACCGACAATGCGGAGACAATCCTGCGGCGCCTGGGCCTTCCTTACAGGGTCGTCTCCCTGTGCACTGCGGATCTCGGGTTTGCCTCTGCAAAGACCTATGACCTGGAGGTTTGGCTCCCCGGCCAGACACTCTACAGGGAAATATCTTCGTGCAGCAACTTCGAGGATTTTCAGGCCAGAAGGGCGGCTGTGCGCTTTAAGCGAAAGGGGGCCGGCGGAACAGAGCTGGTCCATACCTTGAACGGCTCCGGCCTCGCTGTGGGGAGGACCCTGGTGGCTGTGCTCGAAAATTACCAGGAAAAGGATGGAAGCGTGCTGATTCCCGAGGCCCTGAGACCTTATATGAACGGCCTGGAGGCCATCACCCCGGATTGATCATGCCCTTAAGCGATCAAGATTTCTGCTCCTGGCGGGATTACCAGCGGAGTCTCTCCAGGAAATCGAGAAGAAAATATTTTCTCAAAAGCTTGCCCTGGCTGGGACTCTGGTCAGGGGCCGGTGTCCTTATCCTGGTCATCCTTTTCTACTCCGTTTCATGGCTTTCAGCCCATTTCGAAGACAGGCCGTGGCGTCCCTCCAAAGAACAGAAGATTGAGGCGCCGAAGCTGACCAAGACCGACCTTGCCTCCATCTTTCGACACTTGGACCAGGAGCTCCTGGGATCCTCGGAAGTCCAACACCTGGATCACAACGGTGAGGCGCTGAGGGTCGAGACGTCCATCGTTCCATCCCTGCAGCGGTATGCCTCAAACCTTCTTGACCGCTCTAAAACCCATGCGGCGGCCGCGGTGGTCCTGAGGCCGGAGACAGGCGAGATCCTGGTCATGGCGCAAAGCAGAGGGGATACCGGGGGAGAGAACCTGTGCCTGAAGGCCGATCTTCCTGCGGCGAGCCTCTTCAAAATCGTCGCAGCCGCTGCAGCCATCGAGGCGCGGGGAATGTCTCCCGAAACGGAACTGACTTTTCAGGGCGGTAAATACACGCTTTACAGAAGCCAGCTCAAAGCACAGGACCGGGGACGTTACACCGTTCAAACAACCCTCAGGGACGCCTTTGCAGACTCCATCAATCCTGTGTTCGGCAAGCTGGGGATTTATGAGCTCGGTCCGGAGATTATGCAAGACTATGCCTACCGATTTCTCTTCGACCGCCCCATTCCCTTTGACCTGCCCCTGGAGATGAGTCATTTTGATGTGCCTGAGGAGGAATTTGCCATGGCGGAGATCGCCTCGGGTTTTAACAAGCGGACCCTGATCTCTCCCCTTCATGCCGCCCTCATCACGGCGGCCGTTTTAAACGAGGGGGCGATCATGGAGCCCAGGCTGGTGAAAAGCGTGAGGGACAGCGAGGGGCAGATGCTTTATCAGTCGGAGCCCAATGTCCTGGCAAGGCCGATCCATCCGGGCACCGCCCAAAGTTTGAGGGACCTCATGTCCGTGGCTGCAAACGAGGGCACGGCCCGGAACGCTTTCCGGCCGCTTCAGCGCCGGAAAACCTTCAGGGACTTTGATTTCGGCGCCAAAACCGGCTCGATCAACGACCCGACCAATCAGTACCGGGTGGACTGGCTTGCGGCCTATGCCTTGCCGGGTTACGGCCAGGGCGGGTTGGGCGTGGTGGTCCTGGCCGTTCACGGAGAGAAGCTGGGGATTCGAGCCAGAGATATGGCCAGGCTTCTCATCGATGAACACTTTCGTCCTTAGCGGGGGGGGCGCAAAAACGCTCTAAGGCGCACAGCGCAGCCTGCTCCGCCGAAGTAGCTCCTGCCCGCCGCACTGCTCAGGCAGGCGGGTCGGCTGCGAAGCCGTCGGCCATTTGGTTGTGAAGAAAATCATGGGAAGGTCAATCTATGTGCGGCATTGTTTGTTATGTGGGTCAGAGAGACGCCAAGCCTATTGTGCTGGAAGGCCTGAAGCGCCTGGAGTACCGGGGATACGATTCGGCGGGCCTTGCCGTTCAAAACGGGGGCGAGATTGTCTGCTTGCGTTCCGTGGGGAAGATTGCGGAGCTGGAGCGAAAAATCGGGGAACGGGTGATCATGGGGAGCTGCGCTATCGCCCACACCCGTTGGGCCACCCATGGAGAGCCCACGGAGCTCAATGCGCACCCCCACAGGGACATGGCCGAAGAGGTGTTCGTCATCCACAATGGGATCATTGAGAATTTTTTTGCCATCAGGAAGAACCTGGAGAAGCGGGGCGTTGTTTTCAAGTCCGAGACCGACACGGAGGTGCTCGCCCATCTTATTGCCTTAAATTTCGAGGGCAGCCTCTCCGAGGCGGTGCGCAAAACCATGTCCCAGGTGGAGGGAACATTCGGGATCGCCGTCCTTCACCGCCGTGTGCCCGGTGAAATCGTTGTGGCCCGAAGGGGCAGCCCGCTCATTATCGGGATCGGCGAAGACGGGCATTTTGCAGCCTCGGATGTGTCGGCCATGGTGCGCTATACCAACAAGGTGGTGCATCTCAATGACAATGAACTGGCCACCCTGACGACCAGCGGTTTCTCCATTTCCACGGCCCAGGCTAAAACGGTGACCAGGGCCACGGAGACGGTGGAATGGCAGCCTGAAGATGCGGAACTGGGCGGTTTTCCCCATTTCATGCTCAAGGAGATTTACGAACAGCCTGAGACCATCCTGAACGCCATGAGAGGCAGGCTTGAACCCGGCGAAGGCGTGCCCAAACTGGGAGGCATCATGCCTGTCTGGGAGCAGCTCAAGGACTGCCATCACATCGAGATCGTTGCCTGCGGTACCTCTTACCACGCAGGGTGCGTGGGACGATACGTTTTCGAACGCCTGACCGAGATCGATGTGCAGGTGGAGATCGCCTCGGAATTTCGTTACAGAAAACTCAATTTCCCTGCCAACACCTTTATCATCGCGCTCAGCCAGTCCGGGGAAACGGCCGACACCCTGGCGGCGATCCGGGAAGCCCGAAGAAAGGGGGCGCGGCTTCTGGGCATTGTCAACGTGGTGGGGAGTTCCATCTCCAGGGAAACGGATGCGGGCATTTACAACCATGCCGGGCCTGAAATCGGCGTGGCTTCGACAAAGATCTTTGTCTCCCAGTTGACGATTCTCACGCTTCTGGCCCTTCTTCTGGGCAGGCACCAGAAGCTTCCTCTGACCGAGGGCGTGGAGGCGATCAAGTCTCTCTCGGAGCTTCCGGAAAAAGTAAAAAAAGCGCTTTCCCAGGATAACCACATCCAGGCCGTGGCCGAGAAATACTACCCCTGCAGCAACTGGCTTTTTCTGGGAAGAAAATACCAGTTTCCCATTGCGATGGAAGGGGCGCTGAAACTCAAGGAAATCTCTTACATCCATGCCGAAGGCTACGCGGCAGGGGAAATGAAGCATGGCCCCATTGCTCTGATCAACCCTGAAATGCCCACGGTGGCCATTGTTCCCCGGGATTCGATGTACGAGAAAATGATCAGCAACATTCAGGAAATCAAGAGCAGGAAAGGGCCGGTCATCGCTATCGCCACCGAAGGAGACGAGCGGGTGAGGGAATTGGCGGACGAGGTGATTGAAATCCCGCCGACCCTTGAGTACCTTTATCCTATCCTGAGCGTGATTCCCTGCCAGCTTCTCGCCTACCACTGCGCGAGGTTTTTGTCGAGGGATATCGATAAGCCCAGGAACCTGGCCAAAAGCGTTACTGTAGAATAATAGAGGAGAATTTCATGTCCCGGATCGATGAGGTTTTCAAGCGTATAGACGGCTGCAGAGACGAAATCATTTCACTGCAAAAGGATCTGACCTCCAGGGTCGCACTGGGCCCGGTCAATGCCGGGACCGGGGAACATGAGAAGGCGGAATACTTGAAGGGCAAACTCAGGGAACTCAATCCTGATCACCTGGAAGAGGTCAGGGCGCCGGACGGCCGGGCTGAAAAGGGCTACCGCCCCAACGTGCTGGCAAGATGGGAGGGCGAAAAAGGCGCGCCCACGGTATGGGTATTAAGCCACACGGACATCGTGCCACCAGGGGACCTCACACTATGGGACGGCAATCCCTATGAGGTCAGGGTGGAAGGAGACAAAATCATCGGCCGGGGGGTGGAGGACAACCAGCACGGTATCGTGAGCTCTTTTCTGGCGGCCAAAGCTGTTCTTGAGACGGGTGGGCGCCCCAGGCGCTCCATGGCCCTCGCCCTGGTGGCGGATGAGGAAACCGGAAGCGAATACGGTCTTGATTACGTTCTTAAGAATCACCCCCATTTCTTCAAACCCGAGGACCTGATCATTGTTCCGGACGGTGGGAATGAGGAGGGAACCATGATCGAGGTGGCGGAGAAGTCCATGCTGTGGATGAAGTTCACGATCCTCGGGAAGCAGTGCCACGCCAGTACGCCTGAAAAGGGAAAAAATAGCCTTTATGCGGCGGCCCGGCTGATCGTAGAGCTGGCGGCGCTCAAGAAGCAATTCGGCGCAAAGGACGATCTCTTCAAGCCTCCGGTCTCCACTTTTGAGCCCACCAAGATGGAAGCCAACGTGCCCAACGTGAATACCATTCCCGGCAGGGATGTGTTTCACGTGGACTGCCGCATCCTTCCGAATTACAAGGTGGAGGAGGTTCTGGCCTTTGCCGGAGATTTGGCCAAGACCGTGGCTGCGGAACTGGATGTATCGATCGAAGTGGAACCGGTTTACAGGCAGGATGCGGCGGCGCCGACACAGGCCGATGCGCCCGTGGTGGAAGCCCTCAAGAAAGCCGTCAGGAAGGTGAAAGGACTTGAGGCAAAACCCATGGGCATCGGCGGCGGCACGGTGGCCGCTTTTTTCAGGAAAGCGGGACTTCCTGCGGCCGTGTGGGCTTCGGAGTCGGATACGCCTCACCAGCCCAACGAATACTGCCTCATCAGCAATATCATGGCCGATGCCAAGGTCTTTGCCTCAATCTTCATGGACGAATGAAGATGATTTCGTAAAAAGTCCTACACGGTCATTGCGAGGCGCAAGGCGCCGTGGCAATCTCCAGGTGATTCGATGAGTGACGAGATTGCCGCGCTTCGCTCGCAATGACATATCGGCGGTTTTCGGACTTTTTACGAGACCGTCAATGAAGTTTCACCGCGAAGACCGAAGGAAACAAGAACGGAAAGAACCAGTGCTCTGCGTTAAAGCGCTCTTTCGAGGTGAAGCACCAGTTCTCCGTCCATCCAGTACTCCACGTACTTGGCTGCCGTGTTCACCCGGTAGGTGTATCCCTGGCGATTCTCCTTCTGGGATTGATACACTTTCACGGGCATTTCCTCGGCCCCGCTCAACCATGTCCTGTAGCCGGCTTTGTTTTCATTGGAGATCTTAACGGTGAACGTCGCTCCCCAATGGACTTTGTCCACTTTCACGTAAATGTCGTCGCCCTGGACAAAGACATCCTCCACAACATCCCGGTTCATTTTCAGCACCGAGAAATCGCCGTGCTGCTGGGCGAACGCCGGAGTGGACACCAGGCAAAACAGAATCGCTGTGACGAAGAACCACCTTTTCATATCACCCTCCCTTAGAATGTTTGAGACAATATCTCTCAAACCCGATGGGTGTCAATAAATATCCAACTCCCAATACGGCTCACCGACTCCGGAGCGGGCGCGGAAGGCCCTGCAGGATAAACCCTGTTTCTTTTTCCCCGACCCTCTCTTCACATTGAAGGGTGAAGATGTCGGCCATTCCCACGGGCAAAGCTTTCCTGCATGGGCGAAGGATGGCGCTCAGAAGGCTCTCTTTTCGTGGTGCAAAATAGAATTGTGTTTCGGAGGGGTCCGTGGTTTCGCCCTGTAAAGCGACCCCTCTTTTTTTCCCCAGCCGTTTAAGCAGTTTGTCCACAAGACCGGGTTTTGGAATGACAATCGTCATAGAACCATCTCCATGGGTTGGTTGAGAACTCAGCTCAGGGAATTGAACCGGATAATCCTGATATGGATTGTGTCAGGTTTTTCTTGCATGATCCCTTAAAAAGGTTTTTGGGCGGGTCCTTCAATGCGGCGGAAGCCCGGCCATGGGTCGCTGCAAAGGTTGTACCAGGAGGGAAAGGGATGGCGAGTTCAGGATAACCATTTGAATGTGTTATAGAAAATTCACCAGGCTCGATGACGACAAAAAAGCGCTGCCGGCCTTTCCCCGTCCAATAATGGGCACACGCGTCCCTTTTTTGTCATCTTTCCTTGTTTCTTCGGCGGACGATGTCGTAGCATGATGTTTGTCCCGGCCTCTCATCGGGGTGGAAAAGCCTCATGCGGCCCATCACCGGCAGGATGGGTCGATTGCAGTGTTGGGACCCAACCCTCCTAAATCCAACGTCTGATCCGGGTTCATTGAATTGAATCAAAAGGTTGGATAGAATTCCTGATCACCGGCAAGGGTCCCTGCTGCAGACTTGACATGGATCAAAGACAAAGAAACAATGGGGTGGAGGCGAAAATGAAGCAATCAGGCGTAAGCAGAAGAAAGTTTCTGAAATGCTCAGGCATGGCTGCAGGGGCCTTGCTGCTGAGCCTTGAAGGAGGCGTTGCCATGGGAAAGAGCCGAAGCCGTGTCGTGTTTCTCGAAACCGATGACCGTAAAACCGGTGTCATCGCATCCATGAAGGCATTGAACGGGAACCCGGTGAAGAACAAAGATGTGCTGATCAAGCCCAACTTCAATACCGCGGATCTTTGCCCGGGCTCGACCCACAACGACACCCTGGTCGGCCTTGTTGAGGAAGTTTGGAGCATGGGCGCCAAATCCGTCTCAGTGGGGGAAAGAAGTTACCCTCTCACAAAGGACGTGATGGAGGAGATGGGCATTATCCCTCTCCTGGAAAAACGGGACGTGCGTATCCTTGATTT
>Ga0068714_10007353_pt1 | contig 10731 bp, 10 predicted proteins | sample MTBNYHSulfiMetaG_FD_62988 | JGI IMG/M metagenome (GOLD analysis project Ga0068714, IMG submission 62988) | Enrichment culture microbial communities from rom New York Harbor, USA that are MTBE-degrading - MTBE-NYH (New York Harbor Sulfidogenic)... | ecosystem: Environmental > Aquatic > Marine >...
AGCTTGAGGGCCGCCACCAGCTCCTTGTCCCGGGTCCGGTCCGCCAGGGTGATCTGGCTGGGCAGGTAGTCCATGGGCTTGCGCTCTATCGTAGCCAGCACTCGTTCCTTCTTGGTCATGATGCTCCTCCCTTTACCGTTGCTTTGTTGTTTGCGCGCTTGCGCTCGCCCGCCAGGCGGATGCGGGCCTTGATGTTCTGATCGAGCAGCACGGCCAGGACCAGGACGATCCCTTTCATGATGCTCTGGAAAAACGTGAACACGTTCAGCAGCCTGAGCCCGTTGCCCAGGCCGCCGATGATCAGGGCGCCGATGATCATCCCGATGATGGACCCCTCGCCACCGGCCAGGCTCGTGCCCCCGAGGATCACGGCCACGATCACGTCGAACTCGAAACCGATGCCGATGTTCGGGTCCCCGACCCCGAGGCGGGAGGCCATCATCGCGCCGGCCAGCCCGGCCATGGCCCCGACCAGGATGTAGAGGGTCATCACGATGCCCTCGGTGTTGATCCCCGAAAGCATGGCGGCGGTGCGGTTGCCCCCGATGGCCATCGAGTACTTGCCCAGCACGGACTTGCGCTCCAGGATCAGGAACGCCGCGACCACCACCGCGAGCACCACCAGGGTGATCGGGATTGCCCCGAAACCCTCGTTGCCCATGTAGGAAAACCCGTCCGGAAGCCCTTCCCGGATCACCACGCCCTGAGAGACCAGGTACGACAGCCCCCGGCCCATGTACATGGTGCCCAGGGTGGCGATGAAGGGCGTGATCCTGAGCTTCACGACCATGGCTGCATTGATCAACCCGACCACCAGCCCGGTCAGGATTCCCAGGGCGAAGGCCCCTCCGACCGAAACCCCCGCCCTGGCGAACCAGGCGCTGGCCATGCCGGCCAGGCAGGCGGTGCTGCCCACCGACAGGTCCAGGTGCCCGGAGATCATCAGGAGGGCCACCGCGCAGCCCACGATGATCACGAAGGAGTTCTGGACGAACACGTACATGACGTTGAAGCCGCTGAGGAATCGGGGGTTCAGGATCGTGAACACCACCACGATCAGGAGCAGGAAGCCCAGGAGCACCAGTTTCTGCAGGTCGAAGCGCGTCTTCTTCATGCTAACCCTCTGCCCCGCCGGTCACCACGTGCATGATCCGTTCGCTGTCCGCCTCCGGTCCGTTCTCGACGATCTCCCGGATTCGCCCTCCGTACAGGAGGATGATCCGGTCGCAGAGATTCAGGATCTCAGGCAGCTCCGAGGAAAACACGATCACGGAGGTCCCGCCCCGGGCCAGCTCCCGGATCAGGTTGTGGATCTCCTCCTTGGCCCCCACGTCGATCCCCCGGGTCGGCTCGTCCATCAGCAGGATCCGGGAGTCCGCGTTCATGCACTTGGCCAGGACGACCTTCTGCTGGTTTCCTCCGGAGAGCTTCTCGACCACGTGGTTCTCGTCCCGGGCAACGATCCGGAGCTTCTTCATGTAGCTGCGGGCCAGCCTGCGCTCCCTCTTGGCGCTGAAGATGCCCAAACGCGAGATGCTGTCGATGTTCATCAGCGGGATGTTCTCCCGCAGGGCCAGCTTGGCGACCAGCCCCTCGGTGCGCCGCTCCTCCGGGACCAGGGCGATCCCCCTGCGAATGGCTTCCTCGGGAGTGGCCAGGGCGACCGGCTGCCCGTGGATCAGAGTTTCCCCCTCCTTCGGGTCCAGGCCGAAGATGGCCCGGGCGATCTCGGTCTTACCGGACCCGATGAGCCCGTAAAAGCCCAGGATCTCGTTCTTGTACAGGGAGAAGCTGACACCTTTGAGCTTCCCGGTGGTAACGCCCCGCATCTCGAGCACGGTCGTGGAGCGATCCACGGGGCTGGCGATGTAGTGCTCGGCCACCATCTTGCCGAGCATCATCTTGATGAGCTCCGCCGTGGACTCCCCTTCGCCGACCCCGGCGCCCGTGAGCTCCGAAAGCTGCCGGGTGCCGATCATCTGTCCATCCCGCAACACGGTCACGAAGTCCCCGATCTCGAAGATCTCCCGCAAGCGGTGGGAGATGTAGATCACCGTGACGTTCTTGGTCCTGAGGGCCTTGATGATCGCGAACAGGCGGTTGACCTCGTCCTCCGACAGGGCCGCGGTGGGCTCGTCCATGATGATGACGTTGGAATCCGAGGCGATGGCCTTGGCGATCTCGATGACCTGCTTCTGGGCCACGCTCAGGTCGGCGACCCGCCGATGCAGGCCGATACTCGGGTCCAGGCTCTGCAGGACCTTGTACACACGGTCCACCAGGTGCGGGTCCTTGCGGAAGAAGCCCAGGCGAGTCGTCTCCTTGCCCAGGCTCAGGTTCTGCTCGACCGTGAGCTGGTTGACCACGTTGAGCTCCTGGAACAGGACGCTGATCCCGGAATGCATGGCCTCCCGGGTGCTTCTGGGATTGAACTCCGCCCCGTTGAAAGTGATCGACCCTCCGCTCCTGGTTTCGGCCCCGGTCAGGATCTTGATCAGGGTGGACTTGCCGGCCCCGTTCTCACCGACGATGCAGTGCACGGTGTTGCGCCGGACGTCGAAGCTGACGTTCCGCAGGGCGTCCACGCCGGGGAAGTGCTTGGAGATACCCCGGATTTCCAGCAGGGTTTCCGATCTGCCCGTGTCCGCGCTCATCCCTGGCGCTCCTTGATGACCCGGGTCAGCAGCACGGCCCCGACCAGGATCAGGCCCTTGAGGACGGTCTGATAGAAGAACATGACGTTCAGCAGGTTCAGGGTGTTGCCCACGAAGCCGATGATCAGGGCCCCCAGGATCATGCCCAGAAACGAGCCCTCGCCGCCGTAGATGCTCGTTCCCCCCAGCACCACGGCCACGATCACGTCGAACTCGAAGCCGGTCCCCACCTTCGGCGACCCGGAGCCCATTCGGGAGGCCAGGGTCATGCCCGCGAAGCCGGTCAGAGTCCCGACCAGGACGTAGAGGGTCATGATCACCGAACCGACTTTGATGCCCGACAGCCGGGCCGCGACCCGGTTGCCGCCGATGGCGAAGGCGTACTTCCGCAGATTGGTCTTGGCGAAAAGGAAGTAGAAGACCAGGATCAGGACGAACACGATCCAGAGGAACAATGGGATAGGACCGATCATGGTGCGGCCGAAGACCTCGAAATCCCGGGGCAGCCCGGTGGTGACGTTGGCCCCGCCGTCGATCCAGGCCACGATGAAGGCCAGGCCTTGAGCCACGTACATCGTGCCCAGGGTGGCGATGACGGGCGTGATCTTGAGGCCCACGACCAGGGCCCCATTGAGGGCGCCGAAGGCCGAGCCGATCAGGACGGCCAGGACCAGGGCGGCAGGGGTCGGAATTCCGTTCTTGCTCATGAAGGCGAACATCACGCCGCTCAGGGCCAGAACCATGCCGACGGAGAGGTCGAAGTTCCCGGCGATCATGAGCAGCACTGCGGCCGAACCGGTGAGCATGATCATGGCCACCTGCATCATCACGTTCACCATGTTCACGTAGGACAGGAACTTCGGCGTCAGGATCGTCGAGATCCCCATTACGAGGATCAGAATGCCGAAGAGGATCAGGAGCTGCAGGTTCAGGGCCTGCCTCCTCGGGGAGTCGCTCAGGCTTGCTGTCTGTGTCATCGGTACTCTATGGGTGCGTCCCGGCGGCTGTTCCGGGACACCGCTCTGCCTCGATTGAATATGAGGCTCTCGCTGACTCGACGTCAACAAGAGCCTCATCATGGATTGCTTCGGTCAACAGTCTCAAGCTCGCAACCCAGCGAGCCTCGGGGTGTCGGCCCCTACCTTCCCACCGCGGACTTGAGATCCAGCGTCGAGAAGTACTGGTCCCTGATGAAGGCCTGAGCCTCTTCGATCGGGGTCTCCCAGTAGCTGATGAACTTGTTGAAGGTGTCGATCTGGATGAACTCGTCCGGGTTCTGCGCACCGGTGATGGCGTTGTACAGGAGGTCCATCTCCGCCTTGGCGTTCACTGCGGGCTGCAGGCCCTGGGTGATCTTGAAGGAGGAGCTGGGGTCGTACAGCTTGACCAGCTCGCCTTCGGTGGCGTCGGTGCCGATCACGATTTCGGTCAGGGGCCTGCCGTTGACGGCCTTGCCGCGGCCTGCGTTCTCCAGTGCCGCCAGGGCGCCGAGGGCGTGGTCCGCGTTGGCGCCGTAGACCAGGTTGACTTCCGGGTGCGCCTGGAGCATGTCCTGCATGGCCGCCATGGACTTCTGGACGTTCGCGCTGCCCTCGAGCTTGCTCACCACCTGGGCCTTCGGGTCGACGGACATGACGCCGGCGACGAAGGGTCCGGTGCGGTGGATCTGCACGATTTCCACGGTCAGGTAGTCGATGACCCCGATGTAGATCGGCTTGTCCGGGTACAGCTCTTTCCACTTGAGGGCCGCGGCCTTGCCCATCTGGAAGGAGGTCTGGGCCTCGTTGATCTGCAGGTGAGGCGCGAGGCGCGAGAAGGTCGGGATGTAGAACGTCGTGATGGGGATCCCGGCCTTGCGGGCGGCCCTGACCATCTGGTCGTTGACCTTCTCGTCAAGGGAGTGCAGCAGGATGCCGTCCACGCCCTGGGAGATGAAGGTCTCCACCGCACGCACCGACGCCTCGGTCGAGAACTCGCCGTCGATGACCGTGACGCTGGCGCCGAACTTCTCCTTGGCATACGCCTCCAAGTGCTTCACATGGGCCTGGTGGTAGTTGGCCTGCATCGTGATCGGGATCTTGCCGATCTTGAGGGACTTGGCGGCCCCGGCTTCCTTGGTGCCGCCCGCGAACGCGGAGGCGACGAGGAATAGTCCAAGGACGAGAACCGCTACGAGACTCCATGTTCTTTTCATGGGTCTGCTCCTTTCTCTGTTTTGGCGGATTTGGCACTGCTCATAGCAGTCCGGTCAGTCTATCATTGTTCACGCGTTTGTCAAGCCTTATTGTTGCTTTTTAGCTCTTTTCATCGATTGCTGCCAGTAATTAACTTGACTTTTGCCCCATATCGGACTACAACGGAAGGGCATTCGATGAAGACTCGCAGCCGACATTTCGCCGAAGAACGCCATGCCGCCATACTCAAGCTCGTGAAGGAAGACGGCCGGGTCACGGTGGAAGACCTGTGCCGCCGCTTCTCGATCTCCCTGGCCACGGCGCGCAACGACCTCAAGGCCCTGGAGGGGATGGGCCGGATCCGGCGGACCCACGGGGGGGCCCTGGCCGCGGGGTACGACAGCCAGCCGCTGCCCTTCAGCACCCGGCGCATGTACTACGGGGAGGAGAAACGGGCCATCTCCCGGGCGGCGTCAGGGCTGATCAAGGACGGGGAGCTGGTTTTCATCGACGGCGGCACCACTGCCGCCGAGATGCGGGGGTTTTTCGGCAACAAGCAGGGGGTGACCATCATCACCCCGAGCCTCGAAATCGGCCGATTCCTGACCACCACGACCAAGAGCGTCTCGGTCTACATGCTCAACGGCTTCGTAAACAGCGACTCCCTGGCAACGGTCGGTGCCCCCGACGAGGAGTTCATTGCCCGGACCAACATCGCCTGGGCCTTCTGCGGCGCCGCGGGCTTCACGCTCCAGGACGGCCTGACCGACCTGGACATGGGGTTCGTGGAGCAGAAGAGGGTCATCTGCCGCTACGCCCGCAAGGTCGTGGGCCTGGTCGACCACTCCAAGATCAGCGTCACCTCCCTCGGCTCCTTCGCCGGGATCGACCAGATCCACACGATCATCACCGACCGGGCCCTCCCCGAGGAGATGGCCCGGGGCCTCGAGGAACGGGGGATCGCAGTCATCGTCCCGGAAGTAGAGCGCGACGACCGTTAGCGCCCGCAAGGAAATGCTGCAAGCAAGGAGGAAGCGACTGTGAGCATCCTGGACAAGTTCAGCCTGAAAGGGAAGAAGGCCTTCGTCACCGGGGGTTCCCGGGGTATCGGCAAGGCCGTGGCCGTCGGCCTGGCCGAGGCCGGGGCCGACATCGCCATCGTGGCCCGGGGACTGGAACAGGCGGAAGAGACCGCCCACCAGATCGAGAAGCTCGGCGTCAAGGCCATCGCGGTCAAGACCGACGTGACCTCGCCGGAACAGGTGAGCTCCATGATGGACAGGATCCTGAAGGCCTTCGGAACCGTGGACGTGGCCTTCAACAACGCCGGGATCGCCGTCGTGGAGAAGGCCGAGGAGATGACCTACGAGAACCTGACCCAGGTCATCAACGTGAACCTCTTCGGACTGTTCCTGACCTGCCAGGCGGCGGCCCGGGTCATGATCAAGAACCGCAAGGGCTCGATCATCAACATGGCCTCCATGTCAGCCCACGTGGTCAACGTGCCGCAGCAGACCGCCAACTACAACGCCTCCAAGGCCGGGGTGGTTCAGCTCTCCAAGTGCCTGGCCGTGGAGTGGGCCCCCTACAACGTGCGGGTCAACAGCCTGTGCCCGGGCTACACCCGGACCGAGCTGGCGGAGTCCTTCTCCGAGGCCCTGATGAAGCAGTGGGTGGAGCGCATCCCGATGCAGCGGATGGCCAGGCCCGATGAGATGCAGGGTGTCGTGCTGTTCCTGGCCAGCGACGCCTCTTCCTACTGCACCGGCACGGACATCATCGTGGACGGCGGGTACACCCTCTGGTAGCCGGGAGAGAAACAGCTATGAATCAACAGTACGTCGTGGGAATGGACGTGGGCACCACCGGGGCCAAGGCGGCAGTCATCCGCCTCGACGGCCAGGTGGTGAGCGAGGCCTACCGGGAGTACACCTGCATCTACCCCAGGCCAAACTGGGTCGAGCAGGACGTGGACCTGATCGTGGGGAAGGCCCTCGAGTGCTGCCGCGAGGCTGTGCAGAAGGCCAAGCTCGATCCCGCGGCCATCTCCTCGGTCTCCTTTTCGACCCAGCGCTGCTGCTCGATCTTCGTGGACGCCCGGGGCGGCCTGGTGCGCCCGATGATCTCCTGGCAGGACAACCGGGCCCACGAGGAAGTGGAGGAGATCGCGGCCAGGATCCCGGCGGAGGAGTTCTACGACATCACCGGGATGCCCCTCAACACCACCTGGATGGTCTCCAAGATCATGTGGGTCCGCAAGCACGAGCCCGAGAACTGGCAACGGGTCAGCAAGGTCGTGCAGCTCCAGGACTACGCCCTCAGGACCATGGGGGCGGAGGACTGGTTCGACGACGTGTCCGACGGCGGCTTCTACGGCCTCTGGGACCCCTACAACTTCCGGTGGAGCGGCAGACTCCTCTCCCTCCTGGAGCTGGACGAGTCCCTGTTCCCGGAGCCCACGGCCTCGGGCACGCGGGTCGGGTCGGTGTCCGAAGCCGCGGCGGAGCGCTGCGGCCTCAAAGCGGGCACGCCCCTGTGCGTCGGTGCGGGGGATCAGAACAGCGCCGCGGTGGGGGCCGGGATCGTGCACAAGGGCATGCTCTCCGTGTCCCTGGGGACCGGCGGCCTGGCGGCCGCCTACCTGGACCAGCCGTTCCGGGACCCCAACCGCAAGAGCATGGTGGACAACCACGCCGTGTACGGCAAGTGGCAGCTCGAGGGCCTGCAGGCCGGCGCCGCCGGGGTGTTCCGCTGGTTCCGGGACGAGATCGCGGCCCTGGAGAAGGAGGCGGCGGGCAGGGACGGCAAGAACGTCTACGAACGGCTCAACGAGATGATCAAGGCCACCCCCGTTGGCGCCAAGGGCCTGCTTCTCCTGCCCTACTTCGCCAGCGCCACCACGCCGCGATGGAATCCCCACGCCCGGGGTACCCTGTTGGGGCTGACCTTCGCCCACGACCGGGCCAGCCTGGCGCGCTGCTTCATGGAGGGCATCACCATGGAGGTCCGGGACATGGTCAACTCCATGGTCAGCGCCGGGATCACGATCGACCAGGCCCGCATTCTCGGGGGGGCCACCAAGAGCGAGATCTGGAACCAGATGCAGGCGGACGTTTACAACCGCCCGGTGGAGACCCTTAAGTTCACCGACGCGGCCATCATGGGGGCGGCCATCTTCGCCGCGGTGGGCGTCGGGGCTTTCGAGGACATCCCGGAAGGGGCCGAGGCCATGGTGCGGGTCGACCGGAAGTACACGCCCGATCCGGCCGCCGCCGGGCGCTACGACGAGATCTACGGCCTGTACTGCCGAACATACGAGGCCCTCGAGGACAAGGGGATCTTCCGGGACCTGGCCCGGCTTCAGGGGGGCTACTAGAGATCGCCCACGACGGCCGCAAGAAAAACCGAGGGCCCCGAGGCATCCCCCAGGATGAGCGTAGACTCAGATGCTGCCAGAGCTTGCGAGATTCCTCGGCATCGTGATCGGGATTTTTCCGCGCGAGCACCCACCTCCGCACTTCCATGCGGTGTACGGAGATTTTCCCAAGAGAGCGCTCCGCCACGTTCTCGAATGGCTCGACCTGCATGAAGGGGAGCTGATGCAGAACTGGGACCGCATCCAGGCAGGCAGACCTGGCACGCCGATAGCCCCGTTGGAGTGAGTGCGGTGATACCGAGAGTCGTAGAAGCACGATACGTGGGTGACTACACGATCCATGTTCGTTTCGCCGATGGCACCGAAGGTGACGTAGACCTGGGCAACGAGCTATACGGCGAGGTGTTTGAACCGCTGAAGGATCCGCGAGTATTCAAGAGGTTCACGGTTCATCCGGACTTTCACACTCATTGTTGGCCAAGCGGAGCCGATCTGGCACCTGAGTTCCTGTACGAGATGGTCCGACTGGCAGTGTGCCAAGAGCAGGGGATCGAGGTCATCCTGGCGTAGCGGCCGGGCTCAGAGCGCGGCTCAGGCCCCCGAGTGCCCGTGAGCGTGCGGGTGCTCGTGAGCGTGCGGGTGCTCGTGCCCGCCGGCGCCGCCCCCGTCCTCCCCCGTCCCGCGGTGGATGATGAGCTTGCCGTGCTGCACGCCCCGGGTCCCGATCAGGGCGTCCGAGATCCGGCGGACCTCCCGGTTGGCCCCCTTGACCACCAGCACCTCGAGACAGTTGGCTTCGTCTATGTGCACGTGCAGGGTCGAGATGATGTTGAGGTGATGGCGGTGCTGCAGGTCCACCAGGCGGTTGGCCAGGTCCCCGTGGTGGTGGTCGTAGACCAGGGTGATGGTGCCCACCACCTCCGCGGCCGGGTCTTCCTCGACCTGGACCTCCAGGAGCAGCTCCCGGATCAGGCCCCTCAACGCGTCGGAGCGGTTCGCCCAGCCCTTGGCCTCGATCAGGGCGTCGAAGGCCGCCAGCAAATCCTCTTCGATCGAGACCCCGAAACGCACCAGGTTCGCCACCCTACCCTCCAGCCTTGACCCGGGCCGATTTCGACGCGGCGCCATCGCGCCCCGCGGGCCCCGCCTCACAGCCGCGCATAGCGCTCCTCGATGGCCAGGAGCTCCCGCTCCTGCTCCGGGCTCAAGGCCGGTTCCCGCCCGCCGCCATTGCCGCCGCCATTGCCGTCCGACCCCAGGATCTCCTCCACCCGGGCCTCGGCCCGCTCCCGCAGGGTCGATCCCTCCGGAGCGCTCATCCTCTGGGCCCGCACCAGCAGCCGGGGCATGAATAGCACGTCGCGAAAATGGGCGAAGGTGTGCTCGGAGTCCAGGAAGGAGCCGCAGATTCCAGCCCGACGCACCTCTTCGAGGGCCAGGGACTCCGTATCCACCGGAAAACCCCGCGCGGTGTGGCGCACCATCCCAGCAATCTCGTCGTCGATCACCGCCTGCACGGGGGAAATGGTCTTCTCCGACTCCGCCTGACCGATGCCCCAGATGGTGCTCACCCCGGCCTGGACGTGGGCCACGGCGGCCAACGTCTTCTCCAGGGCGTTCTGTGCGTCGTAATCCAGGCTGTCCGTGCACATCCAGGACACCGAGGGCAGCCCGTACAGCCGGGCCAGCTGGGCCCCCGTCACGGCCAGGAGCACGTTCTCCGGCCCCCCGGTGATGGCGAAGCCCTGGCGCATGTCCATGGCGTGGGCGAAGCCCAGGTTGAACAGGCAGGGACGTCCCGGTTCCAGGAGCTGGTTGACCACGATGCCCGCCAGAATCTCCGCGGTACCCACCGCCGCCGTCCCCGCCAGGGTGATCGGGGCCGACGCCCCGGCCATGGGCTCGCCGTTGATGGTCACCGGGATCCCGTACCCGGCGGTGGAGCGGAACACCCCCAGGGCCAGTGCGGTCCACCGCAGGGGACCGTGGGCCGTGAAACCCATGCTGAACACGGACGCGGGTCTGCCGGCGCCGAGGCCGGAAGTGGGTCCCGCAGCGCTCAGAGCCCCCAGCACCCGGGCCATCTCGAGCATGGCCTCGCCCCCCCGGGGCGAGAACGACAGGGCGCGCAGGTGCTTTCGGGTGTTCCGGGCCATGATCCGAAAGCCCACGAAGTCCCGATGCGCCGGGGGGGTTTCCTCGGTGCTCGTGCCCACGATCGCGTCGGTGTTCGGCAATGCATCCACCACCCGGGCGAAGTCGGCGAGGTCCTGTTGTCGGATCGACCGGAAGCCCTGGCGATCCAGGTAGAACAGGGCGGCGCCGGTCCAGAAGCGCGACGGCAGGCCCGCCCCGACCGCATACACCTCCCCCCGGCGATTTCCGAACCGGACCTCTCCGGGCGCCCGGGCCGTGCACTCGTCGATGAGCCCGTCGGGTAGCCGCACCACCTGGGGCCTGCCGCCGGGCCTGCCCCCGGCCTTCACGACCAGCCGGCAGATCTCCTCGTCCTCGAGCATGACCCCGG
>Ga0068714_10007354_pt1 | contig 10730 bp, 6 predicted proteins | sample MTBNYHSulfiMetaG_FD_62988 | JGI IMG/M metagenome (GOLD analysis project Ga0068714, IMG submission 62988) | Enrichment culture microbial communities from rom New York Harbor, USA that are MTBE-degrading - MTBE-NYH (New York Harbor Sulfidogenic)... | ecosystem: Environmental > Aquatic > Marine >...
AGGCTGCGGGCCCTGCGTGCAAGCGCCTCAGATGAAAGCCCACCTGGGTCACCGGAAGCGGGACAGGGTCAGGTGGACTATCCGCTCCCGGCGCGGGGGACGCTGCCACTGGATCAGGATCGGGCTCTGGTACCGGCCGCTGACGACCTGCGGACCGGGACCGCCGTTGGAGGACACCGGCACCCGGACCGCCTTCTTCAAGCGCAGGATCCGAGACGCCGGGAGGGCCATCATCCGGGTCACCAGCCGCTCCACCGCCGACTCCCGCAGACCGAGCGCATCCACGAGCTCGTTGAGCACCTGGACCACGTCGTAGCGGGCATAGCCGAGGCTCTTGGCCGGAACCGCCCGGGGGTCGGCCAGCATCCGCCGACTCTGGATGGCGACGAATCGGAGCGGGTCGCGCAGCACCTCGGCCATGTCGTGGCGCATGAGCAGGGTCTCGTACTCGTTGACGGTGATGGCCGCGTCATGCTCCTCACCGTCCAAGGTGATGTCGAGCCGCCCGACCCGGATCGGGTGGGCCTCCAGGAGCCGGTCCACCGCTTCGCGCAGGCCCACGCGACGGTCCCAGAGGTTGACCGAGTCGATGGGGTGGTCGGAGACCGTCACCCCGAACCGCGACCGCGCGACCACCTCTTCCTCGTGATACCCCACGACCGAGGTGGTGCGGGTCCGCAGCCGGCCGTCGCACTCGCCGTCGAGCTCGAGGAAGAAGACCGGCTCGTCCGGGCGGTGGTGGTAGGTCACGCAGCTCTGTAGCCCCGACCCGATGAAAGCCAGGTGGGCGTCGGCGTTGCGTGGCTCCACCGCCCGCTCATCGGCGGACAGCTCGGCCCGCTCGTTCATCTGGTCGTGCCGGTACCCCGCGGCGTGGGGGAAGAGACGGTGGAACGCCCCGAGGAACGGCTCCACCCGGTCGGCCCGGTGCTCCAGCCGCCGAGCCAGAGCCTGCTCCAGATAGCCGGCGGTCGTGTGGAGTGAGCAGTACTGGACCCGCTCGCAGCCCCACAGGACGTCACCGTGCTCCGCGCGAATGCAACCGGCGACGTCGATCGCATCCCGCCGACGCTCCGGCGTCAGGGTCAACTCGAGCTCGACCGGCTCAGCCGCCGCCATTGTCAAGCTCCCCCTCACCGTGGATCACCTCTCTCCCCACTTCGGCTCCAACCCGCCAGGTTCCCCATCGCTTCCAGGGTGCCCTCTGGTTGTGGCGACAGTGCGGCGCCGGTGCGGCTTCGACGTGCACCTGGCGGTCATGCACCGCAACCCTGTTCACGGCGGTCCGAGCCCATCCCGAGTGGTGTTGATCCCGAGGACCGGCGGACGCTGGTCGGACCACTCGGGGAGCGCCGGCCCCGGACGCAGGGGATCGCACCACACCAGGTCCCGCGCTCGACCGCCCAGCGCGAACGTTCCCGTCACCTTGCGCCCGGGCACGTCGACCACCTCGACCAGGCCCGAGGCCAGAGCAACGGCGAGGCGAGTGCCGGAGGGGTCGAGCGCCAGTCGGATCGGCTCGCCGCCGAGGGCGACCTCGCGCTCCTTGAAGGTCATGCCCTGCTCCGTGCGCTTGAGGCGCCACAGCAGCAGCCGCCCGGTCCCCCCGCTCTCCGCCACCGCGACCGCCAGCTGCTCCGGCCCCGCCGTGAACACCACGTCCCTCGGTTGACCGGCCACCGTCCAGCAGGCCAGCGGCAAACCGGCGGAGGGGTCGAGCCCGCACACCCGCCCTCCGCCGTCGTCGGCCACCACCAGCAGGCCGAGCCCCTCCGAGAGAGTCATCCGAGAGACCCCTCCTTCGAGGCGACGGCGGTAGACCGGCTGCCGGGAGATCATGTCGACGGCGACCAACTCGGCGTCGCCGCCCTCCGGTGAGCGCTCCAGGACCAGCAGCGCGGTCTCGTCCGCGGTCAGGCGCAGCTGCCACGGGCGCGAGATCCCGGCGTCGAACCGGAGGATCAACGACCGTTCCGGGTAGCTGAGGACCATCACCTCGCCCCCACCCACCACGAGGTACCGGTCCGGTTCCCGACCGAAGACCGGCATGGTCACCCCGTCCAGCCGCTCCCGAACCCGCCGTTCGACCAGGTCGACCACCGTGGTCCTGCCCCCCACCAGGTCCGGGGCGAACAGGACCCCGCCGGGGGCCGGGTACAGCCAGCCCACCGGCCCCGAGGGGAACGACACAGACCAACCGGAGCCGGGGTCGACCAGCACCACCGTCTCGCCCACGGACGCCGCGAGCAGCCCGGCCGGCATCGGCTCAGCGGCAATCGCCACACCGACGACGAGCACGGCCGCCATCGCGAGAATCGGTCCCAACCGCATGACGGGCCGTACTCTAGCTCACCCTCGACCCGAGCGCCAGAGGGTGCGGTCGGCATGGCACGATCGGGCGAGACCGGGACAGCGACCGGGACAGCGGCAGCGGCAGGGGCAGCGTCAGCGGCAGCCGTCAGGATTCAGCGCCAGGGACACCGGCAGCGCCGCCGGGGTGAGATCAACGCAGCGCGCCCGTGCATACTGGAGGGGTGGAGACGCTCACCGCTGCGCTCAAGAGGGAGGCCCTCGGCTGCGGCTTCGACCTGGTCGGGATCGCCGAGGCAGGGCCATCTCGCTCCGCTACCGCCTTCCAGGCCTGGTTGGACGCCGGGCTGCACGGCGAGATGGGGTACCTCCGGACCGGCGCCGCGGCGAGGGTCCACCCCGCCGGGCTCCTGCCAGGGTGCCGGAGTGTCGTCGTCGTGGCGATGAGCTACCGCACCTCGCTCCCGGCCTCCACCGAGGCGGTCGACCCCGAGCGGGTCTGGGTTTCGCGCTACGCCTGGGGCCGGGACTACCACCGAGTGCTCAAGTCCCGCCTGCTTCGGCTCGGTCGCTGGCTGGGGTCCGCCACCGGCTCGACCCGATGGCGAGCCGGGGTCGACACCCTGCCGGTGCTCGAGCGGGAATGGGCGGCGCGCGCGGGCCTCGGCTGGATCGGCAAGAACACCCAGCTCATGAACCGCCGGCTCGGAACGGAGCTGTTCCTCGGGGTCCTGCTCACCGATGTCGTCCTGGAGTCGGACCATCAGGTCGGGTCCCACTGCGGCCACTGCACCGCCTGCCTCGACGCCTGCCCCACCGGCGCCCTGGTCGCACCCGGGCGGCTCGACGCCCGCCGCTGCATCGCCTACCTGACGGTGGAGCACCGCGGCGAGGTCGACCCGGACCTGGGGTCGAAGCTGGGCGGCATGGTCGCCGGGTGCGACATCTGCCAGGAGGTCTGTCCCTGGAACCGGCGGGCGCCGGCCGACCTGCATCCCGAGCTCCAGCCCGCCCCGGGCCGGTTCCGGCCGCGGATCAGGGACCTCCTGGCTCTGAACGAGGAGGGCTACCGCCGGTGGAGGGCAGGGAGCGCCCTCACGCGCATCCCCTACCTGCAGATGCGCCGCAATCTCCTACTGGCGACACCGCCGGGTTCTCACCCCACGCCGGGGGAACGGTGACGGGGATGGGGGTGGCCCAGAGGGGGAGTCTCGAGCGATTCCAACCCAGCGACGGCGGCAGCGACAGGGGCAGCGGCAGGTGGCGGTGGACGGCGACGGTGAGCAGCGGCAGCGTGCAGGGGCGTGGCGAGCAGGGGGCATGACCTGGCGGCCGCTGCACCCACGGGCGTGAGCGGCCCCTCCCCGACCGCGATCGCGACGAAGTTGAACCTGCGCCTGTCGCTGTCTGCTGAACCAGACTCCGGCCCCTGACCCTGCCTGCGGGCGTCAACGCGCTCAGGGCACGGCGCGCAGGTGGTCCCTGACGGGGTCACGCGGCGGTGGCGGCGGCACCTCGGCCGGGTAGCCCATGGCCAGCAGCGCCACCACCGACGCCCCCTCCTCCACCCCGAGGATGGGCCGCACCGGCGGCGCGACCCCGAGGGACAGCCACACTGCGCCCACCCCCGCGTCCCAGGCGGCCAGGCACATGTTCTGGACGGCGGTGGCGGCACTGAGCGGGTGCTCGACCCTCTCCAGGTCATCACCTGGTGGACGGCTCACCACGGCGACCATGAACGGGGCGCCGCCGAAGTCCTCCTTGAGGAGCGTCACGTTGCGACGCTTGGGCGCGGGCAGGTTCGGGTCGGCGAGGAGCTCCTCGGCCTTCGCCTGGAAGAGCTTCAGCAGCCTCCCGCGCGCCTCGGGCCCTACCACCACCAGCTCCCACGGCTGGGCGTTGGCGTGGGAGGGCGCCCACATGGCCGCCTCGAAGATGGAACCCAACACCCCCTTGGGGATCGGGTCCGGCCTGAACGAGCGAACCGTCCGGCGAGCCTTCAGATGATCCAGAATCTCCACAGAGAACGCCTCCCGAGTGGTTCCTCCCGCGTCGTCGAAACCCCGACCCGACGGTGGTCAACCTCGCGTGGAAAGGGCGCTCCCCACCCTACGGAAGGGCAGGGCTCGGGTCGGTCACTCCGCCGCCGCCGGCTGGGGGCTGGCCTGCTGGCGCTTGGCGGGCCGCAGGACCATGGTCAGGTCCCGCCCCTCGAGCTCCTTGGAGGGTTCTCGGTCGACCTTGGCGACGCCTTCGAGGAACTCGCGCACCCGCCGCAACACCTCGTAGCCGTTCTCCGGCCGGCGCATCTCGCGCATCCGGAACATGATCGTGATCTTGACGTGCTTGCCCTGCTCGAGGAACTTCTGGGCCAGACGGGCTTTGGTCTCGAAGTCGTGCGGGTTGATGTTGGGGCGGAACTTCACCTCTTTGAGCTCGACCTGGTGCTGCGACTTCTTGGCTTCCCGGGCCTTCTTCTCCTGCTCGTAGCGGAACCGCCCGTAGTCCATGATCTTGCAGACGATCGGACGGGAGGCCGCGGAGACCTCGACGAGGTCCAGGCCCTTGGCTCGCGCCATGCTGAGGGCCTCGTCGACCGGGAGCACCCCGACCTGGTTGCCCTCGTCGTCGATCAGCCGGACCGGCGACAGGCGGATCCGCTCGTTGATGCGCACCTGCGGCGCGTCAGGGTCCTCACGAAACGCGTACTTCCGAATGGCTCGTCCTCCTTGAAGCTCGGGTTGACGACCGCCGGCGCGGCGCGCCGGCACCATGACACCACTGAACGGAGTATAGAACCGCTTTCACTCCCCCCGCAAGGCCTCGCCGAGGGGCGGGGACGCCGTGACCGGCTCACGCCGGATCACGGCACTCAAGCTGTCCCGAACCGGAGGCCGATCAGGGGACCTCCAGGCTCCAATGGGAGCAGTCGCCGCTCTCGAAGTCGTCGGCGAAGAGCACACCGACGCATGCGCTCGTGGTCTCGAGGAGGATGTTGTCGACGTACCAGCCGTCGGCCGCAACCGACGAGTCGCACCCCAGGCGGAACCGGAACCAGAGGCTGCCGCCGGCGAGGGCGGAGAGGTCCACCTCGACCGCGCCGGAGCCGCTCCCGGTCCACACCGGCCGGTCGGCGCCGAGGGGGTTGCTGGAGTTGTAGCTGTACAGGCTCCCGGAGTAGCCGCCGGCGACGAACACGCCGCCCGCCGCGGTGACGTCCTGCCAGCTCGAGCCGTCGGCAGAGACCTCGAGCGCCCCCCCATCCCACCCGGACTCGAAGCCGAAGTGGTGGTCGAAGCTCAGGGTCGTGGTCCCGCCCCCGAGGCTGAAGGGACCCGCGATCAGCCGGTCGTCCTTGACCGCACCCGCATCCGAGCTGAACCAGGCGTGGTTCGCCGCTCCATCCGCCACGATGCTCCAGTTGGTGCCGCCGGGGATGGTGCTCTGGACCGTCCAGCCGACGTTCCCGGACTCGACGTCGTCGTCGAGGGCCACCGTCTGCTGCAGGGTCTGGAAGGCGACCGGACCGCCGAAACCAGGGTTGCCCAGGGCGTCGAGGGAGCTGACGGTGACCGTGTAGTTGGTGCACTGCTCCAGCCCCTCGAGGAGCAGCGCGTGGGAGGTGACCAGGCTGCCGTCCGAGGCGGTGACCCCGCCCGGCGAGGCCACGGCCTCCGAGGTTCCAGGCTCGTCGGTGGTCCAGGAAATCAGCACCGAGGTGGCGCCGACGTTGTCGGCGGCCACCCCGGAGATCGCCGGGCCGGCACAGTCGAGAGCGGCGGTGTCGTACTTGTCCGCACCGGTGCCGCCGCCGGTGTTCTGGTCGTGGTAGGTCACGGTCAGGGTGTCGCCGTGGGCCACCGCCAGGTTCACGCCGAGGGTGGCGGTGCCGCGGAAGCGGACCACGCCGCCCCCCTGCTCCGCGAGCTCAACCGTCGTGCTGCCCCCCGAGGGGGATACCGACAGCGTCACGTTGAGGGTGCCCTGGCCGGCGAGGTCTTCGTCGAAGACTTCGATGGTGACTACCGAGTCGCACCGGTAGAGGCTCCGGTCGAGCACCACCACGCCGTCGGAACCGGCGCCCACGATCACGGAGGCGTCGGTGGGCAGGTGGTTGTGGGCGGTGACCCGGACCAGGAGGTCGGTCCCCGCCTGCGGGGCGTCGACGTGGAAGACGGCGGTGCCGCTGGCGTCGCTGAATCCGGCGCCGAGCAGGACCCCGCTCTGGCTCGCCGCCACGAGGGCGCCGGCCACGGGGCCGACGCTGTCGCTCACCGCCACCGTGAAGGTGTCGGTGGCCGCCGGCGGCATCACCGGGTCGACACCGACCGTCATGCCGACCGGCCGCTTCGTGAAGGGGTCGAGGGTCGGGTCGCCGTCGAGGTTGTAGCAGTGCCAGTAGTAGCTCTCGTTGCCGCCGTGGAGCGTCACCTCGGTGAGCCCGGCGTAGCAGGCGGCGCCCTGTGAGTACTGGCGGTCGAGGGTCAGCATCGTGCCGGGCATTTCCTGGTCGAACATGGAGTCGAAGAACCCGCGCTCGAGCCAGTCGTCCTCGTCCCAGTAGGTGGAGGCGGAGCCCCCCCAGTATGACACGAAACCCTTGTCGGCCGTGGTCACCGTGACCTCGCCGAACACGTCGGGGTAAGCGTTCCACTCGTTGGAGGAGCAGGAATGGCCGACGCCCAGTGGGTACATTCCGAGGTTGTTGAAGCTGGCAATGTCGCCCGAGGAGAGCGGCGGATCGCCAGACCAGCCGCTCGGCCCCGAATGGGCCGAGTAGACCGCCCACCCACGGCCGGTGTTGAGGTCGTTGATCAGCTGCGCGGTGGTCGGGTTCTGGGTCTCGCCGTTCCAGTACTCGCACTCGGCGCTGTTCGGCGGCGGCTCCATCAGGTGGGCCATGACGTCCTGGTGGGTGGTCATGCCGTGGCTGGGGTAGTCGTCGCCGCCGAGGAACAGCGCCCGGTTGAGCCAGGCCGAGTTGTCGGCGGTCGGCTGCTGGTAGTGGAGAATCTTGTCCCGCATGGCGATCAGCTCGGCGGCGTCGTCCACCGGCCAGCGGGCAATGATCATGTCGGGGTAGAGATCGGCGTCCATCTGCACGTACGGCAGGTCGGTGCCGCCCGAGCCGCCGCCGGACACGGTGTAGGTCACCAGCGGGGTCGGGGAGTCGCCGATCATGAGGATGTACACCGGCGGGTTGGCGCTCCCGTACAGCCCCTGGATGTAGCTCTTGATGGCGGACGTGGTCGTTCCGGTCACCGCCGTGGTGACCAGGTTGACGTCAAACCCGGTGCTCGTCTTCCAGGCCACGAAGGGCTCCAGCGCGGTGAGCATCGCCGCGTCGTTCGGGGCGATGATCAGGAGCTCGACCGGGGCGTCCGCGGGGTAGTGCCAGCCGGCCGCCTCGCCGCCGAAGTTGAGGTTGACCGTTCCCCGGTCCAGCACCGCGTCGAAGTGGCGGCTCGCCAGGCGCTGCTTTTGCGCCCGGGTCGCTGCCAGGTCACTGCCCGCGAAGTCGACCCGCACCCGGATCCGGTGCGCCACCTCCAGGGTTCCGGCGACGGCGTCGTAGCGGACCGGCGACAACGTCAACTGCATCAGGGTGTGGTCGCGCATGGTGAACGGGCCGCGGACCGACGCGGTCTCCCGCTCCACCACACCGAGGTACGCCTTCGGGTCGTGGCTGAAGCGCCAGCTCCGGGCCTCCTCGCAGTCGCACTTGGGGACGGGCAGCTGAGCGGGGTACAGCGCCGGTGACAGGCCGCGTGCGGCGAGGTCGACCGTCACCCGCTCCACGACCTGGGCGTCGACGGAGACCGTGGCACCGAGCGGCACCTCGACGAACCGACTCAGCACCGGCAGCTCCGGCTCCCCCGGTTCACCGGATCGGCCGAGACCGGCAATCTCGAGGGTCGTGAACGCCCCACCGTCGGCCTCGACAGCCTCGAGGCTCACACCCGGCAGCGCGACCTCGAGCTCGACCCCCTCCTCGGTCGCCCGGACCAGGTCCACCCGCACGGTGTCGCCCGCCTCCCCGGCGAGCGGAACGAAGACCTCGCCAGCCCCGAACCCGGGAACGAGAACCAGAGACGCCACAACCATCGCGAGCCAACCTCTCATCGCGAAACCTCCCCGTGCCGGCCGTCACAAAACGGTCACAGCACCGCTGGCCATGATCCCACGTCCTGACCGCAAGTCAACGCGGATTTGCGACGAGGCCGTCGCGACGTGGGTGTTTCCCGCGGGCGATGGCCAATGGAGCAGCCTGCAATGCAGCACCGGCCGTGACAGCGACAGGGACAGGGGGCAGCGACAGCGTCAGGCACCAGGGCCAGCGTCAGCGCGCGGCGACAGCAACAGCGTCAGGGGCAGCGGCAGGAGTCAGCGTCAGCGACAGGGGCAGGTGCAGCCTCGTCGCGGCCCCGCTCGGGGGGGCATGGTCAACCCCACCGCCGCTCGCTGTCTCTGCCGGCAGTCGCTGTCGCTGGCGCCGCCCCCGCTCGCTGCCGGCTGTCGCTGTCGCTGCCGCTGCCCCTGCCGACCGACGCTACCCCTCGCAGGGCGCTTTCCCGGGATCGGGCTCGGGAACAACCGTATACTCCGTCCGTGAGCCGTCCGGGTTGGGAGCCGCTCCGTCTCCCGCTGCTGACCGCGTCGGCGGCGGCGTCGGGTTCCGCGGCACTGGCCCTGGAGCTCTTGTGGGGACGGCAGCTCGCCCTCACCTTCGGAGCCTCCCAGTACGCCGTGACCGCGGTCCTGGCCGCCTTCATGCTCGGCCTCGGGGCCGGCAGCGCGGTCGGCGGCCGCCTCGCCGACCGGGTCCGGGCGCCGGCCCGTGCGGTCGCCCTGGTCGAGCTGGCGCTCGCGGCGCTCGGCCCCACGCTGTCCGTGGGCCTGCTCCACCTTCCGGCCCTGGCCGGGGCCCTCCTGCCCGCGGGCAGCGCCTCCAGCGCTCCGTTCCTGGCCGGTCGTCTCGGCCTCGCGCTGGTGGCGATGCTGCCCGCCACCGCGCTGATGGGCGCAACCTTCCCGCTTCTCGCCAGGGCTGCCGCCGACTCGGTGCCCACGTTCCACCGCGGTCTCGCCCTGCTCTACGCCGCCAACACCGCCGGAGGAATGGCGGGCGCCCTCGCCGCCGGTCTGGTCCTCCTGCCCCGGTGGGGCATTCCGGGGACGGTGGCCGCGGCCGCGCTCGCCAATCTGGCCGCCGCCGGGCTGGCGCTCGGGGCCGGCCGGCAAGCCCGGTCGCAGCCGACGCCGCCCCGCCCAAGTGCCTCGAGGCCGATCCTGCTCGTCGCCGCAGGGCTTTCCGGCGCCCTGGTGCTCGGCGCCGAGGCCCTCTGGCACCGCGCCCTCCTGGTGGTGCTGACCAGCACGACCACCACCCTGACGGTTCTCCTCGCCGTGACCCTCGCCGGCCTCGCCCTGGGTGGACGCCTGGCGCCGGCACTCCTACGCCGGTGCGCCCCTCTGGCTGGCTGGGGGGCGCTCCAGCTCGGAGCCGGCGCCATGCTCCTCGCCCAGGCGGCCCTCCTCCCCCACCTCGCCGAGCTGGTCCGCTGGGTCCGCCCCGAGGCCGGGTGGGGTCGGGTTCTGGTGCCTCCGGTGGTGGCCGGGGGGGCGCTGGTGCTGCCCGTGGCCCTGCTGCTCGGCGCCGGTTGGCCGCTCCTCCTGTCGGCCGCCACTCCCCGCCTCGAGGACGGCGGCCGCCGGGTGGGCGCGATGGGGGTGGTCAACGCGATCGGCGCCGCCCTCGGAGCCGCCCTGGTCGGCTTCGGAGCCCTTCCGGCGCTCGGTTTCGGCCGCAGCATGCTCCTGCTGGCGACGGCCCACATCGCGCTCGCGGCGGTCGCGCTACGCAGCGTGCGCCCACGAGTGGCGGCTGCGGCGGCGGTCGCCGCCGGCCTGGTCCTCGTCGCCGCGGCTGCCGCCCCCCGCTTCGGGCGGGTCCTCCTGCCGTCGATGGCCGGACCCGGGGCCGGCGGACACCAGGTGCTGGCCTACGACGAGTCCCCGGCCGGGACCGTGGTGGTCAGCGAGAATCCGGTCACCGGGGTTCGCTCGATGTACGTCGACTCCAACGCGGTGATCGGCACCACCGCCGAGGCGCTCAAGGTGGTGCGGCTGCTGGGGCTGGTGCCGGTACTCCTCCACCCGGCACCGGACCGGGTCCTGGTGGTCGGGTTCGGGGCCGGGGTCACCGCCGGCACGGTCCTGGGCAGCCCGGACGTCGGCGAGGTCGAGGTGGTCGAGATCGTGCCCGCGGTGACGGCTGGCGCCGCCCACTTCGCCGCGTTCAACCACGATCCCCTGCTCGACCCGAGGGTGAGCCTGACCCTGAACGACGGGCGCAATCACCTGCTCCTGGCGGGGGACGCCTACGACGCCATCACCTGCGACCCAGTGCACCCCCTGCT
>Ga0068714_10007355_pt1 | contig 10729 bp, 6 predicted proteins | sample MTBNYHSulfiMetaG_FD_62988 | JGI IMG/M metagenome (GOLD analysis project Ga0068714, IMG submission 62988) | Enrichment culture microbial communities from rom New York Harbor, USA that are MTBE-degrading - MTBE-NYH (New York Harbor Sulfidogenic)... | ecosystem: Environmental > Aquatic > Marine >...
CGGTCCATGAGATAGAATAGTACCGGGCTCCCGGCATATTGGCCGAAGCAGCCACGCCCTTTGTGCCATAGACGCCATATTGATCAACGCCATTTGAGCCGCTGACCCATGTCCAATTCGCCCCGTCATATTTCCAGAGGTCATTCAGATAGTAAGCGCCGCCTGCCACGTAGCCAAAGCCGCCGAAGAGCCAAAGGTCGCCGCCCGCGTCTATGTCTATCCACGAGACAGAGCCACTCCGTGCCCCCGGGACATTGCCCGAAGCGGCGACGCCCTTTGTGCCGTAGACGCCAAACTGCCAGTTAGTGCTTGAACCGCTGACCCACGTCCACATGGCGTTGGGATTTGCCGCACAGGGCGCAGCGCAGACCGTGACCCAGAATAGGTACATGGTGACATTTCGCGTGTTCATCCTGCCTGCTCCTGCCAAAGCACCTCTTGTGTTTGCTCGTTTCCCGTAACTCGCCACTCCCCATTACATCAGCATGGTGTTGCAGACATTCTATACTCTTTACCTGTTCAATGCAAGCAAAAAAGAGGAGCCTGTCCCTCCATCATCCTGGCCACGCCTATTGGGGCCCACAGGGCCGATTTGGTGTTTGACAGGGTTGCAGCCGGGCCGGTATAGTTCACCGCCAATGACCAGACGCGCGCTCATCATCGGCATCATCGGCGCCATCATTCTCGCCACAGGCGGCAGGTATCTCAACTCGCTCAACGTGGGCCCCAACATCGTGCGCGGCCAGCTGCCCATAAGCGTCTTCGGCCTGCTCATCGTCCTGGCCATGGCCGTCAATCCCCTGCTCGGACTCATGCGAGCCTCGTGGCGCTTCAAGGGCTCAGAGCTTGCCCTGATTCTGGCGCTGTTCCTGGCCGTCGCCACCATCATAGACGCCGGCCTGATGAGGCATTTCCCGACCATCTGCATGTGGGGCATGCACACCGAGCGGACAATGCCCGGCTGGCAGAAGACACACGTCCTCGAGTATGTCCCGCCCATCATGGTCGCCAACGGTGGCGTGTACAGCGACGAAGTCGTTGACAAATACATGTCCGCCGGTGAGCCGATAGCCTGGCCGACGCCCTGGTACGCCCCCTGGAAGTGGCAGCTGGGCAAATTCGGTGATTCCCTTGCCGCCTCATGGCGCCGCGTCCCATGGTACGCATGGTGGAAGCCAATGGTCTTCTGGGGCGCGATAATCTCCCTATCATACGCAGCCGTCGTAGGGCTCTCGGTGCTTGTACACAGGCAGTGGGCCAGGCGCGAGAGGATAAAGTATCCCATAGCCGAGATAATCAGCTCGCTGCTCGTGCAGGATGAGCAGCGCCATACGACGATATTCCGTAATCCCCGCTTCTGGGCTGGCTTCGGAGCAGCCCTGCTCATCTCCATGCTCAATATGATAATGCTCTGGTACCCCAACTCCATCAACATCCCGCTCAAGTTCGATTTCTCGGTGCTCAACACCGTATATCCGAATTTCATGAAGACGCAGGGCACCGGCTACTATGCGAATATGCAGATCTATCCGGCAGCGATGGGTATTGCGTTCCTTCTGGCGGGCGATATCGGTTTCGGGCTGGGGATATCGAATCTGCTTACGGCTTTTACGCTCTTCTTCCTGACGGAGATTGGCATCGATGTATCCAGCGGCGGCTCGCTCGAAGGCGGCGTAGTGCCCTTCCTGAACTTTGGCGCATACTGTGCCTACACACTGATGCTCATCTACATCGGCCGCAGCTACTACTGGCGAACGACAAAGGAGGCCTTCACGTTCGTTCGCCAGCCCGAGACAGACACGGCCGCGACGTGGGGCATGAGGGTATTCGTGCTGTGCACATCCGCCGTGATCGTCATCCTCATATTCGCGGGCATGCCATGGCACATCGCAGCCTTCGCCATATCTCTCACAATGATGACATATCTTGTGCTTGCCAGACTCAATGCCGAGGCCGGTACGTTCTTCTGCCAGCCGGGCTGGTCGTTCTCAACTGCACTCCTATGCGTGTATGGATTTGGCGCGCTTGGGCCGGCGGTCTATCTTGGTATGAACCTCGTCCGGCATGTTCTTGTGGCCGGCAGCTTCGAGTGCCTGATGCCCTATGCGGTCAACGGCCTGAAGGTCACGACCGACACGGGCCTGAAGGTGGGGCGCGTCGGGGTAATCATCGCGCTTACCGTGATAGTGGCGATGTGCGCAGCCGTATTTGCCGGCTTGTGGTCAAGCTATCAGATCAGCGTCTCGCCAACGGCGGGCAGAGACACCGTCTACATGTACAATTTCGCGGAACGCCAGATCACAAAGCTTGAGCTGACAGGCGAGCTGAATGCCTCCAACAACTACACCAGCTGGCAGCGGCTCACGAATGCCAATATTGACCGACGGTTCGTTGCCTGGAGTGCTGCGGGGCTTCTGCTGACCTTTGCGCTGAGCGCTGCGCGCCTCAGATGGCCCTGGTGGCCCCTGCATCCCATCATACTGCTGACCTTCGGCTCTGTCCTGATGGTCGGCAGATACGGGGTCTCGCTCTTCCTGGGCTGGTTCCTGAAGGCATTCATACTGAGAGTGGCCGGCCCCACCAGCTATGCGCGTGCCAAGCCCCTTATGATGGGTGTCATAGTCGGCGACATCCTCGGCGGATTCATCACAATGGTCGCCCTCTACGGCTATTACTTCATCACCGGCGCCAAGGGCCCCGGCTGGCAGTTCTGGTAGGAACCTGCAGCGCCCTCATCCCCATAGAGAGAGTATAGTTATCTTCAGTTCTTTTAGTTATGGGTACTGTTTCGGTACACCTTGCGCCCCTTTTCGGTACCCCCCTGCGCCGCCTTTAGATACCGCACCCCGCCGTCTGCGACAGGAGCTAACTGCTTGAGGGGATAAGACTTACAGGTTGGCGTTGTCGCCCTAGATTCAAGGCCTTGAATTTAAGTCGTTGCCGGATATGGAGTTACGCATTCCAGAAGGCCGGGACACCCGCCAAATCCGCCACCTTTCCGGCGCAACTGCAACATTTCGGCGCGCATCCGCGCAGCTGCAATCACCTTAGCGGCCCGGTGACTCGTTCGAGCCTCTCACTCCGGGCAATCTCTTTCCCATCCACCCAGACGGATAGCCCTTTCCCTTTGCCGTATTTCTCGCCTTTCTTATCCCATACAACCGTCAGCCTGTGCCCGCGATACGGCACCCCATCGAGACAGAACCAATCCCACGCGTCGTATGGCACAAGGGGATTCACCTCGATTATCTCATCGGGTCGCGGCCGAAGCCCCACAAGCCCCGTCACCACCAGATCCGCGAACGACGAATGATTGTAATACCGCTGCCTTTCGTTCTCGCCCTTGAGCCAGTAGCCCGTGACCTCATCAAGATATTCGCCTATGAACGGCTTTCCCTTCCACTCGTGACTTTTGGCGTATTTCATCAGCGCCCTGAAGTAATCCTGCTCTGTCAGCGCATCCTGCTCGTAGTTATTCAGCACATTCGCCATCCCCAGAAGCGTCTGGCTCGTCGCAAAGGGCCACACAGCCCCATCCCATTCACAGCTGCCCACCCCATGACTCCTGAACAGCCGATGCCGCCGCTCCGCTGTCGCGAAGCCTTTCGGCGCATCGAAGCCCTCCGGGTCGATCGCCTGCAGCCACGCCTTTTCATAGCCTGCATCCGGCAGGTTGAACATCCACGGTATGAAACCTATCTCCTCACGAGCATCCGAAAGCTTCCCCGTCGTCTCAAGACGCACCTTGAAGAACTCGGCATCCTTATCCCACAAGCCTGACTGTACGGCAGCCTTTATTGCCTCAGCCTTCTTATCGAACTCGGCGGCAACGTCGTTCTTTCCCGCAAGACGCGCGATCTTCGCGATCGCCCTGGCGTCGGCATACATATAGCTGCTGATGGTGGGCCGGGCGTTTTTCTCTTTCCGGCTGCCGCTGATGGATTCCTCCATCGCGTCGCGCACATCGTACTGCCAGAAGAGCCCGTCCGGCAGCGCTTTCTCCGCCACCCAGGCCTCGTAATCGGCTATAAGGTCGGGCAGCAGCCCGACGATGAACTCCCTGTCACCATCGACCATGTACTTCTCCCACAGAGCATCCTGCAGCCAGCTGCTGTATTTGTGCAGGTGCTTCTGCGGCCCGCCTGCGTTTCCGCGGAGCCAGAATAATATGTATTCATCCAGGAACTTGTTCTCCCGCAGCCATCGCGACTCGCAGATATGAAAACCGGCTGCACAGCTTATCGTATTGTACGCGCCGGCATGGCTGACAGGTGTCAGGAACTCGGTGACGACCATGCCGTCAGGAGTCTGCTTGATGTGCTTGCGAAATGTCCACCAGCGGTAGTAGTAGATTTGTTCGAAGTTCGGGTCAGGACATTCAAAAAGCGGGATATTGCCCTTCATCCACTCCCAGCTTTGTGCGTTTGAAATGAGGTTGACTACGTTCTCGTCCTCCATCCCGTTGAAGTAATCAACGTAGTGCTTGAAGGCATCGGCCTTCAGAACAAGTACCTCGCCGGGTTTAGCCATATGTCCTTCCATTCGCTCGAAATATCGCTCATTTGACCGGCTGGACATCTTACCATCTGCCGGCGGTTTTGCAACACTGTCGGTATGTCCCTTCGGTTGTCTCTCTGACAGCACATCCCTGCCGGGCGTCCACTTCTTTCGCCAGGCCTCGTATCTCGACAGCACCAGATTCGGCCACTGGCCCGTCCAGGCATATCCATTGCGCCGCTCATAGCCGATGTTGGCGATGTCGTACATTGGCATGCTGTCCCTGTCAACGTATATGGGTTTGTTCGTGCCTATCTCATAGAACCTGGCCCACATGGGCTCTGCATTGGGATCCTTGATATGGACCTTGTTCCAGCCGGTTCGCCATGCATCATCCGGGACGCGATCCTCACGCATTCCAACTATCTTGACCTTATCAAGCCACTTGATGGCACATTCAACAGCTTCGATGACCTGGGGCGATGGATTTTCAATATCCATAAGGAATCGCACTATTCCGGTGCTCTCGCTCGATGAGAGAGAAGGTACCTCGAAGGCTCTTGCTCCTACCGGCTCATATGTCACTTCATCATGCTGCTGGCACCAGACCGTCTTGTCGCCGTAGACACTTATCTGGCATTTGAGGATGCAGTCGACACCTTTCCTGACGGCCTCGGCACACCTGGCTCGCAGCGTCTCGTCGCCGAGGTTGAATGGTTTTCTGTCATGCGCGACCTCATCGAGCGTGCGCATCGCCCCTATCATCGCGCCGTCATTGAAGGTGATGAAATTCGAGTAGCTGCCTCGCAGGGGATAGAACTGCGGCCAGCCGCCATTGGGGTATTGAGCAGCCAGGAGATAGTCAATGCCCTTGAGAAACGCTTTCTTATACTTCTCTTCGCTGGTAATCGAGTAGATGTTGGCCAGGAACCTGAGCTGGCTGTACGTAGCACCATTATCCAGCGAGCATCTGCGTGCCTTATTCGCAGTCAGTCTGGCTCTCTGCTCCTCGCTGAGGACCCTCACCATATCACTCTTATCCCAGCCGCCGATGTCGGCCTGATACAGCAGGACGTTCTCTCCTATCCTTGCAGCCTCATCACTCTTGTACCAGCTCATATCCTTCGGGCTGATAGCCTGCCGCCAGGTGACCGGGATGGGAGCGATAGCCGCTGGGAGCGTTTCTGCGGACGGCTCGGCGCCCGAACAAGCTGTTGTGACCAGAGCCCCTATAATGACGAAACGGAAGAAGACTCTCTTTTCCATAGCTACTTCATCCATCTGAACCTAGTGCTCGTATGACTCATCCATCACACTCCTGCCCGGAGTCCACTTCGGCTGCCATTCCTCGCGGTACCGCACTATCGCTGTATGCGGTGAGGTCCTGAACCATCCGTATCCTGTCCGTCTCTCATAGCTGACTTCCCTGACGTCATAATGGATACTGCCGTCACGGTCTCCGAATATGGGTCGGTTGGTCTCTATCTCGTAAAACCTCGCCCACATGGGCTTTGCGTTGGGGTCATCCACCACCTTCAGGTCCCAGCCCTTCGGCAGATTGGCATCCTTTACTCTTACAGCCTTCTTGTTCTTTATGACCGTCTTCTGGAACCATATGATCGCACTCTCGATGGCATTGATTATCTCGGGGCTCGGCTTGTCAAGCGACATCAGGAACAGCACAACATCCGTGCTTTCCCCACCTCCGGACAGACAGGCTGGCTCGTACTTCCGAGCCTTCGAAGGTGTAAGCGTGTCAGGGTCGTACTGCGGCGCCCACACAGTCTTCACGCCGTCCACCACAACCTGTGCCTTCAGGATGCACTGGATACCTTTGTCCACAGCCTCCTGGCACTTTGCCCTCAGAGGCTTATCAACAAATCCAAACGGCTCTTTCCCTGCGGCGATGTCCCTCATGAGCTCAAGTACATTTGTCATCGCATAGTCGTTGAATGTGATATCCGACCAGTACCCGTCCCGAAGCGGGTAGTACTGCGGCCAGCCGCCATTGGGATACTGGGCCTTCAGCAGATACTCAACGCCTCTAATAGCGCCCGCCTTATACTCTTCCTTGCTGGTCGCCTCATACATACTGGCAAGAAAGCGAATCTCCAGATATGTCGCACGATTGTCTATCGTGGTGCGCATCTTGGACTTCCGTGCAGCGATCGCCTCCCGCTCCGATTCCGAAAGGGCCTTCAGCTTGTTCCTGCCCTTCTCCCAGCCGCCGTTGTTCGCCTGATAGAGCAGTACGTTGTCGGCAATTTGCGCTGCCTCATCGCTCTTGTACCACTCCGATGGCTGCCGGTTTACGTCGCCCCAGCTCAGAGCTTGAGCATTTCCGGCGACCATCGCGAGAATAACACACACGGATATGATTCGCTGAATTTGCATAGCCAATCCACGTTATATATCGCCAAACCTGTGAGATTCACTCTCCGCCCCGCCACATTCCACAAGAACGACGATTTTCACCCCCATTTTTGCGCAGTTCTGTGCCGAAACACCCCCAGACAGCCGATCCTGGCTACTCCTGAATCGCTAGTCAGCCTGAGCCATCACGCCCGTGGCTTGACCAGCTTGCCGTTTTTCCCGTCCTCCCAGATGATTTTGCCGGCGACCCTGCCTCTTGCAGGTACCTCCAGCTCGCCACAGATAGCCTCGCCGCTGCCTTCTTTCTCTATCCGTACCAGTACCTTATCATCGGCGTCGTTCATGATACTCCAGCGGACCTGCCCTCCGCCGAGGTTCACCGCCTCAAAAGCGTCTGCGTGCTCCCCTGTCCGCCAGCAGCGGAAGGCCACATCAGTCGGAAGTCGCTCGACCCCGCTTGCAACGTGCTTGAGACGTCGTATAGGTATGTTGCCGCGCACACCGCATTCACAGCCGCCCATCATTGGCTGGTAGAGATACGTCATCGAGTTCTTGCAGCCTTGCCTGGCCCTGGAATTGCACTGATGGTATTCGTCGTTTGATTCACAGACCGCTGCTGTCCTGAGAGCCATCGCGTATGCCCTGGCAAGCAGCGCCGCATCGCCCGTGTAGTAATGCGCAGCAAGCAGTATGTCAGCAGCCATCTGGTGCTCTTCGTGCTGTTCTTCATCCACAAGGGCCGCCCAGTCAATGATTCTCTTCCTGTACGTATCCAGCCCGGTGACCATGTCATGCCGCATCGCCAGGCGTGCCAGCCCGGATGAGCCTCCGCTCCAGCGGAAATTCTCTCCGCTGTCCTCCCTGCGCCTTGAGATGAGCCACTCGCCATGCGAGTAGCCGACCGCGGGGCGGGCACCGTCTCCATTATCAAAGAACTGATCGACCATCGCTTCCATCGCTCGCAGGTATCTTTTCTCTCCTGTCACTCTGTAAAGGTCCAGCATCCCGCCAGCCACATCATACGCCGTGTTCATCGCCACGGTCGAGTAGAACACCTTATAATCCTTCAGGTCAACATCCTTGTATCTCCCATATCCTTCCCCCGCATCCGCCACATTCGCCGGAAGTATCGAGCACCTTATCGGCTTGCGCTCCGAGGCGAGTCTCTCAATATGTTCACACCATCTGTCCGCATAGTCACGGATTAGCTCGAGATATCTCTCCTTGCCTGTTCCCAGATACGCCGCCATGGCGTTGTCCGTATGCCGCCAGTGATTTGCCTCCTGATAATCATACGGTCTGTAGTTCCTTACGCTGCGCGTCCCAAGCCATGTGCTCACAAACCCGTGCGTCTCCCAGTCGTACCACGCCGGCACCTCCTTCACCCAGTTGCCGGTATGGTGTGCCACGTCCTCCACCGAATCCAGCGCCATCGCCGAGCCGGGAATGTCAAGGTATGAAAGCGGATCCTGGAAGTAGAGGAATGTCTCAATTTCGTGATGCACCTCCTGACAATCAGGGAAGCCGTGGAAATACTTCTCGTCTGTGAACTTCTTTCTCGCTGCCATCACCTGGGCCATTCTCTCAGCGATCCTCTTATCGCCGCGCGCTATCAGATGCGGAAAACCTATCCGCCACTGCCCACCTGCCTCGTGCTTGCCGATATTGGCCTCGACAGGCTTCTGCAGTTCCTTCTCGACATAGTCGTCCACCATACGGAGAAAGCCCTGTTGCACCGCAGCCCAGCCGCCGGGAATCGCTGTCTCTCTGAGCACATCATCAAAAGCATGCTGATACTCTGGTGCCGCCAGTTCGAGAAATCTTGCCGTCATCGCGCTCATGTCATTCCTTTCGATACTCCAATCTACCTTTGGCGCCGGAATACCGGCAAGGCAGAAAAAGTGCGTGCGTCTGTGATTACCACGTGCGAGGGGCCGCGGATTATGCGGCAGATGTGTCAGTCATGGCACTTTTCCCAGCGGCAACGGTGGCGTCCAGCCGGCTTTACCCACGTTGCAGGCCCAGCACGCCGAATGCATCCCGCAAAACAACATCGCGAATACTGCCGCGAGGTACGCTGGGCAGCTTCGTGTCGCCGAACATCTTGTTAAAGCCCAGGAGCGTCTCGATGCACTCGCCTGGATTACCCTCAGGATACCCGCTGCCGAACAGCAGCTTCTCCATCACATCATACTCATGCGCTGAGACCACCACGTTATATGTAGTCCACACCCGCCGTGGCGAGACCGTCAGATCGGCATAGAGGTTCTTGTGCTTGCCGATGAGCATCAGCGTCTGGTTGACGAAAGGCTCCCCCATGCACCCGATGACTATCTTCAGGTCCGGGAACTCTCTGGCGACCTCGTCCACCAGATACGGCTGCCCGTAACCCATCACCGTCCCCACATTCACGGGGTCGCTGTTGTGAAAGAACACCGGCATCCCCAGGTCCTGCGCCGCCTCGTACACAAGCATCGCCCTGCTGTGCGTCGGATGACACCTCAGATACGGGCAGTACATGACAATGCCCGCCAGGCCGAAGTCATCGCGTATGGCCCGAAGGTCGCGAATGTCCGTCTCCTCCCTCACCGGGTCCACAATGCCGAATCCCACATCCTTCTCATGTCGCTTCATATACTCCGAAAGCTCGCGATTGATCTTCGTGCAGTCTTTCTGCGGATGCGGATACGCCAGAACGATCGCCGACTCTATCGCCTCGGAGTCCCCTATCCATACATGCCGCCGTGCTTCCGTCCCCGGCTCAGCCATGTGAGTATGGCAATCAATGATCATAAAACACTAGCTTCCACCAACAATGAACACCTGGTGCGACACAATTCGGACATTATAGCCCGCATTCTCCTCCCCGTCAACCGCTTCCCGGCATGCCCCTATTTCGCCGGCACCACCTCCGCCGACTCGATCTCGACCGGCTCGACCGGCACATCCTGCATACCCTTCTTTGTTGCCGTCTTCACCGCGGCAATGGCATCCACCACGTCCATTCCCTCTATCACCTTCCCGAACACCGCATATCCGCCGTTGCTGGGGTAGTTCAAGGCGTTGTTGTTCACTACATTGATGAAAAACTGTGACGTGGCGCTGTCCAGCACCTGTGTCCTTGCCATCGCTATCGTGCCGCGGTCATTCCTCAGCCCGTTCTGCCCCTCGTTCACTATCGGGGGGTTCGTCCTCTTCTGGTTCAGGTTCGCGTCGAACCCGCCGCCCTGTATCATGAAACCCGGTATGACCCTGTGGAATACCAGGCCGTTATAGTGACCGTCCTCCACATACCTGAGGAAGTTCTCCACCGTTACGGGCGCCAGCGCCGGGTTGAGCTCGATAACTATCCGCCCTTTTGTTGTTGTCATGGCAACGGTCGGCACAATGGTCTCCTTCTGCCGGCAGCCACAACAGGCCGCTATGACTGCTGCAATCGCCAGCGCAATACACATTCGCTTTGTCATATTTGTCTCCAAGGCACTGCACCTTTATAACTGCAACCGCCCGGAAAAGCAACAATCACTTGGCGACCTTTTTCACCGGAGAACCCTTGACCGGGCCTGTCCGGATGATTAACATTGCTCTGCAATGGGAGGCCCGGAAGTGTATGGATTGCCCCGCGTGCTACAACCCGATGTTGACCATGGAGCTTCACGAGATTGAGGTGGACCATTGTCTGGCCTGTGGCGGCATCTGGCTGGATGCCGGCGAGCTGGAGCTTCTGCTCGGTGACCGCACGAAAGCCACCTCGCTCCTGGGCTCCTTGTACGCTGCGCAAACCTCGGAAAGGCCCCGCCATTGCCCCATCTGTCGCCATGCAATGGAAAAGGTCAGTCTTGGAGGGGAGGCTTCACCG
>Ga0068714_10007358_pt1 | contig 10728 bp, 8 predicted proteins | sample MTBNYHSulfiMetaG_FD_62988 | JGI IMG/M metagenome (GOLD analysis project Ga0068714, IMG submission 62988) | Enrichment culture microbial communities from rom New York Harbor, USA that are MTBE-degrading - MTBE-NYH (New York Harbor Sulfidogenic)... | ecosystem: Environmental > Aquatic > Marine >...
TCCTTCGTCCGCCAGGACCTCCGCCTCCCGGTAGGCGCTGAACCCCACCACCCCCGGCCCCCGGGCCAGCCGTTCCGCCAGCTCCGGCTCCAGGGTACCCTGGGCCCTGGAGGACTGGAGCCCCGGGAGGGACACGTAGATGTCGGCCTGGAGGGTGCCGTCCAGCCACCGGGACACGGTCTCGCGGAAGCTGGAGATCATGGTCCCGAGCCCCACCGTCACCGAGACGGCCACCACGAGGGCGGCCATGGCCGGGGCCGTCCGGCTCATGGCGGTCACCACGCCCCGGGCCGCCATCGCCCCGAGAATCCCCACCACCCTTCCCGCCACCGGGCCCGCTATCCCCATGAGGGCCGCCGTGGCCAGGGGCGTGAGGAGGGCGATGCCCATGACCACGCCGAAGAGCCCCCCGAAGGCCAGGGCGACGCTCCTGGATGGGACCACCAGGAGCGCCACCCCCGACAGGAAGAGAAGGGCTCCGGCGGCGGCGGCCCGGGGAACCGCCCGGCGGGCGCTCTCCTCCAGGATCGACCGGGTGAGGGTGACCCTGGGGGGTGAGAGGCCGGCTTCCACGGCAGGGAGGAGAGAGGCCAGGAGAGTGGCCCCGACCCCCATGAGGGCTCCCTTCACCAGGACTTCCGGAGGAAGCGAGAGCCCCTCGACGGAGACCGTGAAGTAGAGGTCGTTGATGGTCCGCGTGATGAGGCGCACCATGCCCCGGCCCAGGACGATCCCCAGGAGAAGCCCCAGCCCGGTCCCCACCACCCCCAACAAGGCGGCCTCCCCCAGGATCAGCCCCAGGACCTCCCGGCGGGTAACGCCCAGGGACCGGAGCGCTCCGAGGATGGGACGCCGCTGCACCACGGAGAACGTCATGGTGTTGTAGATGAGGAACATCCCGAAGATGAGGGCCAGGAGGCTCAAGGCCGTGAGGTTCAGGTCGAAGGCCCGGATCATCTGGGAGAGGCCGGCGGCCCTGCGACCCGCCTCCTGGAGGAGGACCCCGTCGGGGAGATCTCCCTCCAGCCTCCGGGCCATGGCATCCCCCGCGGGTCCTTCGGGGAGGATCAGGTCGATCCGGGTGAGCCTTCCGGGCCGCCCCAGGAGCTCCTGGGCTGTGCCCACATCCACGATGAGGAGGTCCAAGAGAGCCCTGCGGGAAAGCTCGTCGGACGGCTCCAGGACCCCCCGGAGCCGGAGGAAGCCGGTCCGGCCGTCCACCTGCACCGGCAGGGAATCCCCGGCGGAGAGCCTCGCGGCCTCCGCCGTGCCGGAGCCCACGAACAGGCCCGAGGGGTCCGAGAGGAGCTCCGTCACCTCCAGGCCGCCCGACCCGCCCAGGAGGAAGGGGCGGAAGGGAGCCTCCGAGAATGGATCGATGCCCAGGACCTGCAGCGGGCGTCCCGGGAGCAGCGGGGAGGACACGAACCCCTCCACCAGCGGAGCGGAGGGACGGATTCCCCAGCCGACCCGCACAAGGGTGAAGAGGGAGTCGGGAAGGCCTCCCCCGCCCCCCACGATCCGGTGGGTCGAGCGTCCCGCCACCGCCTCCGTGGAGATGCGGAAGGCCTCCCGGGAGCTCTGGATGGCCAAGTCGATGGACACCACCACCCCCACCCCCAGCGCCACCCCCAGGACCGTGAGGACGACCTGCAGGGGATGCTGGAGCAGGAACCGGAAGCTGGCCAGGTGGAGGAGGCGCTTCATGGAAGGGGAGGGCGGTCCGCCGTCAGGCGGACGCCGGGGCCGGGGACTCCCGCTCTTCCTCCACCAGCACGCCCCCCCGGATCCTCAGGATCCGGTCCGCCCGGTCGGCCACCTCCCGGCTGTGGGTCACCGCCAGGAGCGCCTTGCCGTCCGAGCCGGCCAGCTCCGCCAGGAGATCCAGCACCCGGGCCCCCGTGTCTGCATCCAGGTTCCCCGTGGGCTCGTCCGCCAGGACCAGGACCGGGTCGTGCACCACGGCCCGGGCCACGGCCACCCTCTGCTGCTCCCCGCCGGAAAGGCGGTCCGGGTAGCTCTTCTCCCGCCCCGCCAGCCCCACCGCGTCCAGAAGCGCCCGGGCCCGCTCCCGCTCCGGAGCTCCCACCCGCCCCTTCAGCTCCAGGGGAAGAAGGAGATTCTCCTCCACCGTGAGGGTCGGGAGCAGGTTGAAGAACTGGAAGACGAACCCCACGTGATGCCGCCGGAAGAGGGTGCGCTCCCGCTCCGACATGCCGGTGAGGGACGTCCCCGCTACCAGGACTTCCCCCCCGTCGGGGGCGTCGATGCCGCTCACCAGGTTGAGGAGGGTGGACTTCCCGGAGCCCGAAGGGCCCAGGAGGGCCACGAACTCCCCGGACCGGATGGTAGCGCTGGCCCCCCGGAGGATGACATGCTCCCGGTCACCCTCCCGGTATCCCTTGGAGAGCCCCCGGATCTCCAGAAGCGGATCGGCGTCTACCGAATCGCCAGGCGACGTCTGCCTCAACTCCCGCCCTCGGACACACTGAGCTGGTCCGGGAGGGTGAGGAGGTGCAGGACGCGGTACCTCCGCTGCCCCCTGGGAAGATCCACGGCCACCTCCTGGTCCTTGCGGGCCCCCAGGAGCCCCCGCCCGATGGGGGAGGCGAGGGAGATCTGCCCCGCGTCGAAATCCAGGAAGTCGCCGGCCACGATGGTGAACTCGAAGGTCTCGCTGGACTCCAGGTCCTTGACCGTAACCCGGGATCCGAACCCGACCCGGTCTGCGGGCAGGTTCTTCACGTCGATCTGCGACAGCTCGGATTGACGCTGGGAGAGGTGGGACATCCGTGCCTGGACGAACTGCTGGCGCTCGATGGCCGATTTGTGCTCGGCGTTTTCCCGCAGATCGCCCATCTCCAGGGCCTTCCCGATGCGTTCCGGAAGCTCCCGCCTGAGCTCGTGGTCCAGGCGGCCCAGCTCCTCGTCGATCCGCTGGCGGATCTCATCCAGCAACGTCATGTCGGCCTTCCATTCCTCCAGCGAGCCCTGGGGTTCGGCGTCCCACCAAGGGAGATGCCGTCGCCGAAAAGGACAGCCCCCGGCTTCCATGGGTCGGGGGCTGCCAGCTTGCGCCCTTCAAGATACCGAGGAGAGGCCGGCTGGGGAAAGGTTTGCCACCCGGACGCTCAGCTCCGGGGGTCCGCTCCGTCCAGGACCTCCTGGCGCCTGCGCCCCCGGTCCAGCCGGAAGGCCTCCCGGATGTCCGGGTGCTTGTTGCCCAGGATCTGGGCAGCCAGGAGGGCGGCGTTCACGGCGCCCGCCTTCCCGATGGCCAGCGTCCCCACGGGGACGCCCCTGGGCATCTGCACCGTGGACAGGAGGGAGTCCAACCCGTCCAGGGACCACCCCTTCATGGGAACGCCCAGGACAGGAAGGACGGTGTGGGCGGCCACGACCCCGGCCAGGTGGGCCGCTCCCCCCGCCGCCGCGATGAGCACCTCCATGCCCCTGCCCTCGGCTCCGGCAGCCCATTCGGCCACTTCGGCGGGGGTTCTGTGGGCCGAGAGGGCCCGGGCCTCGGTGGCGATCCCCAGGGACTCCAGGGTGTCCACCGCGTGCTTCATGGTCTCCCAATCCGAGCGCGAACCCATGATGACGCCCACCAGGGGTGTTCCCATCTGTGCCTCCTCGGAGAAGCTCCGGTCAGGTTCGTTCAACCTTGCGTCTTGTCCCGAACGCCCAAGGTACAGCATCTTGATATGGAAGAGGAACTTCTCACAAGGTGATCTCCCATGTCCGGGCCCGCCGGGTCCGGCAACCGTATTCTGGAGGGACAGATGACGGCTCCGAAGATGGCCGGCGCCCTGGTGTTTCTCGCGGCCCTCGCCCTCATCCAGCCGGTGGGCGCCCAGGTGGCCCCCGAGCATCGGTGGACCCCGAACCGGCCCGACGCCCAGGGTCCCGCGAGCATCTCCGAAGACCGGACCCTCGCGGCGGGAGAGATCCAGCTGGGCCTCCGGTACTTCCACTCCCAGCTGAAGGGACAGGGGGCCGGCAGCGACTCCCTCACCGTGAACCAGGTCCTCCGGCTCTTCGACGTCGTTCCCAGCCAGCTGCTGACCCAGGGCGTGTCCGTAGACCTCCTCTTCGGGCTCACCCAGCATCTCACCGTGGCGGCGTCGGGGACCTTCGCCAGGAAGACCATGGACAACCTGGCCGGGCTGGCGGGGCAGTCCAACGTCTTCCTCCTCTACCAGACCGAGGCCTCGGGCTTGCAGGACGTGGAGGTGAACGCCCTCTACAACCTCTATGACAGCGGCCCCATCCGGGTCCACGTCCACGGCGGCGTGTCCGTGCCGGTGGGAGCCATCGACGCGGACGCCGTCACGCCCCTCTCAGAGCCCACGGCGACGCAGCTCCCGTACGCCCTTCAGCTCGGCTCCGGGACGTTCGACGTCCTTCCGGGCGCCACCTTCAACATCCAGAACGAGAAGGCGTCCCTGGGCGTCCAGGCCAAGGGGACGATCCGCCTGGGAGAGAACGACAGGGGTTGGAGGCTGGGGGACGCCTTCGAGGGGAACGTCTGGGCGGGCTTTTACACATCCAGGTGGGTATCGGCCTCCCTGGGCGGCCGCTTCTCGAGCTGGGGGAACGTGGAAGGGTTCGACGAAGGGCTGGACCCCAACGAGAGCCCGGCCCACAACACCCTGACCCAGGGCGGATGGAGGGTGGACCTTCCCATGGGCGTGAACGTCGTGATGCCTCCGGGGCGGTTCGAAGGGCACCGGTTCGGCGTGGAGTTCCTCATCCCCCTCCACCAGGACCTGGACGGGCCCCAGCTCAGGCACCGCTGGAGCCTCGTTGCGGGCTGGCGGAAATCGGTATCGTTCTAAGGCGATGAGGGCTGGGCCCTCAGGGTAGCACCTTCACCAGGTGGTAGCTCTTTTTGCCCTTTCGCAGGAGGAGGAACCGTCCCTCCAGGGTGTCCTGGAGGGTGACGGTCCGCTCGGCCGACTCCACCCGGACGTTGTTCAGGTAGACCCCGCCCCCCTGGAGGGAGCGTCGGGCGTCACCCTTGGAGGAGGCCACCCCGGACCCCGCCAGCAGGTCGGCCACGGGCAGCCCATCCCCTTCCAGCTGATGCCGTGGGACTTCGCTGGAGGGAACGTCAGCGAAGATGTCGGCGATGTCGTCCCCGCTGAGGCCGTCCAGAGCCCCCCCGAAGAGGACCCGGGTGGCCTGGCGGGCCCGGGCCAACCCCGTCTCGCCGTGGACCCTCTGGGTGACATCCTCCGCCAGGACCTTCTGGGCCCGCCTCTCCTGGGGCCGCTCCGCCACCTCCCCCTCCAGCTCTTCCACCTCCCCGCGGTCCAGGAGGGTGAAGTACTTCATGTAGGGGATGGCGTCCCTATCGTCCGTGTTCAGCCAGAACTGATAGAACCGGTAGGGCGAGGTTCGGGCCGGGTCCAGCCACACCGTCCCCGCCTCCGTCTTCCCGAACTTCACGCCCGACTCCGTGGTCACCAGGGGGAAGACCACGCCGTAGGCCCTCTCCCCCCTCATTCTCCTGATGAGGTCGATGCCGGCGGTGATGTTCCCCCACTGGTCGCTACCGCCCATCTGCACCGTGCAGCCGTAACGGTCGAAGAGGACCACGAAGTCGTAAGCCTGCATGAGGAGGTAGCTGAACTCCGTGTAGGACAGTCCCTTGTCGTCCTCCTCCAGCCTCCGGCGGATCCCCTCCTTTTTCAGGAGAGCGTTCACGCTGAAGTGCTTTCCCACGTCCCGGAGGAAGTCCACCGTGCGGAGCTCGCCCAGCCAGTCCAGGTTGTTCACCATGCGGGCGGGATTGGACTTCACCTGGAAGTCCAGGAAGGACTCCAGCTGGTTCCTGATCCCCTCCAGGTTCTCCGCCGCCTGCTCCTTGGTGAGGAGCTGCCGCTCCTGGGCCTTCCCCGAGGGGTCGCCGATGAGGCCCGTGCCCCCACCCACCACCGCGATGGGGTGATGCCCCCCCCGCTGCAGGTGGACCAGGCTCATGATGGGAAGGAGGGAGCCGATGTGGAGGGAGGAGGCCGTGGGGTCGAAGCCGATGTAGGCCGTCCGGGGACCCTGGGCGAAGGCCTCGCTGGTGCCGTCCGTCAGGTCCTGCATCATCCCCCGCCAGTGGTACTCGTCCAGCACGTTCTTCATGCCGCCTCCTGAGGATCCCAAAGCAGCCCGTTCCCGAGGGTCGCGTGCCCGAAGCGGGCGCACCCTCATGCAAAGATGGAAAGCTAAAGGAAAGTGACGCCGCAAGGCTACCGGAAGAGAGCCCTGACGCGCGCCCGGTCCACCTTGCCGTTGTCGTTCCGGGGGAGGGCCCCGACGAAGCGGAACTTCCGGGGCCGCTTCGCCGACGACAGGGCCCCTCGGGCAAACTCGTCCAGCTCGGGTTCCGTGAGACCCTGTCGGGGTGCCACCACCACCGCCGCCACCACCCGCTCTCCCCACTCCGGGTCGGAGAGGCCCACCACGGCCGCCTCCGTGACACCGGGGTGCCCCATCAGGACCGCCTCCACCTCGGCGGGATCCACGTTCACGCCCCCGCTGATGATCCGGTCCGAGGAACGCCCCACCATCCACAGGTGTCCTTCCTCGTCCAGGCGGGCCAGGTCCCCGGTCCGGAGCCATCCATCGGCGTCCCCCAGCCCCGGGGACACCGTCGGTCCCCTCACCAGCAGCTCGCCGTCCCCCTCCAGGCGCACCTCTACTCCCGGGAGGGGAGCCCCCACCGTCCCGGGCTTGCGGCGGGTCAGGTCGGGGGAGGCCGTGGCCACCTGGGAGGAGGCCTCCGTGAGGCCGTAGGTGACGGCCAGGGGGAACCCGGCGGCCAGGGCACGGGCCAGGAGCCCCTCCGGGGCGGAAGCCCCCCCCAGGAGGACGCAGCGGAGCGACCGGGGGGCGCTGCGCCCCCCCAAAGCCTCCAGGGCCTGGTGGAGCATGGTGGGCACCAGGGACGCGTGGGTGATGGCACCCGCCTCACCCAGGGCCAGGAAGTCCTCCACCTTGAACGCCCCCCGGAGGACCACCGTGGATCCGAGAACGGCGGCCCTGGTGAGGAGGGCCAGCCCTCCCACGTGGGCCGGCGACAGGGACCCCAGCCACCGATCCGAGGGCTCCAGCCCCAGCCGCCCCCGGGAGGCGCGGGCGCTGGCCAGAAGGTTCCCCACGGTGAGGGCCACGACCTTCGGGCTCCCCGACGTGCCCGAGGTGAGTAGCATGGCGGCCGTGTCCTCTTCCCTCAGGCCGGGCAGGCCGGAGGGAGAGGGCGCCAGGGCCGGAAGAAGGGGATGCTCTACCCTGAAAGGAAAACCCACCGGTCTTCGAGCTTCATGTCCCCGGGTCGCCTGCATGGGCGGTGGGTACCTCATTCTCGGACGCAAGAGGTGCAGAGCCCGCTGCTCCTCGAAGGGAGTCCAGCCGGTGTTCATGGGAGCTACGATTCCCCCCGCCATCCACACCCCGTGGAGGGTTGTAACGAAGTCCCTGTCGAGGGTCCCCTTCACCGCCACCAAGTCTCCCGGTCGGAGCCCTGCCGTCACCAATCGCCGCCCCGCCTCCTCGGCCCGGCACCGCAGCTCGGTGTAACTCAGGGTGCCGGCCGCGTCGGCCAAAGCCAAGGCCTGAGGTCTGGCCTCCAGAGCAAGAGACAGAAAGGGCACGTCAGTTCACCTCCAGGCCGCCCCTGCTCGCCGACAGGCAAGGCCGGTCCGCCAGCCAGGGAGAGGGTCGGTTCCCCCATACTCATTCTCAACACTCATTCTTCGCCAGGGCCCCCCTGTACGCACTTCGTCAGGTATGCTGCGCATTGTCTTCCTCCGCCACGCAGTCTCAAACCCGATTGATGTCCGATCCGACCCCCTTCCAGGCCCAAATCCCATAGGAGCACTTACCCAGGGCCATACCAACCCATGCGACAGTGTGCCGGGCCATGGTCCCAATCTGACAATCTAGACCGCGGCCCTCATCGCGTGACAGGTTGGGGGTCGTATACACCCCCAGTCCGCCACTCGACGGGCGCGCGTAGGGTCCGTTGTCAGATTGGGTGTCGTATTTGCACCAAACCTGACAGGGGATCCGGCGGTCTGCAACGGTTGTCACGTTGGGGGCCCCCGGGCGGGGCAGACGCCCTGCCGGAAGGACCCCCACCCCTCCGGACCAGGAGAATACCCGACCCCCAGAGCGCCCGAAGTCACGGCCACGGCCACGGCCGGCAGCGGTACTTAGGTGCCACGGCCACGGCTGGCAAGGGTAGCGAGGCGCTACCTCAGGGGCAGCCGCGGTCACGGCCGGCAGGGGTCATTAGACGCCTAGGCCACGGCCGGCTCAGCGGTACCGAGGGCCCGCCATAACGGCAGCCAATGCCGCGGCCGCAGCCAGTCCGCCGCTGCTACCGCCCCCACCGCCCTCGGGGCCTGACACAGAGGCCGCTGTCGGCAAGGCGGCACCCAATCCCGGGCCGGTAGCACCGAACTCCCGGCACGGCCGGTCAGGAGGATGCACCGCAGCGGATGCGGCTGGGAACATGATGAACTGATTCAGCCCAGGGCCAGGGCGGCGCCCAGGAGGAGGCCGTAGAGACCCGCGGCCTGAGCCGTCCTCCCCAGGGGGGGGATGAGGGTGGCGGGGTCCGTGGCGGAGGAGGAGGCCATGACCACCGGGACGACCTTCAAGAGCGGGAGGGCAGCCAGGAGGGTCGCCAGGGCCGGGAGCGGCCATCCGAACAGGAGCACCCCCAGGACCGGCACGAGGAACCCCGCAGCCAGAAGGAGGAGTAGCTCTGCCTTCGTTCCTCTCCGGCCCAGACGCACGGCGAGGGTGCGCTTCCCGGCGCGCCGGTCCGTCTCCAGGTCCCGGAGGTTGTTCACCACCAGGAGGGCCGTGGAAAGGGCCCCCATCCCCGCCCCTGCCAGCAGGACCTCCGGGGTGAGATGGAGCGCCTGCACCCAGTAGGTCCCACCCACCGCCACCAGCCCGAAGAAGAGGAACACAAAGAGGTCCCCCAGCCCGTGGTAGGCCAGGGGGAAGGGGCCGCCGGTGTAGGCCACGGCGCACGCCAGGGAGGCGAGACCCACCGCCGCCATGGGCCACCCCCCAACCCACACCAGGTAGATCCCCACCAGGAGAGCGGCCCCCAGGACCGTGAAGGCCCCGTTCCGGACCGTCTCCGGGGGGATGAGCCCCGCCTGGGTGACCCGGAGGGGCCCCACCCGGTCCGGCGTGTCCCCACCCCTCACGTGGTCGTAGTAGTCGTTGGCCAGATTGGTCCCCACTTGGATGAAGAGAGCCCCCAGGAGGGCCGCCGCCGCCGGCCAGAGGCGGACCGCACCCCGGGCCGCCGCCAGCCCCGTCCCCAGGAGCACGGGCGCAGCCGCCGCCGTGAGGGTCCGGGGGCGGGAGGCCAGAACCCAGGCCCGCAGCCGCCCCTCCGTCACCATGGGAGCCAGGGGAACTTCCGGAAGTCCGGTTTCCGCTTCTCCAGGTAGGCCTCCTTCGCCTCCTGGGCCTGCTCCGTCATGTAGAAGAGGAGGGTGGCGTTCCCCGCCAGCTCCTGGATGCCGGCCTGCCCGTCCACGGCGGCGTTGAAGGCGGACTTCAGGAGCCGGATGGCCAGGGGGCTCCTGTCCAGGATCTCCTGGGCCCAGGCCCAACCTTCCTCCTCCAGCTTGTCCACGGGGACCACCTTGTTCACCAATCCCATCTCCAGGGCCTCCGCCGCGGAGTATTGCCGGCACAGGTACCAGATCTCCCGCGCCTTCTTCTGGCCCACGATGCTGGCCAGGTAGGAGGCCCCGAACCCTCCGTCGAAGCTCCCCACCTTGGGGCCCGTCTGCCCGAAGACGGCGTTGTCGGCGGCGATGGTGAGGTCGCAGATGACGTGGAGGACGTGGCCGCCCCCGATGGCGTACCCGGCCACCAGGGCGATGACGGGCTTGGGCATGCTCCGGATGTACCGTTGCAGCTCCAGCACGTTGAGGCGGGGCACGCCCTCCTTCCCCACGTACCCGGCCTCGCCCCTCACCCGCTGGTCGCCGCCGGAGCAGAAGGCGTACTTGCCGTCCCTGGCCGGGCCGTTCCCGGTGAGGAGGACCACGCCGATCCCGGTGTCCTCGCCGGCGTTTCGGAAGGCCTCCTGGAGCTCCAGGAGGGTCTCGGGCCGGAAGGCGTTCCGGACCTCCGGGCGGTCGAAGGCGATGCGGGCCACGCCGTCACACTTGTGGTAGGTGATGTCCTCGTACTCCTTCACCTGGATCCAATCGGGCCGGCTCATCACAGCATCCTCTCCGTGCTCGTCACGTTCCATCGGCATCCTCCGCACCTCCCAGATCCTCCACGACCTCCACTACCGCCTGCACCAGCCTCCGCCGGCGGGCGTGGGTCTCCACCCGGCGCGTCCGTACCTCCACGATGGCCGGGCCACCGCAGGCCACGGCCCGGGGGAAGGCCGCCTCGAACTCCTTCAGGGACGCTGCCGCGAAGTAGGGAATCCCGTACAGCTCCGCCGCCTTCCCGAAGTCCAGCCCGTGGGGCATGGCGAAGAACCGGGTGAAGGCGGGCTCGTGCTCCCGGACCGGGAGAACGTGGAAGATCCCGCCTCCATCGTTGTTCACCACCACCAGCGTCACCCAGAGCCCCAGGGACCTCAGAGCCAGGAGCCCGTTCATGTCGTGGAAGAACGCCACGTCCCCCAGGACACCCACCGTGGGAGGCGCACCCCATGAGGCGCCTCCCTCGTCGCGG
>Ga0068714_10007359_pt1 | contig 10728 bp, 6 predicted proteins | sample MTBNYHSulfiMetaG_FD_62988 | JGI IMG/M metagenome (GOLD analysis project Ga0068714, IMG submission 62988) | Enrichment culture microbial communities from rom New York Harbor, USA that are MTBE-degrading - MTBE-NYH (New York Harbor Sulfidogenic)... | ecosystem: Environmental > Aquatic > Marine >...
AGAGCGAGTCCGAGGGCGTGAAGGAGAAGCTCGAGGAGTACATGTCGGTGATCCCGTGCGCGGCGTGCGGCGGGGCGCGTCTCAAGCCTGAGATCCTCGCGGTCACGTTTGGCGAGAAGAACATCCACGAAGTCACCGGTCTCTCGGCGAAGACCTCGCTTGCGTTCTTTGAGGGCGTGACGCTCACCGAGCGCGAGGAGACTATCGGCAGGCGCATCATCAAGGAGATCATCGAGCGCTTGCGCTTTCTGGTGGACGTGGGTCTGGACTATTTGACGCTCGAGCGGGCGACAGCCACGCTCTCCGGCGGCGAGGCGCAGCGGATCCGGCTTGCCACGCAGATCGGCAGCGGGCTCGTCGGCGTGTTGTACATCCTGGACGAGCCCTCGATCGGCCTGCATCAACGCGACAACTCTCGTCTCATCGCGACGCTTGAGCGCCTGCGCGACCTCGGCAACACGGTGATCGTCGTCGAGCACGACGAGGAGACCATGCGGGCGGCGGACTTCGTGGTGGACATGGGTCCCGGCGCGGGTGAGCACGGCGGCGAGATCGTCTGTATCGGCACTCCCGAGGACATCCTCGCATGCCCGGAGTCGCTCACCGGCAAGTACCTCTCTGGCGCGGTCTCAATCCCGGTTCCCGCCGAGCGGCGCTCGGCGGAGCGTGGTCATCTCGTGCTCAAGGGTGCGTCCGAAAACAACCTGCGAGGGGTGGACGTTGCGATTCCGCTCGGCAATCTCGTGGTGGTCACGGGCGTCAGCGGATCGGGCAAGAGTTCGCTCGTGGCAGACACGCTTGCGCCGGTGCTCTCGAACGCCGTCTACCGAACGCACCATCGCACCGGCAAGTTCGGCCGGGTTGAGGGCCTGTCCGAGATCGACAAGGTCATCACTATCGACCAGAGCCCGATCGGCCGGACGCCCCGCTCGAACCCGGCAACTTACACGGGGGTCTGGGACGACATTCGATCGCTCCTGGCGTCAACGAACGAGGCGAAGGCGCGCGGCTACTCACCCGGCCGCTTCTCGTTCAACGTGCGGGGCGGCCGCTGCGAGGCATGCAAGGGCGACGGGCAGATCAAGATCGAGATGCACTTCCTGCCGGACGTCTACGTGCCCTGCGAAGTCTGCAAGGGCAAGCGCTATAACCGCGAGACGCTGCAGGTGACGTACAAGGGCAAGAATGTCGCCGATCTCCTGGCGATGCCGGTGGAAGAGGCGCTGTCTTTCTTCGAGAACATCCCGTCGATCCGCCGCAAGTTCCAGACGCTCTACGATGTTGGCCTCGGCTACGTGAAGCTCGGGCAGCCCGCAACCACGCTCTCGGGCGGCGAGGCCCAGCGCGTGAAGCTCGCCTCCGAGCTGCAGAAGCGCTCCACCGGGCGCACGTTCTACATCCTGGACGAGCCGACGACGGGTCTTCACTTCGACGACGTCCGGCAGCTGTTGGACGTGCTGCAGCGTCTGGTGGACTCGGGCAACACGGTGCTCATCATCGAGCACAACCTGGACGTCATCAAGAGCGCCGACTGGATCGTGGACCTCGGTCCTGAGGGCGGTGATCGGGGCGGGGAGATCGTCGTCATCGGCACGCCGGAGGATGTCGTTGCGTGTGCCGCCTCCCACACCGGGCGGTTCCTGAAGCCGGTGCTCGAAGGGCACGGAGCGCATGTCCGCCCCGACTGATCGAGGCGCCGCGTCCGGCGAGGAGCGCAGCGCGAGCGGGCCGGACGTGCGCGATGAAGCCGCGTCCTCCGAGGCGCGCAGCATCTCGGCGCAACTCGGTCACGTGCCTGACGCGCCGGGCGTGTACCTCTGGAAGCATGCTGAGGAGATCCTGTACGTCGGCAAAGCGAAATCGCTGCGCAAGCGCATGCGGCAGTACGTAAGCGGACGCGACGAGCGCGAGCGCATTCCGGTCATGATGGAGCGCGTGGACGGGTTCGACTATGTCGTGACCGGCAACGAGGTGGAGAGCCTGATCCTCGAGGCAAACCTCATCAAGCAGCATCGGCCGCCGTTCAACGTGGACTACAAGGACGACAAGAGTTTCCCGTTTCTTGCGCTCACGATGGAGGACCCGTTTCCGGCCATCAAGTACACGCGCGAGAAGCACCGGCCAGGAACACGGTACTTCGGGCCATACACGGACGCGCGGGCCGCACGAGAGACCCTCGAGGTAACGCGGCGTGTGTATCCGATCTGCCGTACGACGTGTGTCGAATGGAAGCGCCTGAACGCGAAGGCGGGTGCCCCCACCGGGAAGCCGTGTTTTGACTACCACGTCGGCAAGGGCCCGGGCCCATGCGTGGGCGCTATTTCGCCCGAGTCGTATGCGGAGAATGTGGCCGCCGTGACCGCGTTTCTCGAGGGCCGCCAGACAGACGTCGCCGAGGGTCTGGGCCGTGCCATGCGCGAGGCGGCCGCCGAGCTCGACTACGAACGCGCGGCGCGCCTGCGCAACTCACTGGAGGCCGTGAGCGCGGTCCTTGAGCGCCAGCGCGTGGTTTCCGACCGGCCGCTCGACATGGATGTTCTTGGCATCGAACGCGAAGAAACGATTGCGGGCGTGCATCTCCTGCTGGTGCGCGAGGGCCGCGTGCTGACCGGCAACGAGTTCGTGCTGGACAAGGGGCTCGACGTTCCCGGCCCCGAACTCATCGAAGGCCTGCTGCTTCGCTACTACGAGCAGGCGTCCCACATCCCCCGGGAGGTCGTGCTGCCGGAGTTACCCGAGGACCACGCCGTTGTCGAGCAGTGGCTGAGCGGTCTGCGTGGATCGCGCGTTCGCCTTCTCGTGCCGCAGCGCGGCGAGAAACGCGCCCTGGCCGATCTTGCAACGACCAACGCGCGGCACTCGCTCGCACGGTACAAGCATCGTACGCGCTACGACGAGGAGCGCCTCAATCGTGCGCTGCTTGAGATCGAGAGCGCGCTTGCTCTGCCGGTCCCTCCAATGCGCATCGAGTGCTATGACATATCCACGCTTCACGGCCAGTACTCCGTGGGTTCCATGGTCGTCTTCTCGGGCGGACGGCCGGACACGGCCGCATACCGCCGCTTCAAGGTGCGTTTGCCCGCCGATGAGGCCAACGACGTCGCGATGCTCTCCGAGGTTCTCCGCCGCCGCTTCGCTCGCGACCATGCGGGCGACCTTCGTTTCGCCCAGCGGCCTGACCTCGTGATCGTCGACGGCGGCCCACCGCAGCTGAATGCCGCCGCGGCCGTGATGGCGGACCTGGGCCTGTCGGCGATGCCGCTCGCCGCGCTCGCGAAGCGCGAAGAGGAACTCTTCGTGCGCGGGTGGGGCGATCCCGTCGTGCTCCCGAATGGTTCGGCCTCCCTCTATCTGGTGAAGCGCGTCCGCGACGAGGCGCACCGGTTTGCAATCGAATACCACCGCAAGCTGCGCGGCCGCGCAATGACGGCCTCGGTGCTTGACGAGATTCCCGGCCTGGGACCCAAGCGCAAGAAGGTCCTGCTTGCGCACTTTGGCTCGCTGAAGCGCCTTCGTGCCGCCTCCGTCGCCGAAGTTGCCGCCGTGCCCGGCATCCCGGCCGCTCTTGCTGCCGAAATCGTCCAGGTTGTGGGAAGATCAACCCAGCACCACACAGACGAGGAGTCCGGCGGAGTCTAGGCGCGACGGGGGCGGGTATGCGCGAGCGCGAACGAGTCGAGCTGGGCAAGATCGACTTCCTGCTCGATGAGCTTGCTCGTGCCGTCGAGCGGGGCGAGGTTCCGCTTGATTCCTATACGGCGCTGGCGTCGCGACACCTCGTCCGTCGGGCCGAGATTGTCGACGTGCTGACAGGCGGGCGTGTGTCTGGTCCCGGCGGCGGACGTGCGTCCGGCCCAGAAGCTGGAAGTGCATCCGGCCCAGAGGCCGAAAGTGCCTCCGGCCACGGCGCCGGGGATGCGGCCATCCGTACGGCACCGTCTCTCCGTCGGCGCGGTGGCGCCCACGTTCTGAACTGGACCACCGTTCTGCTTTTCACCGGCGTATTCCTCGCCATCGTCGCCACCGTGGCCTTCGCGTTCACCACCTGGGAGAGCGTCGGTCCGGGAGTGCGCGCAGGCGCGCTTGGGCTCGTGACTATCGGGTTCTACATCGCAGGCGACCGGGTGCGGTCACGACTCGGCATGCCGGTGGCTGGCGCTGCGCTCGGAATCGTGGGCTCCGCGATGCTGCTCTTCGACGGATGGATACTCATCGATGGTTTCGGTCTCATTGGCGCCTGGCCGTGGGCCGTCTGGTTTGCCCTATGCTCGGCCGTCTACTGGCTGGCCGAGGTCCGCTACGGGGGCCGTGCGTTCGGCGCCATGGGTGGTGTGGCGCAGATCGCGTGGTGGTGGCTGCTCGGTTCGGGTTTCGAGTGGGACCCCGCGCTGCGCCTCGCCCTGATCGCGCTCGTTATGGCGAGCTGGCTGCTCACGGCACGTCGGCTGGAAGGAGAGCCGGGTCTTGCCGGGTTGTCGTCACTATTGGGGCCGTTGGCATGTGTCGGGACAGCGTTGACGGTCCTCGCGTCGGTGGTTGTGATGAGCCTCGATGCGAACCTTGCGGCCCTCGCGTGCGCTGCCATCGTAGGGTGGTCTGCGACGTTCGTCCTTGATGGGTGGCTCGGGAGGCGGCGTGCACAGCAGGGACCGTCACCCCCGGGGCGCGCTTCGCTCCCGGACGCATGGGCGCGTCACCCGGGTCTGAACGCATTCTGCCACGTGCCCTTCGTGCTCGTACTCGCCCTCATCACCGATGTCACCTGGTGGGAGTTCGCGCTAGTCGGCGTTGTCGCGTGCGCGAGCGTCCTGTACGAGCTCCGCCGGGGTGGCCTCGGGTTTGGCATTCTCGCACTGCTCGCCGAGTTTGCGCTGGTTGCGCTTCTCTTCGATCTCGTGCCCGTGCTGGACCAGCGGCTCATCGCCGGGGCATTCGCACTGCTGGCGCTCTCGTGGATGCTCGAGAGCGTGGTAGTTGTGCGCGAGGCCCGGGCGGTTGCAGAGGACACGCGGTTGTCCTGGTACACGGCTCACGCTGGTCCGTACGCGAGGCTGGCAACCGTCGGCGGGTGGGTCGTGATGGTCCTTAGCTCACTCGCGACACTCGGCACGGCGGCGATTCCCCTTGGTGGGGCGTGGGCCACCGCAGGTGTCCTGGACGTCGTCTCGGCCGGGGTCGTCGTGGCCTGCTGGCTGGGCGCGGCCGCGCTCAAACGGAAGCCGGGTGCTCTCGGCGCGATGGCGGTGTCCGTCGTTCTCCTGGCGCTGACGCTTGATGCGCTGCATGTGTCCGGTCCGCCGGCGCTTCGCGGCTTCTACTACGTGGCGCTTGCTGTGGCGTGGGGGTCGGGCGCGCCGATCGTGGAGCGGGTCACGGCGCTTCCAAGAGCCACGATGCTCATAGCTGCTCGCATCTTCCTCGCGTGTGTCGTCGTTGGTGCGATCTTTGCCGACGGAGCAGTCGGCAACTTCCCCTCATGGCAAGAAGCGCTTCTGCTCGCGATCGCCGCCGCCTGCTATGCGGTCGACGCGTTCAGATCGCGTTCGCCATTCCTGTTCGGTGTCGTTGCGTTCTTCACGGTCGCAGGAGCAAGTGTTCTGGGCGGCTGGCATGACCAGGCAGCCGGCGCGGCCATCGTTGGCGGCGTGACGGCGCTGGCCTTCTCGCTCGGTGCTGCTCTTGTCCGGCGCGAGCCCGGCGCCACGAGCTGGGCTGCCTGGGTCGCGGCAGGCACGGGACTCCTGGCGGCCCTCACGGCGCTTGCCGATCCCGCCGCCCTCGCCACTGCACTTGCGTTCGCCGCTTTCGCGTTCGCCGCTGCATGTGTCTCCAGCAGACGGCTGGAGCTGCTGACCCTTCCAGGGGTTGTCGCCACGGGAGCGGTCGTGGCGCTGCTCGCGTATCTCGATGGCACCGAGTGGCTCACCGTCGGGGTCCTGGCTGCCGCGGCGTTCGCGCTCCTGGCGCCAGCGCTCTTCACCCGCAGGGCCGTACCGGCCTCGGACCGGGTCGGTCGCGCGCTCGGCATAGCCGGCACCGCGGCGGCAGCCGCACTCGCCCTGATGGGACTCGTGGCAGGGCCTCTGGGAGTGCACGTGCCCGAGTGGGCGTCGCTCGGCCAGCCCGCGCTGGCGCTTTCTGTTGCCGTGTTCGGTGCGGCGCTGCTCGCGTACTTCATCGCGTTCGGTGGGGAAGCGACGCTCTACGTGGGCGCGGCCACTTTGGTCGCCGCTAGTTGGATAGGCCTCGGCGCCACAACAAACCCGCGCATCGAGTGGTTCTCGACGCTCGGCGGTGCGTATCTCGTGTGGTGCGGCTACCGCTGGGCGTCACGCGATCCGCGCCGGACGGTCCCGCTCGCCACGGACATCGCGGCGCTCGTGGTGGGGCTCGGCGTACCCGCTGGTGCGCTTCTCAACCTGGCCGCATCGCCCTCCGCCGAGTGGGCGCACACGTGGTGGGCGCTTGGTCTCGGCGCAGCAGCTATCGGCGGCGGTCGCCTCGCCCGCGTCCGCGCGTACTTCTTCGGGGGCATCGCGCTCGTCGTCTGGGTTGCGGTTGTCCGTTCCTGGGCCGAGTGGTGGTGGCTCGTGCTCTTTGTGGCGGGTACGGCGATGATCGTCTTTGTTGTTGCGCGAGAATGGCGCCAGCGGATGATCGAAGACGTTCGAGACACGCTCGGGACGTGGCGCTAGCGGGTTCGCGTCAGAGGAGCGGGTATACTGGGTTGGCACACGCGTTCACCATCGGAAGGGGAGTCACCATGAAGTTCATCCTCCGCATGCTTGTTTCGGCGGTTGCGATCTTCGGTGTTGCGTATCTCTCAAATCAGGCGCTACTGACGGTAGACCAGTTCTGGCCGTCGGCGGTCCTCGCGGCAGTGGTCCTCGCGGTCGTCAATGCTGTCGTCCGGCCGATCGCCAAGGCCCTTGCCCTTCCGATCACGCTGCTGACCCTCGGGCTGTTCTCGCTGGTCGTGAACGCTGGCATGCTCTATCTCGTGGCGGCTGTTGTCACCGGCGTCCATACGACTGGCTTCCTCAACACGGTTCTCGCCGCGCTTATCATCTCGATCGTGAATGCAGTTGCCTCGTCCCTCATCGACAAAGAGTAGCCGGGGTCGCGCATGGTGCAGTTTGACGAAAGTACTGGCGTTCAGCCGTCTGAAGAGCGCGACCTCGTCCTGATCACCGGGATGTCGGGTGCGGGTAGAAGTGAGGCCATTCATACCTTTGAGGACCTCGGCTACTTCTGCATCGACAATCTGCCGCCTGCGCTGATCAGCCAACTCGTCATGCTCACCGCGTTGCCGGGCAGCCGCATCCATCGCATCGCTGTCGCCTGCGATGCGCGTGGCGGCTCCTTCTTCTCTGAACTCTCCGATGAGTTGGACCAACTCGAGTCTGGCGGCCACCCGTTCCGCGTCCTCTTTTTGAATGCTGATGACCGCACGCTCGTGCGCCGCTTCAAGGAGACGCGCCGCCGTCACCCGCTCGCCGAGTACGGTTCGGTCCAGGAGGGTATCGCCGCCGAACGCGCGCTGCTCACTGCCGTGAAGGATCGCGCCGATCTCATCATCGACACGAGCGAACTCAGGCCGCAGGAACTGCGAGCGCTCATCAGAGGAACGTTCGCGGCTTCCGAGGGCACGTGTCAGCTAAGCGTGTCGGTGACGTCGTTCGGCTTCAAGTACGGGCTCCCCATCGATGCCGATGTCGTCATGGACGTACGCTTCCTGCCCAATCCCTACTATGTCTCGCGTCTGCGGGAGAAGACCGGCCTCGATCGCCCCGTTCGGGCGTTCGTGCTGGGCAAGCCGGAAACGGACCAGTTCATGGAGCGCTGGTACGCTTTGCTCGGGTTCCTACTGCCGGGTTATCTCGCTGAGGGCAAGACACACGTACACGTGGCCTTTGGCTGCACCGGCGGCAAGCACCGCAGCGTCGTGCTCGCCGAACAGACAGCAATCTTCGTACGTTCGCTTGGGTACCCGATTTCGGTCTCGCATCGCGACATCGAACGTGACGGGGGCCGTACGTGAGCCCGCGGCGTGCGGTTGCCGTAGGAGGGGGAACCGGTCTGCCGCTCGTCCTGCAGTGTCTGCTGCGCGCCGGCTTCGAGACGACCGCGGTTGTAACGGTGGCCGACGATGGCGGCAGCTCCGGCCGCCTGCGGAAGCAGCTGGGAATCCTGCCGCCGGGCGACATCCGCAACTGCCTCGTCGCGCTGTCGGATCCGGGGAGCCAGCTCGCAGAGGTCTTCCAGTACCGGATCGGCGGCACGGAGGACTTCAGGGGCCATGCGATCGGCAACCTGATCATCGCCGCACTGACGGACATCAAGGGCGGATTCGCTGAGGCCGTGCAGGAGGCTGGCCGCCTGCTCGGTGCGCACGGCCGGGTACTGCCGTCCACACTTGCCGACGTTGTGCTTCGGGGCAGGGACTCCACGGGTCACATGGTGATCGGCCAGGCGAATGTGGCGGCCGCTCCCGGACCAATAGGCGCCGTTTCCCTTACCGGGGGCGGCACGCAGGGAGGCGATATTCCCGGTTACGGCCCGGCGATCGATGCGCTCCGCGAGGCGGACGTGATCGTGATCGGACCCGGCAGTCTCTTCACGAGCATCATCCCGAACTTCCTCGTGAACGGCATTGCCGCCGCGGTTGCCGAAAGCGATGCGATCGTCCTCTACGTCTGCAATGTGGCGAGTCTGCCGGGCGAAACGAGCGGTATGGATGCTGCGGACCATGTTGAGGCGCTGATGGAGCACGGCCTCGCGGGTCTGATAGATGTGACGATCGTGGATCGCTCGCTCCTGGGAGAGTCGCCGGATGTCGCGCCGGGCACGGCTCAGTTCGTCAGGGCCCGGCTCGAGCGGCTTGGCATTCGTGTGCACGCAGCCGACTTGGTGGACGCCGCCGACCCCCGTCGGCACGATCCCAACCGGCTCTTTGAGGCGCTGTCGGAGGTGTGGTGATGTCGTTCACCGCCGAGGTCAAAGAGGAACTAGCGCGCATCGATTCCCCAAAGGAGTGCTGCCTGCGCGCGGAGCTTTCCGCGCTGGTGCGCGTTGAAGGCACGCTCCACTACACCGGGTCCGGGCGCATGCGCCTCGAGATCGCTACCGAGACCGCGCCGGTTGCCCGCAAGATCGTGAAGTTGTTGCACGGCGTGTATGGCCTCACCACAGAAATAACCGTGCGCCGCTCCGTGCTGCACAAGTCGAACAACTACCTCATCACGGTGGTGACCCAACCTGCGCTGGCACCCGCGCTCGTCGATCTCGGCATCATCGATACCGACAACGCCCCGCTGTACTCGCTGCCCGGCTGGCTCGTGAAGAAGGACTGCTGTGCGATTGCCTACTTGCGCGGCGCGTTTCTCGGTGGCGGGTTTGTTGCAGATCCGCACGGGGACTTCCATTTCGAACTCACCGCCGAGGACGAGTCGGTAGCGGAGGATCTCGCGAAACTCATGGGCCGCTTCCATATCCCTCCACGGGTCACGAGCCGACGGGGTCTGTACGCTGTGTACCTCAAAGGTGCGGAACCGATTGTCACGTTTCTGGCGCTCGTGGGCGCTCATCGCGCGCTGCTGAGAACCGAGGACGTGCGCATCATGAAGGAAATGCGCAACGACGTGAATCGTCTCGTGAACGCCGAAACCGCGAATCTTCAGAAAACGGCCGCAGCAGCAGCCGACCAGGTCGCCGCCGTGCGCCATCTGGAGCGCGCACGCGGTCTGGAAGCGCTGCCGCCCGCGCTCCGCGAGATCGCGAACTTGCGTCTTGAGTATCCCGACGTGAGCCTGCGGGAGCTCGGCGAGCTTGCCGATCCGCCACTCTCAAAGTCGGCCGTCTATCATCGGATTCGGCGGCTAGAGGAGTTGGCTGCCGAGGGGTAGGAACCACTGCGGAGGCGACGGCCGCCGGTGGCTTTCGCGCTACGATTTGCCAGGAAGCCACCCACGACTTTGTGACTTTCAGCTACTATGCAAGGCGGGTCGTGCGGCCCGCGTTCCATCGACACTTGCGTTCAAGGAGGGGTATCACGTGACGATCCGAGTAGCAATCAATGGATTCGGCCGAATTGGCCGCCTGGTGTTCCGCGCATGCGAGGCAGATCCGGCTATCGAGGTAGTGGCTGTAAACGATCTGACCGATGCGAAGACACTCGCGCACCTGCTCAAGTACGACTCGGTTCACGGCCGTTTTGGCCACGATGTTGAGGCTACAGACGATGGTATCGTGATCCACGCAAAGAGCCTCATTGGTGAACTGCTCGGCGCTTCCCGCACGGTGAAGGTGTTCGCGCAGCGCAATCCCGCCGACCTGCCGTGGAAGGACCTGGACATTGACGTTGTCGTCGAGTCCACCGGCTTCTTCACGGATGCCACCAAGGCCGCAGCGCACCGGGAGGCCGGCGCGAAGAAGGTCATCATCTCGGCTCCGGCGAGCAACGAAGACATCACGATCGTCATGGGCGTAAACGACGGCGACTACGATCCCACGAAGCACTTCATCGTCTCGAATGCCTCGTGCACTACGAACTGCCTCGCGCCGTTTGCCAAAGTGCTGCGCGACTCCTTCGGCCTGAAGTCGGGCTTCATGAACACCATTCACAGCTACACGAATGACCAGAATATCCTTGATCTCCCGCACAAGGACCTCCGCCGGGCCCGTGCGGCCGCGATGTCGATCATCCCGACGTCAACTGGTGCCGCGAAG
>Ga0068714_10007360_pt1 | contig 10727 bp, 2 predicted proteins | sample MTBNYHSulfiMetaG_FD_62988 | JGI IMG/M metagenome (GOLD analysis project Ga0068714, IMG submission 62988) | Enrichment culture microbial communities from rom New York Harbor, USA that are MTBE-degrading - MTBE-NYH (New York Harbor Sulfidogenic)... | ecosystem: Environmental > Aquatic > Marine >...
CTCGAGGCCAAGCAGGAGATGAAGGCCGCGGGGGGCGAGGCGTGGGACGTGGTCTCCGGGTTCGTCCTGCTCGGCGACCCGATGCTGGTGGTCCGACCGTAGCGGCCGCACCGCAGACGGTGATCTCGGGGCCTGGCGGGGTCGACCCGCCAGGCCCTTCCTTTCAGGGGCCAGGAGCCAGGGGGACCTGGCGCGCGACCTTCTCGCAGCGCTGGAGGATGTCCAGGGTCCGGACGCGGGTGTCCACGCGAACGTCCCGCTCGCCGGCGAGATAGGCACGCCGTTCCTCCGCGAGGTAGGCTGAGGCCTCGGGCCCGAGGCCCTGCGCGAGCAGGGCGAAGGTCGCTGCGGGGAAGTAACGGTTCCCGAGGGCGGGATCGTGTCCGATCGCGTCACGAATCAGCTCCGCCGCTCGCGCTGGCAAAGCCGGCTCGCTCAAGAGGAGGAGCGCGCCGCGCCCCGCGCCGCTCGCGGACAGGTCGGGCCAGGCGAGGTCGCCGGCGCGCTCGCGGCGACCGAGCTCCGCAATGAGCGGGGTGTCCCGGCGGACGAACAACTCCCCCTGCGGCTCGACCAGGATCGGGACCCACAGGCCGCTGGTGTCGAGCGCGTCCCCCAGAGTCTGCCCCTGGTGGATTCGCGGCAGGAGCACAGCATCGGTGCCGAACCGGTCGAGGGCGCGAACGACCTTGTCGGCGTCGTCGGGCGACGCGTTGAAGATCGTGCCGTACGCGAGGAAGTGGCGCTCGTCGTAGAGCTGCTGGGACCTGCCGTCGATGAACACCTTCGCCTCGGGCGCCAGGAACATCACGGTGCCGGCTAGCCGCCACTCGGTGAACAGGTTGCAGCGGATGTGGTTGGTTTCGAGGAAGCCGATCGCTGCCAGGGGGCTCTCGTCGAGCTGGACCACCCGCTCCAGGAGGTTGGGGGTGCCGCCGTCGGGTCGCGGGCGAACGCGCTCCACCAGGTCCCGGTGGGTGTTGAACACGGTGACCGGCGCAAGGACAGCGAGGGCGACCCATGCGCCCTGCCGGGCGGCGAGACGGCGCCTTCCCGCGGCGTCGTCGCGGATACGGCGCGACAGCCACGCGGCGGATGCAACCGTCGGGCCAGCGGCCAGGATGAAGAAGAACGGCGCGAATCTGCGGGCCCAGAGCGACAGCCCGAGGCCCAGCGCCACGCAGATCGAGTCGAACAGGGGCCCGCCCAGGTCGCGACGAGCAAACGCCGTCTCGTTCGGGGAGTGCTGGTCGGGGCGGGAGGAGGCGGTGCGGAGCCCGATCCCGGCAGCAACCGTCACCGCGGCGGCGGCGACCATCGCCCAGTACCACGCAGTGGGGGGGAACCCACCGGTGGCGAAGGGGGAACGCCACTCGCTGACCTGGCGGAATACGTCGCTGCCCGAGACCTTGAGGGGGTGAACCAGGTTCTCGACGCCGAACGGGCTGAGCGCGGCTGCAAGCGCTGTCCCCGCGGCCAGGATCGCGCCCAACGCGACGAGCTGGGCATTGGCGAGGCCTCGACCCGTCGTAAGGCGGGTGAGGACCGCGCACCCGACGAAGGTCCCGAGCAGGCCCAAGCCGAGCACGAAGCTGCCGTGGGTGTGAGGCCAGACCGCCAGCGTTCCGGTCAGAACAACCAGCGGCCACCAGCGGCGTCGTTCGCCCTGCACCCTGAGCGCCGAGGCCGCGAAAACGAGGGCGGCCAGGAGGAGGAACTGGAACGTGGCGGCCCGCAACCCGAGCCAGTCCCGCGAGGCCGCGCCGACCAGGGCCGCGGTCAGCAGCGCGGCGGTCCAGGATCCAGTGCGGAGTTGCACGGTCGCGAGCACCAGGGCGACGATGCCGGCCTCTAGCACCATCATGACCAACGCCATCCCCGTGGCCCCGAGGTGGTCGTAGAGGAGCCACAGCACGACGCCGCTGAGCCAGTTCTGGTTGAACCAGGTGGCACCCGCGAAGGTGTAGCTGAAGGTGTCCGCGATGGGGAACGAAGGTGAGGTCAGGATCTGCCGGCCTGCGGCCAGGGCGATCCAGGTGTCGGTGGAGTAGTGCACCCCGAGGACGCCGTAGGTCGTGGTGACGGCGAGAAGGAGAGGGGGACCGAGCGCGAGGAGGTTCGTGCGGAGACCGCCACCGAAATCGGTCCGCCGAGGCACGACCTCGATCGCGTCGTCCGGGGTGAGGGCGATCACCGCTCTGCCGACGAGGACGGTAGCCGACAGGGCGAGGATGACGAGGCCCCACTCGAAGCCCCGGGTGCGGGCCCGCCCCTCCCGATACGCCGCCAGCGCGTGCCGTCGGTCCGCGTCCGAGGGCTCGAACGCGGCGGGCCGAGACGCCGGATCCTCACCTTCGGGCGGCGTGTCGGTGAGGGAGGTGAGGAGACGCTCCTTTCCCCCCGCGGGCACGTTCTGCCACTGCGGCCAGGTGACCTGGGCCATGGCGACGACGACGAGCAGCCCCAGGGGCATCCTGAGCCTCGGCCAGAGCAGGGCGGCGACGGCGAGAAAGGGGAGAACGAGGACCAGGTAGCGCTCGTGGACCTGGGTGGGGAGCATCATGAAACAGAGCAGGGAGACCGCCGCGTAGAGCACGATCCCGCGCCGGTCCCGTCGCCACCGTCGCAGGACGACCAGGAGAGACGCGCCGAGGGTGACGACGAGGAGCCCCTGAGCCCAGGTCGACCGCGGAACCCCGAAAAGCGGGGCCGCCGCGTTCGTCGAGTCGGTGAGGAGTGCGTCCAGGTACCAGAGATTGAAGGCCTTGAGGGTCGTGAGCCGGGCGTACTCGCCGTCGGGGGAGATGATGTTGTCGTAGTAGCTCTGGGTCCACCACGACCATCCGCTGTGGAGGAGGAACGGCGCCGCGACGAGCAGGAGCGTCGCGAGCGCGATCAACCCACCGGCGATCACGTTGCGGGGGCGACGGGCGACGAGAAGTGCGAGCCCCCACAGGGGGAGGAAGAGCACTCCGTGCGGCTTCACGGCGAGGGCGAGGCCCCAGCACAGGCCCGCCGGGCGCCATCGGCTTCCGAGCATGAAGTGGAGCATCCAGACCGCCGGCGCGAGGACGGTGGAGTCCACCTGTCCCCACACCGCCGAGTCCCACCACAACGGGGGCAGGAAGAGCACGAGAGCGAAGGTCCAGGTGGCGAGCGTCGGGCCCCGGAACCGCCCCACGATTGTCGCGCAGCCGAGGGCGAGCAGCAGGTCGGCCAGGAAGCTCCACACCGCGTAGGAGAGTCGGGGGGGGAAGGTGTTGACCACCGGCGGCGATTCGAAGACGCGGTGGAGGAGCCCGGATAGGTAGAGCAGGTAAGCCGATCCGGGAGGGTAGTTGCACACCCGGTCGAACTCCCGCTGTGCCACCCGCCAACCCTGGCCCGGACCGTTCCACAGACGCATGTCCATTCGCGGCGGCGGAGCGTCGTAGAGGGTGAGGGGCCCCTGCGTCACGGCCTGGGTGCCCCACCGGACGAAGTCGTCGTGGTCGCCGGGGTACCCGAGGCGCATCCCCAGCGGCAGGAGGGCGACCCGGAGCGCCAGGCCGAGGACGCCGATGAGGATCAGGAGTCCCAGGCGCCCTGCCAGCGGGTGCCCGGGCCTCCCCTGATGCCGGTCGGGTCGAACGGGGGTCTGGGTGGGCTCCCCGCGAGTACCCTCAGGGTCGACCCGGACCGCCGCCTCACCGCTGACCGGTGGCCCTCTGCGGCGGCCCGGCATTAGCTTCCCTCGGCTCCCCTCACCCCCCCGGCCGGTTCCGCACCAGGCGGGCGAGGGTGCGGATGACGCCGCGGACCATGCCGGGCTGACCGGTGAGGAGCTCGAGGAGGGGCTCCTGGTCGATGCGGAAGAGGAGGGTGTCGGCGACGGCGGTGACCGAGGCGGAGCGGGGCTCGGGGTCGAGGGCGGAGAGCTCGCCGAAGACCTCCCGCGGCCCGAGCTCGCGCAGGGTGCGGTCGCCGTCGTGGACCCGCACCGTGCCCTCCACCACCACGAACATGGCGGTGCCGGAGTCCCCCTTCTCGAACACGGCCTGCCCCTTGCGGACCTCCACCTCGGTGACGATGGCGGCGAGCGGGACCAGCTGGTCGTCGGGCACCTCCGAGAAGATGTCCGCGCTCTTCAGGATCAGGATCCTCTCGACGGTGGGGAACATCTCGCGACCTCCACTCTGCGTCGCAGCGGGGGCGCGGCCGAGGGTCTCGGCCGCCCAGGCGGCGGTCTGCCCGAGGAGCGGGTCGGGGTGGCCGAGCAGCCGCTCCACCGAGGGGAGGTGAGCAGTCAGCCGCAGGGTGCCGACGCTGTGAACGGCGCAGGCGCGCATCCAGGTCGACACCCAGGGGGGTGGTTCGTCGATGATCGCTTCGAGCCGGCCTTCTGCCCCCAGGCTCTGCTGGGGGTGGAACGGCGCGAGGCGGTGCAGCGTGCCGGACAGGGAGTGGCCCTCGTACAGGGGCAGGATCGGCCCTTTGAAATCCACCGGCAGGAGGCTGTCGAGGGCCTCGAGGGCGTAGGCGTGCCGGTCGGCGGAGGTGCCGTCCGTGGTGAGCCGGGTGGCGATCTCCTCGGCCAGCGGGTAGAGGAAGGCGAGCAGGGCGAGGACCCGGGCCTGGACCCCCTTGACGCCGCCGTGGAGGCTCCTGGCCACGACCGGGAAGCGGTCGCCGAGGTCGGCGGCGGCGGCCAGGTACCAGGCGGCGCAGGCCACCTCGTGGTCGAGGGCGGCCCGGACGCGGTCCTCGTCCCCGGGGCCGGGGCGCCAGCGGCACCGCGCCAGGGAGTGGTAGACCTGGGCCCGCACGTCGGGGTCGGGCTCGAGCAGCTGGGACGCCAGGACCCTGACCGAGCACGGGCACCCCACCATGCCGAGCACCATCGCCGCGCCGGCCCGCTGGCCCGCCTTGCCGTTCGGGGGGGCGAGCAGGATCGGCTCGAGCAGGGCCACCACCTCCTCGCCGCCCGCCGCCAGGGCCGCCGCGGCGGAGGTCCCCACCACCGGGTGGCCGAGCAGGGAGACCAGGAGGGGCTGGACCCGGCGGTGGGGGACCAGGCGGGCCGCCTCGAGCGCCTGGCGCCGGACCTGGGCGGCCGGGTCCTCCAGCAGGGGCAGCAGGGGGCGGTAGAAGCCGCGGATCCCGGCGGCGCCCAGCACCTGGGCGGCGAAGGCCCGCTCGAGGGGGTCCTCGGAGCCGACCCAGGCGCGCAGGTGGACGCCGGCGGCCATGACGCCGTCGATCCCACCGTTGCGCAGCAGGCCCACCATGGCGCCCATCCGCACCTCCGGGTCGGGGTCGTCGAGCAGCGGCACCACCTCGTCGATGGCCTCCTCCTCGCCGAGGGCGCACAGCGCCTTGATCGCGGCGCCCCGCACCGCGGGGTCCTCATCGCCGAGGGCCAGGCGGCGCACCTCGTCGGCGGAGGCGGACAGGCCGAGCCGCTCGACCCGCTCCACCGCCTCCCGGCGCACCATGGGGGCGGGGTGGCCGAGGAGCTGCCCGACCGTCTCCCGGTGCTGGTCGGGGTCGGCGCCCTCGAGGACGCCGAGGCAGTAGATCACCTCGGGCGCGTGGGGGCTCGCGAGACCCCGCCGCAGCGCCGCCACGGTGTGGCCGTCGGTGAAGGACAGCTCCTCGGCGCTGAGGCGACGGCGGCCGAGGGCCTCCAGGAGGACCTTCAGGTAGGAGGATCGCAGCGCCAGCACCAGCGCCACCCAGGCGAAGGCGAAGGAGACGACGAAGCTGCAGATGCGCACCGCGTCCAGGCCCATGAACCGGTCGAGGAGGAGCAGGCAGATGCCGGCCGCGCCCCCGGCCAGGGGGCTGATCATCCCCTCGGTGACCGCCATGGTGCGGTTGCGGAGCTCGGGGGACAGCGGTTGGTAGAGGAGCAGCACCGACGAGGTGTCGACGGACTCGCGGAGGGAGTCGTCCACCCATCGGGTCCCGACCATGAACGCGAAGACCATGAAAGCGCCCGCGCCGAAGCTGGCGGAGGCGACCACGCCGGCGGCGCCGAGACCGACCAGGATCGGCAGGGCGAGCAGCCCGGCAGTGAGGCCGTAGCGGCTCAGGGTGGGGCCGGTGAGGAACGCCCGGACGATGAACACCCCGGTGTTGGCGGCGGCGGCGAAGGGGCCGAGGAAGGCGGCGAGCTGGTCCTCGTCCGGGAAGCGGTTGCTGCACTCGGTGAGGAACCCCATGTCGACGAAAAAGAAGGCGGTGAAGGAGACAGCCACGGCGGCGTAGACCAGGCGGACGTATCGGCGGGCCACCGCCGACGAGGTCCGCTCCCGCTTCGGGCGGTGGACGTCGGCCTGGTCGGCTTCCACGGCGGTGCCCTCGAGTCGCTCGGAGAAGACGACCGCCAGACGCCGGTAGGCGAGCAGGGAGAAGCTGGTGCCCAGGGCCGCGACCAGGAGCAGGTTCGGGGTGCCGATGACCCCCACCAGGGGGCCGAGGACCACGCCGCCGAGGATGGCCGCCGAGGTCTCGCCGGCGCCGATCAGGCCGAACAGGCGCTTGGCCTGGCGGACGTCGAGCAGGCGTCCGGCGAGGCCCCAGAACTCCAGGTGGACCAGGGCCCACAGGAGCTCGGTCCAGACCGCGGCGACCAGGGTCGGCCAGGGGGCGCCGGTGACCTCGAGCAGGCCCCTCAGGAGGAGGAACATGCCCAGGGTGAACCCCAGGTTCATGGACAGCAGCCGGCGGAACTTGACCCGGTCCCCCAGCCAGCCGTAGCCGAGGCCGAACAGGGAGGTGACTACCGCGGCGATGACGTAGACGTAGGGCAGCTTGTCGGCGTCGTAGCGGGACAGGAACAGGGCGCTGGTGGCGGAGTAGGTGAAGACCCGGGTGATGCCCACGCCCATGGAGTGGAGGAGCATGAGACCGATGAGCCGCTCCTCGCCATGGCGAATGCCGAGAGCGTGTCGGACCTGGGCCGTGGCTCTCGGGCTGGTCGAACCTCGCAACGGCTACCCCCTGGCTATGGCAGCGTCTCTCGGGGCGGTTGTCAAGGGGAGGGGGGATGTCGAGACGGCGGTTGCCGGGGGCGGGACCGCGTTCGGGATGACATCCACCTCGTGTCATTCCGAGGAGCGAAGCGACGAGGAATCCGCCCCGGCGAAGGTTGGGGGCTACTGCGGTGTGAGGAGGCCGGGGGGTGGGGGCTTCGCTGGGGGAGATCCCTCCGCGGCCCCTTCGGGACCGCGTTCGGGATGACATGGAGTGGGGGCGGGACCGCGTTCGGGATGACACCGACTTCCCGTCATCCCGAACGCGAGCGGAGCGAGCGGAGGGATCTGCCCCAGCAGGCGAGGGTCTCTCGGCGACCCCTCGCCTTCTCTCGGGGTCGCGCTCCGGCAGACGTGTCATCCCGAGGAGCGCAGCGACGAGGGATCGGCCCCGGCGAAGGTGGGGGGCGTCTGCGGGGCGAGGAGACCGGGGGGTGGCGGCTTCGTTGGGGGAGATCCCTCCGCGGCCCCTGCGGGACCGCGTTCGGGATGACATGGAGTGGGGGCGGGACCGCGTTCGGGATGACACGAAGAGAGCTGCGGGACCGCGTTCGGGATGACATGAAGTGGGGGCGGGACCGCGTTCGAGGCAGGAAACGAAACGCCCCGCCCGCGGGGGGCGGGGCGTCCGGTTCGCTCGGAGCGGACCCGTGAGCCGCGTGCGGCGGTCCGCCTACCGTGCCGGAGGCGGCAGGCTCATGGCCGGGTCGCCGAACAGGCACATGCCGAGGACCGCGTCCTGCGCCACGTGCTGCCCGTGCAGCGTCCGCTTGGCGGCGCGCAGCGCCTCGCCGACGGTCTTGGCGCCGCTCGCCATGTGGTCGAAGAACAGGCTCCCGAGGCGCTGGTGGGAGGCGTCGGTGGTCAGGGTCGAGGCGCCGATCACCCCCGCCGCCCCCACGTTCGGGGTGAGCAGGAGGTAGCCCGACAGGGAGCGGTAGGCCGGGTCGACGGCGTAGCTGTTCCAGCACCCCCACTGGGTGACGAGGGTGGGCCGGCCGTGGTTGGTCAGGGTGGCGACGTCCTGCCAGCGCAGGACGATGTTGAAGTCCCACTGGCCCGGCGCCGAGTGGCCCACAAAGCTGACCAGAGGCACCCCCTGGTCGAGCGCGCTGAGGGTGGCCTGCCGCACCGACTCGGTGCCCACGTCGTCGACCTGGAGGAGGTCGGTGTCCCAGCCCGCGAGCGCGCCGGCGTAGGTGGTGTTGATGACCGAGAGGCTGCGGCCGTCGTCCGAGGCGCCGGCCACCAGGAAGGCCTGGCGCTCGCCGACGAGGGCCTCCCAGGTCGCCATCTTGGCGACCGCGGCCTCGAGCTCCCCGGCGGTGCGAACCGGCAGGCGGCCCACCGGGACCTCGCCGAGGCCGTCCCCGTCGGCGTCGGCCAGGACCTCGTCGGTGGGGGAGAAGGTCACCACCGGGCCGACGGCCTTGTAGGCGCTGGGGACGAACGACACCGAGCCGAGCCGGAGGTGGTCGTGGGGGTCGACGGTGTCCGCGCCCACCAGCAGCAGGTAGCGGAGCCTGCCGCCGTCGACGGAGGCGGCGACAAAGCGGCGGACCGCCTCGGCGGAGGAGGCGTGGTCGGAGTAGGCGGCGAAGATGCGGTCGGTGGTGACCACCTCGGTGGCAAAGCCCCGCGCCCGCTCGAGGGCCACCAGGGTGTCCGTCGAGTCGGCGAAGACCGGGTGGGTCACGATCAGGTACTCCGCCTCCGAGGCGAGCTGCGGGCTGGGGATCCCGGCCACGATGGCCGGGCGCAGCAGCCGGCTCTCCGCTGCCACGTGGACCTCCCCGGAGAGCGCCGGCAGCTGGACGAGACCGTGGGCCGGCAGCCGGCGGTCGCGCGCGACCTTCGAGGGCTCGGTGGTCCACGCCACCACCGCCTCGCGGTCGGAGAAGCCGGACACCGCGAACGGGGTACCGGTGTCCAGGGCGGCGTGGAAGCGCCCGTCACGGGCTGCGGACCAGCGGGGGTAGGCGACCGAGAAGCCCTCGAGGTTGACCAGGTCGAACTCGTAGCCGGTGTCCCCCGGCAGTCGCAGCTCGAGGGTGTTGCCGGCGGCGACGACGAGGTCGGTGACGTCGAAGGTCTCCGACCAGGGGGTGAGCCCGTCGAAGCGCACCGAGGCGATTTCGCTGCCGTTGAGGCGGACCTGGAGGTGGTGGTCCGGGGCGGCCCCGTCGAAGTCCAGCCCACCCCAGACCTCGAGGTGGAGCATGACCTTGCCGTCGGCCAGGTCGGGCAGGTCGAAGGTGCGGGTCGCGGTGGCGGCGGCCCCGTAGGCGAGGACCCGGGCGTCGTGCCAGGGGTCGCCGGTGGGGGAGCTGAAGCTGTAGCGCCGGTCCGGGTGGTGGCGATCCTCGGCCGTGACGACGACCTCGGCGCCGTCGGCAGGGGGGATGCCGGCGGGTGACAGGGCGAGCCTCGAGTCGACCCGCAGCTCGTACGCGTCCGCCGGGCTTTCCAGGGTCAGCCGCGGGCGGGCCAGGAACTCGACGTAGCCGCCGGGTCCGAAGGTCGACCGTGGGCCGAGCATGAGGCCCCCGCCCACGAAGCGCGGCACCGGCTGGCTGTCGTCGAGGAGAGCGATGCTGGAGGTGGGCACCCCGCCAAGGTCGACTCCCGCCGCCAGCAGATCCTCGTAGGTCACGCGGTGGAGCCCCTCCTCCGCGACCAGCAGGAGCGCCTCGGTGGTGGCGGTTTCGCCGTCCACCGGCGAGCGGCGCCCCTCGGCGGCGTTCGCCAGCCGTTCGGCGACCGACACGATCCCGGTCTCCCGGCGGACGAGGTCCCAGTCGATCGGCTCTGCCTCTGGCCGCTGGCCGAACGTGGTGCCCACCGGGAACGGACCGTGCAGCCGGCTGCGGCCGTCGACGGACAGGTCTTCGATCAGGACCGACTGCACCCGCTGGGCGGCCACCGTCACCGCGTAGCTCTGCGGTGCCGAGCTGTCACCGTCGGCCGAAGGGATGCGGGCGAGCAGGGTCTGCTCGGCGTTGGCGCCGACGCCCCAGACGTTGAAGCCGAGGTTGAGGCGCTCGTCCGCGGTCATGAACCGCACGGCCAGCCGGCCGCCCGCGCCGGTGACCTCGACCCAGGCGAGGGACACGGGGAGGGTGTTCTCCGGGATCTGGTAGTCCTCGACCTCGCCGTCCTGGGCCGCCCCGGTGGGGGACTCGACCTCGCTCGCGACCGAGCCGATGCGGAACCGGGCGTAGGTCGCCGAGGTGCCGCCGGCGTTGGCGGGGACGTTGCTCCAGGTGACGGTGAAGCTGGTGGCCTCGCTGTTGTTGGGGACGGTCACGGTGGCGGAGCGCTCGTCGCCGTCGGCGAAGTCGCCGTCGCGGTTCCAGTCAATGTAGCCGACCAGGTAGGCCGCCGCGCCCGACTGGTTCGAGGCGCTGACGGTGACCGAGTAGCTCGAGGTCCCGTCCCACGCGGGGAAGCTGGCCACGCCGTCCTCGTCGTCGACCCCGCCGATCGCGGTGGTGTCGTCGGTGGTGGCGGTGCCTGCTGGGTTGGTCACTTCGCCGTCCGGGGGGTTCGAGCCAAGGTAGATGCTCCGGTTGCCGAGAACGTGACGGGCGCCGCCGCTGGCAATCGAGGTGCCATAAGTGTCCGGGGCGTCGCCGAGGTCGAAGGCGCAGAACGAGAAGTCCGAGATCCCGACCAGTTGGTCACCCGGCTCCGAGGGGACGTCGTCCCCGG